>Ga0209068_10001044_pt1 | contig 14005 bp, 11 predicted proteins | sample ColStrG_CSR_2012_FD_187200 | JGI IMG/M metagenome (GOLD analysis project Ga0209068, IMG submission 187200) | Freshwater sediment microbial communities in response to fracking from Pennsylvania, USA - Cold Stream Run_MetaG_CSR_2012 (SPAdes)... | ecosystem: Environmental > Aquatic > Freshwater >... | reverse complement strand
ATAACTTCCTCATCTCGGCGTTCTTTTACTTCACCAGTGACGGGAAGCCGAACCCGCAGTTCAGCTACGGGCCGGCAGACCTCAAGGCGGCCTTCGCGGCTGGCCTCGCGGCCACCTCGGACGCTGCCGCAGCCACGGCGTGGGGCTCGGCCCAGGACATCCTGGCCCGCGACCTCCCCACCGTCCCGCTCGTCAACTCGAAGGTACCGGCCGCCGCGAAGGCCGACGTCATGGGCTACCCCGGGGCCGGCAACCTCGAGGAGCCGCTCTACCCGGTCTGGCTCAACCGGTGAGGCGGCGACGGCTCGATCCCGCATAGCCGTCCAGTCACCGCCTCCGGGGCACGATCCCCGGGGGCGGTGACGCATCGCTGGAGTCCGTGACCGCCGATGGGCAGGTACATCGTCCGGCGCCTCCTCGCCGCCATCCCCGTCTTGTTCGGGCTGTCCGTCATCCTGTTCGCGTTCATCCACCTCATCCCGGGCGACCCGGCCTCGGTCATCCTCGGCCAGCACGCGACCCCCGAGCTCGTGGCCCAGGTCCGCGAGCAGCTCGGTCTCGACAAGCCGCTCTGGCAGCAGTACCTCGACTACATGAGCCGCCTGCTGCAGGGCGACTTCGGCCACAGCATCATCAACAGCCGGCCCATCCTTGACGAGTTCATGCGCCGCTTTCCGGGGACGGTCGAGCTCACCATCGGGGCGATGATCTTCGCCGCCGGTCTGGGCATCCCGCTCGGCCGCTACGCCGCCCGGCACGTCCAGGGATTCGGCGACGGGCTGGTCACAGTGATCTCGCTGCTCGGCATCTCCATCCCGATCTTCGTCCTCGGCCTGAGCCTCCAGTACGTCTTCGCCGTGCAGCTGAAGGTCCTGCCTGCGGCGGGTCGGCTCGATCCGCGCCTCGCGATCGAGTACCACACCAATTTCGTCCTCATCGACACGCTCATCGACGGCAACATCCCGGCCTTCTTCAACGGCTTGACGCACCTCATCCTGCCCGCCATCGCCCTTGGCTCGATCCCGCTCGCGATCATCACTCGGATCACCCGAGCGTCCGTCCTCGACGTGACGAACGAGGACTACGTCAGGACGGCGAGGGCCAAGGGCCTGACGGAAAAGCGAGTGGACGGCCGTCACATCATGCGCAACGCCTGGCTACCTGTCGTGACCGTGATCGGGCTCCAGGTCGGCGGGCTGCTGGCGGGTGCCGTCATCACCGAGACCGTGTTCGCCTGGAACGGCGTCGGGAGCTGGACGGTGGAGGCGATCCAGAACCACGACTACTTCGTGATCCAGTCGACGGTCCTCTTCTTCGCTGTCATCTTCCTGATCGTGAACCTCGTGGTCGACGTTGGCTATGCGTTCCTCAACCCGCGGATCCGGTACTCCTGATGGCCTCGATCACCGTCGATCCGCGGGTCAAGGTCCGGTCGGACGACCGCTCCAGTCGTGGGCTGTGGCGCGATGCGCTCAGCCGGCTCCGACACAACGGGCCCGCTCTCGTCGGCCTGTTCTTCATCACGATCTTCGTCCTGTCGGCCGTTCTGGCCCCGGTGATCGCCCCGTACGGGCCGCTGGAAGGCACCCTTGCCAATCGGCTGCAGCCGCCGTCCACCCAGCACTGGATGGGCACCGACCTCCAGGGCCGGGACGAGTTCTCGCGCGTTCTCTACGGGGCCCGGGTGAGCCTCCTGGTCGGCGTCGGGGCTGTCATGATGGCACTCACCATCGGCGGGCTCATCGGCGCCGCCGCGGGTGCGATGGGCGGGAAGGTCGACAACGCCTTGATGCGGGTCACGGACGTCCTGCTCGCGATCCCGGGCATCCTGCTCGCCATCGCCATCGTCGCCTGGCTCGATCGCGGGTTGCCCCAGATCACGCTCGCGATCGCCGTCACATATGCGCCTATCTTCGCCCGGATCCTGCGCGGCACACTGCTCGCCAACCGCGAGGTCGATTACGTCAGCGCGTCGCGCTCGCTTGGAGCCGGGCGGCTGCGTGTCCTCTGGCGGCACATGCTCCCGAACTCGCTGACCCCGCTCATCGTGACCGCCACTCTCGTCCTGGCCACGGCCGTCATCGATATCGCCGGCCTCGGCTTCCTCGGACTCGGGCCGCCCGACCCGCGGACACCAGAGTGGGGAACCATGCTCAGCGACTCCACCCAATTCCTGCGGGTGGCGATCTGGCTCATCTTCTTCCCGGGCCTCGCGATCGTCATCACCGCGATCGGGTTCAACCTCCTCGGCGATGGCCTGCGGGAGTCGCTCGATCCTCGTCTGAAGCGGTAGACCGGACGTGGCACTGTTGTCGGTCGAAGGACTCGTCGTTCGCTTTCGGACACGGGAAGGGACGATCCACGCCGTGAACGGCGTCACCTTCGAGCTGGAGGAGGGCGAGCGCCTGGGACTCGTGGGCGAGTCGGGCTGTGGGAAGAGCGTCACGAACCTGGCGATCATCCGGCTCCTGCCAAAGCCGGCCGGGCGCATCGAGAGCGGTCGGGTGGTCTTCGACGGGCGAGACATGTCGGGCCTTTCGGAGGCCGACATCCGCGATATGCGCGGCAAGGACATCGCGATGATCTTCCAGGATCCGATGACGAGCCTGAACCCGGTCCTGACCATCGAGGAACAGATGGTCGAGACCATCCGGGCCCACCGAAGCGTGACCAAGGACGAGGCCCGCAAGCGCGCGATCGAACTCCTGGCCATGGTCGGCATCCCGCGGCCTGAAACCCGGCTGCGGGATTTCCCCCACCAGTTCTCGGGCGGGATGCGGCAGCGCGTGATGATCGCGATGGCCCTCACGCTTGAGCCGAAGTTGCTCATCGCCGATGAGCCGACGACCGCCCTCGACGTCACGATCCAGGCCCAGGTCCTGGAGCTCCTGCGGAGCCTGACGACGGAGCACGGCACGGCGCTCATCCTCATCACCCACGACCTGGGCGTGGTCGCCGGGATGACCCAGCGGATCAACGTCATGTATGCCGGCTTCGTCGTCGAATCGGCGACGACGGCCGACCTGTTTGCCAAGCCGTCTCACCCGTACACGGTCGGTCTGTTGCATTCGGTGCCGCGCGTGGACGCCTCGGCCGGCGAGGAGCTGATCCCGATCGAAGGTCGCCCGCCAGACATGCGGCGAGCCCCGGTCGGCTGCCCGTTCGCCCCTCGCTGCGCCTGGCGGATCGACACATGCTGGGGCGAGAACCCGGCCCTCGGCCCGGTCGTCAAAGGGCAGTTCATCGTGATGACCGGCAGTGGGGCCACCCATCGGATCGCCTGCTTCAACCCACCGACGCCCGACGAGGCGACGGCCGGGCGGCCGCTTCGAGACGGCTTCGTGGCGGCCGAGCCGCCGGCCGATGTCCTCGACGAGCTGGCAGGTCCGGGGCAGGGCGCGACCGTCGACTACGACCAGATGATGCGTGACGTCTACCGCGAGGAAGGGATCGTGTCTGCCGCGCCCAGCGCCGCGGGCCTTCCGATCGAGCCCGACCGGGAGCACCACGATGGCTTCTGAACGCGGGCCCGAACCGGTCGGCGCCGCCGCGCCGGGGGCCGGGGCGCCGATTCCCGACCCCGCTGCGCGGAGCCCCGAGGCCGCCTCGGGAGGTGCGCCGGCGAACCTTCTGGAGGTCCGCGACCTCAAGGTCTATTTCCCGATCCGCGAAGGGCTGATCGTGCAGCGCCACATTGGCGACGTTCGGGCCGTCGACGGCATCTCCTTCTCGATCGCGCGCGGCGAGACGCTGGGACTCGTGGGCGAATCCGGTTGCGGCAAGAGCACCACGGGCCGCGCGATCATCCGGCTCAACGACCCGACGGCGGGAACGATCTCGTTCGAAGGCACCGACATCGCCGGGCTCGAGGCCAAGGGGCTCAAGTCGATGCGGCGACGCATGCAGATGATCTTCCAGGACCCGTACTCGAGCCTCGACCCGCGGATGACGGCCGGCGGCATCGTGGCCGAGCCGATGGACATCCACAGCGTCGGTTCCCCGACGGAGCGCCGCGCGCGAGTGCGCGAGCTCCTCGAGACGGTCGGGCTCAACCCTGGATACGCGGACCGCTACCCGCACGAGTTCTCGGGCGGGCAGCGACAGCGCATCGGTGTCGCGCGCGCGCTCGCGCTCGATCCCGACCTGGTCATCGCGGATGAGCCGATCAGCGCCCTCGACGTGTCGATTCAGGCCCAGATCATCAACCTCCTCGAGCGGCTGCAGGACACCCTCGGGCTGACCTACCTGTTCATCGCCCACGACCTGTCGGTCGTCCGCCACATCAGCGACCGGATCGCGGTGATGTATCTCGGGCGAATCGTCGAGGTGGCGCCGTCGCGCGAACTCAACCGGAAGCCGCTCCATCCATACACGGTGGCGCTCCTGTCCGCGGTGCCGGTGCCCGACCCGGTCGTCGAGTCCCGTCGGCGCCGGATCATCCTGAAGGGCGACGTGCCGTCGCCGGTCGCGCCGCCGAGTGGCTGCCGGTTCCACACCCGTTGCTGGCTTCGCGAGAAGCTCGGCAACCCCGAGGCTTGCTCCACAGTGGACCCCGAGACGCGGTACCTGAGCACCGGCCACGGAGTGGCCTGCCATTTTGCCGAGGAGGTGGACGGCTCCGACGAGCAGCTGCAGGCAACCGGCGGAACAGTCGTCCGGGCGAGCGTGGCTTCGACGGCGAGCACGGTGCCTCCCGCCCCCGGCCCGGCGCAACCGCCGGCCCGTCCGCAGATCGTCCCCGATTGATCCAGGTGGCTGGACGCCGGGCGGCGGGTCCGACACCGCCTGCCGGGTCCCGGCCACGCGACCACGACAGCACGGGAGGGGGGCCGCGCCATCGTGGTCGCTGGGACGTTCGTGTCGGGCAGGCTGCGGCAGCCTCCCCATCCTCGCGAGTCCGCTGATGACGCGGTCACAAACCCGGGCCGTCTGCGTCTCTCCCCTGACCGCGCACGGCATCGTCGTAAGGATCGGAGACCGATCAGATGGCTCAACATCGACAGCGGATCGTCTGCATGACGTTGTTCGCGGTCTTGACAGCCGCCTGCGGAGCCGGCGCGACGGGTGTCACGCCGAACGCGACGCTGAGTGCTGCATCGAGCGGTACCCCGGCCGTCGTGGCGAGTGCGATGCCGAGTCCGACGTCGGCAGCGACCCCGATCAGCGCGCCCACCCCCGTATCGAGCGCGCAGGCGACGAGCGGTCAGGGCGACGCGACGCTCACGCTGGGGGACTTCGGTCAGGCCGACGGCCCGGGGCTTAGCGTCAAGGACGCCATCGCCACGTCAGGCGTCGAACCGCTCCTGGTCAACGGCATCCTGCTGAAGGCGGCCGACGGCACGATCTGGCTGTGCCCGGCATTGGCCACGTCGGCTCCGCCGCGATGCGCCGAGCCACGGCTGCTCGTCAAGACCTCGCTCCAGGGCCCACCCGACGACCAGACCTTCGTCAGTGGGGAGGGTCTCCACGAGGCCGCCGGCGTCCGCTGGATCGAGCATATGCAGCTCTTCGGAGTGGTGCACCGGTAGGAGTCCTCCGTCGAGTTCGCGGGCGTCACATGACGGCCAACCTGTTCACCCCGGGCCGGCTGGCCGCATGACGCGGGATCGCGAGTGTGGGCGGACGGGACAGCTGACCAGCGCCGGCGAGGATCCATTCGACATGCGTTGGAATGCAAGATCCGTGTCGGCATCCCGTCGCGACCAACCAGGAAGGGAGCGACATGTCTCCCGGGACCGGGCATCCAGGCTGGCTGGTCGCCATCGCGCCTCACGCGATCGCGTCCGCGGCCATCGCGACGTCCTTGATCGCCGGGAACCCAACGACATCAACAAGTCGGCTGCCACGCGCCCTGAGGTGCACCCCTCCTGTGCGCCAGAGAACGGCGACGGCGTGGAGGGGGGCACGCCGCCGCCATGGGACATTCGCGTCAGGCGGCAGCGGTCTCCGCTTCAGGGTCGAGGTCGGCGTCGAGTTCCTCGTCGTCGTCGGCCGTGCCGGGGTCGAACGACGCCTCCGCGATCGGCTCGGTCGCTCCGGCCTCGCCGAGCGCGACGGCCTGGGCGGCAAGCGAGTCGGCCGCCTGCTGTGCCTCGTAGTCCTTCTTCTTGCGCCCCGACAACATCTCGACGTGTGAGGCGACGATCTCGGTCTTCCAATGCCGGGCGCCCTTGTCGTCGTCCCAGGAGCGTGTCTGGAGCCGGCCCTCGATGGCGACCTGCTGGCCCTTGCCGAGGTAGCGGCCGGCGATCTCGGCCAGCCGATCCCAGGCCACGACCGGGTGGTACTCCGCCTTCTCCTTGCCGCCACCGATGAACTCATTGCTGGCCACGGTGAACGTCGTGACGTTCTTTCCGGATGCCAGGCTGCGCATCTCCGGGTCGCGCGTGAGGCGCCCCGTGAGCAGGACCTTGTTCACGGTCCGATCTCCTTCCCGGTCGGTCGGCTGCGCCGATCTCGACCCTGCGTCTCCGGCGGGATGACGACGACAACGCTAGCCAGCGGTCCTTGGCTGCCACCTATCGGGCGATGCACGGCCGCTTATCCAGGGCGGGAAGGAAGGTCGGGCGGCGACGCGCGTGCGGTGCCGCGGGAGTCGCATCACGATCGCGGCGATCCGTGACATCCTGACCCATCACGTGGAAGGCGACCGCCGATCATGGTCTACCGACCATCCTGTCCGATGTGGCCCACGGCGTGCCGGCTCCGGCGTCAGAGCGCTGTGCTGGACGGGTCGGTCGGTCGGTAGGCCGGTCGTGCCCGGCGGGCGACGCGGCCTTGGCAGTCGTCGGTCCACCGGCGCGGGTCTGTCGATACCCTCAAGTTTGGTGGGGGAACGAGCTCAGCCCGAAGCCGTCGCCTGGGGGTCGGGCCAGCCGTCCGAGCCCTTGGACCGGCGTATCACGGTCGCGGTCGCGTCCGCCGCTTGGGTCGATGGCTCACTCGCGTCATCGAAGGCGATGACGTCCGACTCGACCTCGACGGCGCGCACCCGCCGTTCGCGCCGGACGGGTCCGCCACCCGTCGGGTTCGTGATGGCCAGGACCGTCGAATCAGGGACAGGCGCCGTGGCGGTGTAGAGGTCGCAGAAGAGTGCGACGAGTTCCGGGTCGAACTGGGTCCCGGCATGCTGCTTGAGCTCCGTGATCGCGGCGTCATGGGAGATCGCGCGCTTGTACGGCCGGTCGTGGGTCATCGCGTCGTAGGCATCGGCGATCGCGACGATGCGCGCACCGAGGGGGATCTCGTTGGCACGCAGGCCGTATGGGTAGCCATGACCGGCGAAGCGTTCGTGGTGGTGGAGGATGATCGGCACTGCATCGCGCAGAGCGGCCGCGTGCTCGAGGATGACCTGGCCGATCCGTGGGTGTTGGACGACGGTCCGCCACTCGGCCGATGTCAATGGGGCGGGCTTGTCCAGGATCTCTTCAGGGACCGCGATCTTTCCGACATCGTGGAGCAGCGCCGCGACCCGGATGCGGTCGATCTCGGCATCCGGCAGCTCGAGCTGCGTCGCCATCTCCACGACGATCGAGGCGATGAGCGCGGATGGTTGGCCGCGATAGTGGGGGAGCGGCGCGATGAACGCGGTTAGCGTGTCGGTCGCGGCGTCGCGCGCCCGACGACCGATGTCCATCGCACGGGCCCGGCCGATGTCCGAGATGGGAGCGCGTGGGACACGGGCGTCCTCATCAGGCTCCTCGAAGATATATGTCTGGTTGCGGCCGAGCGACTTGGCCGAGTACATCGCGGCGTCCGCGTCGCGGACCAGGTTCTCCATCCGGAGTTGCTGTCCGGAGCCGCCGACGATGCCGATCGATATCGTCACCGACAACGCCGGGTTGCCTTCGACACTGAACTTGAGCCGCTCGACGAGCACCCGCAACTTCTCGCTGAGGGCGGCCCCTTCGTCGACGCTGGTCTCGGTCAGGATGAGCATGAACTCCTCGCCGCCGTATCGGCCGATGAGATCGCTCGCTCGCAGGTTCTCGGCGATGGTCTGGGCGACCTCGCGGAGGACGATATCGCCGGCGGCGTGCCCGTATGTGTCGTTGACGGTCTTGAAGTGATCGATGTCGACGAACGCGACGCACAGTGGTCGTTCGTAGCGCGATGCCCGCTCGACTTCCGCGAACAGGGCGGCCAGGAGCGCCTGTCGGTTGGCAACGCTGGTCAATCGATCGATGGTGGCGCGGTCATACGTGTCGGCCAGCGAGGCGGAGATGCCGTTGATCGCGGTGGCCAGGCGGCCATCGAGCCCGCCGCCACCGGCCGGAACCTCGACCGTGTAGTTCCCGGCGGCGATCCGCTCGGCGGCACCGACGAGGCGCCCGAACCGGAGCCGTACCAGGGCCCACGACAGGCTCGCGGTCGCGGCGACACCGACCGCCACGGCGGCCGCTGTCGCGATCGTCGAGCGCGCACCGTCGTCGACCCACGACGCCATCAGCGTCGGGTCCGTCAGGAGCAGGATCGCGACCACGGCAGTAGCCGCGATCGCCAGGATCCCCAGCAGGCGCATCACACACGACAGGCTACGGGGCGCTTCGTGGAAGGCGGACCGACCAGACGTACCAACCGCTCGAGGCAGGAAGTACGTCCGGCTGGGACTGCCGAGGACCCCGGCCGGCCGCGGAGGCGCCCTGCTATACTCCGCCAATCCTCGAAACGAGCGGGGTTCCGCCGCGAATCAGGAGGTCAGCGATCGCGCTTTCATGGCGCATCGGTCGTCCCGTGAGCCGACCGAGCGACCGAAAGAAGACCACGCGGGAGCAGTCTATCCAGCAGTCCCCAACCTCGCAGCGGTTGGGGTTCTTGATTCAGGCGGCGGCGTGGACGGGCGATGCGTGCGTTGGTCGGCTCCGCCAGTCGTTCACGCACCTTCAGATGCGCACGCTCCTTTGCGCAGCGCCGGCCTTCGCCTCGACCGCCCACGCCGCCGATTCTCAGTACGGGATCCCGGACTGATGCCGGCGACGGTGATCGTCGGGCTGCAGTGGGGCGACGAGGGAAAGGGCAAGACGACCGACTTCCTGGCGGAGCAGGTGGCGATGGTCGTGCGCTACCAGGGCGGCGACAACGCCGGGCATACGGTGGTCAGCGGCGACGAGGTCTTCAAGCTTCGCCTCACGCCGTCAGGCGTCCTCTATCCGCACATCACCTCGGTCATCGGCAACGGCGTCGTGGTCAACCCACTGACGCTCATCGGTGAGCTCGACATGCTCACGTCGCGTGGCATCGACGTGGCTCGCGTGCGCGTCAGTCGCAGCGCGCACGTGATCATGCCGTACCACGTGGCGCTCGACGTCGCGAACGAGGCCAGGCTTGGCGGGGCCAGGGTGGGCACGACCGGTCGTGGTATCGGGCCGACATATGGCGATCGCGCGTGGCGGCTTGGCCTGCGGATGGAGGACCTACTCGACCCGGTCGTTCTCCGCGAGCGGATCGAGCGTGCGCTGCCCGACAAGAACCTGCTCCTTGCGGGGATGGGCGGCCCGGCGTTCGAGGTAGACCCGCTCGTGGCCGACGGCCTGGCCTGGGGCGAACGCCTTCGGGACCACCTCGACGACACGACGTGGCTCGTCCAGGCGGCCCTCGGTCGCGGCGAGCACGTCCTGCTCGAGGGTGCACAGGGCACGCTTCTGGACCTCGACCACGGGAGCTATCCGTACGTGACCTCGTCCAACCCGGTCGCCGGGGGGGCGTGTACCGGGGGTGGCATCGGCCCGCTCCAGGTGGACGAGGTCATCGGGGTGATGAAGGCCTATTCGACGCGTGTCGGATCCGGGCCGTATCCGACCGAGCTCGAGGACGCCGTCGGGGCCGGCATCGCGCAACGCGGTCATGAGTTCGGCACTGTGACCGGCCGGCCGCGCCGGATAGGCTGGTTCGACGCCGTCCCGCTGCGATACGCGGTCGCGGTCAACAGCGTGAGCAGCATCATGCTCAACAAGCTCGACATCCTCTCGGGCATCCAGACCATCCGGCTGTGCGTCGCCTATGACCTCGACGGCAAGCGGGTCGAGGTCTGGCCGTCGAGCGGCGCCGCACTCGCCCGGGCGATCCCGATCTACGAGGACTTCCCGGGCTGGACCGAGCCGATCCACGACATCCGTTCGCTCGCGGACCTGCCGGAGAACGCGCGCCGCTACGTCTCGGCGATCGAGGAGCACGCCGGGGTTCCGATCGTGCTCGTGTCGGTGGGGCCCGAGCGGACGCAGACGATCGAACGCGCCTGGCGACCGATGCGCCACCGACCGGGCTTGCCGGCGTGAGCCTCGTCATGCCGACCCGCATCCTCATCGTCGGTGGCGGCGGGCGCGAACACGCGCTCGCCTGGAAGCTGGCAGCCGAACCGGGTGTCAATCAGGTCGTCGTCGCACCGGGGAGCGCCGGCATCGCCGAGCTGCCGCGGGTGCGGGTCGTCGAGGTCGCGGCGTCAGCGATCGGCGCGATCGTCGACCTGGCCCGCTCTAGCGCGACCGAACTCGTCGTCGTCGGGCCCGAGGCGCCACTCGCGGATGGGCTGGCCGACGTCCTCATCGAGGCGCGCATCGCCGTCTTCGGGGCGACCCGTGCCGCCGCCGAGATCGAGTGGTCGAAGGCGTTCTGCCACGAGGTGGCAGCCGCAGCCGGCGTCCGGATGGCGGGTTCCGAGACATGCAACACGCGAACCCACGCCGAGCGCGCGGTCGCGCAGTTCGCCGCGGCCGGGCTCGGCGTCGTGATCAAGGAGGATGGATTGGCCGCCGGCAAGGGCGTCACCGTGCTCGATCCGGGCGCCGACGCCACGTCGCTGCTCGACGGCCTGTACGCCACGGGCTCCACGGATGTCCGGATCGTCGTCGAGGAACGGCTGTACGGGCCCGAAGCCAGCGTCATCGCCGTGTGCGACGGTGAGCGCGCGATCGCCCTTCCCGCGGCGCGCGACCACAAGCGCCTCGAGGACGACGACGCCGGGCCGAATACGGGCGGGATGGGCGCCTACTCGCCGCTCCCAGACCTGACCGCCGCGGACGTCGACCGGATCCTGGCCGGCGTCCATCGGCCGATCCTGGTCGAACTCGCCCGACGGGGTACCCCGTTCCGTGGCTTCCTGTACGCGGGACTGATCCTCACCGATGACGGCCCCGTCCTGCTCGAGTGCAACGCCCGGCTCGGCGACCCGGAGGCGCAGGTCACGCTGCCGATGCTCGGCGGAGCGCTCGGTCCGGTTCTCCTCGCGGCGGCCCACGGAGCGTTGCCGGGCGACCTCGCGACACGCCTTCCCGTGCTGCCGGGTGCTGCCGCCGGGGTGGTCCTGGCCGGCGGGACATATCCGTGGAGACCCAGTATCGGGGACGAGATCGTCGGCATCGAGGCAGCGCGGCGGCTCGATGCGCTCGTCTTCCATGCCGGCACGGCCCTGACGGGCGACGGCTGGACGACGAACGGCGGCCGGATCCTGACCGTCGTGGGCCGTGGGGCGGACCTCGCGGGTGCACGGGCCGTCGCCGAACGAGCGGCCGATGCCATCGTCTTCGCGGGCCTCCAGCGACGACGCGACATCGGCCTGGTCCGCGCGGAGGCCCTGGCCCGATGATCCCACGCTACACGCTGCCCGAGATGGGCGCCATCTGGTCTGATGAAGCGCGGTTCGAGGCGATGCTCCGGGTCGAGCTGGCCGTCGCGCGCGCCCAGTCGGCTCGTGGCCAGATCCCGCCAGACGCACTCGCAGTCGTCGAGGCGCGCGCCCGAATCGATCTCGACCGGATCCTCGAGATCGAGCGGACGACCGACCACGACGTCATCGCCTTCGTCAGTCAGGTCGCCGAGTCGGTCGGCCCGGAAGGGCGGTATCTCCACCTCGGGCTGACCAGCAGCGACGTGGTCGACACGGGGCTTGCGCTCCAGCTCCGAGCGGCCGGCGAGCGCCTCCTGCTCGACGTCGACCGCCTGCTGGCGGTGCTCATCGCGCGCGCCCGCGCCGAGGCCGGCACGGTGATGATGGGTCGGACCCATTCGGTCCATGCCGAGCCGACGACACTCGGCCTCAAGCTCGCCGGCTGGGCGTTCGAGCTCGAGCGCGGGCGGGTCCGTCTCGCGGCGGCCGTGGACGAGATCGCGACGGGGAAGATCTCCGGGCCGGTCGGGACGTACAGCCATCTCCCGCCGGATGTCGAGGCGGAGGTCCTTGCGACGCTCGGCCTGCACGCGGATCCGGTCAGCACCCAGATCGTCCAGCGCGACCGTCACGCGGGTCTGTTGACCGCGATCGCCATCGCCGGCGGCTCGCTCGAACGCTTCGCGACCGAGGTCCGCAATCTCCAGCACACGGAGATCGGCGAGCTCCAGGAACCGTTCCGGGCGGGCCAGAAAGGCTCGTCGGCGATGCCCCACAAGCGCAATCCCATCCTGTCCGAGCGGATCGCGGGCCTCGCTCGTCTGTTGCGTGGATATGCACACACTGCGCTCGAGGACCAGCCGTTGTGGCACGAACGCGACATCAGCCACTCGAGCGCCGAACGGGTCATCCTGCCCGACGCGACGATTCTGCTCGACTACATGCTGGTCCGGATGACCGGGCTCGTTGACGGGCTCCTCGTCCGCTCGGAGCGGATGAGCGAGAACATCGCGCGTGGCCTCGGCCTCCACGCGTCGTCGCACGTCCTGGTCGCCCTGGTCGAGGGCGCGGGCATGTCGCGCGAGGAGGCATACGGGATCGTGCAGCGGGCGTCGCTTCGGGCGGCCGATGAGCGCCTGCCATTGCGCGACCTCCTGGCGGTCGATCCGGCGGTCGCCCAGCGGCTGTCCCTGGCCCGGCTCGACGAATGCTTCGACGACGCGGCGTACGTCCGCCATGTCCCGGAGGTCGTCGGCCGGCTCGACCGGCTTGCCGGCGGACTGGCCGAACGCTCCGCCGCCGGCCGCGCGACCGGTCCGGCAGTCCCGGTGCCCGATGCTCGCTGACGCCTATCTCCGATCCGGCAAGGTCCGCGACCTGTACGCCCGCGCGGATGGCCGGCTCGTGCTCGTCGCGTCGGACCGGATGTCCGCCTTCGATGTGGTGCTGCCGACCGGGATCCCCGACAAGGGACGGGTGCTGACCGGCCTGTCTCGTCACTGGTTCGCGACCACCGCCGGACTGGTGCCGAACCATCTCGTCTCCACCGACACGGACGATCCAGATCTGCGCGGCCGGATCATGGTCTGCCGCCCGACGACGGTCATCCCGATCGAAGCCGTCGTCCGGGGCTACCTCGCCGGCTCGGGCTGGACGGCATACCGGGCGAACGGTCGCGTGTGCGGTGTCGCACTGCCGGCGGGACTGGTCGAGAGCGACCGACTGCCCGGCCCGGTCTTCACCCCGGCGACGAAGGCCGAGGCGGGCGAGCACGACGAGAACATCGACTTCGAGACGATGGTCCAGAGGGTCGGCGGCGACGTCGCCGAGCAGGTCCGCGATCTCGCGCTCGCCCTGTATCGACACGCTGCCGCGGCGACCGAGGGCGTGGGGATCCTGCTGGCGGACACGAAGTTCGAGTTCGGACTGGACCCACTGACCGGCAGCATCCTGCTGATCGACGAGGCGCTGACACCGGATTCATCGCGTTTCTGGGATGCCGCCGGGTATCAGCCTGGCCGGAGCCAGGCGAGCTTCGACAAGCAGTTCGTCCGCGACTGGCTCGAGGCCCAGCGATGGGACAAGACGGCGCCCGGTCCGGCGTTGCCGCCCGATGTCGTAGCCGGCACGCGCGACCGGTATGTCGAAGCGTACGAGCGCATAACCGGCGGAAGCTTCGCGCGCTACCTGCAGGAGGACGTGATCGCCCCATGACACGTTTCCGGTTCGCGGTCAACGTCACGCCCAAGCCGGGCATCCTCGACCCCGGTGGTCGCGCGGTGGAGGGCAGCCTCGGGCATCTCGGCATCGACGGGGTCCACGACGTCCGGATCGGCCGGCGTGCCGAGCTGACCGTCGACGCCCCGGACCAGGCAGCGGCGCGCGCCGCTGCCTGGTCCGGGG
>Ga0209068_10001043_pt1 | contig 14014 bp, 10 predicted proteins | sample ColStrG_CSR_2012_FD_187200 | JGI IMG/M metagenome (GOLD analysis project Ga0209068, IMG submission 187200) | Freshwater sediment microbial communities in response to fracking from Pennsylvania, USA - Cold Stream Run_MetaG_CSR_2012 (SPAdes)... | ecosystem: Environmental > Aquatic > Freshwater >... | reverse complement strand
TCCTCCTCATTGGGCTGCGGGGGCAACGGCCCTCGGAGCGCTGGCGTCGGCGCCCGTCTGGGGTGTGCGCCCGCAGATGTTCACGTTTAGCTCGGCCAGTCTGCTGTTGTGGCTGCTCGACCGGGGGCAGAACCGGCCCTGGCTTCTGATCTCGATTCCGCCGTTGTTTCTGCTGTGGTTGAACCTACATGCTGGATTCGCCCTGGGTGCGGCACTGATGCTCGCATACGGATTTGGCGTGCTGGTGGAAGCCACCATCGGGGACGTTTCGTGGCGGGAGGCTTGGCCGGTCCTGGCGCGCCTTCTGCTGCTGGTGGCGGCGTGCCTGGCGTTGGTGCCCCTCAATCCGAGCGGTGTGCAGCTCTACCGCTATCCGTTCGATACGCTTCGCTCGACCGGCATGCGTACCTTTATCGTGGAATGGTTCTCGCCGAACTTCCACGAAATCCGTTTCATTCCCTTCCTGGTTGTGTTTCTGGTGCTTCTAGGGGTACTGGCCCGCAAGTGCGCGCATCCTCGGGCCCGCACGCTGGTCCCATTGGCCCTAACGACGCTTCTTGCGCTGGATGCAGTTCGCCACATTCCCATTTTCGTTCTACTTGCGGTCCCGGTGATCGCGGCGGGTATGGCAGCGTCTTCGTCATCGGCTCGCAGGCGCGCGCTCTCATCGGCGACCGCGGTTCGGCCTCTGTTCAATGGCTTGGCGGTGCTCCTGATGGCGGGATTTGCGCTGGTACGGTGGGGAGTGCTCGCTCGAAGCCAGACAGCAACCGAGGCGCAAGCCTTCCCACAGAAAGCTGTGGAGGCGTTGCGATCGAGTGGGGGTGGAGGCGAAGTTTTCGCCTACTACGACTGGGGAGGCTACACAATCTACAAGCTTTACCCCGAATATCGTGTGTTTGTGGATGGCCGCGCCGACCTCTACGGTGACGGTCTGCTGCAACAGTTCGAGACGGCAATCCACCTGCGAACCGGCTGGTACGACGTTCTTGAGCGATGGCACGTGCGGGTGGTGCTGGTACCGCCTTTTTGCGCGCTGGCGCAGGCGCTCGCTCTCGACCCCAATTGGCGCCTGGAATACCACGACTCGCACGCGGTCCTGCTGCTCCGCGCAAGGCGGTAACGCGAAATGCGGGAGTTTTGACAAAGCCATCGCCAGCGACGACAAAAAATGCAAAAATGTTAGCCGAGCCCCGCCGAATCTGCGACACTAAACGAGAGGAAATCGTTTCCTTCCCTAGGGTTGGGTAACGGAACATAGTTGCCCGTTAGGGCTGCGGCAGGTTTGTGGGCGATGAGCCGAAGTTGTCGCGCGGTAGAGTTGTGCACAGAATCCGGGTCGCCCCGGAGGGAGCGGAATGAACCGAAGCCGTTTGTTAATGATCGGTGGCTTGGCGCTTGCCGTCGGCCTACTGGTCAGCTATGGCGTATATAACCGGCTGCGAACCTCGGCTGGCGCCATTCCGCCGGGCGTGGAAGTTTTGGTCGCGTCGAAAGACATTCAGGTCGGGGCCAAACTCGACGAAAGCGATATCCGCCTGTTGTCGTTTCCGAAAACGAATATTCCGCCGGGAGCTTTTACCAGCAAGTCCCAAGTGGTGAATCGGGGCGTGGTTCTTCCGATCGGCGTGGGCGAATTCATTTTGCCCAGCAAACTGGCGGCGGAAAGAGCCGGGGCGGGGTTGCCTTCTTTGATTCCACAGGGCATGCGGGCCGTATCGGTGCGCGTGAACGACGTAGTGTCCGTGGCAGGCTTTGTGCAGCCGGGGACGCGGGTCGACGTACTTTCGACCGGCAGTTCCGGAGCGGAGCGCCAAACGACGACAGTTTTGGAAAACGTGGCCGTCATTGCGGTGGGCAAGAGCCTGGACAGGAGCACCGCGGGGGAGTCTCAGAATGCCCCGGTAATTACGCTGCTGGTTTCGCCCGACGATGCGCAGAAGCTGGCGCTGGTCTCACAGGAAGGGCGCATTCAACTGGCGCTGCGCAATCCGCTCGATACTCGCAAAGGCGGGATGGGCGCGACGCGGGCGAGTTCGCTGTATCCCGGGGCAACGCCGGCGGTGACCGAACCGAAACCAAAGATCCATAAGGCGGCCGTGAAGGTTCCCGTGGGTCCGCCACCGCCCTATACGATTGAGATGATCCGTGGCAGCAAGCGGGACGAAACAAAATTTTGAGCAGCTAACGATTTGCAGCCAGCACATTTTTCTGAAGTTGCGCGTGTTTCATCGCAGAGGTCCGAATTCATGAAAGCTCTTACGCTGATGGCGGCACTAGCGCTCCTGCTGGCGATGCCCGCACAGGCCGGATCGGCAGGCCGCGAGGGCGGCGCAGAAGGCCTTGCAACTCAAGCTTCATCCCAGGAGAATCCGTCGGCTCCGCAGGCGCCGGCCAAGGCACAGGCACCCGAAACCCCCGGGGCAGCCCCATTGCGGGTGATGGTAGGGAAGTCGTTGCTCATTAAGACAACCGAGCGCTTAAAGCGGGTTTCAGTGACCGATCCCTCGGTGGCCGATGCGCTGGTGGTAACGCCAACGCAGGTGTTGGTCAACGGACTGGCTCCCGGCGAAGTTTCGCTGCTGATCTGGGATGAAGTGGAGCGCTCGCAAAGCTTCGATCTGCGGGTGGACGTGGACATCACAGCGGCGGCCGAGGAGATGCACCGCTTGTTCCCGGAGGAAAGGATCAGCGTGAGTCCGTCACGTTCGGCGATTGTTCTGTCCGGACATGTGACCACCGAAGATGTCGCCAAACATGCGGGCTCACTGGCGGCGGCGTATTCGAAGAACGTGGTCAACGTGCTGACGTTTGGGCCGGTGGGGGCGGAGGAAGTTCTTTTGGAAGTGAAGTTCGCGGAGGTGGATCGTACGGCCGTCACCCAGTTGGGCGCAAACCTGTTCATGCCGGGACTGGGAAACACGGTGGCACTCAGCCAGACCGGGCAGTTCGGCAGCCTGGGCATCAGCAACACTGCAACAACGACCGTAACCAACGGAAACACTCAGACCACGACCACGACCGCGACGGCCCCCACGGTACACATCACCGACTTTCTGAATCTGTTTGTGGCTCGCACGGACATCAACCTGGGCGCGGTCATCAAGGCGCTGCAACAGAAAAATCTGCTGCAGATTCTGGCGGAGCCCAACCTGATCGCGGTGAATGGCAAGGAAGCAAGCTTTCTGGCCGGTGGAGAGTTTCCCTTTCCCGTGGCCCAGCCCAGCGGACAGGGGCTTTCGACGGTGACCATTCAGTTTCGAGAATTTGGAGTGCGGCTGAAATTCACGCCGGTGATCCAGCCCAACGGAACCATCCATCTGCACGTCGTGCCTGAAGTGAGTACGCTGGACTTTACCAATGCGGTCACGGTCGGGGGCACGACGGTGCCAGCCATCAGCACGCGGAAAGCAGACACGGAATTTGAGCTGCAGGATGGGCAGAGTTTCGTGATTGCGGGGCTGATGGATAACCGGGTCACAAACATTATGAGCAAGGTCCCGGGCTTGGGGGACATCCCGGTGTTGGGGAATTTCTTCCGGAGCAAGAGCGTACAGAAGAGCCGTGGGGAATTGGTGGTCCTGTGCACGGCGCGGCGAATCGCGGCCAATTCCCAGGCGCCTCCGGACCCTTATCGTCCTCAGCCGCTGCTGGATAAGGACAGCTTCGACGCGCAGAAGGCCAAGGGCAGCAAGAAGTGAACCGGAATCCGCACGGCCGGGCGGAGTAACGGGGAAGTTTTTCAAAAGTCAGGATGGGTCGGAGTCATGCCGGAGTTATCTGTAGCCGTTTTTGCCACGGACAACGATCAGCGCGCGGTTCTTCAAGTCCTGGTGGATGGTACCAGTGTGGCACGAACCGTGTGCAGCAACGCGAGCTTGCCGTTGGCGGCGAACGATCCCGTCATTCGTAAAACGCAGAGTTTTCTCCCGGACGTGATTCTGGTGGACATTGCGGCGGACGCAACCACGGCGGCGCTACGCGCCATTGAAATGCTGCATCAGGAGTTGCCGGATTCGGCGGTGTTCGCCATCGGCAGCCTGGCACAGCCACAGTTGATTGTGAGCGCGATGCGGGCCGGCGCACGCGAATACATTGAACGACCGACGACGACCACCGACCTGCTGGAAGCCTTCGTACGGCTGAGTTCGACGCGGCGCAAACCGGGCCGCGAGAGTTCGCGCGGGAAAGTATTCACGATCGTCAACGCCAAGGGAGGCAGCGGCGCGACGACCGTGGCCGTCAATTTGGCTTTGGCTCTACAGTCGGTCCATCACAGCACGGCGCTAGTGGACCTTGCGCCTCTGGGGCACTGCGCGTTACATCTGAATCTCAAGCCCTCTTTCACGGTTTCGGATGCGGTCACCAATCTGCACCGCCTGGATTCGTCGCTGCTGGACAGCTTTATGGCGCGACACGATAACGGCATGCAGGTGCTGGCCGGCTCGACGATTCCTACGGCCGTGGAACCTTCCACGTCCGACTTCGCGCGCCTGTTTGACATGATGGCCGGCCTTTTTCGCTACATCGTGGTCGACGCTTCCTCGCGGTTGGACAGCGCCACGCGCCTGGCCAGCAGTCTGTCGGAAAAGGTGCTGCTGGTGGCGCACGCCGATGTCGCTTCGCTGTGGAGCGCGGGACGGGTAGCGCAGTACCTGGGCGAGAGCGGTTCGCGTGATCGGTTTGCCCTCGTGCTCAATCGCTATCGCAAAGTAACTGGTTTCAATGAGACCGAAACGGAAGCCGCCATCGGCGCTCCGGTGTTGTGGAGGATCCCGAACCAGTACTTTGCCGTTTCGGCGGCCATCGATCGTGGCGTGCCGGTGATGCAGCAGGGGAACAGTGAGATTGCCCGCTCGATTACAGGGCTGGCGCACTATTTGACGAAAGACGACCTGGACGTGAAGCGGACGGCCTGGTCGTTATTTAAGACGGTTTAGGTTTGAGACGGTTTAGAAAACATGCCCAATTTGCAAGCCTTTGAGCGCAGCGAGTACCAGCAGGTTAAAGCGGACCTGCACCGCAAAATCCTCGACCGCCTGGATCTGGAAAAACTTGGCCGGTCGACCGGCGACGCGGCGCGCGAAGAAGTCCTGGTGCTGATCCGCAATTCGGTGAACAGCGAGGCGGTTCCGCTAAGCTTTGCCGAACGCGAGCGGCTGGCGCGCGAAATCCTGGACGAAATTTTCGGGCTGGGCCCGCTCGAGCAATTGCTCAAAGACCCGACGATCTCCGACATTCTGGTGAATCGTTTCGATCGCGTGTATGTGGAGCGAGCGGGTAAGCTGGAGGTGACCGGGCTGTCCTTCAAAGACAACCAGCACCTGATGCAGATCATTGACCGCATCGTGTCCCGCATCGGGCGGCGCGTGGATGAGTCCTCTCCGATGGTGGACGCGCGCCTGGCGGACGGTTCGCGCGTGAACGCGATTATTCCACCGCTGGCACTGGACGGCGCCTGCCTGTCGATCCGGCGCTTTGGCCGCGACCCGGTGACCTGGCGCAACATGATCGCGAACAAAACGCTGAGCGAGCCGATGCTGGAGTTTATGTCGGCCATGGTCAAGGGCCGGCTGAATCTGCTGATCTCGGGCGGAACGGGCGCGGGCAAGACGACGCTCTTGAACGTCCTCTCGGGCTACATTCCGAACTCGGATCGCATCGTAACCATTGAAGACGCAGCCGAATTGCAGCTCAAGCAGGAGCACGTGGTACGGCTGGAGACGCGGCCCCCGAACATCGAAGGCAAGGGCGCGGTGCGGATGCGGCAGCTGGTAATTAACAGTCTGCGTATGCGTCCCGATCGCATCGTGGTGGGCGAGGTGCGCGGCGAGGAAGCCTTCGATATGCTTCAGGCGATGAACACGGGCCACGAGGGCTCCCTGACCACGGTGCACGCCAATTCGCAACGCGACGCGCTGGCTCGCGTCGAGAACATGGTCTCCATGGCCAACTTGAACATTCCCGAGCGGGCGATCCGGCAGCAGGTCGCCTCCGCGATTCACGCAGTGGTCCAGATCGCGCGTCTCTCCGACGGATCAAGGAAGGTGATGACCGTTTCCGAGATCACCGGCATGGAGAACGAGGTGATCACGATGCAGGACGTTTTCGTGTTTGAACGCACCGGCATTGACGAAAGCGGACGGGTGCGCGGCGTGTTCAAAGCGACGGGGGCGCCGCCACGATTTGCCGAACGGCTGGCGATTGCCGGCTGCCGATTGAACCCGGCCATTTTCGAGTCGAGGCTGGAGGTTTAAGTCATGCAACTTGCCATCGCTGTGCTGGTGTTTGTGGTCGTCAGCCTGGGGGCATTTGCGGGCTTGTCGCTGTTCGACGATCGCAGGGCCAAAGCGCGGCTCCTTCGCGACCGGCTTTCCACGGCGCAGAAGCCAGCCGAGCAGCCTCTCAAGGACGTCGCTCTGGTCCGCGATGAGATGCTGAGCCGGATCCCGGCTTTTGACGCGGTGTTGCGGCGATCAGAACGTGTCTCGCTTTTGCAGAAGATGTTGAGCCAGGGCAACGTGGACGTGCGCGCCGGGAACTTCCTGATTCTGTGCGTGGCCGGCGCGGCGGTTTGCGGGATCCTATTCTTCATTGCTGGCGGAAATATCATCTTTGGCTGGGCGGGCGCAATCCTGGGATTCTTCATGCCGTATGCGTATGCCTCGCACATGCGGCAAAAACGCTTTCAGCGCTTTGAGGAAAAATTTCCGGAGGCCATCGACACGCTGGCGCGGGCGGTGCGGGCCGGGCACGCCTTCACTACTGCCCTGGAAATGATCGCGAATGAGGTGTCGGAGCCGGTGGCGGGCGAATTCCGCCAGCTCTACGAAGAGCAGAAATTCGGACTTCCGGTGCGCGACGCCCTGATCAACCTGGCCGACCGCATTCCCCTGGTCGACATCAAGTTCTTCGTGACGGCGGTGATGCTGCAGCGTGAAACGGGCGGCAATCTGGCGGAGATCCTGGACAACCTGTCCTATGTCATCCGCGAGCGCTTCAAGATCCTGCGCCAGGTGCGGGTGCACACGGCCCAGGGGCGGCTAACCATGGTCCTCCTGATGGCGCTGCCGCCGACGATTGTGCTGATTATGCAGACCATTAACCCGGGGTTCATTCGTCCGTTGTTCACCGATCCCCTGGGACACGCCCTGATTGTCGGGGGCATCACGTTGCAGACGATGGGCTATTTTTTCATTCGCAGAATTATCCGGATTCAGGTCTGATTCATGCTGGTGGCGCTCTCCATTCTCGTGTTCCTCACCATCGTCGTGGTGGTGTTTTCCGTGGGAGCGGCCACGGTTGCGCCCTCGTCGGTGCTCGGTTCCCGGCTGCGTGAAATTGGCTGGCAGAGACAGAAACCGCAAGAAAGGCCGGCGATTCGCGAGCGCATTCAGCAGGCCCTCGATCCGCTGAGCCGGGCCTTGCCGGTTTCACCCGCTGAAGTTTCCGAGACCCGGCAATGGCTGATTCAGGCTGGCTATCGCGATTCCCAACACCTGTCGATCTATCGCGGCTTGCGCGTGTTGTTTGCCGCACTTGGGCTGGGTGGAGTAGTGCTGTTTGCGGGGATGAGTTCTCCTCTTTTGCTCGTGGGGATCCCGGCGCTTGGCTTCTTCCTGCCGCGATTCCTGCTGAAGAGAGCGGTCAAAGAGCGGCAACGCCGGATTCGTCTGGCTCTGCCGGACGCGCTCGATTTAACGGTCATCTGCGTGGAAGCCGGGCTGGCGCTCGATCAGGCGATGACGCGCGTGGGCGACGACTTAAGCCATGCGCACCCGGAACTGAGCGCGGAGTTCCATTTGTTCAACCTGGAAACGCGGGCGGGCAAACCTCGCGCCGAGGGGCTGCGCAATTTGTATGGACGCACCGGAGTGGAAGATATCCGCGCGCTGGTGACCACCCTGGTGCAGACCGACCGCTTCGGAACCAGCGTGGCGCAGGCCTTGCGCGTGCATTCCGATTCCCTGCGCACCGAGCGGCGCCAGCGCGCCGAGGAGCAAGCTGCGAAGACCACCGTAAAAATGATTATTCCCCTCGTCTTGTTTGTGCTCCCTTCCCTGATTTTTGTCACCGTCGGGCCGGCGGTCATTCAATTGATGCAAGTGCTCCTCCCCATGGGCGGGGGCAAACGTTGAATCCCGACCGGAATTGAGGATCCGTCATGCCCGCGCGCGGTGCCACGGGATACGCTTTCAATCGAACACGCACCACCTATCTGGCGACGGAGTTGACCATGGCGCGGACGCACTGGACCCGCTTCCGCGGACTGATGGCAACCGATGCTTCCCGCTTCCGGCGCGGCCTGGGACTGTGGATTTCGCCCAGCCACGGCGTCCATACCTTCGCAATGCGATTCCCCATCGACGTTATCTATCTTGACCAGGAGCGGATCGTCATCCACATTGAAGAGGAGCTGAAACCGTGGCGTGTGGCGACCATTCGCGCCCAGGCGACGTCGGTATTGGAGCTTCCGAGTGGGATGATTCGGGAGTCAAAGACGGAACTCGGCGATCAGGTTGATATTTTTCTGGAGCGCCCGCTGCATACTGAGGCTGCATGAATCCGGTTGAGACTATTCCCGAGGTTGTCGATCAGTGGCCGGAGCCGCCGCGGCTGCTGGTGGAGTGGTCGTCTCCCTGGGAGGAGTTCAAGACGGCGCTCGCGCCGGCGCTTTCCAGGGCTCCGAAGGCTTTGGCTGGGGAAGCGCCGACCCGCATGTTTCCGTACCGTGGGATGCTGGCGTGCTGGCTGCTGGAATGCCTTCTGTTGATCGCGGTGATCGTGCTGCCCGAGCGCATTGCCAGCCTTCAGCCCTATAAGCCGCCACCATTGCCGAAGTGGGACGTCATCTACTACTCGGGCGACGAACTTCCGCAAACGCAGGATAACGGCGGCGCGCAGGCGGGCAAGTCAGGACGCGCGGGAGGGCAGGAGGCGCACCATCGCACGCAGGCCATTCGAGTGGCACGCGGCGACCGGCCCAGCGAAAAGGTGGTGGATGCGCCCAAGCTAAATCTTCCGCATTCGGATTCGTCAGTCGCAAACCTGCTGGCCTTCAAGCCGGTGCCAGGGCCACCGCCGGCCGAGGGCTTGCGCTCGGCACTGGTCGCGCCGGCATTACCCAACGCCGCCATCGTGCCGCCGGCGCCTGAGCTAAATCCTGTGGCCAGCCGCAAACCGAACGACCTCACTGCCAGCGTTGTGCCGCCGGCGCCCGAGGTTTCCCACGCCAACGCTCGGTCGGCACCAGTATTGAGTCCGGCGGTGGTTGCGCCCGCGCCCGATATTGCGCGCAACAAAATGCGTACCGGTGATTCGATGAACCCGTCGGTGATCGCGCCGCCCCCGCGCGATGCGCAGCGCGACCTGGCAAGTTCCCGCTCTCCGCTGACGCCGACAAACGACGTGGTTGCGCCGCCGGTCTCGGCGCCGCCCCGCGAAGTGGCATCGTCTTCCAAAGTGTCACTGCCTGCGCCGGCGGTTGTGGCGCCACCGCCTTCGCAGGTCGACCGCGATCTGAATAGTTGGGGAAGTTCCGCGACCGGCGATTTGCGCACGACTCCGGTCCCGCCGCCGCCGAGCACGATGGGGAGCAGCGGTTCCAACACAAGAGTAGGTGTTGGCACGTTGACACCGCAGGTCGTGCCGCCTCCAGTGAGTGGCACTGAGCAGGGTCTGGGAACCACGGGCGTACGCTCCGGCGGAACGTTGCTGGGCTCGACCGACGTGGTGCCGCCGCCGCCCAGTCTCGGCGGGGGAAAGGCGCTGTCTGGAAGCGGGCGCGGAAATAAGGGCACCGGCGCGGGCGGGCCGCTAGACTTGGGTTCGTCGGTGGCGCCTCCGACCAACGGTGGCGGAGGCGCCTCCGGAAATGGGGTCGTCGTCTCCAGCCAGCCGGGGACAAAAGTCGGGCTGCCGAATTCTTCCGGCGGGGGAGCAATCGCCATGTCGCCGAGCGGTACGGCGAAAACCGGCCTGGGCGGCAGCGGCGGCGGAGCGGGCATCGGCAAAGGCAATGGCCCCGGCAGTGGAATGCAAGGAGAAGGTTCGGGTGCCGGCAAAGAAGGCACGGGGCGCGGATCGGATCCGAACGCGCGGGGCGGCATTTCGCCCTATCCCGGAACGGGCGGCACGGGAAGCGGGGCGAGCGGCGCGCCGGCGATGCCAAACGTATCCGTGCAGGGCGGCACAACAACGATTACGCTTCCGAGTTTTGGTGCTGCCGGTGGCAATGCGCCCGCCGGCGGGCCGGGCCGCTCTTCCACCAATGCGCATAAGGGATCGGGCGTCACCGTGGTGGCGACCTCACGCTCGGGCGGCGTGTTCAACTACTACGGCCTGTTGAAGGGCGACAACTACTCCATCTTTATCGCCACCTCGCTGGGCATGGCGGTGATGCAGTACGCCGACTCGGCTTCGGCTACGCATCCCTCCAAGGAAGGTCTGACCGAACCTGAGCCGCTCCGCAAAGATCTGCCTTCGGGACTGCGCCCGACTCGCGTGGTCTTCTCCTGCATCCTTGATCGGTCCGGGGTTTTGAAGGACATCAAGGTGCTGGAGCCGGGAGCGGCAGAAACGATGTCAAAGATACTAGCCGCACTGCCGAACTGGAAGTTTCGTCCCGCACTGCACGGGGATGAGCCGGTGGAGGTGAACGCGATTTTGGGGTTTGGAGTGGATACGCGGTAGCACGATTGAAGTCCGGAGAACATTCACGGCAGAGATCGCAGAGTACGCAGAGAAAGAATGAAACTAATACCCTTTGCGTTTGTCCACCACCGCCAGCAGCGGTTCGTTTTTCAAGTAGCGGCGCAGATTCTCTGCGAATAGCGCGTAATGCCGCTCCCATAACTTGTCAGTCAGCGCGGCCGTGTGCGGCGTGATCAGCAGGTTTGGGACGTCCCATAGGGGCGAATCGGCCGGGAGCGGCTCTTTCGGGAAGACGTCGAGCGCCGCGCCGCCAATCTTTTTTTCACGCAAAGCCGTGGCCAGCGCGGGTTCATCCACGAGCGGACCGCGACCGACGTTGATCAGGCAGGCGTCGGGCTTCATGAGCGCCAGCCGGTCGGCGCTGGCAATTGCCTGCGTAGTGGCTGTGACCGGGGCGGCCAACGCGATGTAGTCGGCTTGACGAAAGACTTCGTCGATCTGCGAGGGACCGAAGACCGCGTCGGCGCCTTCGCTTCCCTTCTCCGGGTGTTCGCGCACGGCGACAACGCGCATGCCCAGAGCCTTTGCGCTCTTGGCGACCGCGCGACCGATGCTGCCCAGCCCGATGAGGCCGACGGTTGCGCCTGCGACCTCACGCACGCGCGGCCGCTCGTCCCACAGGATTTGCTGCCCCCAGACGTGCTTGTCCTGTAGGTGAACCGAGCCGGGGATTTTCTTGGCCAGCGCGAGGATGAGCGCGATGACGTGTTCGGCGACGACTGGGCCATGCACTTCGCGGGCGTTGGTGAGAATGATTTCGCTCTCAACTAACGCCGGGAAGATCAACTGATGGACGGCCGCAGCGGGCGAGTGAATCCAGCGGAGTTTCTTTGCTGCCTTGATCTGTTCGGGACGCAGCGACCAGGTGATCGCGATCTCGGAATCTACGATCTCTTCGTCGACCCGCTTGTAGTCGGGAAGGTGAACTACCAGAAGATCAGGAAAACTCTCTTGCAGTCGCTCCGAAAACCACGTCGGCGCATTCCATAAATCAAAAGGGTGGTGAACAAAAATCAGTAATTTTCGCATCGGGTGATCGGCTGATCAAAAGACTCTCTCGGCGTCCTCTGCGTCTCGGCGGTTCAAAGTTTTCGAGGTGTGCGCAGATCCGCCCCTGTCATCTCTTTCGGTTCGGTGATGCCGAGCATCCCCAGAATCGTGGGCGAGATGTCCCGCAACGAGCCGTTAGGTTTCAGTGTGTACTGCTTCGCATCTTCGGACATCACGATGAACGGCACGGGGTTCGTTGTGTGCGCGGTGTGTGGGCCTCCGGTGGCGGGGTCGATCATCATCTCCGCGTTGCCGTGGTCGGCGGTGATCAGCATGGCTCCGCCTTTGGCGCGGATGGCTTTTTCAATCTCACCCAGGCAGGCGTCCACGGTCTCGACGGCTTTGATGGTGGGCTCGATTTTGCCCGAGTGCCCGACCATGTCGGCGTTGGCGAAGTTGGCAATAACCACATCGAAAGCGGTATCATTCGCGGCCTTCACAATGGCTTCGGCAACGCCGGCGGCGCTCATCTCCGGCTTCAGGTCGTAGGTGGCAACTTTCGGAGACGGCACCATGACGCGGTCTTCTCCGGGAAACGGCGTTTCCACGCCGCCGTTGAAAAAGTACGTCACGTGCGCATACTTCTCGGTTTCGGCCACGCGCAGGTTGCGCATGTTCAGTCCCCCCATTACGTTGGCTAAGATATTCGCCATCGACTCGGGTGGAATCACCACCGGGAGGCTGAAGTTTTTGTCGTACTGCGTCATGCAGGCATACTTCAGGTTTCTCGGCGTGTGGTCGCGGGGAATGGCCGTGTCGAGGTCGGCGGCGCCGGGGAGATCGCTGCCGCCTTTCTCGTTTAGCCCGCTGTTGCGGCACAGCGCGCGCGTAATCTGGCGCACGCGGTCGGCGCGGAAGTTAAAGCAAATACAGGAATCGTCGTCGGCAATCGTCGTAACCGGCTCGCCGCGATAGTCGGTACACACGAAGGGGATGACGAATTCATCGGTCACGCCCTTGTTGTAGGACTCTTTCATACCCTGCACGGCGTCGGCTTGCGTGCCACCCTCGGCTTTGCCATCGACCATCGCAGTGAAGGCCTTGGCGATGCGCTCCCAGCGGCGGTCGCGGTCCATCGCATAGTAGCGGCCATTGACGGTGGCGATCTCGCCGGAGTTGTATTCGCGCATCTTCTGCTGCAGTTGTTCGAGATAGCCAGCGCCGTTGGTGGGCAGCGTGTCGCGGCCATCCATGAAGGCGTGCACGAAGACGCGGTCTACGCCCTGCTGTTTGGCCATCTTCAGCAGCGCGTAGAGATGCTCCTGCCGGGAGTGCACGCCGCCATCCGAGAGCAGGCCGAACAGATGCAGCTTGCGGCCGTTGACGAGCGCGTTTTTCATCGCGTCGACCAGTACGGGGTGAGAGAAGAATTCGCCGTTCTGGATCATCAGGTCGATGCGCGTGATGTCCATGTGCACGATGCGCCCGGCGCCGATATTCAGGTGGCCAACTTCGCTGTTGCCCATCTGCCCCTCGGGCAGCCCGACGAACGGGCCGCTGGTGTGAATGAGCGTGTTGGGATACTCGCGCAGCAGTCGGTCATAGGTTGGCTTGCGCGCAAGGGCGATGGCGTTGGCCTTGGTTTCGGCGCGGTATCCCCAGCCGTCGAGAATGGTTAGGACGAGAGGTTTAGGACGGGACAAAAGCAGCTCCTAGCTTTTAGCTCCCAGCTCTTAGTTTCCAAAATCCACAACGGAGACACGGAGAAACGGGCGAAAGAAGAATCTATAGGACGGGACGCAGCTTTTCAAATCATGGAATCTGTTAACGATTCCTTCCACAATGGGCTTGCATCTAGCCGCGAGGATCAACATGCCAATTAGTGACCTTCTCTTGCTTGAATTCGACGAAGAAGTGAAAAGACCCGGACGGCGCTTCAACGTGTTCCGATGGATAAACAAGATTTTGCGCCCCATGCCAAGTCGGCACGCCTGGGGAAGCTTGCACCCCATATCGCCGGCCTGGTCGGTTTCGGAACAACGGTTTTGACGACTCCCGGTTTCGATTTCTCCGGCCCAGCGCCGCAGCCAACGTACGCAACCGCAGCAGAGTTGGTCCAGGCATTCGATGAAAACGTCGCCAAGACGCGGGAGGCCTTGAAGAATGCGCCCGATGAAGCCTGGACGCAGAACTGGAAACTTACGTTCCAGGGCCATCCGATCTTCAACGGATCTCGCTTTCTCGCCTACCGGGAGATGTTTCTGAATCACCTCGTCCATCATCGGGCACAGCTCGGGGTCTATCTGCGAAT
>Ga0209068_10001042_pt1 | contig 14019 bp, 14 predicted proteins | sample ColStrG_CSR_2012_FD_187200 | JGI IMG/M metagenome (GOLD analysis project Ga0209068, IMG submission 187200) | Freshwater sediment microbial communities in response to fracking from Pennsylvania, USA - Cold Stream Run_MetaG_CSR_2012 (SPAdes)... | ecosystem: Environmental > Aquatic > Freshwater >... | reverse complement strand
ACCTGGCGCCGCTCAATCACGCCGGCGTCTGGGACATGCTGTCCTACGGGGTCAGCGCCACCGGTGAGGGGCTGGTGCTCTTCGGCACCGCCGATCCCGACGCCAGGATCTACGCCATCGATGCCCTGACCGGCAAGTTGGTCTGGGCCCACGACACCCACGGCGTCGGCACCCTGGCCGATGTCGGGTCCGGCGTCACCGTGGCCATGCCCGGCACACCCGCCGGTGGTGCCGATGGCATGACCTTCACCCCGTCCAAGGATGGCTACGTCTACGCCATCGACCTGACCACCGGGGTCGAGAAGTGGGAGTACAACTACGCCCAAGGCCTGCCCGTAGTGGGCAATGGAGCCCGGGGCACAGCCGCATTGACAGGGATCGATCTCATCGTCGGGACCACCACCGGAACCTTCGATCTCAATGCATTGTCGGGTGCCGTGAAGTGGCAGCAGTCTCCGTTCCCCAATGGGGACGAGGTTCTAGGCGCACCGGCCATCAGCGGTCCTGTTGGGCATCAGGTGGTGCTGATCACCGACATCCTGGGGACGTTCAAGGTCCTGTCCCTGGCCACCGGGGCTCAGCTCTACACCTACCAGACCCACAACTACCTGGCGTCCTCGCCGGCCGAAGTCGATGGCAACGTGATCTTCACGGCGGCCGACGGCTTCCTCTACGACTTCTCCCTCGGCGGCAGCAACAACGCCGTAGCACCGACCACGACCGTCTCTTCTCCGGTGCAGGGTACGACGGTAGCCAATCCCTCCCCCAGCCCGATGACAATCTCGGGCACGGCCAGTGATCCGACCGGGGTGAAGTCGGTCTCGGTGGCCGTCCAACAGGACGGCCAGACCGGTACCTGGTGGAGCTCGGTCAAGCAGGCCTGGCAGGCGGGGCCGTTCAACAATGTTGCCACCCTGACCAGTCCGGGAGCCACCACCACCAACTGGACGCTCACTGTCCCGATGCCCACCCGCGGCACCGTGGTGGTTGTCCGGGCCGCAGCTGCCAACGTCGGCAATATCGCCGACACGTCCTCGGACGCCTCCAAGGGGACCCCGGCTCGGGTGGACTTCACCGTGGCGCCCAGCACCACTGCACCCACGTTGTCTGTGGGAACCGCTCGGGTGGCACCGGGGGCACAGCTCATGGTCACTGGTGGTGGCTATCAGGCCGGTGAGAACGTCGCCATCACCTTGCCGACCACTCCGATTACCACCCTGTGCCCGACGGCAATCCCGCCGGTCACCGGGTGCACGTTCACGGTAGTAGCCGGCCCGACGGGGCTTCTAGCTTCAACCGCCGTCACCGTGCCCGTTGGGCTCAACTTCGGTCCCCTCACCATGACAGCGACCGGGCAGACGTCCGGACGCTCCGGCAGTGCGCCGGTGGTCATTTCCAACAACTGGGACCAGTTCGGCAACGTCCCCACCAAGACGAACTTCGAGTTGAACGACGCGGCACTGAACAACAACGTTGCCGCTTCCGGAAAGTTCTTCCTCAACCTGGCCTACAACTTCCCGACCGGCTCCGCCATCCGCTCCACCGTGGCCATCGATAACGGCCACGCCTTCTTCGGCAACGAAAACGGTGACTTCTACTCCATCGACGTACACACCGGCGCCCCTGCCTGGCCGGCGCCAAAGCACTACGCGGCGGGGATCGACTCCTCAGCAGCCGTCGATTCGTCCATGGTGATCTTCGGCACCAAGGCCAACTCGATCGTGGCTATCGATGAGACCACAGGCGCCCCGATCTGGACGACCACCACGACATCGCCAGTGCAGTCGTCACCGGCCGTCTACGGCGGCGTGGTCTACGTGGGAAGTGACGACGGCACGCTCTACGCCCTCAACGAGCAGACCGGTGCCGTCCTGTGGTCCAGTGTCCTCGGAGGTGCTGTCCAGTCCTCACCCGCCATCGACCCGAACCATCAGACAGTGGTGGTCGGGGACCAGAGCGGTCATGTAACCGCACTGTCGCTGGGAGGCCCGACGGTGCCGCCCGCCGGCACCGTGGTGTGGTCGGCGTTGACGGGAGGGGCCGTGGTGGCCACGCCTACGTACTTCGCCAACAAGATCTTCGTCGGATCGATGGATGGAAAGGAATATGCCTACAACGGCCAGACCGGTGCCCAGCTCTGGACCTTCACCACCGGTGGCCCGATCACGGCCAACAACGTCACCTTCGGCACGGCGATCGGGGTCGGTTCCCAAGACGGGACCATCTACTACCTGAACAATGTCGATGGCTCACTGAACAACTCGCTGGCGGGCACCATTCCCATTGTGGGGCTGTCCGGTTCAGTCACCTTTGCCATCGCCACTCTGGCCAACGGCGCCGCATTGGGTACCCGGATCACCGGTGTCGACCAGACGTGGAAGTACAACGCACCGACCGGATCACCTGGGTTCGCCTCGGCGCCGGTGGCCAACAACGGCAACATCTACATGACCGGGTTGGATGGCCAACTGTCGGTCTTCAGTGGACCGGGACGGTTGGTGTACTAACTACGATAGGTCGCTGGCTGGCCACTGTTGGGAGATGGCGTCCACGCCGGCAGGTGGTCTCGGTACGCCCGAGTGGGCAAGCACCTTGATGTTCGTCCAACGAGGGGCCCCTAGCGTCGTACATGTCGGGGGGCGCTTGTGGGACTAACACCCCAAGCCATGAAGGCTCTAGCAATGTCGTCTGAAGCCGGACGAGCATGCCGCTAGTTCGAACTGCATAGGGCCCCTCGGCCGCGACCGGCACAAGAATGCTGCCATAGTCTTTTCTGAGCGGATTCAATGTGTACCGACCCAAATCTGGAAGTGGGCCGCCGGCTGTGATCGAACAATCCCACATCGGCGTGATGGATCCGATCCAGTCCGTGCCTCCTCGACGATCGACGCGGAGGACCGCCTTCATTGTTGCCTCGATCACACTCGCAGTACTGGCTCTGCTTGCCAGCCTGGTGCTTGCAGCGTGGTTCTTCTGGATCAAGCCGGGGCTCAAGGACTTCCCCTTCGGTCCCCGAGGTCTGGATAGGCTAGTGGCGGGTTCGATCGGGGCATCGGTGGCGGCGTCGCAGGCTCAGGCTCTCCACACTCCGCTCGGACAGATCACCCTACAAGAGCTGCAAAGTGCCGATACCGGCCTCCGTTGGATTCCGGGACAGGTCAGCAGCCCATCGGCTACTGGCTCCAAGAACGACAAATGGATCGTAAGTTTCATGGCGAGCGATCAGCACATCATCACTGCCGTTCAGAGTGCTCCCGGAATCTGCATTTTTGGTCTGTATGTCGCGTCCGCATCCGACCCGGTCATCGTCTCGGACCATTTGCCGGGTCCGGGGTTGTTCATGTCCTTTGCGATCTCCGATGCCGTCAGAGGATCGGGTCCAGTGAAGGCTGTGAGTTGTGCTGCGGTGAATGCCCCGACGACCGGTTGGGTGGAGGACCCAGGGGCACCTTCAGCCTCAGGGGTGCGGAACGGGAAATACGTCGGAAGTTAGTACGCGAGGTCGGCTGCGTCGTAAGTCCTCGTTGCGACACTTGCCAACAGGCCGAACCTCAGCCATGGGAGGCTCCCTGAGTGTCATTCGGACGGATGTCCCCGGCAGGCAATTTAGGGCACGACTTCGGGAGGTCTCCTCGAATCAATTGACACTGAAATTCGGGACGCGCCCAACGACGGCGGAAGCGTCTGCACGCCGTTAACGTGCTCGGCATGGAACAGGTTCGGCGTGCATACGGGCGCATGGCGGAGCGCTACATCGAGCTGTTCGGAACCATCGCCCAGGTGCACGCTGACGACCGAGCCCTGATCGCCCGGCAATTGTCCGTCCGGCCCGGCACCGTGCTCGACGTGGGATGCGGGCCTGGGCACCTCACCGACCATCTGCGCTCGTTAGATGTCGAAGCGATCGGCATCGACTTGGTGCCCAAGTTCATCGACCATGCACGGGCCACCCACCCGAACAGCCGGTACGTCCTCGGCTCGATACACCAGCTCTCCTTCCGCGACAGTTCCGTTGCCGGCATCCTGGCGTGGTACTCGCTCATTCACTTGCTTCCAGATGACCTCGACGCCGTGCTCGTCGAGCTACGACGGGTGATGGCCCCAGGCAGCATGCTCGTGGCCGGGTTCTTCGACGGTGACGAAGTCGTGGCATTCGAGCACAAGATCGTGACGGCCTACTTCTGGCCGGTCGACCAGCTGTCCAAGCGACTGCTTCGGGCGGGTTTCACAGAGGTCGAGCGTCAGCGGCGGCCCGGCATCTCAGAAACCGGAGTCCGGCCGCACGCCGTCATCGCAGCCATCGCCAGCTAACTGAGCCCTGCCAGCGAGCAAGGCAAAACCACGCCAACGCCAGAAACAGTCGACCTGAGTCAGTCCCGCATTTCGCATCCACCCAAGCTGAGACTCAATGTCGACTAGTCGATCTTCAGGATCGTCGGCCTCTCTCCCAATTAATGCGAGAAACTCGGCGTGAAGCTCCGGCGTGGATGAAGCCACGACCTCCAGGTTGGCGAATAGGCCGCTCGGTCGTAGCTGTCGGGCTGCTTCCGAGTAAAGATCCTGCTTGCGCTCATCCCGGAGGTGATGGATGGCGAACCCAGAGACAATCACGTCAAACGATCCAAATGATGCGATCGAATCGCCCAGGTCCCATTGCTGCACCTCAACTTCCTTCGTTTCGGCGAACCGACGGCGGGCATGGTCCAGCATGGGGAGGGAGGAATCCAGCCCCAGGACGTAATCGACTGCAGGGCGCTCCTCGATCACTAGTGCAGCAAGGCGTCCGTCTCCGCATCCGAGATCGAGCACGGAGTGAACATCTACCGGCAAGAGCGACCGCAGAACGTCCTCTCCGGCAGTCCTGGGTGGGAGCGTGCCGATCCTCCCTAAGTATCCGACCGCCTTCTCCGAGTCACCCCAGCTACTTGAGCGAATGGGTTGGCCATCCCCTTGTTCATCCACCAGTCCATTCTGCACAGGATCCGGAACGATCCGCACGGGACGCTGCGGCAATGTCACCCGGTCAAACTTGACCGAGTGCGCTCCAGCCGCAATCTTGGTACATCATCGTGGGGTGGAAACCATTTTCCCGGACTACGTAACCCACTACTACCTCGCCTCGCGTCCCCCATTTTTGAATCTGTCCGACTTGGGTGGGAAACAGCTCGAAGGAGCGATTGAGCGTCTCGCCCGTGAGCATGCGAGTGGGGCTACTTCGAGGCTGTTTGGGCGGCGGTACATGGAGCTGCGACGACGTACCGAAGAGAAACTCCGGTCGCTGTTCATCAGCGCCGGGGGTCAGCCCGAACGGTTGAGTCCGCACTACTTCGTCCTCGGCTCTTGTCCCTGGTACCGAGGACTCGCCCGAGACATGAGGGAGGTGACGCTCCCACTGGCTGAACTCCCACGGGACGCTTCCAGTTTCACCTACCCGGACAGCTTCACATCGATGGCACTTGGTGCAGAGTACGGACTGCATCAGGATTCCAGGCCATATCACGAGCAGGTGTACTCCATCGAGCAGCTTCAGGAGGTCATTGATCAGTTCGGACTGCCTGACGGCGAAGTGGCGGACTACCGGGGATATCAGCACCAACCCTTCGAGAAGTACGTCGAGGTGCAGCTTTGGTCGGATGTACCTGTACATTCCTGGCTGGGTTAGAGGTCTACACACCGACCGATGGAACTCACCATCCCATGAAGGTGAGCTTGCGCTCGCTACCCGCCATGACGGCTACGGACATGTCCGCAAGATGGTTTCACTAAACCGATTCGACGGCACAGCAAACGATTGATCCTGTTCCGGGCTGGTCATTGCAGATCCGGGGACACAGATGGAGGAGGCAGCAGCAAACGCCCGACAGCTTCTCGCCCGATACACACCGCCTGCCACATAGCACCGGTCGGTGGGACGCCCGTATGGAAGGATGAGGACTATGCGGGTTTGCGCATGTGCTGGGCTGGCGGTGACCACTTTGATCCTTGGCGGGTGCACTACCGCCAGTTCCGCCACAAGATCATCGCTAGCACCAGTCACGGCTCCCCGCTGTCCGAACTACTTGGGTTTCGGAGTGTCAGTGTTTACTAAGGGTGGTACGTCGGGCGTCATCGGGCAATCGTCTCCGGCTGCCGCTGCCAAGTTCTTGGCAAGCAATGGCCTACAACCACGCATTCCAAGAACGGGTTGGTACGAGACAGGTAAAAGAATTGGCGGGGCAACAGTGGCGTCCGGCAACACCATCCTTCATGCAGTCCGGGTCAGCGATGGAAGCTGGATCGTCGATAGTGGCAAGACCTGCACCTGAGCCAATAGCAGGCGGACTCGGGTGCCCCTGATCCCTGGACGGGGGCGGTTACGGACCGGGGGCACGTCCATGGGAGGCTCTCGGATTATCACCTGACCGGGTGTCCGACCCGAACCACTAGCCCACCGAGTGCAAATGTGCCGTCGTGTGCCGTTTGGCCAAAGCGCAGAAAGCCGCTTCGTCCAATTCGGATGCAAACGCCCTTCTTGGAATCATGAAGAATCCATGGCCCTTGGCCACCTTGAGCAGATACATGTCGCCACGCTCAGAAGTCTCCGAGAACATCGGCCACTTCATCGTCCCGTCGCTGAGCACAGTAACTCGCCGAATGCCTTCCTCAGACACCTGGAGTGTTCTTACTTCGAACTGAGGCTCAACTCGCTTCCAGATCCGGCTCGGGGTCAGTGGGACCAGGATTGCAAAGATCACCAGTAGGACTATTCCGATCGTAAGCATCACCGTCCACGCAACCGTGTCTGATCGATCCGCCCCCAATACAAGAGCTCCAGCTATCACCAGGCATAGTCCCGAAACCGGAAGGATGTAGATGTGCCAGGTACGAGTTTGTTGCCAGTGCACGACCGGAACAACCTCCTCACGAGTCAGCTGATGCTCCTTCAGCTGGATATCGTTCGAGGGCGATCCATTACCTGTAGCGTCAGCCATTGCTCGCCACGCCCATGTCTCGCATGTTGACAAGGTTAGCCCGAGAGTCGGGGGCAAATCCGCCAGTACTGGCCATGGGAGGCTCTGGGAGTGTTACCTGACAGACAGCGCAGTCCGACCGACCCCGTGGCCCCGTTTTCCGGAGATGATGCCGCAATGGCATCAGACGACGAGCGGATCGCTCGTCGGGACCTCGTCCGTAGGGGTTATGACTTGATCTCCCATCACTACCATCGTGATGATGAGATGCCGACTGCCAACAAAGGGGACGGTGAGGCAACCCACTCGTCTTGGATAGAGGAGCTTGGCAGCTTGCTGGATCCTGGAGCACGGGTCCTCGATCTTGGTTGCGGTGCAGGCATTCCTGCGACGAAGTTGCTCGCCGATGCAGGATTCACTGTCACTGGCGTCGACATTTCCCAAGTTCAGGTCGAACGGGCTCGTTCCCTTGTACCCAATGCGGAGATCGTTCAGGCCGACATGGCCGTCTGGGAGAGTCCACCGGCGAGGTTTGACGGAATCGTGAGCCTGTACTCCATCTTCCACCTACCTCTCGATGATCAGCGCCAGCTCATTCCACGGCTTGCCGATGGCTCACCCCGAATGGATACATCATGGCGATCGTCGGACACCAGCCGTGGACCGGGGTGGAGGACTACTTCGGTGCACCGATGTTCTGGGAGCACGCCGACGCCGCAAGCTACCTCTCGTGGTTCATCAGCGCCGGACTCATTCCCCAATGGGATCGCTTCATACCTGAGGTAAATGTCGGCCATACCTTGGTGCTTGCCAGGAAGCTCTAGGCGATTCCGTTCGGACCACAGCGACCAGTGGTAAGGGCAGAACCACGGTACGTGGCCGAATGGGCATCACTCGGAAAAGGGTGCCAAACTCCCGGCCTCGGGACACTTGTACCGGATGAGACGGGAGCACTATGCGCACCACGATTGGGCGGAGAATCACGGGGGTGTCACTGGTGACCGCACTGATCGTCGCCGGGGTGGCGGCGGCGACTGCGGCTGCCAACCCAGCGATGGCGATCACCGGTAGTGGCTCTCACCCGGTCTGGGTCGTTCAGCCAACCCCGAATCCGAATGTGCAGAGGCCGCATCCCTATATGACTGACGTGTCCTGCGCTTCCGCTAACGCATGCATGGCGGTCGGGACCTACTTCAATTCGAACATGTTCGCCGAGCGGTGGAGCGGGACGGCCTGGCAGGTCCAGTCCCCTTCAAACCCAATCGGAGGGGCGGGCCCGAGTTTGTTGGGCGTATCGTGTTCGGCGGCCAGCGCATGCATGGCGGTCGGGAACTACAACACCACCCACGCAACGGTCGGACTGGCCGAGCGGTGGAACGGGTCGGCCTGGGCAATGCAGCCGACCCCGAGCCCCGCCGGGTTCCCCGACTCATCCTTCAATAACGTGTCGTGCACCTCGGCCACCCTGTGTACGGCCGTCGGCGCCTTCTCGACCGGCGGTCAGGCTTATTTCACCCTGGCCGAACAGTGGAATGGGTCGACCTGGGCGATACAGCCCACCCCGAATCCACCTGGGTCAAGCCAATCACAACTGTTGGACGTGTCGTGCACCTCATCTACCGCGTGCTCGGCGGTCGGGTACTACTACAACGCCAGCAACCATGGGGTAACGCTGGCCGAGCAGTGGAACGGCTCGACCTGGGCGATACAGCCCACCCCAAACCCAGCCGGTGCGACATACTCATCCCTCGGTGGCCTGTCGTGTACATCGGCCACCGCATGTACCGCGGTCGGGTACTCCTTTGACGCCAGCGGCGACGTCACCCTGGCCGAGCGATGGAACGGTTCGACCTGGGCGATACAGCCCACCCCGAATCCGGGTGGGTCGGCAGGGTTGGGAGACGTCTCGTGCATCTCGGCCACAGAATGTACGGCACTCGCTAGTTACACCGACGCCGGCACCGGGCAAGGTGTCATGGCGGCCGCACAGTGGAACGGCTCGACGTGGGCGATACAGCCCACCCCGAATCCGGGTGGGAGAGCGACCTTGAGGGGTGTGTCCTGTATCTCTGGCCCAAAATGTACGGCGGTGGGATCCCAGTCCTCCGTTGGCACAGGGCAAATGACGCTGGCCGAGCGATACTCCTGAACTGCTAATCGAGCAGCCCAGAAAGCAGGCCAAATCACTGACTGAGCTGAAGTTGGTTGCACTGTTGCATCCACCGGCAAGATCAAGGTGACGACGCCCAGCGGATCCGTGAAGACCGCCTCGGTGTTCTCGGTCACGTAGGGCGATCCCGTCTTCGGGCGGATTGCCCGGCGCCTGGGCCCCAAGATGGCTCTGCATCGGCCCCTGGACCGTCAGGTTGACGTGCCTGAACGGTGGCCACGTTGAAGGAGGCTGCCAGACAAAAGCCCGAAGGCCCGGCCCCCGTCGCCACCCGGGCCCCCCGTTTCCGGTGGTAGCCGCGGCGGTTCCGTCCCACAGCCCGGTGAGGCCTCTCTCTCCCCTTCCCTGGTGGTGGGCGCTACCGGACTCGAACCGATGACCTGCTGGTTGTAAACCAGCTGCTCTAACCAACTGAGCTAAGCGCCCGACGACTCAAACGCTACTGCGCGCCGGCGGCCAGAAACTCCGCAAGCAGCGACGAGGTGGCCGCCGCGAACGGAGCCCGCCGCTCGCTGTGGGACAAGGTGATCAGGTCCTGATCCTGAGCCTCGCCGAGTACGGCGCCGGCCTCGGTACAGATCAGCATGCCGCCTAGGTAGTCCCAACTACCGAGTTTTGAACCACCGACGACGGCATATCCATCGAGGACCCCCTCAGCCACCGCACAAAGGTCGAGGGCGGCCGACCCCAGACATCGGTACTGGAGCCAACCGAAATGGCGCGGCGGGTAACCGCTGAAGGCCACGATGGCCTCATCCAACATCTCGCACCCCGACGGCTGGATCGGACCACCGTCTTTCCGGGCCCCACCGCCCCGCACGGCCTCGAAGCGGACCCCGGATGCCTGATTGACGACCAGCGCCGCCCGAGCTCCTTGCCCATCGATAGCGCACAGGCTGGTGGCGAACCACGGAATGCCCTTGGACGCGTTGGTCGATCCGTCGACCGGGTCCATGACCACCACCAGGTCCTTCTCTAAGTTATGGGTACCCGACTCCTCGGAAAGCACCCCCACGCCGGCCTCCTCCAACACCCTCAGCCCCGCGGCGTCGGCGGCCAGGTCGTGGTGGTACTGGTCTGCCGTGGTGCCAGCCAGACCCCAATCGTCCAGGTCCTCCAATGCGCCAGCAATGGCGGTGGCGGTGGCGTGCAGTACCTCGAGCAGGTCGGCGTCGTCCATACGGGGACGCTACCGGAGGACCCTCCCTACCCTGGCCCCCGGGGCGATGGCCCGTCCCCGTCGCCGGGTCCCGGGGGGGCCAGTAGGCTGAGTCTCCTGTGGCAGTTATCGATGTAGCCGGATACGTGGCCGACCTCAAGGACCATTCGGTGGATCACGGATTCCACGTCCACGACGAGCGCCACTTCGTCGAGACCTACTCGCTACGCCAGGTCTGGGAGGTAGAACTCCATCCCGAAGACGGCTGCGGCGGGCCGCTCGACCTCCACCTTGCCCTCGAGGTAGACCCCCGGACACTCCTTTCTTTCGAGGACGCCGTTTTCGGGCTGCCCGAGGACGTGGACCCTCCGGACGAGTTCCACTTCGCCTTGACCTTCACGTGGGCACTGCCGCCTCTCCCCAGCGGACCCGACCTGCTCCGACTGGCCATCGACCTTGCCGGCGTAGGGGGCATCGAACTCCCCCTCGAGGTTTCGGCCATCGACTCCTACGCCTCAGCCACCGACGCCGCCGAGCGCCGGCTCAGCATCGTCGCCCGCACACCGGTGTCGCTGGCCCGTGTGCTCACGGGGGACGAGATGATGTGCGACGTCTTCGACCGCTGCCTGGCGGTAAGCCGCTACCTGCTCGACTCGGCACCCAACTGGCTCGGGTGACCGGTACGGTCCGCACCCACCTGGCCCGTCTCGTCGTCGGCCTCGTGGTCGTTACAGCGTCAGGTGGCACCCTCACCGCATGTGCGGCCAGTGCCGGTGACCTGGCCCGGGCCTCATGCGTGCATGTCAACGCGTCGCTCGCGCTCCTCGCCAAGGCCGGACACGCCACGGACCCCAACGTCGCCGCCAAACTGCGCAACCAGGCCTACCTGGCATTGCTTCCGGCCATTCCCATCGCCGCCCAGGCCTCGTACCATGACATCACCTGGGAGCCGTTGTCGACCACGCTCTCCGAGATAAACCGGGTGCCCGAATCGGAACTCGTCCCATCGTTGCAGTCCCAGTGTCAGAGCGCCGACAACTCGGTCTTCAATCAGCCTCCACCACCCTCGTCTGCCTCAGGAGGCTGATCCCGAGTGTCCCGGACTGACCATGCCGGGCTGCCGACCAAGTTGACGAAGCTCAGGGCCCTCGGGTCCCGGCAGCCGGCACCGCTCCCGATGCCGACACGGAAGGCCGAGTCGATCCGGCCGACAGAGTAGGCGGAGCGACCAGGCTGCGGCCTGCCATCTGGAGTCGACCGACTTGGACCAGTGAGGGCAGGACATGGGTGGCCAACCACTGTCCGGCGGTGGGTGTCGGGACGATGTGCACACCGTCGCCATCGCGCAGCTGCACCCCGTCCCGGGTGGTGGTGTACGAGCCCCCGGGGCAGACCATGGACCCGAAGTCCTCGGTCCGAACCGTCGACGGATGTTCGGCGGCCACCTGGCGCAACAACTGGTTGTATCGGGCCAGGCGAGCCGGGTCGTCCTCCACCCAGGCCGTGCCGCCGGGCTGCTCACCGGAATTGAAGCACGGCGCAGTCAGCAGCACGACATAGGCCCCACCTGCCGCGCCCACGTGAACTGCCTCCTCGAGCGACCGCCTCAACTGCGCGTCAAAGGTTGGCTGGCCGATATGCACCCAGTGGCCCGCAATCATGCGGTCCATGACCTCCCACCGGCCAGCCAGTACAGCCACTACGTTCGGCCGGAACTGGGCGATACTGCCCTGCCATTGGGCCGGCCACTGGCTCGAGGCCGGCGCCGAATCGTTGCACTGGGAGGCCATGGAGTTGGACACCCCGTGGGCCCGGTACTGGCTGCTGCGCACCACGCCGCAGGCCACGATGGCCCCATTGTCGATGTCAACGCCGTAGGTTTGTTGCGGCTGGTCGGCCAACAGGGCGAACCCCAGACGCCAAGCCACGGAGTCGCCGAGTATGGCCATCCGGACCGGAGCCCCCGGAGTGGCGGTGATGTTTGCCCGATAGGTGCCGGAGGCCTCGGCGGCCGACGGTACCGTGGCCGCCACGGTAACGGCCACAACCGCAAGAAATGCCCCCGACGTGGCCAACCAGCCCCGCCACTCGGCGAAAGGGGCCATGCGGCCACGCCGGACAGGCTGCTCGACCAGGTAGTACGACGCGGTGGCGACCACCATCGTCGCCCCGAACCGCACGGCGAGCAGCGGTAGCCCATAGAGGTGCATGCGCTCGGCGTTCAACAACATGAACAGGGGAAAGTGCCACAGGTAAACCCCATAGGAGATCTTGCCGATATAGACGAATACCGGATTGCCGAGGGCACGAGCCAGGCTGCCGGCCTGAGCCGTGACTACGACGAAGGTGACAACGGCCACGGCGACGGCGACGGCCAACTCTCCCCCGCCGAACAAGAACCCGCTCGGACCGTTGAGCCGGCCCCACAACAGCACGAGGCCGACGAGCGCAGCCCAGCCGAACACCTGAGCGGCCCACCGGGCTGTTGTACTCGACAGTTCCCACGCGGCAATGGGTTGCCCAATCGGACCTCGCTTCCGCTGCGGGTCGCGCCGACGGGCCGGTGTTGTACCCAGACCGACCGTGCCGACCGAAGGGTGAATCCGGCCCTGTTCCAGAACGGCCAGGTCGGGAACCGGTTGGGGCAACACCCGGCGATGACGGGCCCACATGGTCAGTCCAACGGCCAGAACCGCCCCGACCAGGATGTCCTGGCAGCGGGTGTCCGTCCCTTCGTACAGGCGGGTGACCTGGGCGTGGTGGAGGTACGACCAGCGCATGTCGGTCGCTGAGGCCACAACGCCGAAGATGGCGACGGCAAGCACTGGCCACAGTTGGCGGGTAGGGCGCAGACGCCGACCCAGGTGGAGGAGAGTCAGCACCACCGGCGGCCACACGATGTAGAACTGCTCCTCGATAGCCAGCGACCACATGTGGGAGAGCGGCGACGGCTGGGCGGCCTGGGCGAAGTAGTTCGATCCACCTACGATGAAGTGCCAGTTGGCCACATAAAAGAGGGTTGACAGCGAGTCGAGACGCAGCGAGGCGAACTCCCCCGTGGTGGCGAAGAAGTGGGCGTACGCGGCGACGCCGACCAGCACCACGAGGAGGGCGGGCAAGAGGCGACGAGCCCGGCGGGCCCAGAAATGGCCCAGCCGGATGGTCAGGCGTCGGGTCCACTCGCCGAGCAGTAGCGAGGTGATGAGGAATCCCGACAGGACGAAGAACATGTTGACGCCGAGGAAACCGCCCGTCGAGAGCGGGGCCCCGCCGTGGTAGAGCAGGACGCCGAGCACCGCGACCGCACGAATGCCGTCGAGGGCGGGCACGAAGCCAAACGTGATCGTTCTGCCTCGAGGTGCCACGGGTAGGGACGGTGTGGCCACAGGCTCGATGACGGTGGTCATCGACGGGGGTCCCATGCACACTCGGTCGGGACCCCGGATCCTGGGGCGTGGCTGGTCATGGCGCCACCATGATCGCAGACAAGAGCATCGTGGGACAGTCCGGGACCGGCACCCAACGCACACTGCAGTTTTCGCCCTGATGCGCCACCGGGGCGTCCCGGGTGGCCACGGTCAATTGTGGGGCCTCCGGCAGCCCATATCAGTTCGTCGGTGTCAGACAGCTGGGGTGTAACCGGCCGGCAGGTTGATGGTCTTCTTCTCGAGGAACAGCTCGAGGCCGTCCTCGCCGAACTCGCGGCCCACTCCGGAGTCCTTGTAGCCGCCGAACGGCGA
>Ga0209068_10001039_pt1 | contig 14046 bp, 9 predicted proteins | sample ColStrG_CSR_2012_FD_187200 | JGI IMG/M metagenome (GOLD analysis project Ga0209068, IMG submission 187200) | Freshwater sediment microbial communities in response to fracking from Pennsylvania, USA - Cold Stream Run_MetaG_CSR_2012 (SPAdes)... | ecosystem: Environmental > Aquatic > Freshwater >... | reverse complement strand
CACCCCACCCAGAAGCACATGACCCTGGTCAGCGCGAGTGAATCCGGAGATGAGGTCGAACAGCGTCGTCTTCCCGGCTCCGTTGGGCCCGATGATGCCCACCACCTCGCCGGGAGCCGCCGTCAGTGACACGCCGTCGACGGCGCGTATCCCACCGAATGACACGCCGACGCCGGTCACTTCCAAAGCCGGCAATGCCGACTGCAGCGTCGTCAGATCGGGTGCGGTCAATTCGGGTGTCGCAACTGCGGCCTTGGCGACGGCGCCGTTCTTGGTCGCCGCCCCGTTCGTGGTGGTGCCCCCGTTCGAGGCGGCCGCCCCCTCCAGGAACACCGACCGCAGGACGTCGGGCCGGGCCAGCAACTCGGCGGTGGGACCGTGGAACTTGATCTCACCCTTCTCCATGAAATACGCCGTCTCGGCCACGGTCAGCGCCAAGTTCACCGACTGCTCGACCAGGATGACCGTGGTGCCCTGCGCCTGGATCTGGCGAACGATCTCGAGGAGTTGCTCGACGATCACCGGGGCCAGACCCAGTGAGAGCTCGTCGATGCACAGCAGCCGGGGTCGGGCCAGGAACGCCATTGCGAGGGCCAGCATCTGTTGCTGGCCACCCGAGAGGTTGGCGGCAGGCTCCTCGTGGCGCTGGAGCAGCACGGGGAACAGTCCAAGAACGTGCTCGGTGCGTTCGCGCAACTCGGCCGTGTTCCGGCGATCGAGCCAGCCGGCGACCCGGAGGTTCTCACCCACCGTCAGGCTGGGGAAGACCCCTTGTCCACCTGGCACCTGGGTGATCCCGAAGGCAGCGATCTCGTTGGGAGGAGCATGGGTGATGTCGCGACCATCGAAGATGACGGCGCCCTTGTCCGCCTCGACCACGCCGCAGATCGCCTTCAGTAACGTGGATTTCCCGGCGCCGTTGGTGCCGAGCAGGGCCACGATCTCACCTTCGTCGATCTCGACATCGACGTCGAAGAGGACCTGCACGTTGCCGTAATAGACCTGCAGGCCACGGACGAGGAGAAGCTTCGCCCGGCCCTGGCGCCGTTCGTAGAGCACCTCGGACCGGGCTGCTGCCGCGGTCCAGACCTGGGTGATGTCGCGACCGATCACGCGTCCGGCCGTCGAGATGATGAACCCGCCCACGAGGAACACGGGCACCATCAACAACATGCCGGCCTGGATGCTGATCGAGTCGGAGACCGCTCCCACTATGGGCAACATGATCAGCCCGGGGATGACGAAGATCGCCCCCATGGAGAACCCCAGCGACCGGGCCCGGGCCGGGATGGCCAACGAGAGCGACGCGAACACGCCGGGCCCGACGATGGCCAGGCTGGCGGAGATGGCCATGTTGGCCAGGATCCCGACCCAGAGGTAGGGAGAGAGGGCGAATACGGCGGAGAGCGCCGAAGTCACAACCGCCACCAAGGCGATGAATCGGAGCACAAGCCCGGGGTCGCGCATCATGAGCTTGGTGCCGACCCGGGCGCCGATGACCAGGCCGATGATCTGCGCCGGCTCGGCGGCGGCCGCCACCCACCCGCGCTGGGCGGCGTCGAGGCCGAACTTCTGCTCGTACATCAGCGCCGCCAATGACGAGAACCCGATCAGCGCGGAGGCCAGGAAGGGAAGGGCGTAGAAGATGCGCCGCAGGCTCTCCACCTTCCACACCATGCGCCAGCCCTCGGCGAACGACGGTGGTGGCTCCTCGGTGAGCGCGGCGTCGGTGACGCCCATGGCGAGGCGTTCCTGGAGGCCCCGCACCGGTTCGGTGAGGCGCATCCCGAGGATGACCAGGATGATGATCGGGATAGCGAACAGGAAGAACGGGACTCGCCAGCTGAGCCAGGTGGCCAGCGAGCCCGCCACGATCGGACCGATGAAGGCACCAACGGCATTGGCGCCGCGGTGGAACGAGAACACGCGGGGTCGGGTCCCGATGGGAAACCAGTCGGCCAGCAGCGAATTGTGCGTCGGGCCGACGGTGGCCTGGCCGATGCCGGAGCCGGCCCGGGCGATGATGAGCATCCAGATCGTGACGGACAGGCCGGTGCCCACGGAAAACATGGCGAAGATGGCCGCCCCGATCAGCATGAGACGAACTCGGCTGCGCCGATCAGAGAGTTGGGCGATGGGCACCTGCAGTGACAGCCCCAAGAGGGCCGCCACCGCCACCAAGGACAAGATCCCGGCGTTGGACATGCCGAACGAGTCGCGGATGTTGGGCAGCAACAGGCCGAAGGCGGTGCGGTCCATCTCGTCGACCATGCTGAGACCGAACAGGATCACCAGGGCGTAGGCCGGCCCGTCTCCGGTGAGGTCGGTGAGCCACTTCGAGGGATGGCGAATGGCGCCGCGCATGCGCAGGTGCCACGGCCGGTTGTCCTCCGGCGCCAGCGGCGGCATGGGGATCATGGCGCCACCACCGCCTCAGCCGGCGCTTCGACGCCCGCCAGTGCCTTTTCCTCCGCGTGGGTGACCACCAGCGGGTCGGGGTCGTCGCCCGGCGCGGCCACATCCGCCAACAGGCTGGGCACGATGATGTCCCGGCGGGTCGCGACCCAGCGCAGGGCGCCGTCACGGAGGCGGTAGACGATGTCGGCGAGGCCTCCGGGCAGGATCATCAACACCAGCAAAACGCCCAGCGAGGTCGAAAGCGACTGCCACCGGGCCCCGGGCAGGAACCAGTACCCGCCCTGGAGATACAGCGCCCCCAGCAACGCCCCCAACAGGGAGCCGAGCCCACCGACCACGGCGCTGGTGAAGACCACGAAGCTGGCGCCGGGGCTGTACACATCGACGCTGAACGCCTGCAGCAGGTGCACGAGCAGGCACCCTGCGAATGCCGCGATCGCACCCGAGAGGGCGAAGGCGGTGAGCTTGGCCCGCGTCACGTTGACGCCGAAAGACTGGGCACCGCGCTCGTTTTCGCGAAGGGCCAGCAGCACCCGACCAGTCCGGCTGTGACGAATCCCTCGCACGGCCAGCAACACGAGCGCCAGGCACGCCAGGCAGAGCTCGTAGTACGTGACCTGGGAAGTGATGTTGAACGCACCGAACAGCTTGGGACGGACCACCCGGTCGGTCGGCACCCACGCGAAGTGTTTGTCGCTGAGCAGGAAACTGGATGTGGCCATGGCGAAGGCCAGGGTCGTCACGGCCAGGAAGAGTCCGCGTAGGCGCAGCGCGGGCAGCCCCACCAAGATGGCCACCACGGCGCCGACGATGCTGGCGAGCACCAGCGCCAAGGCCAGGTCCAGATGCCAGTGCTGGGTGGCGTAGGCGCCCGTCGCCGCGCCGAACGCCACCAGGGACATTTGACCCAGCGACACCTGGCCCGCCCAGCCCGTGAGCACCACCACCGACAGGGCGATGATGGCGAAGATCACTACGGCGGCCGCCTTCTGACGATCGCCGGCCTGCGTCAGGACAAAGGGCAGACCCATCAGGCAGGCAACCGCAAGGAGACCCCCTCCCCAGCGCACGGCTCGGACCTCGGGAAGGTGGCGCAGCTCGCGGGGCACCGGACGGACCTCGTCGGCGGCCTGCCACGATGACGACCCGTCCTGTTCGGCGCGGCTGGTGCCGATCTTGCGCGCCAGCAGGCACACCACGATCACGATGGCCAGGATCGGATCCACCAATTCGGGATTGCGCGGGTGATTCCACACCACGCCTTGTTCCAGCAGCCCGAGCGCCACCGCGGCCGCGGCAATGGTCGGCAATTCGGTGAGCTTGCCCAGCATGAGCGCGGCCAACGAGGAGAGCAACAACGTGAGGCTGAGCTGGCCTCCCACGGGCAGCCCCAGGATACTCGCCCGCATGAACACGGCGATGAACGACAGCAACGTGGCCATGGCCCACACGACGGTCTGGAGCCGCTTGACCGGCACCCCGAGCAGGCTGGCCCGGTCGGCCCGCTCGGCACTGGCCCGAATGGCGATGCCGATGCTCGTGTAGCGCAGCACCACCGCTACGGCCAGCAGCGCCAGAGGCGCGACCACCAGGGCGATGACGTAGTCGGCGGTGAAGACGAACCCGTCCAGGCGGAACTGGAGGGTGAAGGGGAAGTGAATCTGGGTGGTGGTCGGGGTCTTGCCCCAGAGCGCCGGGATGAAGAGCGAACCCACGGCCAGCAGCTGAGCCAAGCCGATGGTGGCCACGGTGAGGATCAGCCGGGGAGCATTGAAGAACCGCCGGATGATGGCCAGCTCGACCAGGCTCCCCAGGGTCACAGCGGCGACTAGGCCGATGGCGACGGCGAGGAAGTAGTTGAGACCGGCGAAGGCCACCAAGGAGACCGCCAACACCGTGGGTATCGCGCCCAGTTCGCTCTGAGCAAAGTTCAGAATCCGGTTGGCTCGGTAGATGAGGGCCATGCCCACGGCGACCAGGGCACCGAGCAGGCCGAGGATGAAGCCCTGGAGGGCGATGCCTGCGGGGACAGGAAAGCCAATCAGTTGAACCGCCAGAATCGCGGCGGCAGGCGCGAGGGCGCCGCCAATCACGCGGACTCGTGGCGACCCAATCGTGGCACCCACAGGTGGGTTCCCCCCTAACCGTCGAACCGAACCATCCCATTGTGCGCGACGACCGGTTCCCCCGCGACCACCCCACGGGCACGCGCCCTCGGGTCGACCGCGTCCGCTCTTGGCGCGAGCTCCAAGGAGCTGGCGCTCACCCTATTGCATCGCTGATGCAATGTCGTGGCGACTCAGCCCGTGTAGTTGGTCTTGGCGGGCACGGCGACGGCCGGCGGTGGAATGGGCGTCTGAGCAGTTCCGAGCACGTGCGCGGTTTCCGGCGGTGTCTCAGTGCTCGTTGACGAGTTTGTTGTCGTCGTTGTTGTCGTGCCTCCGGACTCGGTTGTCGAAGTCGAGTCGTTCACGGGGATCACGACGCGCTGGTGGAGCTGCTGGGACGTCCCGTCGGCGGTCGAATCGGACCCGTTCCCCGACTGCGGATTGGCGGAGAAGAGTTGCTGCCCGGCCGCGACCGGCCAAGCACCGGCGTCCTGCACTGAGGTCGGGCTGGAACGCCCTAGGGCGACGCCTTGGTGCCCAGCATCGAAGGCGATCGCCGCAAGGAGGGACGACGGAAGCACCACGGCGGCCCCAACGACAATGACGCGGGCGAGACGGCCAACTCCGACCCGAGCCATGTGGACCTCCTTGTCTCTTGCGCAACCCTTGACCACCCACCGTACTCCCCTCACCTCTCTCCAGCCCGACCCAACGCGGAACCCGAGCAGGACAAGGGTCTGACCTCGAAACGGTAAGGTGCGGCCATGAAGGTTGACGGGGGAATCAGCACCGGGCTTACCGGCATCGCCAGCAGCGCGACCGAGAATGAGAAGGCGGGCTACGACGGTCTGTGGAGCGCCGAGACGTCCCACGATCCGTTCTTCCCACTGCTGCTGGCCGCTGAGCACACCAGCCGAGTGGAACTGGGCACCGGCATCGCGGTGGCGTTCGCGCGCAACCCGATGAACCTGGCGCAGATCGCGTACGACCTGCAGGCGTATTCAGGCGGCCGCTTCATTCTCGGGCTCGGCTCGCAGATCAAGCCGCACATCACCAAGCGCTTCTCGATGGAGTGGTCGTCACCGGCTGCCCGCATGCGGGAGATGATTGTGGCGATCCGGGCCATTTGGGACTGTTGGAACGACGGGACCGCGCTGGATTTCCGCGGCGACTTCTACACCCACACCCTCATGACGCCGTTCTTCAACCCGGGACCGAACCCACACGGCAACGCCAAGATCTTCTTGGCCGGCGTCGGCGAGCGCATGACCGAGGTGGCCGGCGAAACCTGCGACGGCTTCTTGTGCCACGGCTTCACCACCGAGCGCTACCTCCGGGAGGTGACGATGCCGGCGCTCGAGCGGGGCCTGACCACCTCGGGCCGCACCCTCGCGGATCTGGAGATCTCGGGTCCCGCCTTCGTCGTCACGGGGACCACCGAGGAGGAGATGGCGGCCTCGATGAAGGGCGTTCGCCAGCAGATCGCCTTCTACGGCTCGACGCCGGCGTATCGCGGCGTGCTCGAGCTGCATGGATGGGGCGAGCTGCAGACCGAGCTCAACGCGTTGTCCAAGCAGGGCGAGTGGGTGACGATGGGCGAGCTGATCGACGACGAGATGGTGGACGCGTTCGCGGTGGTGGCCGAGCCCGAGCAGTTGGCCGCTGAGCTTCACGCCCGCTACGGCGACATCGTCGATCGCATCAGCTTCTACGCGCCGTACAGGAGCGACCCCGAGCGCTGGCGCCAGGTCCTCGCCGACCTTAAGCAGATCTAAACCAAAGCCGGGGGCAGATCAGGCAACGATGTTGACCAGGTTGGGGGGCTTGGCGATGACCTTGCGGGGCGGGCCGTCGAGGAAGCCCTGCACCTTGATCGACGCCAGTGCCACCTGCTCGGCCTCGGCGGCATCGAGACCGGGGTCGACCTCGATGCGGTCACGGACCTTGCCGTTCACCTGCACGATCATGGTGACCGAGTCGACCACCAGCATCGCGGGATCGGCAACCGGCCACGCCTCGACGTGGATGTGTCCCCCGCGACGACGCTCCCACAGTTCGGCGGTCAGGTGCGGGGCCATGGGCGCCATCAGCAACAGCAGCTTGTCGATGGCCTCGTCGAGGGTCTCGCGCCGGGGCGCCTCGTCGCGTTGGACATAGCGATACAGCTCGTTGGTGAACTCCATGTAGGCGGCGACGGCGGTGTTGTACGACCAGCGTTCGTAGTCGTCGGAAACCTTGGCGATAAGCCGGTGGGTTGCTCGCTCGATCTCGACGTCGGCGGCGGTGCGCGCGCGATCGACCGGACTGATACCGAGCTCACCGTCGGCCAGGCGCCACAACCGCTGCAAGAAACGCGAGCAGCCGTCAAGGCCGACCCCCTCCCAGTCGACGTTGTCCTGCGGGGGCCCCACGAAGAGGTGGGCCAATCGCAGCGCGTCGGCCCCTTCCACGTCGAGGATCTCCTCCGGCGCCACCAGGTTGCCCTTCGACTTGGACATCTTCTCGCCGCCAAGGCGGATCATGCCCTGGGTGAACAACCGGACGAACGGCTCCCGCAATCCCTTCGGGGCCACCCCGAGGTCAGCCAGCGCTTTCATGAAGAATCGGGCGTACATCAGGTGCAAGATGGCGTGCTCGATCCCGCCGATGTACTGGTCGACCGGCATCCATGACTCGGCCGCCGCTTTCGAGAAGGGCTCCTCGGTGTTCCACGGATCGGTGAACCGCAGGAAGTACCAGGACGAGTCGACGAAGGTGTCCATCGTGTCCGTCTCGCGGCGCGCCGGCCCACCGCACGACGGGCATGTGGTGTGCAGGAAGCCGGCATGCAACTGCAACGGCGATTGGCCTGTGGGCTCGAACTCCACGTCGTCGGGCGCCAGGACGGGGAGTTGATCGACCGGCACGGCCTGGACGCCGCAGGCGTCGCAGTAGACGATCGGGATCGGCGATCCCCAGAACCGCTGACGCGACAGCAACCAGTCGCGCAAGCGGTAGTTGACGGTGCCCCCGCCCAGCCCCTGATCCTCGAGCCAACCAATGGCGGCGGCGATGGCCGCATCCTTGCCCAGACCATCCAACCATTCGCTGTTGATGTGCGGGCCCTCGCCGGTATAGGCCTCGCCCTCCCACCCCTCAGGAGGTTGGATCGTCCGCACGATGGGCAGACCATGGACGGTGGCGAAATCCCAGTCGCGCTGGTCCTCGGCGGGCACCGCCATGATCGCCCCGGTGCCGTAGCCCATGAGCACGTAGTCGGCCAGGTAGAGGGGTACCGGTCGACCGGTGAAGGGATTCATGACGTAGACGCCGGTGGCGACCCCGCGTTTTCCCAGCCCCCCTTCAGACTTCATCCGGTCGACGTCGCTCGTCTCGCGGGCGCGGGCCACGAAGGCGGCGATGTCGGCGGCACGCTCCCCCGTAGCGAGCTTGTCGACGAGGGGGTGTTCCGGGGCCATCACCGCATAGGTCATGCCAAAGCTGGTGTCGGGTCGGGTGGTGAACACCCGGATGCGCAGGTCCTCCTCGAGGGCCGTGCCGTCGGCGTCGGTGACCACCATGTCGAACTCGGCACCGGCGGAACGACCGATCCAGTTGCGCTGCATGGCCTTGACCCGTTCGGGCCAATCCAGCCCGTCGAGATCGTCCAGGAGCTCGTCGGCGTAGTCGGTGATCTTGAAGAACCACTGTTCCAGGTCACGTTTTTCGACAACCGCTCCAGACCGCTCGGCGGTCCCATCGGCGAGTACCTGCTCGTTGGCCAGCACCGTCTGGTCCACCGGGTCCCAGTTGACGGGCGCGTTCTTGCGGTAGGCCAGGCCCGCTTCGAAGAACCGCAGGAAGATCCACTGCGTCCATTTGATGTAGGCCGGGTCGTGGCTGGTGACCTCTCGCCGCCAGTCATAGACCGAGCCGATGCGGCTGATCGACGAGCGCAGCATCTCCATCCGCTCGTCGGTGAACGTCCGGGGATGCACGCCGGTCTTGATGGCCGCGTTCTCGGCGGGCAGCCCGTATGAATCGAACCCCATCGGCGAGAGCACCGCGTAGCCGTTCATGGTTCGGTAGCGGACGAGGAGGTCGCCGAAGGTGTAGTTGCGCACATGGCCCATGTGGGCCGCTCCGCTGGGATACGGATACATACAGAGCGCGTAGTAGTGGGGCCGCGGGTCGTCGTTTTCGACCTCGTAGGTCCCCCACTCGCGCCACCGGTCCTGCCATTTCACGTCGATCGCTTGCGCGTCGTAGCCCTCAGCCATGTCGGGCATCGTAGTGATGCGCTGGGACGACGCCAGAACCGGTTCAATCCCGGCTACGCGGATTCGACCGCACGGCGGCGAGTGGTAGAGTGACCGGTCCCGATGGGGCTATAGCTCAGTTGGTAGAGCGCTTCCATGGCATGGAAGAGGTCAGGAGTTCGATTCTCCTTAGCTCCACTGCTCCGATCGGGGGCCTCCGACGGTCACGGCTGACTCCGCGGCATCGGCCCCCTCCAAGCCCTTGAGTTCACGGCCCACCTCGTCGCGGATGACCCCTTCGAGCCGGGCGCGCTGGTCGGCGTCGAAGCCAGCATCGATACCAACCGACTCGGTGACCTCTCGGGCGACCGCATCGAGCAGTAGGTATGCCTCTTCGCGGTCTAGTCGTCGGTCACCGATCTGGGCCATGAGGGACCGCACCGTCTCCGATACCGCCATCTTCATCGTGGCCTCGGTCGAGCCATCCGACGACTCCGGGGCGTCTTCTCCGGCCGAGAGAGGCCCGGGCTCTTGGGGGGATTCAGCCGCGGATGGCTCCCCAAGGTCCTTGGAGGAGCGCACCACTCGGTTGCCCAGAACGACCTCGTAGCCGACCGCCATGAAGACGGCCCCAGCCACCAATGCAATGGGGAACCAGACCGGCAGCGACGCGAGAAGAACTTGGAAGACCACGCGGGACACGCTGCGACTATGACGCGCGATCACCCGCAGGGAAAGGACATCTTGCAACAACTGGCTGGCTGCTCCATTTCCTCACGGATTGTGGTGATTTGATCACTCTTCCTGGCCAGATCAGCCCCGCCGTGGTACAACTCGTGGTGTGAGTACGGGGGAAGTAGGAGACGAAATGGGCGAAGAAAGCACGGAGAACGGTGATCCACCGCTCGTCGACGGGGTCGACCCCTTCGATTCAATCGGGGGCGAAATCGCCGCCCTGTTACGCAGCACGCACGACGCCTCGTTGCGGCTGCAGGCCGATGCGAACGCGGCCGCGGACAGCATTCGCGCGCAGGCCGAACTCGAAGCGCAGGCCCGCTTGGACGAGGCCGCGAGCCGGGCCGCGGAGACGGACGCCGAGCTGGCAACGCGCCGAGCCAGGTTCGATGACGAACTCGCGATCGAGCTCGACTCCACCCGTCAGGAGGCCAAGGCCAAGCTCGAAGAAGCGGCCACCTTGCTGCGGGAAACCGAAGAGCGATGCGCACGGGAGCTGCTCGAGGTCGAGGCGTCGGCGGGTGCCAAAAACGCGGAGGCGACCGAGCGTCATGCCGAAGCCACCCAACATCGCGACGAGGCCCTGGCTGTCCTCACCGGCTCGATCGCCGTGCTCGAGGCCGCAATGCAGCGTGCGCAGCGGCTGATCGACGAGTCGACGTCGGCCCGCTCAGATCTCACCGAACTCCAGTCCCAACTCGAGCTGTTCGCCGCGCAGCACAAGGTCCTTAGCGCCGAATTGGACGACGTCGTGGTGCCAGAGCCGGCCCCGGCCGAGGCCGAGACGTCGGGCGAAGACAACGGAGCGGGCGAAGCCGAACCCCAGGAGGACCGGGGTCACTCCGACAAGGTCATCGATCTGCGCGAGTCCCCGGACCTCAAAAACCTCCCCGACTCAGAAGCCATCCCTCGTGACGACGCGAACCCGTCCACTGCGGCCGACGACCAACTTGCCGCGGCCGTGCACGCAGCCGTGGCCCGGGCGATCGACCAATCCATGAGTGGACCCGACCACCGCCCGGCGCCCCCGTCTTCGTTCTAAGCGCACGCCAGACCGGCTCGTCTAGCCGGTGAGCAGCTTCGAGTACTGCGGGCAGAACGCCGCCGATGCCGCGCCCGCCCAGTAGGGCACTGCGGTAGCACGCACTCCCGCGGCGTTCAGCACTGCGGTCGCCGCGTCTTGGGCTTGCTTGGTCGACATCGACGGATTGATGGACGCGCAGACCTGCTGAGCGAGCGCCGTCGCCTTGTCCCGCCCGGGTGTCGTCGCTGCCAGCACGTCGATGGCCACGATGGTCTGCCAAAAGTGGTCCGCTGTCTGGGAGTCGACTGCAGGATTCCCAGCTGCGGAAGGCGCCGTGGAGGACGTGGGCGCATCGGCCTTCTTCGAGGATCCCCCGCACCCGAGGAGAAGAACCGACGCGAGGAACACCGCCGCCAGTGCTCCACCCCGTTTCACCAGCACGTGTCTGTCCTTCATCGAATCTCCCATCCCCGGAATCTAGAACAGGTTGCGAGCGGAGTTGAAGAAGTCGGCATGGTCAGGTCGACCGACGCTCGTGGCCAGGTCCGGCCCTAGGGGGAGAGATGAAGGACCGGCAGCTTGGCGAGCTCCTCGGCCAACGTCTGTGTGAGCGCCTGGGCTGTACCCGAGTCGAGCCCATGCGCAGCCACGATCGGCCGGACGGCGGCGTCAGCTTCCCGATCGATCTGCGGGCGCGTAACCCGGTCACCCCTCGCCAGCAATCGGGCCACGGCGGGCTGGACAGCCGCGCCCAAGGCAGCCTCCACACCAGCCCAGTCGGTAGCCTGCGACTCAACCTCAACCGGCGACTCAACCTCAACCGGCGGCTCGGCCTCCACAGTGGTAGCCGCCGCAGAGACAACGGTCGGGATCGGCGCGGGCGCGGGCGCGGGCGCCAGCGCGCCAACCGGGGCATCGGCCTCGGGCGGCGGCGCCTCCGCTGCTCGATGACGTCGGCGCCGCAGCCAACGGCTCAGACGCCAAACGCCAAACTCGAGCAGCACCACCACCAGCACGATGATCGCCCAGGGATAGGTGCTCCCATGTGTCGCGAAGGTCGCGCCGCCGACGTTACCGCTGACCGTGTAGCCACCAATGGCGGCCGTGTCGACGGGTATCGGAATCCGAATCGTGCGCGTCGCCCCGGCAGCAATCGAGTCAACGGCAACCGAGGCGATGTGCTGATCCGATGAGGTCGTGGACACCTGGGCGGCCACACTCGTGGCGTCGCTCACCCCAGTGTTGGTGATGGTGATCACCATCACCGGTCGCTGCGCCACGCCGAACCACGATGACAGTGACCGGCCGCCCTCGAGATGGACGTCACTGATGAGGAGAGAGTCGGCCACCGCGGCGGCCGCCTTCCCGTCGAGCGCGGGGGGCGCCTGCGTGGCTCCGTTGATCGTCAGCCCGGTACTCACGCTGGTGTTGGAGTCCACCGACCTGGCCCTCACTATGCACGGGCACGGCTTCGGTGGAGTCCAGACCAAGAGCTTGGTCGTCCACGAACCCTCGGCCCCTACAGCCACCGTGGCTCCCTCGGCGACCGCACAGTCGGGAGAACCGTTCAGCCCTTGATTCCCACAGATCTCCACCTGCACGAGGCCAGCCGCAGGCCATCCGATGCCACTCACCACCACCAGGTCTCCCACTGCGGCGGCCGGGCGATCGAGCGAGAGTGTGGCGACAGCCGGCTGGGCTTGGGCGGCAGCCGGATCGACCGGCGTGAAGAGGGCCAGTGCCAGGACCAGGGCCGCATAGACAGTGGTGAGCCCGACGCCCTGGAGGATCCTGCCGGGACGGAAGCTGCTCGTTTCGGCACACGGCCGTCGGTTTGCCGAAAGGCCACACTGCGTGAGTTTCGGGCGGCGGGACATCGTGTCCATCGGGTATGCACCTCAGACGCAGGCCGGAGAACCGGTGCAAGATCCTACCACTCACGCACCGGGATCTCCCACGGAGCGTGGTCAGGGGGAATTGACCAGCACACTGGCAAGCGTTCGGACCTTCGTTTGTAGCTCGGGGGTCAGATCGCTGTTAGGAACGCTCACCGCCAGGACGTAGGTGTCTCCCTTTACCAGGAAGACACAGGACACCGCACCATCGGTCGTGCCCTGGTGTGCCTCGCAGTAGGCGCTAGGGCCGACGTCAGGGGCAGGGGCGGCTTTCCCCAAGATCGACTTCAGCTGCGCGGCCATGCCCGCGCCGGAAAATGTTGTCAGTTGAGCGGTTGATGTCCCGACCTGGTACTCGCAGCGCAGGACCGGCGCCGCCACCGCAGCGCCCACTGGGGCAGGGGCGATGGGGGTGGCCTCTCCGCCGAGCAACGCTTGGGCTGCCGGCGAGCTGAGGGGACAGGACGGATCGATCGTCACGGTCGCGGGACTAGCGTCGTGCGCAGACGATCCACACCCGGCCAGCAGCAACGTTCCCGCCAGCACCGATCCAACGGCCCACGTGACGGTGGAGGCAAGGCGCCTGGGCTTGATGGATGGGCCTTGCGGGTTCTCCGAGCGACGGCGAGCGGAAGCCACGGTGGTATCAAGCGGGGCCGAACCCGCTTCAGCGGGTACTCCAGAGCCGTCAGCCGGGTCGGCGGTGTCGCCATCGGAGGGTGCGTCGGAGGGTGGGCGGTGGCGGCGGCGGTACCAGTTCCTGGCCTTGATGAGGAGGAACTGCAGCAGGATCAGTGCGAGCCCCAACAGCGCCCAGGGGACCACCGTCGTGTCGGCCGAGCCTGTCGCCGACTCGCCTCCGACGGGGTTGGCGTCAACCGTGACGGTGTACGTGCCAATCGAAAGCGCGTGCATCGGGATCGGGACACGGACCACGCTGGTTTGCCCGGGAGCCAGATCACCGAGCTGAGGTGGAGGGATGAAGCCATCGGGGGCTGAGCCCCTCCCCCACGCCAGGGTCACGTTCGGGTTGTGCAACAGGGTGTCGCCGGTGTTGGTCAGGGTGAACACCAGCTCACGTTGGGGAGCCGCCCCGAACCATGACGTCCAGGGGCCATTGCCCTCCACCGACACATCAGACACTACGACGCGGCGCTTGAGGCCCACCTCGCCCACGAGCGGGTCAGTCGGTATTCCCTGGATCGTGACGGGGATCCGCACATCGTCGGGCCGAGCCACCGTGTAGACCCGCAGGACGCAGGGGCAATTCTTGGGCGGATGATGGATCGTCAGACCGGTGTAGAAAACACCACCGGGGCGGATGGCCCCGGCCGCGGTCCCGCCCAGATCGCAGTCAGCTGATTGGTTGATGCCCGCATTCCCGCAGACCTGAACGGAAACGAGCGGCCCCGGGGCCCCCCACCCCGTACCCGACACCTTGACGAAATCGCCCTCGGCTAGCGCGGTGTGGTCGGCGGTAGCTGTCGGCTGCGCCGGGACGGTGGGCGTCGAATCCGCCCACGACACACCGGGCACGACCGTTCCGACCGTCACCAGAACCACGGCGAACGCGAGGAGGACCCCTCGGGTGGGCCGGAACGTCATGGAAGGTCCGACGGATCGCCACC
>Ga0209068_10001036_pt1 | contig 14060 bp, 11 predicted proteins | sample ColStrG_CSR_2012_FD_187200 | JGI IMG/M metagenome (GOLD analysis project Ga0209068, IMG submission 187200) | Freshwater sediment microbial communities in response to fracking from Pennsylvania, USA - Cold Stream Run_MetaG_CSR_2012 (SPAdes)... | ecosystem: Environmental > Aquatic > Freshwater >... | reverse complement strand
GCCCGCCACCACCCGGTCGGGCAGCGCGGGGGCGAGCGCCTTGAAGAGCAGGTCGCAGAGCTGCATCGCGATCTCCCAGCCCGCGGCCACCGCGGCCGGATGCTGGGCGTGCACCACCGAGCCGGGGCGGCTGCGGATGTCGATCAGCCGGTAGAAGCCGTCGTTGACCGGGATGTCGGGATCGATCAGGCACTTGAGCACGTAGACCACGCCCGAGTACGTCTGGGAGGAGGTCGCGTTGGTGGGCGACTTGCGCTGGTCGTCGCAGCCGGTGAGATCGACGGCCACGCGCCCCTGCTCGATGATCACGGTCGCCTCGAGCCGCACCGGCTCGTCGGTGACCCCGTCGCCGTCCATCAGCATGTCGGCGGTGAACCGGCCGTCGGGGAACTCCGCGAACGCGGCGCGGGTGCGCCGCTCGGTATACCGCAGCAGCTCGTCGAGATAGTGGGTCAGCGTCGCCGCGCCGTGTTGCGCGGCGAGGGCTTCGATCCGCTGCGCCCCCAGCCGGTTGGCCGCGGTCTGGGCGCGGAAGTCGCCCGAGATCTCGCGGGTGCCGCGGAAGTTGGAGCGGATCATCGCGAAGAGGTCGCGGTCGATCTGGCCGCCCTTCACGAACCGCACCGGCGGGATGACCAGCCCCTCCTGGTAGATCTCGCTCGACACCCCGATGCTGCCGGGGGCGCCGCCCCCCACGTCCACGTGGTGCGCGATGTTGGCCACGTAGCCGAAGAGCGTCCCCTCGTGGAACACGGGGGTGATCAGGGTGATGTCGTTCAGGTGCACGCCGCCGAGATACGGGTCGTTGATGAGGATGCCGTCGCCGGGGGCCAGCCGCTCGGGCCCGTAGGTCGTGATCGCCTTCGGCACGATGTGGGCGAGCGAGCCCAGGTGCGAGGGCTGGGCGAAGGCCTGGGCGATGGTGCGCAGGTCGCGATCGAAGAACGCGCAGGAGAAATCGCCGCGGGTCTTGATGTTGGTCGAGTAGGCGGCGCGCCGCAGCGTTGCGCCCATCTCCTCGGTGATGGCGAGAAGCGCGTTGCGGATGACCTCGAACCGGACCGGATCGATGTCGGAGGCGAGGGCGCGAGTCGGGGACGGAGTCGTCATGGCCAGAGCGGAGCCTCGTTCATGGTGGAGACGTGGGCCGCGATCACCTTCCAGCCGGTTCCGGGGAAGCGCACCCAGGTCTGGCTCTGCCGGCCGACGAGGTCGCGGCCCCGCACCTTGAACTCGAGGTTCACGGTGGCGAGGTCGCGGCCCAGGGTGAGGATCTCGAGGCGGATGCGCCGCTCCTTGATGCCGGGCCCGGGCGGCCGGGCCACCCGGTGGGCGTGGATCTCGCCGAAGCCGTAACCGTTCTCGTGGAGCGCGTAGCGGATGGTGTGGGGGCTGTCCCAGAACGTGGCGTCGAGCACATCGACGTCCTTGTCGATCAGGGCCTGCTCGTAGCGCTCGAAGCGCGCGCGCACCTCGGCCACGACCTCTGGAAGATTGGGCGGGAGATTGGCGATGCCGTCGGTCATGCGTCCGCCTCCATGGCCTTCGCCACCGCCACGAGCGTGGCGTCGGCCCCGCGGGCGGCCAGGATGGAGAGCCCCACCGGCAGCCCGTTCACCTCCGCGCCGGGGAGCGTCACCTGCGGCACCCCGGTGAGCCCGCCGTGCGCGGTCAGGCAGGCGATGCGCGCGCGCAGCGGGTCGAGGGTCGCGAGCGGCAGGCCCTTGCGGGGCGCCGGGAACGGGGTCGTCGGCAGGCACAGGATCGTACCGGGCGGCAGGAGCCAGGAGAGCCGGGCCCGGGCCTCGGCGCGCGTCAGCGCGGCCCACTGCCGCTCCGGCTCCGAGATGGTGGCCGCGAGCGCCAGGTTGCGCGCGACGCTCCAGGCCATGCGCGGGTTCTCGCGGTCGATCCAGTCCTTGAAGGTCGTCCAGGCCTCGAACGACTGCAGCATGCGCTGGGCGCGCGCCCAGACCGACAGGCCGGGCGGGGCCAGCATCTCCTCGCGCACGTCCTTCACCAGCTCCGAGAGCCGCCACACCATCGGCCGGAGCGCGGCCCCCGTCTCGTCGTCCGCGAGGCCGAACGCGTCGGCCGCCACCACCAGCCGCGCGGGCAGCTCCGCGGCGGCGGGCTCGCCCAGCAGCACCTCCGAGACGCGCGCGAACGTGACCGCGCCGCGCGCGAACCACCCGGTGGTGTCGGAGCCCGGCGCCTGTCGCATCATGCCGGTCAGATCGAGGCGGCCGTGGGTCGGCCGGATGCCGTGGAGACCGCAGAAGCTCGCCGGCACGCGCACCGAGCCGCCGGTGTCGGTGCCGAGCGCGGTGTCGCACAGCCCCTGCGCCACCGCCGAGGCCGAGCCCGACGAGGAGCCGCCGGGCACGCGGTCGGGGCCCTTCGGGTTGAGCGGCGTGCCGTCGAACGGGTTCTCGCCGAGGATGCCGAGCGAGACCTCGTCGGTGACGGTCTTGCCGATCAGCCTCGCGCCCGCGTCGAGCAACCGCTGCACCGCCCACGCATGGCGCGTCGGGACGGGATGGGCCCGGCTCCAGTCCGGGTTGCCCCCGCCGGTCGGGTGGCCGGCCACGTCGAACAGATCCTTGGCGGCAAAGGTCAGGCCGGCGAGCGGGCCGCCCGGAGCGCCGGCGATACGCAGCGCCGGGCCGGGCACGAAGGGGCTGGTCATGTCGAGGGGGTCTCTGGACGAAGACCATGCTGCGCCTACCGCAGGTGCCGCGTCAAGGGCGGCTAGGGCGACACGATCTCGCGCGTGACGCGGCAGGGCGGATGCCCCCACGACGGGCAATAGGCGTGCTGGGGAATCGGCAGCTCGGCGCCGGCCACGATCAGCGTGATGTCGTCCGGCTCGCGCACCGCCGGGATCGAGCCGCTCGCGGCCGCCGCGACCGCCCAGTCGGGCCAGTCGCTCGCGCGCACGGTGGCGTGGATCCACGAGCGGCGCCAGGTCTCGGTCGCGAGCCGCCCGCGCGCGAAGAGCTCCTCGCGCACGCGGGCCCGCGTCCAGCCCTCTCCGGCCAGGCGCCGCGCGGTGAACGGGGAGAGGATCACCGCCGGCACGCCGCTGTGGAGGATGCCGAAGAGCGACGCGGCCGAGCCCATCACGCTCGCCACCTCGTCGAGGCCACCGGTGACGTTGATCACCGTCTCCGCGCGCAGGACGGTGACCGTGCTCTGCTCGGGCCGGTAGCCCAGCTCGACGTGGAGCGGCGGCCAGGGGCTGTCCTCGCGCTCGGCCAGGCAGAGCGTGTAGCGGCCCGGCTGGCCCAGGCCCGCGAAGCCCCGGCTGGCCGGCCAGCCGCCGCCCAGGTTGTGCATGACCAGGTGCGCCGCGCGGCCGATCGCCGCGTTGGCCGGCCAGCCGGGGCCGAGCGCGCCCCACCCCGCGTTGATCCCGAGCCGCTTCGCCACCGGCCCGTTGACCACGAGCAGCGGCGCCACGTTCTCGTCGGTGGTCTGCACGCCGCGCAGGTTGAAGGCGGGATCGAGCAGGGCCTGCACCGCGGCCAGCACCACCGGAAAGTAGGACGCCTCGCAGCCCGCCATCACCGCGTTGGCCGCCACCTTCTCCACCGTGGCCACGCCCCCCAGGGGCTCCACCTCGCCGAGCGCGGCGTGGCGCTCGAGGGGGCTCGCGGCCAGCATCTCGTCCACGCGTCCCAGCGTGGGCGGCACGATCGGCAGGCCGTCGGTCCAGCCGCGCTCGCGGTAGAGCCGGTTCACCGCGGCCATCGGATCCGCGTCGCGGATCAGCTCGACGCGCTGCCGCGGGAACTCGCCCGCGCGCGGGCTGCGGTCGAGCAGACCCTTCTCCTCCGCGCGCGCCCGGAGGGTGTCGTCGATCCACTCGCCCGAGGCGCGCTGGCCGGCGGGCACCAACACCCAGAGCGAATCCACCGGCTCGTCAGCGGGCGCGAGCTTCGCGGAGCAGGCGCGGCCACTCCGCGGGGAGGCGGATCGGCTTCGTGGTCGGAAAGCCGAGGATGCCGTTGTGGGCGAACGCGTAGGCGTTGGTGCGCAGCGGGTCGCCGCTCACCGCGATCATGAGATCTTCCGCCCGGCAGACGATCGGCACCAGACGCTCCGGATCGTCGGACTCGGCGAACACCGCGGGGATCAGCCCCGCCTTCACCAGGCCGGTCAGCGTGGGCCGGCCGGGCACCAGGTTGGTCCACTCCCCCACGTAGCGCTCGAGCTTCGCGGCCGGCAGACGGGCCAGCGCGAAGAGACGCTCCCGGAGCTGCGCCTTGTCGAGCCCGCCCTTGGCCAGGGTCTCGGCCAGGATCGGACTCAAGATCAGGAGCGGCCGCTGGCTGCCGACGCCCATGCCCACCGTGAAGAGCAGCTCCCAGCCGACCTTGGCCACGATCGCGTCGGCCAGGTACGGCAGCATCCGCGGCGGCGTGCTGCCGAACACCGAGGCGATGACGCCGCCGCCGGTGTAGCGCGAGATGGTGACCGCGTTGTCGGCCAGCACCCCCTCGTCCTCCGCGATGGTGCTCCAGCCGATCCGGCGCAGCGCATCCTCGTTCTCGGCCAGCACCACGCGCCACGTGTTGCCGAAGGTGCCCTTGTCGGTGCGGTGGTGGAGGAAGCCGGCGACGTTCCGGAGGTAGAGCCGCCAGAACCGGCCGATGGTGGTGTTGGCCTGGACGCCGTCGCGCAGCGCGCCCTGCTCGTAGTTGAAGCCCAGCTCCTTGATGAGCGGCCCGTTCAGGATGATGAGGGTCTCGGCGCCGGGCGTGTTGCCGCTGTGCTCCACGCCGTAGCGCGGATCGGCCATCGCCTCGACGAGCGCGACCAGGATCGGCATGTACTCGGGGCGGCAGCCCGCCATCACCCCGTTCACCGCCACGTTCCAGATGGTGGCGCGGCGCCGGTCGGGCAGCAGCACGCCGAGCGACGTGTCACCGGGCCGATCGCAGAAGCGCAGGAACTCGGCCACCCGGTCCGGAGTCGGCGGCACGATGGGCAGGCCGTCGCTCCAGTCGTTCTCGTAGAAGAAGCGGTTGACCTCGTCGAGGGTGCCCTCGAGGACGATCTCGCCGGGTGCGGGCTCGAGCACCGCGGCCCCGGCGCGCGCCGGCGCCTCGGTGAGGTTCCGGATCACCGCGTCGACCGTCACCGCGGCCACGTTCTGCCGCAGCTCCTCCACGCTCTGCACGTCGACGTGGCCGGGCACGAGGGCGGTCGGCAAGCCGGGCAGGCCGAGCCCGGTGGCGGTGGTGGCCGCCTGGCCCCGGAAGCCCTCGCACACGAGCGACGCGGTCGGCACCCCCGCCCGCTCCGCCACCGCACTGGCCCGCAACACGGCGGGCGTGCAGCTCCCTCAGCAGGCCATCCCCGAGATGACCGCGTCGACCTTCAGCTCCTTCAGGCGGGCGGGCAGCTCGGCCAGCACCCGCTGCTCGTCGCGGCCGTGGGTGGAGCCGAAGGTGTCGTAGCGCACGAAGCGGACACTCGGGAAGCGGCGCGCCAGCTCCTCCTCGAGGATCGGGAAGATCTCGTCGCCCCGGAAGAGATCGTCCCAGAGCTCGCCGATGGTCTTGCCCTCGAGGGTGGAGAGCCGCGGCGCGACGTCGGCCGCCTTCACGGTGCCGGCCCCGCGCGGCCACACCACCCGGTAGATCTCGCGTCCGTCCGATCCGGTCATTCGGTCCGCCTCCCTGTCCTGGATGCCGCCGAGCATAGCACCGCCTGGATCTCGAGCGTCGCCGCGTCCAGCAGCGCGGGCGCCTCGTCGAGGCCGCACCAGGCCGCCGCGAAGCCGGCCGCCGCGATCTCCTCCGCGGCCCGTACCACCACACGCCGCCGCCACGGCCCGACGCGCAGGATCTCGATCTCGGGCCGCACCGCCGCCGGCATGACCGTCGTCGCGGCCAGGTGGTGGAAGAGCTCGTGGGCCAGGACGATCTCCCGCACCTCGGTGTCGCCGATCCGCACGCGGAGACCGGTGGCGTCGAGATGTCGATCGAGCGCCTGCAGTGTCCGGACGAAGAGCGTCACGCGCGGCGGGGGCGCGGTGTAGAGCGCGTGATGGACGAAGGGCCCGGCCGCCGGTTCTTCCGCGCTCTCGTAGATGACGACACCTTCGGCCCTCAGCGCGGCCTCCGCGGTCACCCACCCGCGCGCCCGCGCCGACCGCGCGATCGCCGTACCGGCCTGGCGGGCCGCGCACGCCAGGACGGGACGCGCGCTCACCGCGACACGACGGGCGAGCGGATCCTGCTCGATCCGGGCGAGCGCCGCCTCCATCCAGTCGTACCGGATCACCGCCGCGCCTGAACCCGTTTGGCCGCCACGAGGACCAGGGGCTCCTCGGGCCCGCGGCCGGCCAGCTCGCTCGAGGCCACCGAGAGCGCGTGGTCGAGCGCCATCATGCCCGAGAGATCCACCACCTGGCTGCCCAGCACCAGGTAGGCGTCGGGCGGCAGCACCCCGTTGCCGTCGTAGCCGGTGGCCATGCCCCACAAGCGCTTCAGCTCGTCCAGCGCCTGGGCCGCGGACGTCTGGCTCACCAGCGCGTCGGCGCGCTGCACCTTGATGAAGCCGCCCCGGTCGACCACCCGCACCGGATGCCGCGTGTTGCGAAAGACCCAGAAGCTCTTCTCCACCACGTCGGCGCTGAACACGTAGTGGCCGCTCGTCCGGCCGGCCAGCCGCACCACGGCCGGCTCCGCCCTGAGCGACGCGGCCGCGATCGTGCGCGCTTCGTCCTCGCCCAGGCTCTGCCGGAGATCCCGCGCCCGCATCTCGGTGGCGCCCCACGCGCTGGCGCGCACGCGCTGGGTCTGCGGGTTCACCTCGATCTGCACCTGCACCGTGCCCGGGTGCGCGCCGGCGCGGATCGCCGCCTCACGCGCCTCCGCGCGAATGGCCAGCAGGTCCTCTGGTTTCGGGTTCGGCATCACCCGCTCGACGCTGTCGCGCACCATGGCCAGGGCCACCCCGATCGAGGAGATGACCTCCGCGTTCTGGGCGACGCGATACTCGAGCCCGAGCCGGGCCGCCGCGTACGGGATGAGCGCGGAGGCGCCACCCCCGCCGCCCACCAGCGTGATCTGCTCGCGCTCGAGCCCGTACTCCTCGATCAGCCGCTCGATGGTGGGAATGATCTTGCCGACCGCCACGTCCAGGATGCGGCGCGCGGCGTCCTCCACCGAAAGCCCGACCCGCGCGGCCAGCGGAACCATCGCGCGGCGGGCCGCCTCCGGGTCGCCGTAGGAGTAGTCGCCCGCCTTCACGTGGCCGAGCAGGTTGGCCGCATCGGTGGTGGTGATGGCCACCCGCCGGCCGTCGCCCAGCCGGATCGCCACGTAGCCCGCGGGGTCGTCCGCCTTCGGCTGGATCAGCTCGACGGTGGGATCGACGATGGACGCGGCGGGCTGGAAGGCCGCGTAGGGCAGCCCCGCGATGTGGGCGCTGCGGGGGCCCACGTCCACGATGCGATCGCCCTCGAGCCGCACCATGCTGCCGCCCGCGATGCCGAGCACCCGCACGTCCAGCGAGCTGATGTAGGTGCGGTGCCCGCCCACCTCCGCGAACGCGATGGTCGGCTGGCCCCCGCGGATGACTCCGATGTTGGTGCTGGTTCCGCCCACCTCGAAGAAGATGCCGTCGGAGACGCGCAGGTACATCAGAGCCCCGGCCACGCTGGCCGCCGGACCCGAGAGCATGGTCAGCACCGGGCGCTTCTGCACTTCACCCAGGTCCATCACCCCGCCGTCACCGCGCATGATCATGAGCGGGGCGGCGATGCCGGCCTGGCGCACCGCCTCCTGGGTGAGCTGGGCGGTCTCGATCATCTTGGGCAGGATGCTCGCGTTGATCACCGCGGTGCGGGTGCGGATGGTGAGCCCGTAGAGCTTGCTGATCTCGTGGCCGCCGGTGGCGGGCAGGCCGGCCTCGACCGCGGCGGCCATCACCTGCTCCTCCGCGCGCGGGTCGTCCACGCTGAACGCGTCGCTCGCCACCACCACCCGCGCGCCCTGGGCCCGCACCGCCGCCACCGCGGCGCGCACCGCGTCGGCCCCCGCCTCGTCGCTCCGCATGAACGTGTGGGTGGAGGAGATGACGCGTCCCGCGGCCAGCTCGATGTCGCCGATCACGGTCTGGCTCCGGGCCAGACGCGACTCCACCGCGCCGCGCCCCATCCCGATCACTCCCACCCGCGCCACGTCGCCCTCGAGGAGGGCGTTGGTGGCCTGGGTGGTGGAGTGCGCGATGAACACCACGTCGGCGGCGGTGATGCCCGCCGCGCCCAGCGCGCGGCGGAAGGCGTCGATCACCCCCTCGGCCACGCCCGCCTCGGCCCCGTGCGTGGTGGGGACCACCACCTGGCCGATGATCTCGTGGCTGTCGTTGTCGAGCAGCACGGCCTTGGTGAAGGTCCCGCCCACGTCGATGCCGATGCGGACGAGCCGTCCCACCGGTTGCCCGCTCCTACTGGGCGAACATCGCGCCGAACATGAAGTAGGCGATGAACGCGTTGATCGCGACCATCAGCCAGCCCCACGGCAGCGCCGTCCTGAGAAACTCGGCGTGCGAGACCTTGGTATAGCCGATGGTCCACAGGGTCCAGGAGTTGGTCGGATCCTGGCTGCCCTGCAGGCAGAGTGGCCCGCGCCAGCAGAGGTACAGGAAGATCGGGGAGACGTAGTTGGCGTTGAGCATCACCGCGAGGAGCGCGGCGCCGGTGCCCACCACGCTGAACGGCCCCCGGTAGATGGCGAGCGGAGCCAGCAGCGCGAAGAAGACCGCGGCCCCGAAGGGGCTGTGGGGGATGAACGGCGAGAACACCGGGTTCAGCACCGCCTTCACCGCGTCGAGCTGGCCGGCGATGATCAGCATGCCGCAGATGATCCACAGCGCGGCGATGGTCGCGATGTCCGGGAAGGCGTCGTAGAACGCCTTGTGAAAGATCGCCACCGAGTCCCGCAGCGAGCGGCTGCCCTGGGTGGTGGCCAGCGCGAACACGATCGCGAGCAGGAAGGCCGGGATCAGCGGCCACTTGAACGCGATGATGACCACGACCGGGATCGCGGGCGCCAGGTACGAGATCCACGGCACCCGCACCCGCGGCGGGGCGGCGACGCCCACCGCGGAGGCCCGACGCACCTGGACTCCTCGGAGGTTCCAGGCCGACATCGCGAGCCCGCACGCCAGATAGACCGCGAAGCCGATCAGGTAGAAGGTGAAGTAGGGCGGCCCGTACTCGATGCCCTTGAAGAAGTTCTTGAAGATGCCGAACTCGACCGGGTTCAGATAATTGCCCGCCCCGATGGCCATGGTGAACGCGGGAGCCGCGACCTTCGGCGGGATGCCGAGCGAGAGCATGATCGGGATCGCGATGACCCCGATCGAGATCGCGGCGCCGACCCCGTAGATCGAGGTGAAGAGCAGCGCGGTGATGAGCGAGACCGCCCAGGCCACCGCGATGGGCCGATCGCCGGCCAGCTCGACCGCGGTGCGGATCATGCTCTCCGCGATGCCGGTCTGCACCAGCACCTGACCGAACCAGGCCCCGAACACGATGATCACGATGGTGCTCGCGTACTCGACGCCGCCCTTCTGGAGGACGTTGGTCAGCAGGTCCCAGAAGGACGATCCGGCCAGCAGCGGCCAGACGATGGCCAGCACCAGCAGCACGATGATGGGGCTGACGCCGCGGAAGATCACGAAGACCGCGATGAGGAAAGCCAGCATCATGACGACGCCCAGGAACACGCTCATAGTTGCCTCCTAGTTGAGGCCGAGCACCGCACGGACGACCTCGCCCTTCGTCATCGCGGCGAAGCCGTCGTTGACCTGCGCCAGCGGGAGCCGCCGGGTGATGAGCTCGTCGAGCTTGAGCTTGCCTTCCAGATAGAGACGGGCGAGCCAGGGGAAATCGCGGCGCGGGCGGGCGCCGCCGTAGCTCGAGCGCACGATGCGCTTCTCCCCCATCAGGGAGCCCCAGCGGAAGGAGACGGGCTGGTCCACGTTGACCTTGCCCAGGAACACCACGGTGCCGCCGGGCCGCACCGCCTCGACCGCGAGCCGGAAGGTGGCCTCGCGCCCGCCCGCCTCGATCGCGTAGTCGGCGCCCCGGCCACCGGTGAGCGCGAGCACCGCGGCCACCACGTCCTCGCGTGCGCCGTCGACCCCGTGGGTGGCGCCGAAGACGCGCGCGAGCGCGAGCTTGCGGTCGTCCACGTCGACCGCCACGATGACCTCGGCGCCCGCGAGGCGCGCCCCCTGCACCGCGTTCAGCCCGACCGCCCCCGCGCCGATCACCAGCACCGAGGAGCCGGGCGCCACCGCGGCCACCCGGGTGGCCGCGCCCACCCCGGTCATGACCCCGCAGCCGATCAGGCAGGCGCGGTCGAACGGGATCTCGTCCGGGACGACCACCGCGCTCGACTCGTGCACCACGCAGTACTCCGCGTGGGAGGACATCGCCGAGAAGTGGTGGACCGGGCGGCCCCCGAGCGAGAGCCGCGAGGCCCCATCGAGGAGGAAGCCCTTCGGCTGGGTGCGGGTGAAGACCTCGCAGAGGATCGGCTGGCCACGATCGCAGTAGAAGCAGTGGCCGCAGGAGGGATTCCAGGAGCACACCACGTGATCGCCGCGCCGGGCGAGCGTCACCTGGGCGCCCACCGCCTCCACGACCCCGGCGCCCTCGTGGCCCAGCACGATCGGCAGCGGATAGGCGAGCGCGCCCTCGATCACCTCCAGATCGGTGTGGCAGAGCCCGCTCGCGTGCAGGCGGACCAGCACGTCGTGGGGGCCGAGGGGCCCGAGCGTCACCCGCTCGACCACGAGCGGTCGGCCGACCTCGTGCAGGACCGCGGCGCGGAAGTCCACGTGTCCGGCCGGGCTATCTGAACCGCTCGGCGGTGGTCCCCCGGTAGAGGATCTCGCCCTGCCGCTTCATGATCGCGGCGTGGCGCTCCCGCGCGGCGGGGTCGAGATCGGCGGCGGGCGGCTCCTCGTGGTCGAAGTAGTGGTGGTCGTCCACTCCGCGCACGAGGGTCGCGGTGTCCCGCACGTCCGAGAGCTGCCGGACGTGGGTCGGGATGTAGCGGATCGCGTAGCCGATGCGGCGGTCGGCGGAGCGGTTGGGCGGCGAGCCGTGGAACATGCGCACGTGGTGCAGCGACATCTCGCCCGGGTGGATCACGACGTCCACCGCGCGCGCCTCGTCCACCTCCACCATGATCTCCTGGCCGCGCGAGAGCAGGTTCTCGGGCGCGAAGGTGTCGCGGTGGGGCACCTGCTCCCGGTGGGTGCCCGGCACCATCCGCATCGCCCCGCTCTCGATCGAGCTCTCCGAGAAGGCCACCCAGGCGGTCACCACGTCGGGCTCGCTGAGGCCCCAGTAGGTCGAGTCCTGGTGCCAGGACACGAAGGCCGGGTCGCGCGCCTCCTTGATGAAGAAGCTCGAGCTCCAGCAGAAGAGGTTCGGCCCGAGGATGTCCTCCACCGCGTCGACGATTCGCGGGTGGCGAATGAGGTCGTCGAGCCACGTGAACAGCAGGTGGCTCTTGTGCCGCAGCTCGCCGCCGAGCGGGCCGCCGTGCGCGCGCTCCACCGCCTCGAGGCGCGCGCGATAGCCGGCCGCCTCCGCGGGCGAGAGCACGCGCACCGGGAAGTAGAATCCGTCACGACGGAACTGCGCCACGGCTTCGGCGGTGAGGGTTTTCATGGGCCAATGTGTAAGCGCACGCGTGAGGCTTGTCAAGCCGCTGGACCTCCGCTACGCTGCCGCCATGAACGAGATCGAGGTCCGGACCCGCCACTTCAGCCGGCTGGAGTACGAGCGGCTGCTCGACGGCGGCACCCTGGGCCCGGAGGAGCGGTTCGAGCTGATCGGCGGCCATCTGGTCGCGCGCGCTCCGCAGCGCGACACGCACGCCACCGGCGCGGACCTGGCCGCCGCCGCGCTGCAGAAGGCCTTCGGCTTCGGCTACCGGGTGCGGGTGCAGCTCCCGCTGGCGCTCGACGACGACTCCGAGCCCGAGCCCGACGTCTCGGTGGTGCGCGGCAGCCTCGCGCAGGCCGACCGCACCCTGTCGGCGCGCCCGGACCTGGTGGTGGAGGTCGCGGAGTCGAGCCTCACCTTCGATCGCCGCGAGAAGGCGAGCCTCTACGCGCGGGCCCGCGTGGAGGACTACTGGATCGTCAACCTGGTCTCGCGCGTGCTCGAGGTCTTCCGCGACCCGGTCGCCGATCCGGGCGCGCCCTACGGCTGGCGCTACTCCCGCACCCGCATCCTGACCGGGGCCGACGTGGTATTCCCGGTCGGCGCGCCCCTCTCTCGCATCCCGATCTCGGCCCTGCTGCCCTAGCGCTCGGGCGCGGCGCGCTCGCCCGCCCCCGCCGAGTCTGCTACCGTAGGCGCCCATGACGACGGAGCGAATCGCGGGCTTCTGCGCGCTATGCCGCTCGCGCTGCGGCTGCGTCTCGGTGGTGGAGGACGGCCGGCTCGTCGCGGTCGAGCCGGACCCCTCGCATCCCACCGGGCAGCACCTGTGCGTGAAGGGCCGCGCCGCGCCGGAGCTGGTCTACGCGCCCGACCGGCTGCTCCATCCGATGCGCCGCACGCGACCCCGCAACGATCCGGACCCGGGCTGGGTCCGCATCACGTGGGACGAGGCGCTCGACTGGACCGCCGAGCGCATGCGCGCCGTCGCCGACCGCGAGGGGCCGGAGGCGGTGGCCTTCGCGGTCACCACCCCCGCGGGCACCGCGGTCTCCGACGGCTTCCCGTGGATCAACCGGCTCATCCGCGCCTTCGGCAGCCCCAACATGGTGTGGGGCGAGGAGCTGTGCGCGTGGCATCGCGACTACGCCACCGCGTTCACCTTCGGCACCGACATCGGCACCCCGGACTTCGAGCGCACCGGCTGCCTGCTCCTCTGGGGCCACAACCCGTCGAGCACGTACCTGGCCCAGGCCACCGCGGTCACCGAGGCCTCCGCGCGCGGCGCGGCCCTGATCGTGGTGGACCCGCGGCGCGCGGGACCGGCCGCGCGCGCCGACCAGTGGCTGCGCGTGCGTCCCGGCACCGACGGGGCGCTGGCCCTCGGCCTCGCCTCGGTCATGCTCGCGGAGGGCTGGTACGACCGCGCCTTCGTCCGCGACTGGACCAACGGGCCGCTGCTGGTGCGCGAGGACACCGGCAAGCTGCTCTCGGCCGCGGACCTCTCGCCCGACGGCCATCCCGGCCACCACGTGGCGTGGGACCGCGGCACGGCGCGGCCGGTCCCGTACGATCCCGTCGCCGGCCGGTTCGTGGAGCGCGTCGTCGAGCCCGCGCTCACCGGCTCCGTGGCCTGCCCGACGCGCGGCGGAGCCGCGATCGGGTGCGTGCCCGCGTTCGAGGCGTACGCGGCGCTCTGTCGCCGCTACCCGCCGGAGCGTGTCGAGCGGATCACCGGGGTCCCCGCCACCCAGATCGTCGCGACCGCGCGGCTGCTCTGGGAGCGGCCGCCGGTGGCCTACTTCCACTGGACCGGCCTCGAGCAGCACACCAACGCGACCCAGACCGTGCGCGCCCTGTCGCTGCTCTACGCGCTGACCGGCTGCTGGGACGCCCCCGGCGGCAACGTCCGGCCCGCGCGCCCGGCGGTCAACGACCTGGGCCCGCTCTCCCTGCTCTCCGACAAGCAGCGCGCGAAGGCCATCGGCCTCGGCGAGCGGCCGCTCGGGCCCGCGCGGCACGGCTGGGTGACCGCGGGCGATCTCTATCGCGCCATCCTCCACGGCGCGCCCTACCCGGTGCGCGGCGTGGTCGGCTTCGGCGCGAACCTGCTCCTCTCGCAGCCGGGCGCGACCGTCGCCCGCGCCGCGGTCGATCGCCTCGACTTCCTCGTCTACGCCGACCTCTTCCTCACCCCGACCGCGGCGATGGCGGACGTGGTGCTGCCGGTCTCCTCGGCGTGGGAGCGCGAGGGGCTGCGAGTCGGCTTCGGCCCCACCCAGGCGGGCGAGAGCTTCGCGCAGCTTCGGCGCCCGGTCATCGCTCCACTCGCGGAGGCGCGCTCGGATACCTGGAT
>Ga0209068_10001034_pt1 | contig 14099 bp, 22 predicted proteins | sample ColStrG_CSR_2012_FD_187200 | JGI IMG/M metagenome (GOLD analysis project Ga0209068, IMG submission 187200) | Freshwater sediment microbial communities in response to fracking from Pennsylvania, USA - Cold Stream Run_MetaG_CSR_2012 (SPAdes)... | ecosystem: Environmental > Aquatic > Freshwater >... | reverse complement strand
GGAGCAAGGGGTGCCTCCATTTGCGCCATGGGGGGGGGGGAGCATGGAGTGCTCCCCCCCCTGCCATGGAAACCGGACGCGAAGCGCCGAGCTCTTCGTCTTCGGGTCGACCTCGAGCCCGACCTTGACGATGCCCAATTTCTCGCACGCTCGGATCGCCTTCTTCGCGTGCGTCGCGTGCGTGCCGGCGAGCGCGCCGAGCTCGGTCCACGTCGTTGCGCGTGGCGACCGATCGCACCGATGGACGGCCATGATGAAGACCCAGCGCTGCCAGTGCGGCAGCGCGGCGAGCGCCGCGAGAACCTCTGAGAACAGGCGTGCATACGAAGAAAACGGCACCCGTCCGTTCGTCTGCGTAGCGGCGGCCATCATCCTGCCTTCTGAGCTTTGACGTTCGTGAACTCACCGAGTCGACACGAGCGCAGCACCAGCGCGGCGACGGCGCGGCTGCGAGTCAGGTGCTCTTCCTTCGCCCACGCGTCGAGTAGACGGAGCTCGTCCGGCGAGAGCGTGACGGAGACGAGTCCACGGGTGCGAACGCCCTTGTGCTTCTTCACGGAGTAGCGGGTTGCCATAACGGTGTACATACACCGCGGACCTCGGGGTTTGCAAATTGGCGGCGGCGGCACAGTCGCGAGCGGGCGTCAAAGGGTGGATCGGCGCGCCGCCCTTTGCCCCCCCGTCCACGGGCGCGCGACGCTTCCCGGTATGCGGCTCCCCGGCGTAGGCGACGCGGACTATTACGAGACGTTGGGTTGGGACGAGATCGGCTCGCCGCCGGCTCCCTTCGATGAGACCGGCGACACCGGGTGGGCGGTCGGCGACGTCGGCGACACCGGGTGGTTTGGATCGTCGATCGTCAACGCGGTGACGTCGCCGGTTCGTCACGCGGTGAGCTACGCGAGCAAGCTCGCGAAGAAAGCCGGCGGCCTCGCGGCCTCGACGGTCGGCCGCATCGCGAAAGCGGGTCTGCCCGCGGTGGGGCAGCTCCTCCACGCGCCCGAGCTCCTCACGCGCACCATCTCCGCGGCGGGCAACACCGCGCTCCATGCGATCAAGCTCGCCGACCCGCGAAAGTATGCGGGGCTCGTACAGCACGGTCTCAGCGAGCTCACACAGAACCCGCTCTTCAACATCGCGCAGACGGGCGTCTCGTTCATCCCGGGCGTCGGTACAGCGGTCTCCGGCGGCATGGCCGCTGCCGCCGCCGTCGGTCGCGGTGAGTCGCTGAACGACATCGCCCTCGACGCTGCGAAGGGTGCGCTTCCCGGCGGCCCGTTGGCACAAGCGGCGTTCGACATCGCGGTAGGTGTCGCGAAGGGCGGCAACCTCAGCGACGCCGCGACACACGCGCTTCGCGAGCAAGTGCCGGGCGGCGAAATCGGGAAGGCGGCGTTCGATGCGGGCATGGCCGTTGCGCGAAAGGGCAGCGTCGACCCGGACATGCTCCAGGTCGTTCGGCAAGGTCTCCCCGACGCGAGCCGCGGTGTGTTCGACAGCGCGGTAGGTGCCGCGTCGAACGCGATGGCCGACCAGATGGAGACGCAGGGACTCGTCACACAAATGCCGGGCGTCGCGGGGCGCACGCGGCAGCTCGCCGCCGAGCTCTTCCGCAACCCCGACTTGCACGACATGACGGTGCGTCGACTCTCGGACGAGCGACAGATGCCGATCCGCGACGTGCAAGACGCGGTTGCCGCGCTCCTCCATCACCATCGCCCGACGATGGGCGTGCGGTGGCACGACGTCGGCTACCTCGACAGCACGGCGGGCACCGCCGCGCGTCTCGGGATTCCGATCCGTCGCGTCGCGAGGAGCGCTCCTCGCGTCTTTCGCGTCCCGCAAATGAACGTGTCGCGCGAGCTCCTCCTACGGCTGCGCGCGCACGGCTCCACGCACGCAAAGCGGGTCATCGACAAATTCGCGTTCCTGCCGAAAGTCGCGCGCATCACGGGTGAGCTCACGGGGCCTACGACGTGGACGGTGCGCAGCGGCGACAGCGCGGTCACGGTCGCACAGAAGCTCACGGGCAGAGTCAAGGAACCCGATGGATCCTGGACGTGGAAACAGCTCGGGACGGTCAACCCCAACATGACCGTGAGCGGCGCGGAGCCGTCACCCTGGGGCGTCGGTCAAGCGGTCAACATTCCCCCCGCGTGGGTTGGTGCTGTAGCGCCGCCGGCGACGCCGCCCGGTGGTTCTCCCCCCGGTGGTTCGCCGCCGGCGTGGACGCCGCCGCAACAGCTCCCACCGACGACCGCGGGCGGTCCTCCCTTCCCGCCGCCGAGCAAGTATCCGAACGGCTTTCCCGGTGCGACGTACACCGCGAAGAAAGGCGAATTCGGATCGACGATCGCGCAAGACATCACGGGCAACGCGGGGCGATGGAAGGAGCTCCTCGCGGTCAACCCGAGCACCGCGAGCGCCGCCTACGGCATGGCGTTCCAACCGGGCGACGTCCTACAGCTCCCGCTCTCGTGGCAGGGCAAGCAACCCCAGGTGATTCCCGCGCTCCCGCCCGTGACGCCGCCGGCGGGAAACAAGTGGACGCCCACCACACCGGGGCAGCTCCCGCCCGGCACGACGACGCCGCCCATCTTCGGACCGCCGGCGCAGACGCCTCCATCGGGTGGCCCTCCCTCGACGACGCCGCCGGCGTGGATCGTCACGGGCACCCAACAGCAAATCGCCGTCATCGAAGCGATGCTGACTACGTGGCTCGCGAAGCACCTCAGCGAGAACACCGTGACGCCTCCATTCGGTGGCGACCCCCAGGATCTGAACGGCGTATGGACCCAGCGCGCGCAGCTCACGACGAAGGCGTTTCAGCTCTGGTGGGACAAGATGAATCCCAACGCGCAAGTGAGGAACGACGGCTTCCCCGATGACGCCACCGTCGCCGCGCTTCGCAAGCAAGTGGAGAGCGAGCTCCCGCCCCTCACTACGCCGCCTCAGCCGGGCTTCGTGGTGCCCACGGGGCCGCCCGTGGCATCCGACTACCCGCCGGCGAAGAAGAGCGACGGCGGCGGCCTGGCGGCGCTCGGTCTCATCGCGGCATCGCTCCTCCTCGGGTGAGCGATGGGCGATACGTGGGCGCTGCGCTGGATTCACTCGGACGATCGGGGCATCGGCCCCGCGGTCGTCGCGGGGTACGCGCGCGCCAAGAATGGGCCGTGGTCGGCAGCGGACGAAGCGACGCGCGCCGACTTTCGCGCGCTCCTCGTCGGCGTGATTGCAACGATGGCGCTCGCCGGCCCGGTGCCTCCCGTCGTCGAGGGAAAGCAGATCATCGTCTCCGTACACCCGTCCTCGCGCGACGATGATTTCCTTTGGCAGCGCTCGCTTGCTCGCGGGATTTCCGCCTTCATCGGTGGGAGCAAGCCCGACCTTCCATTCGGCAGTTACACCGTCACAACGAAGGGAGGCACGAAAGGCGTGGTCACGCCCAACGCTGCCTTTCTGTGGGTCGAGGCGGTTGTGGTGCTCGGCATCGTCGGCATCGTCGCGGCGTACAATTATCTCATCGTCTCGCAGGACAACGAGCTCGAGTCCCTGCGCATCGCGAGCGACCACAAGAAGCAGGAGCTCGCCGCCGAGCTCGCCGCCGCCGCTGAGGTCGTCGAGAAGCACAAGATCGAAGAAGCGAAGCGCGGTCTCTCACTGCCGTACAGCGAGGGCGAGCTCGCTCAAATGTCCTCGCTCGATAAGGCCGTCGAGCGAACCACGGGGTGGGCACCTCCCCCGATGAAGACGACCCCAGACATCACCGGAATCACCGAAGCAATCCCGGGAGCGATCAAGCAGGCGACCCCGGACACCACGCTAATTTTTCTCGCTCTCGGCGCGCTGTACCTTCTCAAATAGGAGCTCTCTCACATGGCGAAAACGTCGCTCAAAGACAAGTACCACCACGCGCTCGCGAAGCTCCGCGGCGCGGGTGGCAAGGCCAAGGCCATGGGCGGCAAAATCAAGCCCTTCGCCTACGCCGGCGTCGGTGGCGCCGGCGGTTACTACCTCCACAAATTCGCGGCCGACAAAATCGGTTTCGTCAATGACCATTGGTACGGCGGGCCGCTCGTGATGCTCGGCGCCGCGTGGGTCGTCGCGAAGAAGAGTCGCGAAGCGGCGCTCGGTCTCGCCGGCGCCGCGGGCTACGCGGGCGCGCAGCTCTACGACATGCAGAAGGACAACCCCAACATGCCGAACCCCGGACGGCCGCCCCAGGGGCAGGGAGGCAACCCGCCGCCGGCGCCCGGACCGAAACCGGCGGGGACGAAGGGACCGGACGAAGCGGGCTTCGTGCAAGAGCCTGGCGCGACGGGCGGACCGGATATGTCCGGCTTCTCCGAAGCGGGGGCGCCCGGCGACTACGAGTTAGACGCCCGTCGACGTCGGCCCGGAGCTCTGCGGAAAACCGCGAGCCCGGGCCTGAGGCGTCACGGGCGCCCGAAAGTAGGTCAGCCCACACAGGAGAAACGACCATGGCGAAGGAAGTCTCGGGACACATCGGCAACGCGTTCGAACGACTGAAGAAGCGCTACGACAGCGCGGGCACCCCCTACGAGATCGCAACGCGCCCGTACTACTGCGCGTTCGCCGTGCTCTTCAACGTCGTAGACGTCTTCGTCGACGGCGGCGTACCTCGCGCGTTCGCAGTCGCGACGGCGAGCTCCTTCAACCAATTCGATCTCTTTGGGTACAAGAAGGGAGACGACTTGACGAAGGGGTACAACATCCCCCGCGCGGCGCTCGACGAGGACTGCAATCAAGCGACCGCGTACAGGACGAACGGCGAGGACTTCGCCGTCGAGGGCATCTCCTCCACGTCGCGCGGCGTGCGGCCCGCGTACCCCGCGGCGCGCATTGCTGCCATCGCCGCCGCCGGCGAGATCACGAACCCCTTCGTCACGGTCGGCCTGACGGGCGTGTCGCTCACGGGCGCGAGCGGCACCACGTTCGACGACCCGGGCGCGGTTGTCGTGCCTCCGGAATTCATCTCGCCGGTCGTCCTCGAGGATCTCGGCTGGCGCGCGATTTCGCCGAAGATGACGCTGCAAACGTCATGGAACCGCAAGGCGGTGGATCTCATCGGCACGATGGATGAGTTTCCGGAGGGCGGAGCGAAATCGTACCTGCGCGCGAACGGAGAGCCGTCGCACCACAACTATGTGCGCATCCCGGAGGGGTGGATCTGGGAGCGCGACGGCGCGGCCGAAGACACCATCTTCGCGATCCATTGCAACCTGAACGACCAGGTCATCGTGCCCATCACGCAGGGGCAGGGCTACCAAAGCGAGCTCACGCCGCTTGGCTTCCCCGACTTCATCTTCCTCGAAGGGAAGATCCGGGCGCACGGTCGCGCGCTCTTCACGCAGTCGAAGAACGTCTTAGCGAGGCGTCATGCGGCACTCGCTCGAAATGGCGGTCGTCCGCTTCCTACGGGAGATCCGAGAGTCTCCCGCCAAGGCGGTCGACCCCCACGAAATCCAAGAGCTCGAACGAGCGCTCACGAAGGACGAGCGCTCGGACGGCATCGTTGCGCGCGCGGAGCCGTGCGCGCAGTACACGTGGCAGCTCCGGAGCACGCTTCTCAGAACCGAGCTCAACGCCGCCAGCGACGAGGTGAACCTCGGGGAGCCGCTTCACATCGTGGGCTTCGTGCCGACGCTGCTCCTCGTCGACACGAGCGGGCTCGGCTTTCTCCTGCCACCGATGGAAGCGATTGACGTACAGCTCCTCTTCAACCGCAAAGCGGAGTACACCGCGACCGCGACCGAGAGAGGCACGAACAAGCCGATCGCGAATTACGCGAACATGCCGGGGCTCGACATCGCCACGCGCATCGCGAACATACCGGTGGAAGGCGCGGCAATTTTCAGCGCGAATTTCCAGTGGGCCGTGGACCTCGCAACGGTCGCGTTCTTCGGATGGGGCGACACGCAAATCAGTCTCGAATTCTTCGTTCGCTTCCGGAAAGAGGTGTGCTGATGTCGCTCCTCGCAATTCGGCTCCCCACGGACCGCGCGACGTTTCGCCTACTGGGCCGCGTGCAAACCACGTTGCTCCAGTCGGGCCTCTCGCAGATCATCGTCAACAACCGGATCTATCGCGGCGTGAACGCGTTCACGCACTTCGCGGTACCGCAGCTCTGGGGACCGCAACGCGGGATCGTCGTCCTCGCGAGAGGCGGGTGACGTGAAGAAATGCCCCCCGCGGGGAACGTCGCAGGTGACGCAGGAACCGGGTACGTCCGGGCCTGGCGTCACCCTGTGGTCGGCGCAGGACAGCGGCGACCCCGGCGGGTGGGTCATCTTCCTCTTCGCCGCGTTCCAGCAACGTCAGGTGCTCATGGCGCGCGTCGTCGTGCCGGCGCGCGCGGTGGCGCCGGGCACGACGGGCGATCGCGTTCTCTTCGTCGGCGGTGCTCCGGGCGCCAGCGGATGGAACGCGATGGTGTATCCGCCGGCGGCGCCGGCGGTAGCTAAGTCCCCTCTCATCGTCGGCGTCGTCGCCGCTCCCGAGCTCGTCAACCCCACGCTCACACTTCCGCTACAGTTACCCGAGGAGAACGAACCATGTCCGACGAAGAGAAGCAGAGCCGCACGCCGACCGACGAAGATATTGCGAACGCGCGCAGCGTGTACCTCGCGCGCATCGCGGGCGTACCGCGAGCGAGCGCCGAACAGCGCGCGTTCTTCGCAACGCAGGCCCTCACCGACGTCATGGACTTCGAAGATGCGCTCCATGCCGGCCTCGAAGCGGCGAACGACAAAGCGAAGAAGCTCACGACGGCCGAGCGTCAGGGCTTCGTGCCGACCGACTGGCCGCGCGATGCGGGCATCGGCCAGGGCAGCGCGAGCGCCACGCGCGGGCGTCGAGGCTGACCGTGCAAGAGTGGAAGGAGACCCCCGACGGCTGGCGCACGTGGACGCGGTTCGACACCGGCGCGCGCTGGCTCTACCGCGGCGGCGGCATCGCTGCGCGCAAGGCGGACGGGTCTCCTATTCCGCTCCCTCCCGGACCCGCACAAGCGACGGCGAACGCCCTCACGAGCCGCTATGCGCGGGCCATCGCGCGCGTCGTCGCCGGCGACCCGCACGCCGATTGGTACGTGCGCGCGATGCTCGCGCTGATGTGCGTGGAGTGCCCCCCGGGCAACCTCCCTTGCTACGGCCTGTGGAAGACGCCTGACGGCAAGGTGGTGACCGCCAACACGCCGGGCGCGACGCCCAACACGGTCGGCGTCTACCAGCTCCTTCGCAGCACCGCGAAGAAGCTCGGCTACGCGTGGGATGTGCTCGCGAAGGACGGCGAGGCGAACCACCGCGCAGCCTTCAAGCTCGCGAAGGAGCTCGAACCACAGCACGGCCACGACTTCGTGACGCTCGCAGCCCTGTGGAACGCCGGCTCCATCAAGCACAACGCTGCGAACACGTGGGGGGTCGTGATGGATCGCCCCGACACGCTCTCGCAGTACGCGCGCGCCTACATCGCCGTGAAGCACGAGCTCCTCGGCGGCACGCCGGGCGCTCGCGACGACGGCGGCGGGAAGCTCGCTCTCTTCGTCGCTCTGTTGCTCGGCTCGTAGGAGGACTCCATGGATCGAAAGCAAGTCGGGACCGAGCTCGTGAATTTGTGCGTCGAGGCGGCGCACGAACAGAAGAGCAAGCCGCACACGCGCAAGGCCCTGGCGGCGCTCGGTCGCGCCGTCGCTGCGCAGGGAAACCACGTCGCGCCGTCGTGGCTCGGAGACTTCAACGCGCTCATGCGGGAAGGCTCGTTCAAGCACCACACGCCGAAGAAGAAGAAGCGGTGACCCATGGCGACCAAGCGAAAGAAGAAGCGCGCGGCGAGCTCGCCGCACCGCGGGCACACGAAGCGACTCTCGGCGCACGAAGAGGCGTCGCTGTGCGCGCGCTTCCACTGTGCGAGCGGCACGACGACGGCGAAGAAGAAGCGCGCGAGCTCGCCGAAGAAGAAGAAGCGCGGCGCGACGAAAACGAAGAAGCGCGCGACGAAGAAGAAGACGCCGCGCAAGGGGAAGAAGCACCGCACGGCCAAGCAGAAAGCAGCGACGGCGAAGATGCTCGCGGCGAACAAAGCGAGGCGATGAAATGGCCGTCCTAGACCAGCTCCAAAAGTACCTCGCGGCCATCGCGTCGGGCTCCGGCTCGGGCCGCACGGGCGTACCGAAGATCCGCACGGACTCCGCGCTTTTCATCTTGCTCGAAAAGCTCGTCCAGCGCTTCAACGGGGCGCCCTTCGCGCCGGCGTTCCTCACGTTCGGCAATGACCAGCTCCCGAATACCGGCGGCATCTTCTTCCTTCGTCGAGGCAACAGCACCGCGGCGGCGCAAAACCTCGTCGACGCGGGCGCGAGCGTGCTTTTCACGGGGAACGGCTCGGTCGCTTCGTGGGGCGTGCGGAACGAGGTCGCGAGCGGCGCGCACTTCGCGATCGACTACAACCTCATCCACACGCCGTTCGCCACGGGCATCCCGGTTGTGGTCGACGTCATCACCCTCTTCTCCGATGACCCGAACCCGATCGTCCATCTCGCGGCGGGCTTCGCGTACACCGTGAAGGATCTGCTCCATGTGACGGCCGCCGCGCCGGCGTTCGTGCTCGGTCAGTCGCCTACGCCGGCGGTCACCGTCACCACCACCTTCGGCCCCTCGGCGCTGCCGTAGTGTTCGCTCCTCGCCTTCCCACGGACCGGGCTATCGCGGTCGTCTACGACGGCGGCACGGCCTTCATGGCGGTGCCAGGGCAGCGCGTTGTGGGTCCCGCGATCGCACACGTCCTCGCCGGCGTGACGACCCCGCGCCGCACCGCGACCTTCCCGATCCGGTGGGGCCTCTCGCGCGGAGTCATCGCGGTGCCGATCTTCGGGTGAGCTCGTGGCGCTGTTCTCCAACAAGCTCCCGACCAACGCCGCCGTGCGCGCCGTGCTCCAGGGCGGCGTTCGCGTCGTCTTCGGTGGGTTCGCCGTCGTCGGACCCGCCGCGTTGATCGTGCTTCGCAGCACCACCACGCAGGGGCGCGGCGGCAAGGTCGCGCTTCCGATCCGGTGGGGCCTCTCGCGCGGCGTCTACGTCGTGCCGAACGGCTGAGCTCATCGCGAAGACGTCGCCGGCGTGCACCTGCTAGCCGATCGTGCGCGCGCGATCTGCTAGCAGGTGCACGCCGGCGACGTCTTCGCGACAGCGACACAGACGGCCGCCCACGAGCTCGCACAGCACGACGGGACCGATGCGCACACCGCGACGGCGCACGCGCACGAGCTCAGCGGGGCGCCCGTTTCGCACGGCCCGTGCGCGCACGAGCTCGCGGCCGAACCTGAGGCCCCCGCGTTGCTGCCACCGCTCGCCGGCGTTCCTCCAGCACCGCCGATTGAAGGTTCTCCAGCGCTTCCGGAAGTGCCCGCGCTAGGGCCGACTCCGGACCCGCCGCCGCCGCTGCCAGCAAGAGAGCTCGCGCCGCCGTCGCCGGCGTCACTCCCGCCGCTCGCATCGTCGCTAGGGCCTCCATCTTTTCCGCCAGCGTCGGCGCCTCCATTCGCTCGCCCCGCACCGCCACCGCTTCCGCTTCTTCCACCGACAACGCCGCCGCCGCCAGCGGCGCCGCTGCTCGCGCTGATCGTGAATACTTCGCCGCCGCACGCGAGCATCCATCCGCATGCAAGTGCGGATAGCCACGCAGGTTGACGAGCGTGCACCAGCACGGACCGCCGTTCACTCGTCCTCGTCGTCATCGTCGTCGAGTTCCGCGAGGTCCTCGTCGAGCGCTTCGTCGAGGTCCTCGTCCGTCGGCGTCGCGTCGTCGTCTTCTTCTTCGTCGGGGCCGTAGGTCATCCGTCCGTTTCCTTTCGTGAGAGCGACGTGCTTTGTCCGTCGCCGGGAAGCGTGCCGCTTCGCACCGCGGCCTCCATCGTGCGCCACACGACGGCGTCTTGCGAGGGGCAGCGCCGCGCGTGCTTCCCTTGCGGGCCGCCGCATTCGGGGCAGTCGCCGGCGGGGCGCGCGGGGCAACGGTCGGCGTGCTCGCCGGGTCTGCCCTTGCACACATGGCATCGGTGCTTCGTCGGATTCACGCTCACGACGACGCAGATTACCAGACCCGCGACGTTCGGAAACGGTTGCAGGAAGGTACTCACGGGGTTCGTTTCTGGTAGGCTTTTCAGGGCGAATTCAGATGATTCTATTTTGGTGCGGACCCGTGCAAGCGTCGACGATGAAGCGCGCAGCCTGGCGCGGGACACCGCCGCGCGTGCTGACTCTGAACGCGGGGGTCAACGGCGCGATCTCGAGCGCGGCCTTCGGCGAACTCGGCGCGCTCTTCAAGTCGACGGGCGGCACCGCGCTGCGCGGCGCGCTCCTCGCGGCGAACCTTCCCGCGGACACCACGGAGCCGATCGCGCTCGCCGGTTTCTCGGCGGGCTTCGCCGTCATGGAGGCGATGCTCGTAGACGCCGCGGACCGCGCGCGCATCGTCGCGGTCGGCGCGTTCGATGCGTACTACACGAGCGCCGCGAAGAGCGTGAAGCCCGGCTACGCGGCGTTCGCGAAGCTCGCGCTCGCCGGCGAGCGACAGATGACCATGACGAGCTCGCACGTCGCGGGGAAGGACTACCCCTCGGGGTTCGATGCCGCGTCGGCGTTCGTCGCACCGTTGAAGCTCGCGCCCATCCCTCGTCGCAACATCGGCCCCGCGGTGTGCGACCACGCCGAAGGGCGCGGCTCGTTCCGTTGGTACGTCTACGCCGACCGAGACTCGCCGAAGACGTCGCACGCACAGAACGCCACGGTCATCGCTCCCGTGATCATGCCCGAGCTCGTGGGCGGCGGCGCTGCGAAGAGCAGCGGCGGCGGCGAGGTCCTCCTCCTCGCCGCCGCCGCGGTGGTGCTGCTCTCATGACGTCGCCCCCCGAGTGGTTGAAGAGCGAGATCGCGCGCGTCGAGGGCGACGTGTCGATCTGCCTCTCCAACGAAAAGGGCGAGCGGTTCGACGTGACGATCACACGAGCGGGCGCGTGCGCGCTCGCCGCGTGCGTCGAGAAAGCCGCGCGCGACCGCAAGGGCGCTGACGCCGTGTACGTGCTCCATCACCTCCGGAGAAGCCGATGACCGCGACGCCGAAAAAGAAGAAGAAGCCCGCCGCACCGAAGCCGAAGGTGTTTCCCGTTCACCCCATCTTCGCGGCCTACTCGAAGAACACGGACCCGCTCCCCGCTCTCATCGAAACGATCGACGTCAAGCGCATCGGCGCCGATGGCCAAGCCCGCATGATCGGGTGGGTCATCGCGAGCGAGTATCAGGACGAAATGCAGCTCCTCGAAAAGTACGGCCCGGGCGACTATCACCTCGTCGGGCGCGACGTCACCCGCGCGCACGTGCTCCGTCACGCGCTCGTGCCGCTCGGTGAACCGCCGGCGCCGGCGCCGGCGCCCGGTGCCGCCGGCGGCGAGGTCGGAGCCGTCGCGATGCTCAAGGTCATCATGCAGGAGCGCGAAGCGGCCGACCTTCGCGCGCAGCGTGAGCGCGAAGCGGCCGACGCGCGTCTCGAAAAGCGACTTGAAGCCGAACGCGATCGCGAAGCCTCGCGCACACAGAGCCTCGTGACGGTCCTTACGTCGTTCTCCGGGGGTCAGCTCGAATCCACACGCGAAATGGCCAAGGCGATGGCAGCGCGGCCCGCCGGCGGCGGCGGCGGCGGGGGACTCGCGACGGTGCGCGAAGCAATGGGCTTCATCACCGACATGGAGGCCGACAACCTCGCGCGGCGCGAGCTCGCGAAGGAGCTCGGCGAGGCGGGCGTCGAGACCACGCGACGTGACATCCTCGAAACCGCCGTGGAGTCGTTCTTCGCGAACATGGGACCGCCGAAGGGAGCGAACGTCCAGTGAGCGAGCGCCGCCGGCGGCTTCACTTCCGCGACGACTTCGAAAAGCTCGCCTTCATCCAAGAGGGAGCCGCGCGCGACGCACAGAAGACGCCCGTCGTGCAGCTCGCCACGACGCTCGTGCGTCCCTTCGCGCCCGACGACTACGCGCGACGCGTGCAAGAGATCCACCGCTTCGTGCGCGACGGGATCCACTATCAGCACGATCCGAACCTTCGCCAGCGGCTCACGGACGCTGAGACCGCGCTTAATTGGGGCATGGAGAATTGCACAGGGAAGACGCGCACGGCCGTCGCGCTCGCGCGCTCCCTCGGCATCGACGCGAAGCACTGGGGCGTGTGGCGCGGTCCCGTGCTCGTGCACGTACAGCCCGCCTATCGATGGCCCGGTAGCGAGATGTTTCCGGGCGCGAAGAGCGACACCGATCCGCGCGCCGGTCGACAGCTTGCACCCACGGGTAAAGCCGAGTGGGTCATCGGCGAAGTGACAGTGAAGGGCGCCGAGCTCGGCGCCGACCCGTTGCAGATTCCGAAGAACCCTTCAACGGGTCGGCTACCACTTTCGTTAGAGCCGTCCTCGGAGAAGCTCCATCGTGAGCTCCGTGCTTGCCCACGTGAACCAACCGATCGCCTCGCCCTTGTCGACGATGTGATCCGGCGAGACGTCGGCGAAGAGGTTCTCGGGGAGCTTGTAGATTTCAGCGAGCGCTTCCAAGAGCACGCGCCGCTCGTTCGTGTTCAAGCGGGCGAACGCCTCGCCGGCGCCCTCGAAGGACACCTGCGCGGCGCGCACCATGCGGTAGCGCACCTCGCCTTCTGGCCACGTCGCCGGCGGTTCGATGATGCCCGGCGGCAGCTCTCCCGAGCTCACGACGTCGCCTCGCACGAGCAACGATCGCCCACGAGCTCGCCGGCGCACTTCCGGCAATTCTCAGACCACAGTCGGTCGGGCGCGCTCTCGATGATGTGTTCCCACACCTCGCTCTCGTGACTCCAGTCCATCGCGTATGGCACCGCGCGCTTCACGAGGTAGCGCACGGACGGTTGCATCGCGCTCGCGGTGTACGCGAGCGCGACGGCGAGCGCCTTCCGACCGTTGTCGTCAGAGCGCGCGTACGCGTTGAGCAGGTGCGCGATCGCGAAGAGCGCGGCGTGGTCCTGCCCCGTGAGAGGCGCGAGGCAATACTTCCCGACGTTGACCCGCAACCACTTCCCGATCTCGGCGCACGGGCGCGGCGCCGAGCTCACTTCCCACCCGCTTTCGCGATCGCGTTCTTCACGTCTCCGATCGCGCCGTGCACGAGCTTGCGGATCTCGTCCGCGGCGGCGTCGTCGGTCGTCGTGCGCTCGTGCGTCGCGAGCACGTGGCCCATGACGAACGAGAGCACTTGAATCGACTCGGCCGGCGACGCGTGGGCCGTTTTCAACAGGTCGACGATCGCCCGGATCGCCGCGTTGCCCTCGGCCGGCGTCACAGTGAAACCCCACTTTTTCCGTTATGGCTGTACATGATGACTCTTCCTCTCGGCCCCAGGCAAACCGGGTGGGGGGTCGGGGCCGTAGGACCCCCCGCCCGGAACCCGTAAAGCCGTCCTACGGCGCTTCACGCCCGGGGAAACGGGCATTCCGCCCCCCACCGTGGCCAAGAGGTCGGCGATTTGGTCCGAACTTTGGAATGACGCCCCGCGTTCAACGCGTTGCGCAACGCGGCGCACCATCGGCCGCGGAGCGTCGTCGACGGGCGCCGGCTCTTTTTTCTTGCTTCTCGTGACGAACCATGCAGCGAAATCGTCCGGCGAGCACGCGATCGACAGCGGGAATTTCACGTGCGCCTTGAACGGCTGCGCTTTCCGCCATTCGAGCCAGCGGCGCACGTCCGCGAGCTCGGCGCCCATGTCGCGAGCTCGTGCTTCAAGCGGCTCGAACCACCGACCCACCCAGACGCCGCCCGGCGTGTCGGGGAAGCTCCGCAGCAACCCGTCTAGCTCCCCCCTCCACGGCGAAGCCTCGGCCGCCGCCGCCGCCGGCCTCTCGCACGTGCGCGCGCGAGCGGGTACCCGCGACGTGTGCTCGCGCGACGCGCCCGCGGGAGCCGAAACAGGCGGCGGCGGCTGGATCTCTGGATCGATCTGGTACCTGATCTGGCTAAGGATGGGGGGGAGCAAGGGGTGCTCCCCCCCGGGGGAGCAAGGGGTGCTC
>Ga0209068_10001033_pt1 | contig 14103 bp, 8 predicted proteins | sample ColStrG_CSR_2012_FD_187200 | JGI IMG/M metagenome (GOLD analysis project Ga0209068, IMG submission 187200) | Freshwater sediment microbial communities in response to fracking from Pennsylvania, USA - Cold Stream Run_MetaG_CSR_2012 (SPAdes)... | ecosystem: Environmental > Aquatic > Freshwater >... | reverse complement strand
TATCGCCTTGACCAAGGAATTCGAGCAGAGCGACTGGGAAGTTTCCCGAACAACCGACACTGGCAATGCCCTCGCCCCCAAAACCCGTGCTTCCAAAACCCGCTCGCGGTGACGTTTTCAGCGCCCGGCTTGATCCCACCGAAGGCAGCGAGCAGGCAGGAACGCGGCCCGTAGTGGTTGTCAGCAGAGATTCCATCAATGCCAACGGCCCCGTAGTAGTGATCGTGCCGGTGACCGACGCTTCGAACGTCAAGCGAACATATCCTAGCCACGTGTATCTGCCGAAAAACTCCGGCGGCCTGAAGGTTGACAGCATAGCTAAGGCCGAGCAGATTCGAGCCATCCAGGTTTCGCGCTTTGTGGGTTATTACGGCAGGTTAGACAAGGATGCGATTGGTCGGATCGAAGAGGCCATCAGGATCACGCTGGCGCTGCGTTAGGCAAAGCTATGGCTTGCCCCGTGCACATCCGCGTCCCTTCCCCGAGCGAGCGGAACGCTCCCTGCCTGACCATAGGCGAACGTTTTACGAAAGTCGCATGGTAGAATATCGCGATGTCGTCCCCCTCCTCGCTCGCCTGGGCCCATCCTCTCGTGCAGGAGTGGTTTGTCCGCAAGTTCGGCACGCCCACGGAACCTCAGGAACAAGGCTGGCCGCACATTCTGGCCGGGCGAACCACGCTGATCTCCGCACCAACCGGTTCCGGCAAGACGCTCGCCGCGTTTCTCGCCTGCATTGACCGGCTGGTCTGCAAGGCGCTGGCGGGTGATTTGCACGACCGCACAGAAGTGCTCTACGTATCGCCGCTGAAAGCACTGGGCAACGACATCCAGAAGAATCTCGAAGGGCCGTTAGGCGAGATTCTTCAAATGGCGGGCGATCGCGGGTTGCTGATGCCGGAGATTCGCACCGCGATCCGCACCGGCGACACGCTCATGCACGAGCGCCGCGCGATGCTGAAGCGGCCGCCGCACATTCTGGTCACCACGCCGGAGTCGCTCTACATTCTGCTGACTGCAGAAAAGAGCCGCGCCATCCTGCGCCATGTGGAAACCGTCATTGTGGATGAAATCCACGCCGTCGCCGACGACAAACGGGGAGCGCATCTGTCGCTCTCGCTGGAACGCCTGGAAGCGCTCACCTATCGGCGGCCGGTGCGCATCGGACTTTCCGCCACCCAGAAACCGATCGAAGAAGTGGCTCACTTTCTGACCGGCAATGGCCGGCCCGCGCCAGTCATCGTGGACGTTGGACACAAGCGCAAGCTCGATATTGCCGTGGAAGTTCCCGGCAGCCAGCTCGGTCCAATCACTACCAATGAGATGTGGGACGAAATCTACAATCGCCTGGTCGAGTTGGTGGAGCAGCATCGCTCCACGCTGGTGTTCGTTAACACCCGGAGGCTGGCGGAGCGAATCGCCCATCACCTGGGAGAACGACTGGGCGAAGACAATGTTGCGGCTCACCACGGCAGCCTCTCCCGCAAGCTCCGCCTCAACGCGGAAAGAAGGTTGAAAGAAGGCGAGATCAAAGTTCTGGTGGCGACGGCATCGCTGGAACTCGGAATCGATATCGGCACAGTCGATCTGGTCGTCCAGATCAGTTCCCCGCGAGCGATTGCGGTTGCGTTGCAGCGCGTGGGGCGTTCCGGGCACTGGCGCGGCGCGATTCCGAAGGGACGATTCTTCACCGGCACTCGCGACGATCTGCTGGAATGTGCAGCGCTGGTGCGTGCCATCCGCCAGGGAGATCTGGATCGGCTCATAATCCCTGACGCACCTTTGGATATTCTGGCGCAGCAGATCGTGGCCACCTGCGCCGCTGGAGGCAATGATTATGTGGCGCGGGCGCCCCGCCCGCGAACGCTGGAAACCATATCGAAGCTCGAGGATTCGGAGGGTGGGCTTTGGGAGAACGATACCGCAGGCGTGGGTACAAGCCACGTCAGCACTGGCAACTTCGAAACGCGGGCGGGGCGCCCGCGCCACATAATCCAGGACGATCCCGACACCGGCTGGGATGAAGATGAACTCTTCGCGCTGGTGAAGAAGGCCTATCCCTACCGCAATCTGTCCCGCGAAACTTACGATTCCGTTCTCGAAATGCTTTCCGAGGGAATTGCAGCCAGGCGCGGCCGTTACGGCGCCTACATCCATCGCGACCGCGTGAACCGTAAGCTGCGTCCGCGGCGGGGCAGCCGGCTGGCGGCCATCACCAGCGGCGGCGCCATCCCGGAGACCGCACTGTTCACGGTAGTGGCCGAGCCGGACGGTGTTGTCGTGGGCACGCTTGACGAAGACTTCGCCGTCGAAAGCATGGCCGGCGACATTATGCTGCTTGGCAACACTTCGTGGCGTATTCGCCGCGTCGAAGGCAAGTCGGGCCGCGTGCTGGTCGAAGATGCTCATGGCACTCCGCCCACCGTCCCCTTCTGGCGGGGCGAGGCTCCGGCACGGACCCAGGAACTTTCCGCTCATGTTGCCGACCTGCGAAAAGAAATCAGCGATCGCCTGCACAACATTTTCCCGGTTGGAATCTCGCAGAGCCAGCCCGCGGTGGCAGAGACGGTCGCGTGGCTGAAAGAAGAGTGTGGATTGGATGACTCCGGCGCCGAGCAGGCGATCGAGTACGTTTTGCAGGGACGCGCAGTGCTGGGAGATGTTCCCACTCAGGACACCATCATCGCGGAGCGATTTTTCGACGAGGGCGGCGGAATGCAGTTGATCATCCACGCTCCCTTCGGCGGTCGCATCAACAAAGCCTGGGGCCTGGCGCTGCGCAAGCGCTTCTGCCGCAGCTTCAATTTTGAGTTGCAGGCTGCCGCCACCGACAACGGACTTAATATCGCACTGGCTGAGCAGCACAGCTTTCCTCTGGCCGATGTCTTTCATTTCCTGAACGCCGATACGGTACAGCCGGTTCTCGAACAAGCGGCATTGGCTTCGCCCATCTTTGGAACCCGCTGGCGCTGGGATGCCAATCGCGCTCTCGCCTTGCTGCGTTTTCAAAGCGGCAAGAAGGTTCCACCACAGATTCAGCGCATGCGTTCAGACGATCTGCTGGCCTCCGTCTTTCCCGACGTGGCCGCGTGCCAGGAAAACATTGTGGGTGACATCCAGATTCCCGACCATCCCCTGGTGAAAGAGGTGATGAAAGACGTGCTCACCGAGGCGATGGATATCGACGGCCTCAGGTCCCTGCTCCGAGGAATTCAGGAAGGACGAATCCGCTGCCTGGCGGTAGATACGCCAGTGCCATCGCAGTTCTCGCACGAGATTTTGAACGCGAATCCGTACGCCTACCTTGACGACGCGCCGCTGGAAGAACGGCGGGCTCGCGCGGTTGAGATGCGGCGCATCCTGCCCGAATCGGTGCTGGAGGAAGTGGGCAAGCTCGATCCGGCCGCGATCGCGCAGGTCCGCGAAGAAGCCTGGCCGGATGTGCGCGATGCGGATGAGTTGCACGATGTGCTGCACACCCTGATCGCTCTGCCCGAAGCTGGTGTAGAGGCGGGCGTCTCGCCCGCCCGGACGGAGGCTGCCTCGCTCAGCCAAATCGGCGAATTCGAAGCCAGCGACAACCGTCGAGCTGCGCTCGACCGGACAGCCGAGGGCGGCTGTCCCCACGTGAGTCTCGAATGGCGGAAATATTTCCAGCAGCTCCTGGAACAAGGACGCGCGGCTCGCGCCGAACACACCGGCATGACCTACTGGGTGGCAGCGGAGCGGGCGAAAACATTTTCGCTGCTCTTCCCTGACTCCAGGTTTGATCGTACGGTAGCGGAGATTGCGTCGACACTTCCCTCACCCGACGATGCCCTGCTTTCGCTCGTGACCGGCTGGATGTCGCATCTGGGGCCGACTACGGCTTCACAACTTGGAGAACCGCTCGGTCTGCCGGCGTCGGAAATTGAAAAAGCCTTGCTTCGTCTGGAAGCCAGCGGGGCTGTATTGAGAGGACAATTCACCGACAAGGCCTCGCGGGCGGGGGCGCCCGCGCCACACAAAACAGAGCCTGAACTCGAGTGGTGTGAGCGGCGGTTGCTGGCGCGCATTCATCGTCTGACCGTCGCCACGCTCCGCAAACAGATCGAGCCAGTGACCGCCGCGCAGTTTATGCGCTGGCTGTTGCGCTGGCAGCATGTCGCTCAGGGAACCGGGGTCCAGGGCGAACGGGCCACGCTGGACGTGTTGCGCCAATTGCAAGGATTTGAGATCCCAGCCAATGCCTGGGAAAGACAGGTCCTCGGCAGACGCATCGCTAACTATGATCCCAAATGGCTCGATCAACTTTGTCTCACTGGCGCCGTGGGTTGGGGACGCCTTTCTCCTCATCCCGCCACGCTCGATGACACCGCGGCTGGGAAGCGGCGGGTAATTCCGACCAGCGTGGCCCCGATCACTTTTTTTGTGCGTGAAGAGGCCGATTGGATGACACCGCATCGCCCGGGCAGCTCGGCCTCTGGCAGTGTAGCCTCGGACCATCCCGAAATCCGCGGCCTCAGCGAAGTTGCGCGGCAGGTGCTGGATTTCCTGCGCCAGCGCGGGGCGTCGTTTTTCGCCGACATCGTTCGCGCCACGGGACGCCTGAAAGCGGAAGTGGAAACCGCACTTTGGGAACTGGTCGCCGGCGGATTGATCACGGCGGACGGTTTTGACAATTTGCGCTCGTTGATTGATCCCAAGCGCCGCGCCGGACAAGGTAACGGGCGAGCGTCACGTCCGCGGCATAGCACCGGGAGATGGGCACTCCTCTATACCGACCAGGCTACCGAACGCAATCGTGCGGTCGAAGCCACCTGCTGGATGCTGCTCAAGCGTTACGGCATCGTGTTTCGCGACCTGCTGGTTCGCGAGACGAATCTTCCCAAGTGGCGCGAACTGCAAATGGCTTTCCGGCGGTTGGAAGATCGCGGCGAGATTCGCGGCGGCCGCTTCGTGGATGGCTTCCTTGGAGAACAGTTCGCCCTGCCGGTGGCCGTCGAGTCGCTACGGGCGACGCGTAAACTGCCGAACACGGGAGAGACGATTGTGCTCTCGGCTGCCGATCCTTTGAATCTGGTGGGAATTCTGGTGCCGGGGGAGCGTGTTCCTGCGATCTCAGGAAGAACTGTTGCTTTCAAAGATGGAGTGGCCGCGTACGAGGCAGCCTCAGATTCGAAGCGTTTAACTGCGATGGGGGAGTAGGAAGGCTGTCGCAACACACTTTCTGTAATTGCAAGATTCATGAACCAGTGGTCAGCGGTCAGTTCCTGGTTGTCAGTTTCGGGTTTCGGTAGAAAAACGAACGGGAACCCGATGAGGGGGTCCCTCGGATTCCCGATCGGCGCATCCCGGCGGAACTGCTGAAAGCGCTTCCCCCATCGCTTTTGCCAAGCTGCCGCAGTCGCCGTAAGAGCACGTCTCCGGCCATCGCCGGACCAAGCACAACAAATACTTGATTGGACAGTAACTCATTCATTGTATTAGTTTTATACGCCGCTCTAAATGGAAGACCTCCCTCTAGAATAGGCGATAACCCTATCCGACCAGATAGAGTCTATCTGTTCGGATAGTGGAACAAGATCCCGACCGGCGTTTCAAAAGCCCGGCCCTGTGATAAATGGAGTGCGCGGATGAGGCGCAAAAAACGGTGAAGCCCAGACTCCAGGTGACCGCAGGTCTTTTGGCTGACTCAACTTATTTCCTGACCGAGGCGGAAGTCCGTATCGGACGGGATCCCTCCAACTCACTGGCGATCAGCGACCTCTCCCTGTCGCGACGCCACTGCCTGCTCGGCCAGGGGAAAGACGGCTATCGGATTCGCGATCTGGATAGCCGCAATGGGACGTTTGTGAATGGCGAGGCTGTAACCGAGCGCAGATTGAATCATGGAGACCAAATCTCGGTGGGAGACTCGGTTTTTCTGTTCCTGGTAAAAGAAGACACCGACGAGGCGATCATGCGAGCGGTGGAATTCGACGACCACATCACCCAGGCGACTGCGCAAATCCGCCCCCAGGATGTTCTCTATCTGCAGCCCGAACGCATTCTGAAGGAATTGCCGGCAACTTCGCGGCTGGGACGAAATCTTAACGCGCTGCTCAAGATCAGCCGCGTCGTGCACTCCATTTCCGACCTCGATCAGTTGCAGGCGCAAATCCTGGCCCTGATCTTTGAGGCGGTTCCCGCTGAGCGAGGCGCCATCCTGCTGGATGGCCAGGGTAATGAGAAGTTCTTGTCCCAGTTCGTGCATCCTGCGACGGTGAACCGGGGAGAGCCGTTGCGGGTTAGCCGCACCATCACGCGCCAGGTGATGGAGCAGGGCGTCGCAATTCTGGGCGCGGACGTCCCCGGCAGCGGCGGCCTGAGTGAAGTGAAGAGTCTGGTCAATTTTAATGTGCGATCTTTGCTGTGCGTGCCCCTGACGGTTTTTCAGAAAGTGATCGGCTGCATTTATCTCGACACCACGACCGGCAGCGCCCGTTTTGACAAGGACCACCTGGAACTCGTGGCCAGCATGGCCGGCATTTCCGCCGTGGCCCTGGAAAATGCGCGGCGGCTGCTGTGGCTGGAGCAGGAAAACCTGCGGCTGGCGGCGGAAATTAATCTGCAGCACAACATGGTTGGCGAAGGCAGCCTCATGAAGGATGTATACCGGTTTCTGTCGCGGGTGGCGCCCACCGATTCCACGGTTCTGGTGAGCGGCGAGAGCGGCACCGGAAAGGAACTGGTGGCGCGGGCCATCCACCGCAACAGTCCGCGCGCCAGCAGACCGTTTGTAGCCATCAACTGCGCAGCCATTCCGGAGGGTCTGCTGGAAAGCGAACTCTTCGGTTATGAAAGAGGCGCCTTTACGGGCGCAACCGCGCAGAAGAAGGGCCGCCTGGAGTTGGCCAACGGCGGCGTGGTGTTTCTGGACGAAATTGGGGAACTGGCTCCGGCGCTGCAAGTCAAGTTGCTTCGCGTGTTGCAGGAGCGCGAGTTCGAGCGGCTGGGTGGCTCCCGTCCCATCGCGGTCGACATCCGGCTGATTGCGGCCACCAACAAGGACCTGGCAGAAGCAGTGAAAACCAAGACCTTTCGCGAAGATCTCTATTACCGCCTGAATGTGGTCTCGGTGGAGGTGCCACCACTGCGCGAGCGCCGCGAAGATATTCCAATTCTGGCGGAGTATTTTGTTACCAAGTTTGCTGCGAAATGCAAGGTGAAGGCCAAGAAGATTTCTGCTGAAGCTATGGCCGGACTGATGAACTACGACTGGCCCGGCAACGTCCGCGAACTCGAAAATGCCATCGAGCGCGCTTTGGTGCTGGGCGTTTCAGAAGCAATCCGGCCCGAGGATCTGCCGGAATCGATTTTGGAGAAGGACCCGGCACCCGGAGCCGCAGAAGCGAAATACCACATGGCGGTCAAGCAATTGAAGAAGCACCTGATCCTTACCGCTCTGGAGGAGGCGAAGGGCAATTACACGGAGGCGGCTCGCACTCTGGGAGTGCATGCGAACTATCTGCACCGGCTGGTCCGGAACCTGGACTTGCGTACCTCGATTCGTTCGCTTTCGATTCCCCACAGCGGCACGGGAAGAACTCTGGATAGCCGGGTGTGAGTGGTGGCCACAGAATGGCTGCCCATTTCAAGGCAGCTTGAGAGTCAGTAGAGTTGCAGGGTTCAGATAAACGCCTTCCCAGCGCACTGCCAGGTGCAAGTGCGGTCCGGTCGCGCGGCCGGTGCCTCCGCTCAATCCGATCTCCTGGCCCCGCTCGACTCGCTCGCCTGGCTTTACCTTGATCTCCGACAGGTGGAGATAGAGCGTCAGCAGGCCCTGTCCGTGATCGAGGACCACGCAATTGCCTTCGAAATATAAAGGACTCGCGAGCAGAACCGTCCCCGCGTTAACCGCAGAGACCGGCGTCCCCTTGGGGACGGCGTAATCGAGACCCTGATGCATGCTCTGAACCTTCCCGTTGAAGGTTCGCCGGGTGCCAAATACATCGGAAACGGGCGCGTCCACCGGCGCACGAAATTTCCCTGACCACTCCTGTTCGGCGCTGGTATGGCCAAACACGTCCTGTTTGACGGTCTTGTCCTGGCGGATGCGTTCCAGTTGCTCCGCGCTGGGCTCCGTGTATTGCTTGGCGACGGATACTGCGATGCTGGGGTACTTCGCTGTGCGGATGGTGATCCTCTTGGAAAAAGAGACCTCGCTTCCCCGGGACGTAGTTCCCTTCAACTCGAGATCGTAGATACCGGGATGCGTCTCCAGGCTGACACCAGCTACTCCGTACCAGGTCTTGCTGGTCGCGTCATAGCTGAAGAACACATTGTGTTCGAGCCATTTTCCTGAGAGCTCGCTCAGCCGCGCGGACGGCTTCACCTGAAACACCACCGGCGCTCCGTTCACCAGTTGCGCCGGTTGCCATTGCACGGACCAGGAGCTCACCCTCAGGCTCTTCGAAGTCGCGGGCCTGGTTTTGTCTGCCGCCAGACCGAACGCGGAAAGAAATATCGCCAGAAACAGGAGGAAGACGGCGCCCGATGACATTTTGGAAGGCTGCATTACGCTTGCTGTCTCCATTGCGTTGCTGCAAGGCTTCTGGGCACGAAAGTTCAGCCTAGCACTGCGGGGCTTCGGCTGGGAGTGACAACTCGCACCGCAGCACAATTCTCTAGTGAGGAATAAAGTCCAGCTGGACTTCGGTGGTCGTCTGGTGATCCGAAGCTGCATACTTCCATTGCTTGACCGCCACAGTGGCTGCATCCACCAGAACCGGGTTCCCGCCGACAGGTGAAATTTTCGCTACTGAGCCATTGGGATTGATCACGACCGCCAGCCGGACGATGCCCCCGATCTCATTCTGTCTCAATTCGGGTGGATATTTCGGAGCCACTTTGTACACCAGTTTGCGCAAGGTTGGGGCGTTTTGCGATTGGACCGCGGGGATCGATACCGCGAGCAGGAAGAGCAGGGTCAGGACAATTACAGCATAGGCTTGATGCATGCAGGCCGCGTATCCCGATTGTTTTGGCTGGAACAAGAAGGCTCGATCCTGCAAGAATTTTTCCCAAGCTACCTTGCTGAGACTAAGAAATTAGTCACCCGCTGGCAAATTACCGATGTAACTGGAATTCTGGAGAAAAGCGGACGGGATCAGCCATGAATACGTGGGGACCGCCGCCCTCGGTTGTCCGGCGGAGCGAGAAGCTCCGCAGTTTAGTTGCGGAAAAAGGACTGTCGAGCTCCGCTCGACTGGACGGCCGAGGGCGGCCGTCCCTAAGTGGTTATTTGTCGGGCCCTCACTGATGTGCCGGAGGTGACGCGCCGGACATCTTGGAGGCGATATCTTCATCCGCCTTCTGATGCAATTCGCGCAGTTTCGCAAACTCTTTTTGGGCCGCCGCGGTGTTGCCCGAGGCTTGGTACAAACGTCCCAGGCGGAGGTGGGCGTCAGGTTGCGAGGGATCAAGTCTTTCGGCACGCTGCAGTGCGGCGATCGCCTCCTGAGTATGGTTCTGCTGCGCCAGAATGGCGCCTGTATCGAGATAGGCGATGCGAATATCGTTCCTCAACTCCACCGCTTTCCGGAGCAGGACCAGGGCTTGCTCCGGATTGTTCTTCTTCATCTCTATGTCGCCGAGATAAGCCATCGCCTGAGCGTGGTTGGGATCGTTGGCCAGCTCGCGTTCGAACTCGATCTTTGCCTCATCGTACTGACGCAGCTTCCAGTGCAGGTAGCCGAGGCCAAAATGTACGCTGGGTTCCTGGGGAGCGACCTTGGCCGCCGCTTCGAACTCGGCAATCGCCTCAGGGACCCTTCGCAGTCCGTCCAGGGCCTGGCCCAGCAACATGTGTGCCGCCGCCGAGTCAGGATTCTGCTGCAGTATCTGGCGGAACTGCTCCTGGGCGCAGGGATAATTCTTCGCCCAAAGACAACTTTGGGCCAGGACCTGATGCAGTTCGGGGTTCGCGGGGTCCGCCTTTGCCACCGGTTCGAGGTATTTCGCAGCTTCCACAAATCGCTTGGCGCCATAGCAGGAAAGACCAAGCAACGTGCGCGCCTGCATGTTCTGCGGATCCTGGAGCAGGGCCGCTTTCAGAGGCGGAATGGCCGCTGCAAACTGCCCCTGTTTATACTCCGCCAACCCCAGATTGAGCTGTAGACCCGGCAGGCTCGGATCCAAGGCAATCGCGGTAGGCCGCCTCCGCGTCCTTATACCTGGTTTCCCGAGCCAGAGCCACCCCCAGCCCGGCGAAAGCACCAGCGTCCCGGGGATTGTGCTCGGTAACCGCCCGCCACGCTTCCACCGCCTCTGAGAGCTTTCCCTGCTGCTCTAGCGCCATTGCGGCCGCCGGACTGGCGGTTTGCGAACTGACAGAGACCGGCAGCAACAGAGCGGCGACAACCGCCAACAGTTTCAGAATTTTCATGATCAAAGTGCGGACGGGCAGTCCGTCGGTGCCAGCAACTAGAATATTCACTCCCGCCTGGCGAAGCAATGTTTGGGCCCAGTGATCAAGAAAGAGCTAGAAGTGATCGCTGTGTCGGGTCATCTTTTCACCCGTATAGGGACGGCTTCAAACAAAAAAATGCCCCGCTCGGGTAAGGAGCGGGGCCGCGTGAGTGGTGCAAAAACCAATTTCAATGCCTGGGCTAGAAGATCACCTTCACTCCCAGCTGGATTTCCCTCGGGTCGTGCGCTGCGGAGTAGCAATGCTACCGTTTACGTTTGGCCGATTGGAAGAACAAGACCAGACCAAAAAGACCTCATAGTCTCCATCCCCTTCGCAGTTACCAGGCGATTTTTCCTGAGCTTACGTGACTCCGGTAACGTTAACGACGCAGGACAGCTTGTATCTGTATTTGTAGTTGACTGTCAAGAAAATTCTTGGGTCTGATAGGCTGATTCCTGAATCGACATCAATTCCGCCCACCGGGAGTGGGCTTTCACGAGACATCAAGGGGTTCGAACCGTGGTTCAGAGCGCCTGAGAGTGTATCTCGGTTTCAGTCCGCCGAAAGGGCGGCGGCGTGTGTCCGGCGAGCGGAATCGTCAAACTTCACCTCCGCCATCCTCATTTCCCGGAATAAATTCAGGCTCGAAGACATCACCACCCCGGGGCTGAGGTGGGCGGTAGCTGGCAAAGGTGTCTTGTTCGTGAAGTGGTCCGCCATGAGTCGCACTGCAATTTGGCCCTGACGATGTGGCTGCTGATAGATCGAAGCGGTAATGATCCCCTTGCGAAAATACGGCGCCATTTCCGCGAACAGATCCGTAGTAATTAATTTTACTTTTCCAGCCAGGCCGTGCGCTCCCAATGCCCGGCACACCGGAAGACAGTTCACCGTATTCACATAGAGTCCGGCGAGGTTGGGGGCGCGACGCAGCAGTTCGAATGTCTTCTGAAAACTCTCGTCCTCGTCCTCGTGGCCCTCGATCACGGTGACTATGTTTCCGCCGGCGCAGTGTTGCGGAAACGCTTCCGAGAAACCGTCGGTTTTCTTGCGATGGTCTTCCGTGTTCAGCATGCCCGCTACGACCGCCACGTGCGAACCAGGAGGAACAAACTTGCCCATCAACTCTCCGGCCAGGCAACCGTTCAGCCTGGGCTCGACGCATACGATGCTGGAGCGCCGGCTCTGGGGAGCGTCGGTGGACACGCATACCACGCGGATCCCTTTTTCCTCCGCCTCGTCGATCAGAGGCGTGAGTCCTTCCGGATTTCCTGCGGTCAGAACGATCCCGCTGACGCCGCTCTCCACCAGTTCCCGAAACGCATCGGTGTCGTGTTCTCCCAGGACCTGAACCGGACGGTTAATAAAATTGATTCCCAACTGGGCAACGCGCCTGGCTTCGTCGAGGACTCCGCCCCAGAGCTGGTCATAGAAGAAATGAATCTCCCGCGGAACACACACTCCAATCGTGGCGCTGGCCCGGGCGACGGAGAGAGCGCGTGCTGCCAGGTTCGGGGTGTAACCGATTTGACGCGCAACCTGCAAGATCCGGTGGCGTGTCGCGTCCTTGATTCCTCCTCGTCCATGCAGGGCACGATCCACCGTTCCGATGGAAACGTTCGCCAGTTCCGCAATCAGGTGGATGCCACGTCTCTCTTTTTTCATCCGCAAGTCCCCGCCCCGAATCTCACGGCCCCGCTCCCGAAATAATCGGCAGCTTGATCAACCGCAGCAAAGGGCAACATCGAAAAGTCATGCCGGCTCGGTGCTGGCGCTGATCCGCTTCATTGCCCTGGCTTCTGATCTTACTTCACTGGGTTCAATCTTCACCGATTCAATAACGAAAAAATCGAATTGCCTATACGTGTACGTTAACGATGTTATACTCCAACGCGGTTTGCCGTGCACTCCGTCTAGGGTTGCATGGCGACCCAATCGCTTACGAGCCAATCTCCACACTAGAGGAGCCCTTCACCCATGTGTGATCACGCCGGTAGCATCGCAGGGACCAGGACTAACGGAATCAGGATTCTCCGAACCAAGACTGGACCGACTAAGATTGGACGGACCACAACGGCAGAGGTTAGGATTGCAGCCGTCCTGGTCGTCACCCTGCTCAGCGCGGCCGCACAAACCGCGAAGACGCCCGCCGCCCCATACCTGGATCCCTCACAGCCAATCAATGTGCGGGTCGACGACTTGATTTCCCGGATGACGCTGGAAGAGAAAGTTTCCCAACTGGCCAACCAGTCGCGTGCCATTCCACGGCTGCAGGTTCCCGAGTACGACTGGTGGAATGAAGCGCTACACGGAGTGGCCCGCGCCGGAACGGCCACTGTCTTCCCGGAGCCGATTGGCCTGGCCGCCACTTTCGATCCACCACTCATTCACGAGATGGCCACGGTGATTGGCCGGGAAGCGCGGGCCAAGCACAACCAGGCCATCCGGGCGGGAAGGCGCGACATTTACGAAGGGCTGGATTTCTGGTCGCCCAATATCAATATCTTCCGCGATCCACGCTGGGGGCGTGGGCAGGAGACTTACGGCGAAGATCCCTTCCTCACGGGTCGAATGGGGGTTGCTTTTGTTACCGGATTGCAGGGGGATGATCCGAAATACTATCAAGTCATCTCGACGCCGAAGCACTTTGCCGTACACAGCGGCCCGGAACCGTCGCGGCACACCGTCAACGTGGATGTATCGAAACACGACATGGCAGACACCTACCTGCCCGCATTCCGCGCCGCGGTGACGGAAGGCAAAGCGGGGTCGGTGATGTGCGCCTACAACCGCGTAAATGGTGAACCGGCCTGCGCGAATGCTTTTCTGCTCGAGGATATGCTGCGCGGTGCCTGGAAGTTCACTGGCTATGTCGTTTCCGATTGCGATGCCGTCGCCGACATCCAGCGCGGCCATCAATTCACCGCGACGATGGCGGAAGCTGCCGCCATTTCTCTGCAGCGAGGCACCGACAGCGACTGCGCCGACTTCGGCCAGGCGGCCGCCGACAACTCGGACTACATAAAGTATTTTGACGCGGTGAAACAAGGCTTCCTGGCTGAAAAAGATATCGACGTAACTCTGAGGCGCCTGTTCACCGCGCGTTTTCGGTTGGGATTGTTCGATCCGCCCGAAATGGTGAAATATGCGCAAACCCCGGATTCGGAAATTGACAGCGACGCCCACCGGCAGCTCGCGCTGAAAACGGCGCGCGAGTCAATCGTCCTGCTGAAGAACGATGGTGTGTTACCGCTAAAACCGCAAGCCAGGAAAATCGCCGTCGTGGGGCCACTCGCCGCGTCCTTGCACGTGTTGGAGGGCAACTACAGCGGCACACCTTCCCGATCGACCACCGCACTGGACGGTATTCGCAGACAGTTCGCTGGGGTCCACGTGGCATTCACGCCGGGGACGAATTTCTTAGTCGAGGATACGTCTGTTCCGTCTTCGGCTCTGTCAACCCCGGATGGAAAACCCGGCCTCAAGGCTGAGTACTTTTCGGATGTGGCCTTCAAAGGTGCGCCCGAACTGGTGCGGGTGGAAAAGGATGTGAACTACGATTTTGCTCCCGGCACGACCACCAAGACGAAAATTTATTCGGTACGCTGGACCGGGTTTCTTACGCCGCCTGACTCAGGAACCTATCGCCTGGGGTTAGACGGAAGTATTGACC
>Ga0209068_10001030_pt1 | contig 14134 bp, 12 predicted proteins | sample ColStrG_CSR_2012_FD_187200 | JGI IMG/M metagenome (GOLD analysis project Ga0209068, IMG submission 187200) | Freshwater sediment microbial communities in response to fracking from Pennsylvania, USA - Cold Stream Run_MetaG_CSR_2012 (SPAdes)... | ecosystem: Environmental > Aquatic > Freshwater >... | reverse complement strand
GCTCCACATCGAGGGCAGCCTCGAACGTGAGGGGAGCGGCATCTATGATTGGATGAACGGTATCGGCGCCCACGAGATCATTATCGAGAGCCCCGAGCACGCGCTCAGGCTCGAGGAGCTTCCCGAGAGCCAGATCGAAAAGATTCTCTGGGCATACCGGGACCGCATCCTGGACCTTGAACGGGACAACCGTCTCCGGTACGTACTCGTGTTCAAAAACCAGGGGTGGAGCGCAGGCTCAATCCTGAACCATACCCATTCCCAGATCGTTGCCACACCGATTATTCCCAAGTTCGTGAAGGAAAAGCTGGACGGAGCTAAGTCTTATTACGACTATAAGGAGCGCTGCATCTTCTGCGACATCATTCGACAGGAACTAGCGTCCCCGGAGCGCGTAGTCGAGGAGACGCGGCACTTCCTCGTTATGGCGCCGTTTGCTCCTCGTTTCCCCTTCGAGGTCTGGATCTATCCCAAAAAACACCTGTGCTCGTATGTTGACGTTACCAAGGAAGAGATTATGGATTTTTCCCGGACGCTCAAGAGCACGCTGAAGCGCATTGGACAGGTACTGAACAACCCACCGTACAACTATATGCTTTACACTGCGCCGAATCGCGTGCCGCGCCGGGGCCACTGGCATACGCTGAGCGACGACTTTCACTGGCACCTCGAGATCATGCCGCGGCTGACCCGTGTCGCAGGATTTGAGTGGGGGTCGGGCTTCTATATCAACCCCACACCGCCCGAGGACGCAGCGAAGTATCTAAGGGACGCAAAAATTTGACCCCGGCGACTTCCTGCCGATTGCTTGAAAAATAAAAGGTGATCTCTCACTGGATTTTTTAACCGGAGTAGCGGTGTGTTTGCATCCCGAATTGCTTTGTGGTATAGTTACACCAATCCGGCGGTAGTCATCAAATATTTTATATTGCACACACTCACGAAGGAGGCATAGCATGGTACAGAAAGCGAGTCCCAAACTTACGGAAATGATGAATCAGGCAATAGCCGGCGAGCTCCAGGCCATTGTGCAGTACATGTGGCACCATATCATGGTGAAAGGGTTGAACTCATCGTCGCTCATGGACGTGTTCGAGGGCGTGGCCATGGACGAGATGAAGCACGCCGAGAAAATAGCGGAGCGGCTCTTTTATTTTGACGTCAAACCGACCACCAAGCCGAACCCCATCGCCGTGGGCGGTACGCCGGAGCAGATGCTCAAGGCGGACGTCAAGGCCGAGGAAGAGGCCATCACGCTCTATAAGGAAATCATCAAGCAGGCGGCATCAGAAGGGGATGAGACCACCCGGCTCCTCTTTGAAGAGATCCTTTCGCAGGAAGAGGGCCACCACGATACGTTTACCACCCTGCTGGGACAGTAGAATAAAAAGGGCCGGCTTCTGCCGGCCCTTTTTATTGTAAATTTCAAATCTTAAAATCCAAATTACCCCCTGCTCTTGCGAAAACGCGGTGGCAGGCAAAGAAATTTCAAGCTCCAAAAAGCAAGCTCCGTTTTACGCTCGCAGTTTAATTGGTCATTGGTGCTTATTTGTAATTTGGTGCTTGTGATTTGGAGCTTCCCCGCAGAGCGGGGTTTATGGCATTTTGAATTCCTTGCCCGCCATGCGAACGGTGAGCACGGGACACGGGGCTTTGCGGACAACTTTCTCCGCGGTGCTTCCGAAGAGCATGTGGTCGATTCCCGTCCTTCCATGAGTGCCGATAACGATCAGATCCGCGTTCTTTTCCCTTGCCGTCTTGATGATCTCGACAAACGGCACGCCGCGCACGACCATCTTCTCGATATCCTTGACCTTCGGTGATATTTCCGCGCCCCACTTCTCCATCTCCTGCCATGCGCTCTTCTGCATGTCTTCTACCAGATCAGCTACGGAAAGAGAGGAGGGGATATACCACTCGGCAATGTTGATGTCCTGAATCACATAGAGCAGGATGAGCCTCGCCTGATAATCCCGCGTCAGCGAAACAACGTGATCCACGGCAGCGCGCGCGCCATTGGAAAAATCAGTGGGGAACAGGATGGTCTTGATCTGCATAGCGGCCTCCTTGCTTGACGGGGACTTGAGTCAAGTATAGCTCCACTCCGATATGCTGTCAAACACATAGACGGCATGGTCGGCCGGGAACAGCTCCTGCGCCGCCAACCGAGAGGCCGGACAAAGCCAAAAAAATATGCAAAAAAAGAACGAAATCCCGAATGTATTCATCTGTGAATATTCGCTTGACCGGACAGGAGTACTCACGTACAATGGTGCTGCGTACCGGCAGGGAAGACCATGCCGGTTTTTCCGTGGAGACAAAGGGCATTCCGAGTGAACAAGATACCCATTGACAAGTACCGCCTCCGGTTTCCGGATGAACTCGAAAAAGACTTTCGGGAGGATTACTTCCAAAAGTCCCTGTACCAATTGCGGTTCGGCATCATTCTGGGCACGACCATCTATGCGCTGTTCGGCATCCTGGACGCCTGGATCACCCCGGAAGTAAAACTACATGCGTGGATCGTCCGGTTCGTTGTCGTCGTCCCGGCATGCCTGGCAGTTCTCTTTTTCTCTTACTCTTCTCGTTTTAAAAAACATATGCAGATAACGATGTTCTTTCTCGTGCTGGCGGCGGGCGGGGGCATTGTTGCGTTGATCGCGATCGTGCAGTCGCCGGTGAACTATTTTCATTTTGCCGGGCTCCTGTTGTTCATCATGTATTCCTACACGTTAAGCAAACTGCGGTTCCTGTATATGTGCATTGCTTCCTGGATGATCGTCGGCGCATACGAAATCGTCGCGCTCACGGTAATCCATACCCCGCTCCAGGTTGTTCTGACCGATAATATCTTTTACATTGCCGCAAACCTCTTCGGAATGTTTTCAAGCTACAATCGCGAGATCTATATGCGAAGAGATTTTTTTCACAACAGAATGATCCAGGAGCTGGAGGAAAAGAAACATCATCTGGAAAAAGAGCGGCTGAACGAGGCGCTCGGACGGACGTCGATATCGCTGCAGGAGAGCGAAGCCCGGTTCCGGACATTGGCTGAAACCACGACTGCGGTGATCTTTATTCATCGGGGAGGAAAATTCATCTATGTGAACCCCGCCGGTGAACAGTTGCTCCGCTATCCGCAGGAGGAGTTCCGCGCCATGGATTTCTGGGAAATTTTTCACCCGGAATACCGCGCCCTGGCGCGTGAGCGGGGGCAGGCTCGTTTGCGAGGAACGCCGTTGCCGCCCGAATATGAAGTGAAGGTTATCAGCAAAGGCGGAGACGTCCGGTGGTGCAACCTGACCGCCGGGTTCATTGACTATGAAGGAGAGCCTGCCATTATTGCAACGCTCTTCGACATCACCGCCCGCAAGCAGGCAGAGGAAGAGCGGGAGCGGCTCAATCAGCAGTTGCAACAGGCGTTACAATCCCTCAAGGAGAGCGAGGCCCAGTTCCGGACGCTGGCCGAGACGACCACCGCGGCCATATTTATTCATCAGGGGGAGAGGCTCTTGTATGTAAATCCCGCCGGTGTAACCATGAGCGGGTATACCAGCGACGAACTGCTCCAACGGGATTTTTGGACCTTTATCCATCCTGAGTATCAAAACATGGTGCGGGAGCGGGGGCAGGCGCGCGTGCGCGGTGAGCAGGTCCCGCAGGCATACGAATTCAAGTTTAATAAAAAAAACGGGGATGTGTGTTGGGTAACCATTACCACGGGGTCCATAGAATATAAGAGACGGCCCGCGATCATCGCGACGCTGTTCGACGTAACCGAGTGGAAGCGCGCGGAAGAAGCTAAAACCAAATTTTACGAGGAGAGCGTGAGGCAGTATCAGGAGCGGATCGAGATTGAAAAAAGACACGCCCTGGAAAAAGAGAAGATTCTGATGGATCTTCATGACGGCATCGGCGGTATAACGACGAACATCAGCATTCTCTCCGAACTGGCGCAGAAGGCCGCGGACAGCGAAAGCATCAAGAAGACGCTCGGCACCATATCGCGGCTTTCGCGAGAGGGTGTTTCCGAGATACGCACTTTTATGCAGAGCCTTGACAGTAAGGAATTGAGCTGGCATGCGCTTACCGCGGAGCTCAGAAAGCAGGGTACCAGCATGCTCGAACCGCACAGCATCGCTTGTTTGATAGAGACTTCGGTGAAAGACGCCCATGAGCAGCCCGGCAGCCTGCTCTGGGTGAATCTGCTTAGGATTTATAAAGAAGCGCTGACGAACGTCATCAAGCACTCGCAGGCGAGCTCAGTAACGGTCACCTTGAAGGTCTCCGGCCAGAAGCTTGTACTCGCCGTCCAAGACAACGGAATCGGGTGGGATGACAACAGGAGCAGCGGCAGGGGCCTGTCGAATATGAAGAAACGCGCCAAGGAAGTGGGGGGAGAGGTGACGGTGTCCGCGGGGCAAGGCGCCCGAGTCTGCCTTGAACTCCCGTTACCCTTACAATATCCCCTATCGGGTATGGAATTATAATGGAGAGTGTGATATAGTCTGGCCATGCGATTAGTAATTGTTGAAGACGACCCCCTTCTGCTCGAGAACCTTACCTTGCTTTTGCGGGGCGAAGAAGGGATAACGGTAGCGGGCGCATTTCGGTCCGCTGAAGATGCCATGAAGGGCCTCAAGAGCGCGGAGCCCGATGTGATGCTGACCGATATCGGGCTGCCCGGCATGTCCGGAATAGAGCTCATCATAAAAGCAAAAGAAGAATTGCCTGAGCTTGAAATCATCGCCCACACGGTCTTTGAGGACAGAGACAGGGTGTTTTCGGCGATCAAGGCGGGCGCCTCGGGGTACATGCTCAAGGGAAGCAGCCCGCGGGAACTCATAGAATCCATCCACGTCCTGCACAAGGGCGGCGCGCCGATGAGCCCGAAAATAGCGCGCAAGATAATACACGAATTTCAGGATGAGGCCGCAGGCCATCGGTTTCTGCTGACGCAGCGGGAAAAAGAGATTGCTAAACTCATTGAGGAAGGACTTACCTATAAAGGGATCGCGGAACGATTAGGCATCAGCATCCACACGGTGCATACCCATATCAAGAACACCTATGAGAAGCTCCAGGCAAAAGACAGGAACGACGCCATCAGCAAGGCGAGGAAAAAAGGCATCCTATAGCACTATTTAACGCCCATGAGCTCTCAGCGAGAGCTTGTTTTTCCGAATCGCACTATTTCGCAACAATAAGCTCTATATCGTATATACCCTTAAAATACCCCGCCCGGGGTATTGACAATACCCATGAAAAAATAATATTCTGCCCGCGGTTATGAAGGCAGCAACTGCGCGTTCATCTCCCTTATCCTGTGCCCCCTTCTCTTTATCGAAAGGGGGTATTATTCAACGGTTATCCGCACTTACTCATGCGGGAGCAGGCCTTGGGAAGGGGTTTTGGAGAAAGGCATTTCAGGTGAATATAAAACAAATTGAATCTGTCATGCGCATGAGACTCTGCCCAAAGTGCACCATAGGAACGACGAGAGAGTTGTCTGAAAAAGTGTACCGCTGCGATTATTCGATGTGCAGCGAGACATACGACTACTCCTTGCTTTCGGACGAAATGGTAAAGATGCTGCTCCATAAGCCGCCGACACGGTCAAAGTGAATAAGCATCGAGAGCCGAGAAGAGGGAACGCCCCGGAAGACGCGGAGCCGCGCAACAACCCTCAGTTGACACCGTGAGACATCCTCCCGCCTCCGCAGCAAATAAAACAACAAAAAAACAATTGACAATTTTGCAACAGGCTGTTATAAATTACGTCTATGTTGCAAGCCACGGAAAAGATATGGATGAACGGTTCATTCGTCAAGTGGGACGACGCCCAGGTACATGTCCTGACGCATTCTCTCCATTACGGCACTGCAGTGTTCGAGGGGATCCGATGCTACAAGACTGATGCCGGTTCGGCAGTGTTCCGGCTGCATGAGCACGTGGACCGGCTGTTCGATTCCGCCCATATTTGCCAGATGGAACTGCCGTACACCCGCAAGGCGGTGAGCGAGGCAATTCTCGAAACCATCCGTGAGAACAAAATCGATGCGTGCTATATCCGGCCGCTCGTGTACATCGGCTACGGCGCCATGGGGATCTATCCTCAGGAAAATCCCGTCCAGCTTTCCATCGCAGTCTGGCCTTGGGGCAGCTATCTCGGGGAAGAGGGCCTTAAGAACGGCATCCGGGTAAAGATCTCTTCCTTTACCCGGCCGCACGTGAACGCGACGATGGTGCGGTCAAAAACAACGGCGAACTATGCCAATTCTCTCCTGGCCAAGCGCGAGGCGCTCAAGGACGGGTATGACGAAGCCATGCTGCTCGATACCGACGGTTATGTTGCCGAGGGGAGCGGCGAGAATGTATTCATCGTGCGGAAGGGCGTGATCAAGACCCCGCCGCTTACGTCCATCCTCGAAGGCATTACCAGGGACGCGATCATGCAACTGGCCATGGAGCGCGGCATGCGGCTCGTGGAGCAGCGATTTACGCGGGACGAACTGTATATTGCCGATGAGGCGTTCTTTACCGGCACGGCCGCCGAGATTACGCCGATCCGCGAAGTGGACAACCGGACCATTGGAACAGGCAAACCGGGGCCGGTTACGAAAGAGCTCCAGGCGGCATTCTTCGATATCGTACACGGCAGGGATGGCCGGCATGGAGACTGGCTCACGCCCATTTCCGCAAAACAGCCGGCGATGAAGAAATAAGAGAATCATCTAACAAGGTTCAACAAGTGCCGAAGTGGTGGAACTGGTAGACACGCACGTTTGAGGGGCGTGTGGGGCAACCCATGGGGGTTCGAGTCCCCCCTTCGGCACCATTTTTTCCCGTAATGCGCAGCACTCCATCTCTCAGTCCTGAATCCATCACATGAAAACAAAACTCTTCATATTCCTGTTCAGTATCGCCGTGCTTCTTCCCATCGTCGGTTTTGCCGTGGACAAACAAAACGACAGCCTCGGCATCGTATCCTCACCGCTTGCCAATGTGCACGAGGAGCCCCTGCCCAAGTCGCGGCTTGAAACGCAAGTGCTTATGGGAGACGAGGTCCGCATCCTGGGGAAGCAGGACAACCGCTACCGGATATCGATTCCGAGCCAGGACAATCGCGAAGGCTGGATCCAGCAGGCGGCGGTGCTCATCCCCAAGAACAAGAATCACACTTATTTGAACTCGAAGCAGCAGTGGATCGTGATTACGACCCCAAAGTCCGAAGCGCTTATCCTCGACAGGACCGGCGACCATAAAGTTTCGCTGTATGCCGGTACGCGCCTGCCGGTGCTCCAAAAGAATGCCGACCATTATAAAGTCCGGTTTCCTGACGGGTCCGTTGCGATGATCGACAACGCAGAGGCAATGCCCGTGAAGTCCTTTGATCCCGTGGTGAACGATACAAAGCCGGAAGAGCTTGCAAAGACGGCGAAACAGTTCCTGAATGTACGGTACCTTGCCGGCGGGCTTACGGCCCAGGGCATGGACATCAACGGCCTTATCTACATCACGTATCGCATTCACGGAATTTCCATCGGCATCGGCCGCAGCTCGCTCAACGGAAAGGCAGCGCGAGTGTCAAAAAAGGAGCTTGAGCCCGGAGATATCCTTGCATTCTATGGCGACGGTCAGGGCCTGTATGTGGGGAACGGCCGGTTTCTTCAGACCGCACGAAAAGGAATGGTGCGCGTTGCGGGCATTTATGACCGGAGGTTTGCCAACGCGCTCCAGTACGGGCTCAGGATCATCGCGTCCGGTGCGGATGAAAAAAAGAAGCTGTTCGAAATGGCCGCCGACGAAATATTGCTGGCACAAGCACGCGCTGCGAATCTCCCCCTCGGCAAGCGTATTGCGTACTGGGCCGGGCGCTTCACCGGCACGCCTTATGATACAGACCCGCTCGGGCTGTATGTGCGCACGAACCGCATTGTGGCGGACGAAAAAGTCGACTGCATGTATCACACGTTCCGCTCAATAGAGCTCGCCCAGAGCAATACGCCGGGTGAGGCCATCGAAAAGGCCCTGTCGCTTCGCTTCATCACCAAAGGCAAACTTGCGGACGGCCTTGTCGTTAATTATAACGAGCGGTTCCAATATGGCGAAGACATGGTCATGAGCAACAAGTGGGGCAGGAACATTAGCGGTGATCTCGGTACGACCACGAAGATCGTTGGCTCACGCGGCCGCGACGAAGTGGACATCCTATCAAAAAATATTCTGGCAACGCGGACGCTCCAGCAAAAGCTCCAGGACGGCGACATTATCTACTGGGTCAAGGACCCGAAGAAGCGCGTGGTGGAGGAGATTGTGGCCCACCTCTCGATCGTCCGGATAAAAGCAGGCAAGCCTTATTTGATCCACGCCGCAGGCAGCAAGAACCAGTGGGGCACGCCCAACGGCGGCAAGGTGAAGGAGGTCCTCTTTGCCGACTATGTCCGAAACATGCGGTTCATTGGCGCGTTTGTGACGCGTTTCGAATAGTATTCTTTTCCTAATTTGCGTTTGACAATCCTTCCTTTTCTCTGCTATAACAATTCAATACATCAGAAGCAAGAAGCTTGGAGTCTGGAAAAATAACTGATTCTGCGTTCCGCAATTAAACAAGGAGCCCTATGCTCTCCAAGGTCATCAGCTCGGCGGTACTCGGCATCGACGCCTACCCTGTTGAAGTTGAGGTCGACATCGCGAGCAGGGGACTTCCCTTCTTCTCCACCGTGGGCCTGCCCGACGCGGCCGTGAAGGAAAGCAAGGAGCGGGTGCGCGCCGCGCTCAAAAATACGGGTTTCGATTTTCCCCTGAAGCAGGTCGTCGTAAACCTCGCCCCGGCAGACATTAAAAAAGAAGGCTCCGCCTTCGACCTTCCGATCGCCATCGGCATGCTCATTGCCGAAGGTATTCTTTCCCAGGAAATGGTAAACGGATACCTCATCGTGGGCGAACTTTCGCTTGATGGCCGGGTCAAGCCCGTGCGGGGCGCGCTTTCCATGGCCGTGCTTGCGAAAAAGGCAGGCTACCGCGGCATGATCATTCCCTCGGACAATGCGCAGGAAGCCGCAGTCGTCGAGTCGGTCAATATCTACGGCATGCAGACCTTGCCGCAGGTCGTGGAGTTCCTGGGAGGCACGGCCTTGATGGAGCCGACGCGGATCAATATTCAAAGCGCGTTCGAGACCTACTCCGCATATCCGGAAGATTTCTCCGAAGTAAAAGGCCAGGAACATGCCAAACGCGCCATCGAAATCGCCGCGGCAGGAGGCCACAACATCATCATGATCGGTCCTCCGGGCTCGGGCAAGACGATGCTCGCGCGGCGGCTGCCCACGGTGCTCCCGCAGATGAGCTTCGACGAATCGATCGAGACCACGAAGATCCACAGCATCATGGGACTGCTCAGGCAAGGCCAGCCGCTTATCGCCACGCGGCCGTACCGTTCCCCGCATCATACGATTTCCGACGCGGGCCTCATCGGCGGCGGACAGATCCCGAAGCCCGGCGAGGTGAGCCTGTCGCACAACGGGGTGCTGTTCCTTGACGAGCTTCCCGAATTCAAGCGCAACGTGCTCGAAGCGCTCCGCCAGCCGCTCGAAGACGGGCAGGTCACGATCTCCCGCGCCATCACCTCGCTTACCTATCCCGCATCGATGATGCTCGTCGCCGCCATGAACCCCTGCAAATGCGGGTTCCACGGAGACCCCTTTCATCAGTGCCTCTGCACGCCGCACCAGATCCAGACCTACCGCTCGAAAGTGTCCGGCCCGCTCATGGACCGGATCGACATCCATATCGAAGTCCCGGCCATCAAGTTCAATGAGATTTCCTCGGACAAGCATGGCGAGCCGTCGTCCTCCATCCGAGAGCGCGTGACCCGCGCGCGTGAAACCCAGCAGGAGCGTTTCCAGGGAGAGCATATCCACGCCAACGCGCATATGAAGCCGAAACACCTCCGCAAATACTGCAAGATCGATGAATCATGCCAGACCCTCATGGAGTCCGCTATGAACCGCTTGGGTCTCTCGGCCCGCGCCTACAACCGAATTCTCAAAGTTGCCCGCACCATCGCTGACATCGAGGGGATCGAGCATATCGCCTCCGAACACATCTCCGAGGCGATACAGTATAGAAGTTTGGACCGGAGGGTGAGTTGACTTGAATGATGGTGCCACCTGGCTGAAAAAGACCGCGTCTTCTGAAAAAACAAGAAAGGCTTAGCGTAATGACAATAAATAAAATGGTTGTTCTGGCAGCGATTGCTCTCCTGTTCGGCTGTACAGCCGGCCGGCCCGTTGACCTGCAAAACGACGCGGCTGCGAACGGTCAAGCGCTGCTGGATGCGCAAATCGCGGAGCTTGCAGTCAGGTTGCTTCCGGAACACGGCACAAACAAAAAGCTCAAGATGGTCATCCTTCCCTTTGCCGATCTCGAACAGCGGGTTTCTGAATTCGGAAAGTATGTATCAGAAGGGCTGGTCGGGAATCTGGCGAAGACAGGTAAATACGCCGTTGTCGAACGGGAGCTTCTCTATAGAATATTAGAAGAGCAAAAACTGGGAATGCTCGGAATTATTGATGATGCATCAGCAAAAAAAGTGGGGAAAATCCTGGGTGTCGATTGCGTAGTTACAGGCACGTTTTCCGCGCTTGAATCGCGGATAAAAATAAATGCGCGGGTCATAGCAACGGATACCGGATTAATCATGAGCGTTGCCGAAGCAAACATCGCCAGGAACAAGGAAGTGGAAATTCTCTTAAGGCGGACGCGAAAGGCGAGCGCGCCCGTCGTGAGCGCTCCATTGACTCCAAAGAGAAAAATCGACGTCAGCGATCCTACCAATCCGCCGCCGGTATACGGTAAAGATTATTACGCGGAACGGGATGCCCGCCTGCGCAAAGATGCCGTCCCGGTAACTATCTCAATTCAAGACTTCGTACCTGTGCTCTTTGCCATTCCCGCATCTTGGACCGAGTGCCCGGTCCATCTGGTCTCTGAAAAACCGAAAGCTATTCAGCGGGAGCCGACTTACGAGGGAGTAAGCCGAAAATACGGGTATATCCAGCTCGGCAATACGGATAATGCTCTGTTTTACTTTGCTCTGGACCTTATATCCGGGCCGCATCCTCTCCTCTATTTGGACAGAAATCAAAACGGCGACCTCACGGACGATGGGGGACCGATAACCAATCAGGGCACAAAAGACGGCATTTTTTCCGCTGAAATAGTTCTGCCCTTTTCCCGCATCTTGCAAGGAGCTGATTTCCCGGAAGACTACAAAGCATGGTTGTTTACAAATGACACGTATTGGCAACGTGACCTCATGTGCTTCTATAGTAAGTCACAGTTGAAGGGAAAAGTCGTTCTTGATGGGATTGCATATGACGCGTATCTCAAGGATGGCGGCAAAAACGACGCAACATTTACCAATAAAGGTGTTTATATCGATATTAACGGCGACGGAAAGATAGAGTACAAGACCGAGTTTTTTGAACCGAACGCAGTGGCAGAGATAAATAATAAAAGGTATCTGTTCAAGATCGAGTGGTAATCAGGTTGCGAAGGCCGCTATTTGCGATCGGTTTATGCCCGCCGATATACCACAAACGCGGACATGGAACACTGCATAGGTATCGTTTCCGAGTCTGATACGAGGCGATCCAGTACAGGAGTCTGGATAGAAGAGTGAGTTAAGGGAAAGGCCTGCGCAATTATATGCTTGGTATGGCGAAGAGGATAAATTACGTTAAAGCAGTCTTTACGCTGGTCCTGGCCGTGTATGGCGTTATTCTCGCACGCGATGTAGCTGAGCACCGTTTCCTCGATCGCGTTGATCTTGTTGCGCATGAAACAGGGCATATGCTCTTCAGCTGGTTTGGAGAGTTCATTATGGTCATGGGCGGGACCATCGGCCAGCTGTTCGTGCCCCTGGCTTTTACCGCGTATTTTCTTGCCCTGAAAGAACGATTCTCTTCAGCGGTGACGCTCTTCTGGGCCGGGCAAAACCTGTTCAACATATCAGTCTATATCAAGGACGCCCAGGCCATGGCCATGCCGCTCGTCTCCATGGGCGGCGGAGACGCGATACATGACTGGAACTATCTCCTCACCAAACTCGGACTTCTCAGACACGATCAGGGTGTCGGGAACCTGGCTTACGGTATGGGGCTGGTGACCATGATCTCCGCCATTATCATGGCCGGGTATTATTCGTTAGACAAGGAAGAAGAGGAGACGTAAACTTTGGACATGATTGAACGAGGAGTTGATCAGAACGATTATCCTGAGCCGGAGGTCGCAAGCGTTTCCGAGCGGTCGACTTCGCCGGTCCTCTCCGTCATCCCGCTCGGCGGGGTAGGAGAGATCGGGCTGAACATGACCGTGCTCGAATACGGCAACGACATCATCGTGATCGACGCGGGTCTTATGTTCCCCGACGCGGAGATGCTCGGCGTCGATATTGTGATTCCCGATTTCACCTACCTTATCGAGAACAGGGACAAGGTCCGCGGTATTTTCCTCACCCACGGGCATGAAGATCATATCGGCGCGCTTCCGTTCCTGCTGCGCGAGCTCAAGGTTCCGGTGTACGGCACGCGCCTCACGCTGGGGTTCGTCAAGGACAAACTCAAAGAGCACGGGCTCGACACGGAAATAGAACTGATCGCCATCAAGCCGCGCGATACAACAGATATCGCGTGTTTCAAGGTAGAGGCCATCCGCGTTACGCACAGCATTGTGGACGGCGTGGGCTACGGCATCACCACGCCTGTGGGCCGCGTGGTGCACACCGGCGACTTCAAGATCGACCCGACGCCCGTGGACGGCCAGGTCATGGACCTCCGCACGTTCAGCGAGTACGGCGACAAGGGGACCCTCGTGCTGCTCTCGGACAGCACGAACGCGTCCAAGGGCGGGTACACATTTTCGGAGAAAGAAGTCCGGCGCGGGCTCGAAGACATCTTCAGCCGGGCCAAGGGCAGGATCGTGGTTGCGACCTTCGCGTCGAACATCCATCGCGTGCAGCAGATCGTGGACGTGGCGGTCATGTACGGGCGCAAGGTGATCCTGAACGGAAAGAGCATGATCACGAACACGCAGATCGCGCTCGATCTCGGGTATCTCAAGATGCCGCCCGACACGTGGCTTAAGATCGACGCGCTCAAAACCCTGCCGGACGAGCAGATCGTGATGATCACGACCGGCAGCCAGGGCGAGCCCATGAGCGCGCTTTCGCGCATGGCCGCGAACGACCACAAACACTTCCAGATCAAGAAGGGCGACACCATCGCGCTGTCGTCCAAGATGATCCCGGGAAACGAGCGCGCAATCGCGAACATCATTAATCATCTGTTCAAGCGCGGGGCCGAAGTTTTTTACGAGAAGGTTTCCGAAATCCACGTATCGGGCCACGCTTCCAAGGAAGAGTTGAAACTGATGCTCTCCCTGATCAAGCCGAAATTCTTCATCCCGGTACACGGCGAGTACCGTCATCTCGTCTACCACGCCCAACTCGCCCAGAAAGTGAATATCCCCGAAGAGAATGTCTTTATCCTTGAAGACGGTGAGGTCATGGAATTTACCGCTGATTCGGCGCGCCGCGCCGGCCGTGTGAATATCGGTCGCGTGTATATCGACGGCAAGACCGCGGGCTCCACAGCCGATGCGGGCGTAGACACGGTGGTGCTTCGGGACCGGAGGAAGCTTGCTCACGATGGCGTCGTGATCGTGATCCTGGGGATCGAGAAAACCACGGGTAAGGTGGTGTCCGGGCCGGACATTGTTTCGCGCGGCTTCGTGTTCGAGGATGCGTCCCAGGAGCTTATGGCGGAGGTGAAGGACGTGGTTATGGACACGCTGACCCTCATGATCCCCGAGGCCAAGGGAGACTGGGCCGTGGTTTCCGCCAAGGTGCGGGCCGCGCTCAAGAAGTTCATCAACAAGCGCATGGAGCGGCGGCCCATGATCCTGCCGATCATTATGGAGATATGATAGAATCAAACTGGTTGAAGACCCTCAGCGATTTTCCTTGGGAGGCGCCATGACCACGTCTAAGAAAAACAATTTCCAATACGACAAGCTCGGCGAGGACCGGGCGTCTCTCAGACATTCCCTCTCCAACCGCCTCATCTACTCC
>Ga0209068_10001027_pt1 | contig 14170 bp, 10 predicted proteins | sample ColStrG_CSR_2012_FD_187200 | JGI IMG/M metagenome (GOLD analysis project Ga0209068, IMG submission 187200) | Freshwater sediment microbial communities in response to fracking from Pennsylvania, USA - Cold Stream Run_MetaG_CSR_2012 (SPAdes)... | ecosystem: Environmental > Aquatic > Freshwater >... | reverse complement strand
CAGGCAGAAGCCGGATCACGCAACGCTCGGTGATGAACACGACGTCCTGTCCGAGCTCACGGGCGCGCCGACCGCTGAACGTGACGTGCTGCACCTCGGGTACGAAGCGCTGATGCTTGCCTTCGCGCACGATCCGGACGTGTCCATCCACGATCGCAAGCTGTGCGCCAGCAGTGAAGTAGCCCGAGAAGACGATCCGCTTGGCCCGCGAGGTGATGTCGACGAATCCGCCGACTCCTGCCGTCACATGCGGCTTGGCGTTGAGGCGCGAGACATTGACGTTGCCCTCGGCATCTACTTCAAGGAACGAGAGCAATGCACGGTCGAAGCCACCGCCCTGCAGATAGGTGAACTGGTCGGGCGAGGCCAGCAGTGCGTCGGGGTTCTGAGCACACCCGAACTGGAATCCGAGAAAGGGGACACCCCCGACGGCGCCCTGCTCGATCACCCACGTGACCGATCCGTCGAGCCCTTCCTCCAGGAGGATGCGGGGCACCAGGGCCGAGATGCCGAACCCGAGGTTGACCGCCTCGCCGTCACGCAGCTCCTGGCTCGCGCGCCGCGCGACGACCTTCTCCGGCCCCCACGCGGCAAGCTCGAGCTCGGAGATCGGGGCCCGGTAGTGTCCCGCTGCTTCCGGCAGCAGGACGGTCTGAGTCGTTTGGAGCTGCTCGGGCGCTACCACGATGGCGTCCACCACGATGCCTGGCACCCGCACGCTCTGGGCAGGTAGGGTCCGGCCCTTCGCGAGGCGCTTGACCTGAGCGATCACGACCCCGCCGTTGTTGTGCGCCGCGAGCGCCTGATCCAGGACCCCGAGTGGGGCGCCTTCGTCCTCTGATGTGAGATTGCCGAACTCGTCTGCCGTCGTGGCCCTGATGATCGCCACGTCGACAGGGATCGATCGGAGGTAGAGCCACTCCCGGCCGTCGAAATCGATGACCTCGACGATGTCCTCCGTGGTCCTGGTGTTCATGCGCCCGCCGTTCCGCCGCGGGTCCATGAAGGTGTCCATGCCAACCTCGGTGAGGACGCCGGGTTGCCCGACGGCCGAAGCTCGATGCAGCTGGAAGAGGATTCCTGAGGGGATGTTGTAGGCCTCGATCGCGCCGTCCTCGATCAGCGTGACGATCATCGGCGGGACGGCCGACGACGGTCCACTCGGATAGGAACCGGCGATGACGCGCTTGATCTGGCCGGGGCTCGTGAGGTGATCGATCCCGTCGATGCCATACATGTCCCCGGCCGCGATCGGGTGGAGGAGCGTCAGATCGCCGCCCTCGCCATCGGCGATGAACCTGGCCCCCAGGGCCGCGAGCACGGCATCCGGGCAGCCCAGGCCGCTCGACGAGCTGACCGATACGGTCGCCCCGCTCGGTACGAGCATGACCGCCTGCGCGGCCGTCAGGACCGGAACGATCCGACTCACCGACGCGCTCCGGCGGGAGGCGTCATCCACCACGACGTCCTCGGTCCGAGATGCATCTGGACGGACTTGAGCTCGGTGAAGGCGTCGATGCTGAACCGGCCGAACTCGCGCCCGATCCCGCTCTCCTTGTAGCCGCCGAAAGGCAGCTCGGGGTAGCCCTCGAGGAACGTGTTGACCCAGATCGTGCCCGCGCGGATGGCCCGACTCATGCCGATCGCCGTGTCGAGGTCGCGGGTCCAGACGCCAGCTGATAGGCCGAACTGCGTGGAGTTCGCGATCCGGGCCGCCTCATCGGGCGTGTCGAAGGTGAGGACGGACAGGACCGGGCCGAAGATCTCCTCGCGCGCGATCCGCATCGTCGGTTCGACGCCCGAGAAGACCGTCGGTTTGATGAATCGTCCTTGGTCCGTGGCGAGTCGGTCGCCGCCGAGCAGGAGATCGGCGCCCTCGGACTGGCCCACGCCGACGAGGTCCATGATCTTGTCGAATTGCTCTTCACTCGCGATCGCGCCGACCTTGGTCAGCGGGTCGAGTGGATCACCGACCGGGACTGTCCGAGCGCGGTCGACGACCCGCGCCACGAAGTCGTCGGCGATCGAGCGCTGAACGAGCAGGCGGCTGCCGCTGTTGCAGCACTCGCCCATGTTGAAGTACACGCCATAGACGACGGCATCGAGCGCTGCGTCGAGATCGGCGTCGGCAAAGACGAGCTGGGGATTCTTCCCGCCGAGCTCGAGTTCCACCTTCTTCAAGTTGCCCTTGGACGCGTCGATGACGCGACGGCCGACATCGGTAGACCCGGTAAAGCTGATCATGTCGACGTCGGGATGCTCGGCGAGGCGGTTGCCCACGACGCGGCCTGGCCCGGTCACCACGTTCAGGACGCCTTCCGGCAACCCAGCATCCTGGGCTATCCGGGCAAGCCGGATCGTGGTGCCGGGGGTCAGATCGGCAGGCTTCACGACGGCTGTGCAGCCGACGGCAAGGGCGAAGGGAAGCTTCTGGCTGATGATCAGCAACGGGAAGTTCCAGGGCGTGATCATGCCCACGACACCCACCGGTTCGCGGAGGACCAGCCCGAACATCGATGGCCCCAGCGTGTTGTACGTGTCGCCATACGTGTGGCGACACAGGCTCGCTGCGTACTCCCACAGGTCAGCGGACGACTTGATCTCGTCAAACGCCTGGCTGATCGGCTTGCCCGACTCGAGAGCCTCGACGAATGCGAGGTCATCTGCATCGGCCCGGATCGCCTCGGCCACGCGAATGAGGACTCGCGCTCGCTCGGCGCCTGGGACCCTGGGCCACGGGCCGTCGTCAAAAGCCTTCCGGGCAGCCGCGACAGCCCGGTCGAGATCCTCGGCACCACCCGCCGGATAGCGACCGACGACGACGTCGTGGGCCGGGCTCATTCGCTCGGAGGTGCGCCCGTCAGCGGCGTCGACCCACCGGCCGTCGATGAGATTCTGGTAGTCGCGAGCAGCGATGGCCTGGGTCACGAGCGGGACTCCTTGTCGGCGACGCGGGATGGGCCGCCGGCACGCGCGGCCGCGACCATGGCGATGAGGCGGGCGACCGCTGGGGCGAGATCGGCTGGGTCGGCCGCGCCATCGGGAGCGGTGTGGGCACGGCTGACGAGAGCCGATCCGAAGCCGAGGCAGGCAGCACCGGCGCCGATCCATTCATTCACGCTGGCCTCGGTCGAAGCCACTCCGCCGGTCACCACGACCTGGGTCTCGGGCAGCGGACCCCGGATGGACCGGACGAACGCGGAGCCGAGCGAGTCACCCGGGAATACCTTCACGAGCTCGACGCCGGATTCTTCGGCGGTCACGATCTCCGTCGGGGTGGCGCATCCCGGGAGGTATGGGATCCGTCGCCCGTTACAGAGGCGCGCGACCTCGGCGTTGAAACTCGGGCCGACGATGAACCGAGCCCCAGCCGCGATGAACCGGTCTGCCGCGTGGGCATCGCGGATCGAACCAGCCCCGAGGATGGCGTCTGGGTCGTGGCGCGCCGCGGAGTCCGCGAGTGTCGCGAAGACGGACCAGGCACCCGGACCTCGGTCGGTGAACTCGATCGCCCGCGCGCCGCCTTCACGAAGAGCTGACGTGATCCGGTTGGCCCGATCGGGATCATCCGTGAAGAACAGCGGAAGTACGCCGGTCCCCACGATCGACAGCAGGGTATCGAGGCGCGCCGAATGGGTCATCGTTCGACCCGTCCCGACCCAGATCCATGAGTCAGCGCGTCGACCTCGGCCACGCTGACGGCATTGACGTCGCCGCGGATGGTGTGCTTCAGACAGCCCGCCGCGACGGCAAAGTCGAGAGCAGCGTCCGGCGTTCGCCCGTCCAGGATCGCGTAGATGAGTCCCGCCGCGAACGCGTCTCCGGCGCCGACCCGGTCGACGATCGGCGCGATCCGGTATGAACGGCCCACGCGAAAGTCATCCCGCGTCCACAACACGCCCGACCACGTGTTCTCCGACGCTGAGATCGATCCGCGTTGTGTGAATGCGATCGTATGGAGTCGGGGAAAGCGCTCCGCCAACCGCGACGCCACCGACGCATAGCCAGCGGCGTCGATTTCGCCATCGGCGACCGCACTACCCGGAGCGTGGATCCCAAAGACCTTGTCTGCGTCCTCTTCATTGCCGATCAGGACGTCGGCCTCGGCAACAAGGTCGGCCATCACATCCCCTGCGGCCTTGCCCCACTTCCACAACTTGGCGCGGTAGTTCAGGTCGACCGAGACGGTCACTCCCGCCACACGCGCGGCCCGGGCGCCAGCGATGGCCGCCTGGGCAGCCGACGCGGACAGCGCCGGTGTGATGCCGGTCGTGTGGAACCAGCTCGTGCCCCCAAGAAGGGAATGCCATGCGAAGTCCTCGGGCCGGGCCTGCATGAACGACGACTCCGAGCGGTCGTACAGCACCCGACTCGGACGTTGCGCCGCACCGGGCTCCAGGAAATAGATCCCGAGCCGGCCTGGTCGACATGTGATGCCAGAGACATCAACGCCGTGACCAGCGAGGAAGAGTCGGGCAGCTTCTCCGAGGTCGTTGTCAGGAAGTGCCGTCACGAAAGCTGCATCGACGCCAAGTCGGGCGAGAGAGATTGCGACGTTCGCCTCGCCGCCGCCGAATGTTGCATCGAGGGTTCGGGAGGACGCGAGCCGGACGCCATCTGGCGACGCGAGCCGAAGCATGATCTCCCCGAAAGTGACGACGCGAGTAGCGGGTGTTGTGGTCACTTTCGTCGAGTTCTCCGCGCGTTCCTGACCGAAGCAGCCCGGCGCCTCACGGGAGCAACGGTGCCGCGCTGGGCCGGAGGAGCGGGCATTTCATGCACGAGATCGCACCGCGATCGGCGGTGATTGGTCCAACGTCTCGTCCAGCCGTCAGACGGCACCAGTGCGTGATGGCAGTCACCGTAGAGGCCGCGAGGTCCGCCGCATAACCCCCTCGGGTCGCCGAAAGGTGGACATAAGTGACCGTCGCGTCCGCCACCCTGCCGCAATCACCGTCAGGGAGCCGGAGCGGGCATCAACGGCCGCTAAGTCAGGTCGCGGGGTCTTCGCCCCTTCCAACGCTGCGAGGGGACGCGGCGTGGCGTCCGGCGGAGCGGAAACCCTAGACCGATTCGCGCCTCCGCTTCCGTCCGTAGCTATCGAGCCATAGGATCGACACGATGATGACGCCCAGAAGAGCCGTTGGTAGATACGACACGAGCGAGTCGATCCGCAGCATGTTGAAGGCATTGGTCAGGATGCCGAGGAGGACCAGACCGATGGTCGACTTGATGGCCCCGCCGATGCCTCCAGCCACAGATGTCCCGCCCACCACGACCGCGCACACGACGAACAACGGCACAGGGTCGCCGGCGATCGAGCTGGCCGAACTGAGCTGTGATGCCAACATCACGCCGGCAAGGGCTGCAGTCACGCCACAGATGAGATAGGTCGCCGCCTTGGTTCGCAGGACATTGATTCCCGAGTACTTCGCGACTTCATAGTCGCCGCCGACCGCGTACACATTCCTGCCGAACGACGTGCTTCGCAGGATCCAATACACGACGCCCACAACGGCGAGCATCACGACGACGAGAACAGGCACCGGACCGAGGACCTGCAGATTCGCGATATTCTGGAAGTTCAGGTCACCAGTTGAGACCGGATGTGCGTTCGTCAGCTGCTCTCCGATGCCGGTCAGCACGACGCCCATTCCCAGGGTGATGATGAACGGCTCCGTGCGCTGATAGACAGAGATGAACGCGTTGGTCGCGCCGACCGCCAGGCCCAGGAGGAGGCACAGGGCGATGGCGACAGGGATCGGCACGCCTGCGTTGATCAACATGATGACCACGACACCGGAGAGGGCCATCATGCCGCCGATCGAGAGGTCGACACCTCCACCGATCAACACAAAGGTCTCCCCCATGGCCAGGATGAGGAAGATCGAACTGGACTTCAAGAGATCAACGAAGTTGAGCTCTGTGAAGAACTCCGACTTCGTGCCCGGGTTCACGTTGAACAACGCCATGGCGATCACCACCACGACGATCGCCAGGAATGCCTTCTGGACGGACAGGGCCGACTTACTGGCTCGGACGACCCTGGAGTTCATGGCTGCTTGCCTAGTCATGGCTACTTACTCACCGAGTCTTGCTTCACCCTGTCCAACCAGATCGCCAGGATGAGGATCACGCCTCTGAGCACGAACTGGATGTACGACGAGACGCCCAGGAGGTTCAGGCAGTTATTCAGCAAGATCAGCAACAACGTCCCAACGACCGTCCAGAGGACGCTTCCTCTCCCACCGGCCAGGGCCGTGCCACCCACAACGACGGCGAGGATGGCTTGTGTCGTGTACGGCGTTCCCATCGTGGGGTCGGCCAGCGTGACTCGCGACACCAGGACGACGGCCCCGATCGCGGACATCACTCCCGAGACTGCGTAGATGAACACGATCGTTCGGGTGATCGGGATCCCGGCCAGACGGGCAGCCACCTTGTTGCCGCCGGTCAGCACGACGGCTCGTCCCAGGTACGTGCGCCGCTCGATGACGTAGAGGACCGCCAGACAGGCGAGGAACAACACGGCCGACACGGAGAGGAAGCCGATACCGCCCGAGTTGATCGCATTGAAGATCGAAATATCCGTCGTCGAATAGGTCAGGAACTGCGTTACACCCTGGACGTACATCAGCGCCACCGCGCCATACACCAAGCTCATGCCGAAGGTGATGAAGAGCGACTCCGCTTGCGACAATGCTCCGCTCGTGATGATCAGTGCGCTGTTGATCAGCCCGCACAGCAGGCCGACGGAGATGCCGATCAAGATCGCGGGACCCTGCCCCACCTTGTCGATCAGCGTGACCGTGACGACGGCGACGAGAGAGATGATGCCGCCGATGGAAAGGTCAAGGAACCCAGCCATGATGACGAATGTCATCCCGAGGGCGGCGAAGATCAGGGTCCCGAACTGTCGGAGGATGTTGTCGAAATTGGCGGCGGTAAGGAACTTCGGTTCCACGAGCGACGTGATGATCACCAGCAGGGCGATTGCCACGAAGATCGGGTTGTTCCTCAGGAGGTTGATGGCCCTTTGCGAACTCACGCGACCAACGATCGGCTCAGTTGCTGAGCTCATGCGAATTCGAACGCCTTGGCCATGATCTCGTCGGCGGAGGCGATACTTGGGTCAAACTCTCCGTTTATCCGACCGTCATTGATCGTGTTGACACGATTGCTCATGTGGAGGACCTCCGGCAGCTCGGATGAGATCAGGATGATCGAACCGCCGCCCTCGACGATCTTCTTCATCAGCAGGTAGATCTCATATTTGGCGCCAACGTCGATCCCCTTGGTCGGCTCGTCCAGGATGAGAACCCGAGGATTCATCTCGAGCCACCTGCCCAGGATGGCCTTCTGCTGGTTACCGCCTGACAGCGTCCGGATCTTGGTCCTTCCAGATGGCGTCTTGATGTTGAGCGCCTTGATCTGCCGGTCGCTGACAGCGCCCTCTTCCTTTGCATCGATGAAGCCGCGCTTGGTCAGGCGGGCCAGGACCGCCAGTGAGATGTTCTGCTCGACGGAGAACCCGAGCAACAGGCCCTGGAGCTTCCTGTCTTCGGGGACCATGGCCATGCTGAAGTTGATGGCATCGATCGGGCTCTTGACCGTTATAGGTTTGCCGTCGAGGAAGACGCTCTTCCTCGCGACCTTGTCAGCCCCGAACAATGCTCGCACCAGCTCCGTGCGCCCCGAGCCCACCAGGCCCACGAGGCCGAGGATCTCGCCCTTCCTGAGGGTGAGCTTGATGTCGCGCAGCTTCTTGGTGTTCATTCCCTTGATCTCGAGGATGGTCTCGCCGACGGCCTCCGGCCGCGGAGGGTACTCGTTCTCGATGGTCCTGCCCACCATCATCGAGATCATCTCGTTGCGGGTGATGTCGTGGACGTCCCGCGTGGCGATCACGTGCCCGTCCCGCATGACCGTCACTACGTCGCAGAAGCCGAAGATCTCATCCAGCTTGTGCGTGATGTAGATGATCGCGATGCCCTTGCTCTTCAGATCGTGGATGATCTGGATCAGCTCCTGGATCTCATCAGCCGTGAGGCTGCTGCTGGGCTCATCCATGATGATGAGCTTCGAGTCGAATGACAGCGCCTTGGCGATCTCGACCATCTGCTTGTCCGAGACGCTCAGTTCAGATACCAGTTTGTAGGTATCGACCTTGGATCCGATGCTCTGAAGCAGGGTTCTGGCTTTGGAGTGGACGCCCGCCCGCCCACCTAATTCGCTGAACCTGCCCAGGAAGATGTTCTCCCCGACCGTCATCGTGTTCACCAGGTTCAACTCCTGGTAGATGATGGCCAGCCCCAACTTCATGGATTCGAAGGGCGTGATCTTATCGATCACATGCCCTTCGAAGACGATCTCGCCGCTGTCCTTCTCGTAGACGCCGGAGAGGATCTTCATCAGCGTGGACTTGCCGGCCCCGTTCTCGCCGACGATTCCGTGGACGACGCCGCCGAACACCTCCAGCGAGACTTGATCGAGAGCCCTCACGCCCGGAAAGGCCTTGCTCACATCGTTGATGCTGAGCAGGGCCTGAGGGGCGCTCGTGACGACCATCGATGTCACCTCTGACGCGCGGGGTGCCCGCCTGGATTCGTGTGGCCGTAGTGGACCGTACTCAGAGAAAGAGAGACCTCACGCCCGGGGTCCGGGCGTGAGGTCTCAGTCACCTCAGTCCTTTACCAATCGGGAGCCGTGAAGTTCCCGATGGTCTGCTTGGTGATGATGTCGAACGGGACGATGTTGGACTTGATCGCGGAGGGATCCTTCTTGAGGAAGAGCGCGGACTGCTCCATCACCTTCGAGGTGATCGTCTCGACGTTCTGGGCGATCGAGATGTAGTTCGGCCAGCTCTGGACCTGCTGGAAGGCGACCTTGTTGCCGTCGACGCCGATGATCAGGACCTTGTTGGCCCAATCCTTGTTGACAGCCTTGAGGGCATTGATGACGCCAGTCGCACCGTTGTCCCAGTGGCAGAAGATGAACTGGATCTTGTCACCGTACTTGGTGATCATGTCCTCGGCGATGGCTTGGGCCTGAGCCGTATCCCACGCCGCTGGGTTCTTGTAATCCAGGACGGTGATGGGCTTGCCAGCGATGCCGGCAGTGAAGCCAGCATGACGATTGTTCGCCGCCACGTGGCCCGCCTGACCACCGACCTCGACGCCGGTGGCGCCGTTCGGGAAGAACTGCAGGATGGCATTCGCGGCGGTCTGGCCGGCCTGCTTATCGTCCACGCTCACTGAGCAGTTGGAGGCGTTCAGCGCGCTTTCGGCGGGCGGCACCATGCTCAGGCAGACGACCGTGCCGCCCTGCATCGCAGCAGTCGTCGCGGGGACGTAGCCCGCCTCGTCAACGGGGTTGATGGCAATCGCGGCGACCTTCTGAGCAACGGCGCTGTTGATGGCAGCGGTCTGTGCTTGAACGTCGTTCTTGTTGTCCAGATTGATGACGTTGAAGCCGTACTTGGCGGCGTTCTTCTGGTACATCTTCCAGGAGTAGGCCTGGGACGGGTTCTGCATCGCGGCGATGAAAGCCAACGTTGGCAGACCGGCGGCCGCGGATGGTGCCGCGGAACCCGCTGCGGCGGAAGCGGGCGCGGCCGAACCTGGTGCTGCTGCGCTCGCCGGTGCCGCAGAAGACCCCGACGAACTACACGCGCCCGCGACGAGGACGATCGCCACAAGGGTCGTCGCTCCACGTCCGAGATGCTTGGACATAGTCACCTGTTCTCCTCCATGAGCCCTTCGATGGGAACTGGGGTGGACTTGCCGGGAGCACCGGCAGGGACCTGCGTTCTATCGAGGCTTACCTCCTCTCGCGTCTGATGGAGTGGGGCCCGGGCCCGACGCGAGCGGAAGCCCGTAAGCGGTGCCGTGGCGGGCCGTGGCGAGGACGCGATCGAGCGCCCTCGTCACAGTGGTATTCACCTCACATCGCCTTCCAAAGAAGACCGAGTCACTGAGCGACACTGGGTTCCATGCCCGTGCGGGCAGACCCGGGAAGGGCGCGCTGGCCGCGCTTCGTCAACCGGGGTCCCGGGTCGCGCAGGGGACATCGCGACGATGGCCTCTCGTCCGCCGAACGTTGCATCCAGGGTTCGAGAGGCTGTGGATCGGATGCCGTCCCGCGACGAGCGCAGCAGCGCGATCTCACCAAAAGTGACGACCTCTGGCTGCGAATTCGGGGTCACTTCCGTACTCTTCTCCGCCCCTCACTGGTGAACTCGTCTCGGCGCTCCGGGTACAGCGGAGCGCCGAGACAGAGTCGGAGGAGCAGACATTTGAAAGTGCGGCCGCTCGCAAATTCGAGGGACCGGCCCGCGATGCTCCTCCTGCCTCCTCGCGAGCCCCTTTCGGGCGCGTTCACCCTAGAGGCAGGTACAGGCCCTGCAGAACCCCTATTCGTCGCCAGTACGTGGACGAAAGTGACGACAGGTCCCGAAGCCGGCGCGCAACGTGCGCACCACCGAGGAGGTTGGATCCGCTCGCGCTACAACGCCGGACCTCGGCATGAGGCGATTGCACGCGGTCGTGGCTTGGTGCTATTCGTCATCCGCGGTGATTTCAGCGGAAAAGCCCACGGAACGGTCAGACGCATTGGACGCGCACCGGCCTCATCATGGTGGCTGCAAGCCAGCCAACGAACGGAGGAGCCCGGATCGTGACCGCGAGGCGCCTGTTCCCGCTCGCGCTGATCGCCTTCGGTTTGCTCGCGCTGATCCCTATCTATGCGTTGGAGGGCACGCCGGTCATCGGCCAGCTCTCGACGGGGCGGCCATCAATCGCTCCGTCGTTCTCCAGCCAGCCGGACGTGATCCCGCGGATCGCCATCGCCTACGACATCGGCGGGCGCGGAATTGCGGGCTTCAACGAACTGGCGTGGGAGGGCGCGAAGCGGGCAGCAGACTCGCTGGGCGCCGAGCTTATTGAGGTCACCGCTAAGCCGGACGAGACCGATGCCGACCGGGAGGAGCGTCTCAAGAAGCTGGCGGACACTCGTTACGACCCGATCTTTGCTATCGGCCCCACGTACGCCGCATCGATTGCCAAGGTCGCCCCGCAGTACCCTCGCACGTGGTTCGTCACCCTCGACGACGGCACCGTGGACGCGCCGAATGTGATCGGCGCCCAATTCCACGAGGAACAAGGCTCCTTCCTCGTCGGCGCGGCCGCCGCGCTCACATCAAAGACGGGCCACATCGGCTTCGTCGGCGCGGTCCAGACCCCGCTGATCCAGAAGTTCCAGGCGGGCTTCACGGCGGGCGCCCGAGCCGCCGACCAGGACGTAAAGGTCCAAGTTGCCTACCTCTCGCAGCCGCCCGACAACGCCGGCTTCAGCGACCCGGCCAAGGCCAGGAACGTCGCGCTGGGCATGTACGACGCGGGAGCTGACGTGATCTTCGGGGCAGCCGGCGACTCGGGCAACGGGGTGATCCAGGCTGCCCACGAACGGGGGCTCTGGGCGGTCGGCGTCAACAGCGACCAGTACCAGACGTCGGACCCGTCCGTGCGCGGGTCCATCCTGACGTCGATGCTCAAGCGAGCCGACGTCGGCACGTACACCATCGCTATGGAGGTAGCGAACGGCGTCCCCAAGGACGGCAACAATGTGTTCGGCCTTGATGTGGGCGGTGTCGGCTACTCAACCTCCGGCGGCTTCGTCGGTCCGATCAAGGCGCAGCTCGACGCCTTCGCCACGAGGATTGCCTCGGGCACGATCCTCGTCCCGACGAAGCCTTGACGACCCGGCCGGCGCAGCGGATCGATATGGGTGTTCGCCAGGCTCGGCGTCACGGCATTCGAAATCGGTGCGGGATCTACTGCCCACCGGTTGCGCCATTCCGCGGAAAGGTCGCGCGACACTGTCGCCTGATGGTGTTGGCCCTTACGACACTCGGCAGTGTCGGACTCGTCGGGGCTGTCGGTCGGTAACTTTGCCTATTGGATGTGGCGGGCCCCGATGCCTTCCACCAATTTGCCGAGAAGGCTAGCTGCGCCGAAGTTGACCTTCTGCTGCGCCGGCAGACATCCGAGCGGGGCGATGACGTCGGAGGCTCAAGTGGAGTCAGGTCGGTGTGCGCCAATCTCCTCCTTGAAAGCCGACGGTGAACTGCTCCGTGGTCTTGCGGGACGCTTGACTCGACATTTCCAGAGCGGGGTTCTCCCAAATCACGGAGAAGGGCGATGGGGCGGCGGGCACAGGCGAGATGCCATGATCGGCAACCCACTTCCCGACGGCGAGGCATTGGGTGACGAGGGTCTGGTAGGCATTCAGGAGCGGACGCGTCACGACAGAGGCGGCAGGTAGGCTCACGTGCTAGCTGCTCGGCACGGACGACTTGCCATGCTCGGCCATAACCACGAGTCGCGACCCTTCCGCCACTCGGATCGACGCTCCTGCGCTCGCTCGAACGCGATCGTTTTGCGAGTTTTGATAGGTCCGAGTGAAGCTTCTCGCTCCCTGGTAGTTGCTCATACAACTACATTTGGGTCCTCTCGTCGTTGACATAGATCTGGCGAAGATCGAAGCAGGCTTCCGCCGTCCGTGATCGGCAGGTCGGGCGAGTGCGGAGCGCCACCTGGTGACTCGTCGATGCCCGGCGACGGCGATCTCCGGCCTTGGACAAGCTCGATGGCGCCCAGGGGCGGACTGGTGCCGCAATCGACTGGTGCCTCGGTGAAGGCGACCCCGACGCCGAACCGTGGGACTATCACAATTGAGCGCTCGATTTCCGCAACCCCGATGCGACCAGTGAATCTGAGACCCACGCAGTCCCATGGCCGACACCCCAGGGTGCCTCGACGGGTCGTTGCGGGTGCGCTGCTGCTCGTCTTCGTCGTCAGTGGGACATTTGCCGCGCGTCTGCTCGACCCGTACGGGCCGGCCGTGGCATCGGTCGGTGACCAGGCGGCAGGCGCCGCCCCGTCGCTCGTGTTAGCCGACGCAGGACCAACGCCCAGCACCTCGGCCACGGCACCGGCCAGCCCCTCGGCGACCGCACCGGCCAGCCCCTCGGCGAGTCCGCGGTCCACCGCGCGTCTGTCGCCGGTGCCGACCGTCGGCCCGGTCGACATCAATCTTGCACTGAATGGCAACGCGGTCTTCTCCAGCCAGATCACGAAGGAGATGTGCGCTCCAGCCGGGCTCACCAGTGCCCTGGCGACCATGCGGCTCGTCAAAGCGTCCGACACCGTCCAGCGGCAGATCGAGGGCCGGATCAACGGGTGGACCTCACACGCGGACTCCCACAACGGCGGCTGGGGGCCGGTCGCGATGACCAGGGCGCTCGACGCGTACGGCGCGCCCGGCTACGTCGTCAGGACGTTCGGCACCCGGGCCGGGGCGCTCCGGGCCGCGGGCATCGCCCTCTCAGCCACGCACGAGCCCGTCCTCCTCCTCGCGTGGTGGGGTGCCCATACGTGGGTCATGACCGGCTACCGCGCGACCGGGGACCTGGCGACGAACCCCACGGCGGCCTTCACCGGCGCATATATCGTCGATCCCTGGTACCCGCGCGTCAGCTCGATCTGGGGCCACGTCAACCCACCCGGCCACTTCTACGACATGAAGGGCATGATCCGGAATTACATCGCCTGGACGCGACCCGAGGGCCGCTATCCCGGCCGTGATGGGCGCTGGGTCGCCGTCATCCCAACGCGTCCGCTCTCAGCCAACGGCGGCTGATTCGCTGGGTGCCGATGACAACGCGATCAGGGTGGGACGACCTCAGATGCCTTCAGCAGATCCAATCCGACGAAGGTCGAAGTTGAACTGCATCCGGCCATTGCGGCGCCCGCCGCACCCAACGCCAGTGCGGCGATCGGATCGACGCGCCGCGGCATCCGGCGACCAGACGGTCGTCGTCCAAGGCCGTGTCGCCTGGCGATGGCCGCGGCGGGTGGGTTCCCGCGCTGGCTGCCCGGGTTCACTAAAAGATGGCACCGTCCGCCAGTGTGCCGCGGAGTGGGCTCGCGTTCGGCGCAGGGTAGGTGGCTCGCCGTGTCCTGCGAGCGGGAGATCACGCCTGGCGGAGTTGTCTGCTCAGCCGCGAACTCTTGCCGGGGTGGGACAATTTGCTACGATGCGACTCTCCCGAGCGGGAGTAGCTCAGCCGGCAGAGCGACTGCTTCCCGAGCGAAGCGTAACCTCGCCAGAA
>Ga0209068_10001026_pt1 | contig 14182 bp, 10 predicted proteins | sample ColStrG_CSR_2012_FD_187200 | JGI IMG/M metagenome (GOLD analysis project Ga0209068, IMG submission 187200) | Freshwater sediment microbial communities in response to fracking from Pennsylvania, USA - Cold Stream Run_MetaG_CSR_2012 (SPAdes)... | ecosystem: Environmental > Aquatic > Freshwater >... | reverse complement strand
GGTCAAGACTACCCCGAAATGGCCGAAATACGTCGTGCATGGCGCTACCGTGACCACGGAACAAGGTGACGGAAAATCGTTCTGCTGTAACTTGCCCAACCAATGCTGTGACAGTCACACGTCGCGTCTGGCGGCGGTCGAAGCCTTGTATTTTGCCAAAACCGGAGACGCGAGCTACAAGGAACAAGCGTTTCGTTCCTTCAACTGGGTAACGTATTTCCAAGGTCTGCCTGGCGGAGCCCATGCGCCCTGGGGAGAAAACCAATGGTGGTTTACTGACGAATTTACCGATGGGCCGCGACGCATGATGGATGCTTTCTGGGCCGTTCCGGAATGGGCTCCCGCCAATGAATCGCATTTCCTCGGTGCTCTTTCTCCCGTCACCAAGATTGCATACGGCGCTGGCGCAGTCACCTATTCCACTTTCGACACCGATTCCACCGACGTGCTCCGTCTGGATTTCGTGCCAGAAGCCGTGACTGCCGGCGGAAAACCGCTCAGTCGTCGCCAAGACCTTGCTCAGGAGGGTTACACATTCGACGAATCGACGCGAGTTCTACGAATTCGCCATTCCGGTTCCAGAGATGTCGATATCCACGGGAGCAGTGACCACATGCCACCGGACTACGTCACCTTCGATGACCCGCATCTTGCTGCCGGGACTACCCTGACAGGGTCCTATCCTTCGGGCTTGATTGACTGGGGCAAAGCGGAATGGCAGATTGGCACTCCACGCGGCAAGTTTGGAACCTTCACCCTCCTCCTGGCAGATCCGAAAGCGCCAGAAGCGGAGTTTCAGTTTTACCCTCACCATGTATTCGCGGGGATTGATGCCTTCAATGAAGGGCCAGAGGAAGCCACGTTGACCATCAGTTCACCGGAGATTCGCGAAGTGTCCTTTGTCATCAAGCCAGGTGAGTTGCGGCGGCTTGAGACTGGCTGGCATGATTCGAGTTCGAGAGTTGTCTTTCAGTTGAAGAACGGGCAGGGCCTGCGGTTCGATAACCTGGCGTACTCTAAAGAAAGAATCTCTACCAAGACGACTAGCAGTTTGGGGAACTGATTCCGGGAGGCGCTCCTGCCTGTAGCCGGCCTGCTGGTAAGTAACCTCAATTCTCAGGAGAGAAAGGGCTGCCTGGGGGAATCGTAATGGTTTCGGCCCGCGTGTCGAATTGGGTCCATGGTTTCACGTTCACCTTCACGGACTTGATGGGTGGTGCGCCCGGAGTCCGCAAACGGAAAAAGTGGTGGTCGCTGTCCGCTACGATCACCGACTTCCAATACGGAGGTTACGCCGGATTCTGATACTCCGACGGTTGACCAGTTTGGAACCCCCAAAATCCTAGTTGTGTTCGGCGTGACTCCGGATCCTGCAGCCGCTAAGCGAAAGAAGATTGATACGAGTAGCACAGTCAGGGATGTTTTTCGGATGTGCATTTTGTACTCCGGGCGCGTTGCAAGATATGTTGCAGATTCAGGTGGATGCCTTCCAAGAAGCCTCCAGCCCGTCCTACACCTACTCGAAAGCACTAGCGCATCTCAGCCCCACGCCACGAGAGAGCTCAGGAGTGCCTTCGTCACTGCAAAACCACGTCCCGTCACAGTGCCCTAAAGAACCGAACCGAATCCGTGGCTTTCCGGGAAGCGTATATCGGACAATGCGGGACAGGTCGAATGAAGGAGCCGTGGATGACCTTTATCCAAGCGAATTTCGAGTTAAAAGGAAATGAAGTCTGCCAAGCTAGAAATGACGGCAGGGCCGAGATTTCTCTTCATGCTACTCAAGTGGCGCGTGCCGCACTTTTGGAACTCGATGCCTTAATGCAGCAACGCGCGGAGCTTGTGAAGCGGATTGGGGCCGTGAAGCAAACCCTGATAGGCCTAACCTCAATCTTCGATTGCTCGGTAGAAATCGATCACCCGGAACTTCTAACTCCGCTTGGCGCAGGGTCCCAGGTTACGGGTCTCACTGACGCCTGTAGAAGGGTGTTGATGCAGGCTGACGCTCCGCTGCTTCCCCATCAAGTACGCGACCGCTTACGCTTCGAAGGGCTCTCCTTGGAGAGCCACCGCGACCCCGTCGCAACCGTTACAACAGTTCTACGGAGATTGGGTCAGTACGGGGAAGCCCGAGCCGTTACGTCGCCTAAAGGAAAAAGGGCGTGGCAATGGGCGACGACCGAGAATCAAAATCCTGCACCTGAATGAAATATGGGATTTAGGAAGAGTCTGTTTCGGGTATCCACTTCTTAGGAGGCCCCGCAGCAGAAAGCCAATCGTCGCCAAGCTATTTGTGGCAATAATGCGGCATTCGTCCCGTCGGAGAGTCGGTCTGTCCCAAGAGTATACCCACAGTCTCCTCATGCTCAGTTGGCCCAAAAACTGCGTACCTTCTGCTGTATGCAGGGCAGCAAAGTAAAACAAATTACCCACTGTTTTAGTTACAAAGCTGACCCGACGCTCGTTTATATGGCGTTAACGGAGCAAAGGCACATTCGGCGCTGGTGGTCCGCCGAGGCGTCGGCCGAGGGTTTTGTGGGGGGGCGATTAAAGCTGGGACGGGTTCCCCATGACTGCGTGATGGTTGTGGAGCGATTGCAAACGGCCAAAGTTGTCGAATGGAAGTGCACGCAAGCCGGTCGTGGCAGGCCGCCGGGAGATGAGTGCGTTGGAACGCGAGTGCGCTTTCAACTCTCCAGGCACAAAGATGGAGGGACGCTCGTTGCTCTTCAGCACCGAGGTTGGCGTAATCTTAGTGGCTGCCTTGACGCGTGGGACTTGCGGTGGACAATCCTCACCGGTAAAAGCTTAAAGTCGTATTTGGAAACAGGGCTGGGACGGCCAGTCCTCTAGGTATACGCTTATGGTCAGGTGTATTACGGAGAAATAAGAAATGATCTCGCAAAGATAGCGAAATCGTTCGCGAAGGATCTAACGCTATGCTACTTGTTTCGTCTAAGTATGAGCCGGCTGAGCCAAACGGTGAAGGATCGGGCGAAACTTTGCTCAAGTCTTCAGACGGTATGACTGCCGGGGACCAGGCGATGCCGATTCGAACCGTGATCGTAGACGACGAACCACTGGCGCGGAAGCGAATCCACGACCTGTTGCGGGAAGATAAGCAAATCGATATCGTAGGGGAATTCGGCGGTGGCGCTGAGGCGCTCCAATTGCTGCAGAGTGAAAGAGCCGATTTGCTTTTTCTGGATGTGCAGATGCCTGAAGTCGACGGGTTCGAGCTTTTGGAAGCCATCGAGGGACTCGTCCCCGCAATTGTCTTCGTTACCGCATTCGACAAGTACGCTCTGCGCGCATTCGATGCTCACGCCGTCGACTACTTGCTGAAGCCATTTAACGAAGGTCGATTTCGGCAAGCGCTCCAGCGAGCCAAAGAAAAAATCGGCAAGAACAATGGTGGCCACATGAGTGTTGAGTTGATGGCCATGTTGAAAGATGCTCAGGGCGGACGCAAGTCCACAGACCGTCTGGTGATCAAGTCTGGGGGCCGCGTTCTGTTCCTCAAAGCTGCGGAAATCGACTACGTGGAAGCCGCGGGTAACTACCTGAACCTTTACGTGGGGAAAGATACTCATCTGATTCGGGAAACCATGCAAGGCCTCGAAGCACGCCTTGACCCTGAGCGCTTCCTGCGTATCCACCGCTCCACCATTGTAAACCTCGAGCGCATCAAGGAGCTCCAGCCTTGGTTTGGTGGAGAGTATGTAGTCATTCTTCGCGATGGTCGCAAGCTAACGTTGAGCCGGACCTACCGTGCGCGCGTGCAACAGCTACTGCAAGCTTAGTCCATCAGTTCCCATTTCTTCTTTGCCCTTCTGCGTCATCACATAACAAATTCTTACGGTGGACAGTAACTTCGTTCACTGGCACTTGTCCCTATAGCGCGCTTATCCAAAAACGCGCTCCATCTAAGCTCTCCCGCTTTACCCCCTGTAGTTGCGCCTGACCCCAAGCTAACCACGGCCTGTACCAAACATATTTGCGTCCCGCGAACTCAGTTCTAAGTTCGTGCCACATGGAAGCTCATCAAGAGTTTTAGGAGAACACGAATGGATCGCAAAATCTACAACTCAGCCCGGCTGTTATGTCTATTCCTAATTTGTTTTTGCGTTTCTGTATTCGCCCAAGAGACGACCGGCGGATTGCAGGGATCCGTCAAGGATCCGAGCGGCGCAGTTGTGGCCAATGCCAAAGTTGAGCTTAGCGGCTCTTCCTTAGTGGGCTTCAAGACCTTGGAGACCGACAGCCGAGGCGCCTATCGCTTCATCAATCTTCCTCCCGGCAGCTACAGTCTGACAGTCACCGCACCCGGCTTCTCCCTCTTGAAGCGCGAAGGCTTGAACATTGATGTCGGACACCTTCCGACTTTGGACTTAGTGCTGCAAATTGGCGTTAGTTCAACGGTAGTTGAGGTGAATGGCGAAGCGCCTCTCATTGACGTTGGAACCACTAGGACCGTCACGAATATTACGGCGGATGTGATTGCCGATGTTCCGCACGGCATCTCTTATCAATCCGTCATTCAGTTTGCTCCATCCGCCCGCAACGAACCCTTGATGGGAAACAATACGCCGGGTGGAACTGGGGCTGGCGCGATTGTTCGAGCAGGTTCGGGAGGCGCCGCGGCAGGAAGCGATTCGAATGGTGGCGGTTTTGGGTATCAGGTGGGTGGAGGTTCCGACTCTGAAAACCGATACCTCGTTGACGGACAAGATACCGCGACCGTTATCGGCGGGTATTCGCGCTCCAACGTCCCCTTTGAGTTTATCGAGCAGGTCGAGGTAAAAAGTTCTGGCATCGAAGCAGAGCACGGGGGCGCCTTGGGCGGCGTCGTCAACGTCATCTCGAAGCGCGGCGGCAACAGCTGGCATGGATCGTTTGGCGCAGAATTCCAGGCAAACGCCGCCAACGCAAATCAGAACAACCCCTTCGTCTACTACAATTTTCAGGACAACGGTAACCGAGCCACCGGCGTCGATCCTCAGCCGATTACCTATACGCAGCGTCCGGACCACACACGTTATGTGCAGCCAAGTTTCACGATCGGCGGTCCCATCAAGAAAGATCGGGCCTGGTTTTTCCTGGGCTTCGCTCCAGAATTCACCTCGCTGGTGCGAACCGTGGACTTCGGTCTCAACGACAACGGAGCGGGGGTGCAGTCGTTCAACCGGGACCAACAAACCTACTTCACGAATGCTCGCGTGGATGCCGCGGTCACGCAGAGGATTCGGTTGTTCGCTTCCGGACTCTATCAGTTGCAACGGGAGAGTGGCGTTGTTCTGCCCCTCGGGGACGCCACGGTCTCCGGCGCAGGGTATAAAAACCCTGCGGCGTCGAATCCCCTGAACCAATTCGAGCATGGATTTGGCTACACCGCGCCCAACGACACCTTCAATTTCGGCGGAGACATCAGCATAACGCCGACCTTGATCTCGACCAGCCGTTTCGGATATTTTTTCGAGAACTACCACGATTTCGGATACCCGCAAGGGGGTACCCTCTACAGCTGGTTGACTCCCGGCACGACTGGGGTCGCCTCCGGCGACGGCGGAGTGTTCCAGAACTGTTCGCCGCAGCCATGTACTCCCAACGTTACCTTGCCCGTTACTCTCCAGGAGCCCGGAGGGTTTTTCTCGGAAGGCTTTAACCAAAGCTACACTCCGCGGAATGCGAGCAAGCATCGTCAATTCGATCAGGACATAGCTTGGTTCAAAGCAACGCGCTTTGGTACCCACAGCCTGAAGTTTGGGTACCAGTATAACCAGGTATCCAATGATGTTTACCAGCGGTATAGCGCGCCTTACCTTCAGATATTCGCGGGAGCCGGCAAGTTTTATTCCCCTGCCGGAATGACCGGAACGGCGAATTGCGTGTCATTTATAGCGACCTACGGCGGATGCGCAGGCCTCTACGGCTACGTCAATGCATACGATTTCGGATCTTTGGGTTACGCCTCCAGCGTAAACCACGGCTTCTTTGCGCAGGACGCATGGTCGGTAGGACACGGCGTCACTATTAACGCTGGTTTCCGCATCGAGAAGGAGTATCTGCCAGGCGAAACCACAGCTGGCGGCTTTCCTGCGCGACCAATTAATTTTGGCTGGGGTGACAAGATCGCGCCGCGCGTCGGCGCCGCATGGGATGTATTTCGTGATGGCAAGATGAAGGTCTTCGGCAGCTACGGCGTTTTCAACGACCTGATGAAGTTGAACCTCGCGATTAGTTCGTTCGGAGGCCAGTATTGGCAAAATTGCTTCTACGCTTTGGACACGGCCAACGTTTCCTCCTTGCAATTGACCGACGATGCGGGTGGGCGATATTGCTCGGGTGCTAGCACAGGCGGAGCAAACTGGGCTGGCGGATCCGTGCCTTCCGGCCTGACCTTCCTGGAAAATCAAAACTTCCGCGGCACGGAAGGAGTGGCTCCGGGTCTGAAGCCCTACCGCCAACATGAGTCGGTGTTTGGCGTGGACTATGCCATTGCCAAGAACTTAGCCCTGGAAGCGCGTTGGGACCGGCGGCGCCTGGATCACGTAATTGAAGATGGCGCTATCTTCGACGCAACGGGCAGCGAAACATTCCAAATCATAAACCCTGGCTATGGAGCCGGGGCCAGCAATGTCCTGTGCGGGTCCCTATGTCCTCCCAATATCAAGGCGGCGCGCAGATACGATGGTTTGGAGTTGCGGCTAACCAAGGCGACCAGCAATCACTGGTTCGGAATGGCGTCGTATACCTACAGTCGTTTACGCGGGAACTACTCAGGGCTGACGAGCACCGACCTCGCTGATGGTGGAGGAGGCCGGAACGCTCCGAACAACAGCCGCGCGTTTGACGAGTCGTATTTCCAATACGATGCCAACGGCCGGTCTTCATCTGGCCCGCTCGCCACGGATCGGCCCCATGCGATCAAGGGCTACGGCTACTATCAGATCCCGTGGAGGGGGCACCGGACCACAACGAACATCGGATGGTTCCAAACTCTGTACCAGGGTAGCCCGAAGAGTTCCTATGTTGACGTGGGATTCTCGTTTGACGCTCCTCCGTTTTCGGGTGGGTTTCCGATCTACCCTGAGGGGCGAGGAAAATGGGCCAACATCACCCTTGCTCCCAACAGCTCAGGCTTCCTCACTCCCACGGTCACCAGCATATGCAGCTGCCGGACACCCTGGTTTAACCAGTCGGACGCCAGCTTCGTCCAGGAATTCAAAATCAGCAAGAGCAACGAAGCGCAAGTGCTTCGGTTCGAAGTCAACATTTCGAACTTGCTCAACGAAAGAACTCCGACCGCTTACATCTCCCAAATCGACTCGCAGCAGTTCCAGAGCTTCCTGACTCCCGGCAAGAACCTCATTGGTACGGGAGCCGCCTATGCTGCGTTTGAGCATGCGTATCCCTGGAAGTCGCTGATCCAGGGAGGCACAGGTCAGGTTGTCCCGTTTGTTGCCAACAGTCTGTATGGAAAGGCGGCTCTCTTCCAAAACGCACGGGCCCTGCGGTTTGCGGTTCGCTACACGTTCTAAGGAGCGCGGAGTGCAAAGCAACGACAGTTGAAATCCAGGGGGCGTAAAGAGGGAAGACTCTTTCGCCCCCTGGGGCTTGTCATTCTCCTGACTTATAACCACGGCTTACGCCGCGGCCTTTATTCTTGGGCCGCTCCGCGACTTAGAACCGATGGGTTTGTTCTGCCATGACGGGGAAATGCGTGTTCTCACGCACGCGCGTCAAGCCCCTTGATTTCTGTTCCCACGAAGTGGCCTTACGAAGCGGGGCTAAGCTGGATCAGGCTACCGCCTCGTCTTCGGGCTCGGCAGGTTCCAGTGTTTTGAGCTCGTAGGGGATTTGCAATGTCACCACGGCCCCTCCGTCCTTCGCGTTTTCGAGGCGTAGTTCGTGACTGTCCCTGTGCAGATGTTCCAGGCGTGAACGCGTATTCGAAAACCCGATGCCATCCACGGGAGGCGCATTTGCCGGAAAACCTGGACCGGTGTCCTGTATCGAGATTAAAAGATTCGTTGCCTCCCGCCAGGCGCGAATTTGCAGACGGCCGCTTTGCGTCTTCCTCGCGATTCCGTGACGTATCGCATTTTCGACGAGCGGTTGTAGAAGCATGTTTGGAACCAAAGCGTCCAGAGTGTCGGGCGCTGCCTCGACCGCGATCTGGAGCCTGTCGGCAAAGCGTATTTGCTCGATTTCGAGATAGCGTCCGATAAAAGCCAGCTCGGCGCGCAAGGGAACTTCCTGTTCGGCATCGTTATCCAGGGTTTCCCGCAGCAGATCACTTAACCGCACGAGCATGTCTTCAGCAGCCCGCGGGTTGTCCCTGGTTAGCGCAGAAACAGCGTTCAGTGTGTTGAAAAGAAAATGCGGCTGCAACTGCATTTTCAACACCGAAAGTTGAGCGCGGGCGAGCTTGCCTTCCAAGTGAGCGGAACGGAGTTCGCGATCACGAAATCGCCGATAGTAAAGCATCATGTGTCCGACGACAGCGATCGGCAGGTAGGTATTGACGGAGTTGTCAAACGCGAAGAATAAGAATCTCCGCAAGAACTTGCGCGAGGCGGAAAGGCTCCGATCTTGCGACGGGGTTGGGATGAAGCTCAATGAGGTGTTGGCCAACGTGAAGACTAAGCTTGCAACCACGTGCAGCAGTAATCGCGAGGGGATGTGTCCTCGTTCTACGGGGTAGCGCCAGCACAGCCAAAGCACCGGCGGCGTCAGCAGCCCGTAGATCCAAAAAGAGAATACGCTTCTCCTTAGGATGACAAGAAAAATGGGATGCATATCCTCGAACCGGTCGAGGTAGAAAGACTGCGTCGCCATCATCGTGCCCAATACGGTAAAGACAGCTAAGCTGGAGACCCAAACCAGCCAGGCGCGCCGAACAATTCTCGGAGATTTTAGCGGAGTAGAAATCGCGGACACGATCATTTAGTCTATGCCGACTGCATCGCAAAAGCACTGGTGTTCATCCCAGCAGGGCGCGGTTTGTCCCAAGGTCGAGATTTACGGTGTTTGGAGCCTGCGAGAGGTTCAGCAAAGATCATGTCAACCCGGGGCTCGTTCGCTCTAGCCCGTGTAAAGGGCCTCCTATCCCCCGCAGGTTTGTGGCGTCGAAACTCGTGATATGAGTGAATGGGCTATCTGCACAGAGACCCGCACAGTGGGGCTAAATACTTATGAAGCAACTCTTGCTAACGACGTATTTTGTAGTGGCGATGCTTCTTGCCCTGAATGGACAAGAGCCGAATCTGGTTGCGAGGCGGGCGGCAGCAGCTGATCGCGCCTATCAAAGCAAGGAATGGGCGAAGGCTGAGCCGCTCTACGCGGAGCTGGTTCAGGCGCAGCCCGACAATGCCCGGAATTGGTACCGGTATGGAGTGTGCGTGCAAGCGAACGGGAAACATCAAGCAGCACTCGACGCACTGCAAAAGGCAAAAGACAAAGGGGCTCCGGTTTCCAACGTCGAATACACTCTAGCGGCTGTGTACGCATCCATGGGGCAAAGCGCTCAAGCCTGGCAGCAACTGGAAGATGCAATCAAGCAGGGTTATGGCCAACCTGATCAGATGAGTTCGGACCCTGACCTGGGGTCGATTCGGAGCGATGCCCGATTTGCTGCGTTGCTTGAAAAGGCTAAGCACAATCAGTCGCCTTGTACCTACACGCCGGAGAACTGGCAATTCGACTTTTGGATCGGAGACTGGGATGTTGTTACCACCAAAGATAGTTCTCCGGCGGGAATCAGCCACATCGAGCGGGTGATTGGAGACTGCGTGATTTGGGAGAACTGGACTTCCCTGAGTTCGGGCTATGCGGGAAAGAGCTACAACACGTATAACTCCAGCCTCAAACGCTGGGAGCAGTTTTGGGTGGATAACGTCGGAGGGATGGTGCATTTTTACGGAGGTCTGACCAACGGCGTCATGGATTTCTACACCGACGAGACGCCACAGCCTGACGGAACCAAGATTAAGCGGCATCTGCAATTTTTCAATCTCGGTGCCAATAAGGTGCGGCAATTCAGTCAGATGTCCACCGATGGAGAAAAAACCTGGACCGTCGAGTATGACCTTACCTATAACCGGAAACGTAGCTCGGGTGAGTGAAGGGACCTCCCCCAGGGGTTAAAGAAGGGAGTTAAGGCTTTGACGGCACGGCTGAAAGCCGTGCCCCTTCAAAGAAGTGCGAACGGGCAACTCGATCAAAGTTTCTCTGTTTCTCGGACGTAGTTTTGTAGCGTCCCTACCTAAAGTTGAAAAACTACTGCACGTCGAGCTTCGCAGTAGCAAGCGTGGTTTCAGCATAACCTCCGATTGCCAGTCCGCGTATCCAACCGGTTTCCCAGTCAAGGTCAAAGGACTATGATGGCGGGCACGGAGTAATGCATGGCTTTCGCTGCACCCGGCGGTAACAGCATTCGCGAGCTCGACGTCCTGTGGATTACCGCGGGCTTGGGCTGCGATGGGGATACGATCGCCATGACTGCGGCTAGCCAGCCCAGCATCGAAGATGTTGTCATGGGCCAAATTCCCTGGATCCCCAAAGTCAACCTGCACAATCCGTTTCTGGCTATGGCGAACGGCGATGATTTCCTGAGACCGTTTCATCAAGCAGCGGAAGGGAAGCTGGAGAACTTCATCCTGGTGGTCGAAGGGTCCATCCCGGATGAGAACAATAAGGAAGAAGGCTATTGGGCGTCGCTCGGGACGGATCCGATCTCTGGCCAGCCCATCACCACATGTGAATGGATTGATCGTCTCGCCCCGAAGGCGTGGGCGGTGATAGCGGCCGGAACCTGCGCCACCTACGGCGGCATTCATGCCATGGAAGGGAATCCGACCGGGGCCATGGGCCTGCCTGACTATCTGGGATGGCAATGGAAATCGAAGAGCGAAATCCCCATTGTGTGCGTGCCGGGCTGCCCGGTGCAGCCGGACAACTTCATGGAAACGCTGCTCTATCTTCTCTATATGGCTTCCGGGCGGGCCCCCATGATTCCACTGGACGACGCGCGGCGGCCAACTTGGTTGTTTGGCAACACCGTGCACGAGGGGTGCGACCGCGGCGGCTTCTATGAGCAGGCTCAGTTTGCTGACAACTACGGTTCGCCGTTGTGCATCGTAAAGCTCGGCTGCTGGGGTCCGGTGGTGCAGTGCAACGTCGGGAAGCGCGGATGGATGAGCGGCATTGGTGGCTGCCCGAATGTTGGCGGCATCTGCATCGGGTGCACCATGCCTGGGTTTCCGGACAAGTTTATGCCATTCATGAACCAGCCGCCCGGCTCGCTGCTTTCGTCTGCGGCGGTGCAAACATACGGGCGGGCCATTCACGCTCTGCGGCGCTTTACGCAGGCATCCATGAATAAGGAGCCGAGCTGGCGTTTGAGGCGCAAAGCGCAACCAGAACCCCAGCCAAGGGCCTAATCGCAGCATGTTCTGGAGTGTAAGAAATGTCTTCGTTGTCTCGGCCGAGAATGGAACCGAACGGTCCCACTGACAGCGGGCCTGCGTCCACGGAGAACTCGGAAATGGATCCCGGCTTGGCCGAAGAGGTCTTGCAGGGATTGGCGGGAATCTTTTCCTCGGGCCGCCAGGCATCAGAAGGAAGCCATCCCGAGGGCGGGTTCCCGAATCTAGAGGCCAGGTACCGTGCTCTGGTCGAACAGGTTCCAGCCGTTGTTTTCATGGCCTATCTTGATCGCGGCATTGGGGAAGCCTACGTCAGCCCCCAAATTGAGGAAGCGCTGGGGTTTTCCCAGGAAGAGTGGCTGGAAGACCCCGTTCGTTGGTATAACCAGATCCATCCTGACGACAAACAGCGCTGGAGCAGCGAAGCTGCGGAAATGTTCTTGACTGGGAACTCGTTGCGATCCGCCTATCGCGTGATTTCCCGTGACGGCCGCGTTCTGTGGTTTCACTGCGAAGCCAAGATGATTCGCAAAGAGGACGGGGAGCCGTGGTTCATTCACGGCGTGGGCTTTGACATCACCCATCTGAAGAGAACCGAAGAGGCCTTACAGGAGGAGCGGAACGTCGTTTCCGCCATCCTCGACACGGTCGGTGCTTTGGTGGTCGTCACCGATTCGCAAGGCTGCATCATCCGATTCAACCGTGCCTGCGAGCAGATGACCGGGTACTCCTTCGAAGAAGTGCAGGGGAAGTTTGTGTGGGACATGCTCCTGCTCCCAGAGGACGTGGAGGTAGCCAAAGCGGCATTCCAGAAAACCCGTGTCGATCAGAAACCTTACGAATACGAAGGCTGCTGGGTGTGCCGCGACGGGACCCAGCGGACCATCGCCTGGTCTACCACGGTTCTTCCAGGTATCAGCGAAGCTGGTTCCTACATCATTGCCTCCGGAATTGATGTCACCGAGCGACAGCGTGGGGAAGCAAAGTTCCGCGGACTACTGGAAGCGGCGCCCGATGCCGTCGTGGTAGTGAATCGGCAAGGCAAAATTGTGATCGTCAACGCCCAGGTGGGGAAGCTGTTCGGCTACCGCCGCGAGGAATTGCTTGGGCAACCGCTTGAGCTACTTGTACCCGCGCGCCTCCGCTCGAAGCATCCGGATCATCGTGAGCGGTTTTTCAAAGAGCCGCGCGTCCGCCCCATGGGCGCAGGAACAGAGCTTTATGGGCTTCATAAAGACGGCCACGAATTCCCTGTAGAAATCAGTCTTAGTCCGCTGGAGACGGAGGAAGGCACGCTGGTTTCCAGCGCGATTCGAGACATATCGGAACGCAAGCATCTGGAGAAGTCGATTCTCGAGATCAGCGCTCGCGAGCAGAGGCGCATCGGTCAGGACTTGCACGACGGCTTGGGTCAGCACCTGACCGGCATCGCCTTCATGACCAAGGTGCAAGAACAAAGGTTGCTGGACAAGAAACTGCCCGAAGCGACTGAAGCAGCCAAGATCGTTGGGCTGGTTAATGAAGCCATTCACCAGGCGCGGGAATTGGCACGAGGATTGCACCCCGTGGTGTCAGAGGCCCAAGGTTTGATGTCGGCGTTGCAGCGCTGGGCGGGCGAGGTCGAGGATTTGTTTGGCATCAGCTGCCAACTGCATTGTGTTACGCCAGTCCTTATTGATGATGACGCAGTAGCCACACATCTTTATTATGTTACGCGGGAAGCAGTGAACAACGCGATCAAGCACGGACTGGCCCGCCAAATCTCCATCCATCTGAACGCGGATGAGCAGCAAGGCTCGCTGGTCATCCGCGACGATGGCTCTGGGATTGGGGATACCGTTCCCGGCACCAAGGGAATGGGCCTGCACCTGATGAACTACCGTGCCAGGATGATTGGCGGTACTCTCGAGGTGCATCGTGTTGCCACGGGTGGAACGATGGTGACGTGCTGGTTTCCGCTAACTGGCAAAGGAGTCGGAGCCCAATGACGGTCGCCGTCAAATCGCAGAACGCCGTCGCGGCGAAAAAGAGAATCCTGGTAGTCGATGACCATCCCATAGTGCGACAGGGGCTGGCCCTGCTCATCAACCGGGAGGCCGATCTGGTGGTGTGCGGCGAAGCCGAGGATGCGATGGCCGCCATGCATGTGCTGGCGTCGGCCAAGCCGGATGTTCTCATTGTGGATCTTTCGCTGAACGGTCCGGACGGGCTTGACCTGCTTAAAAATATTCGCTCCGTCCATTCCACGCTCCCCGTGCTAATCCTCTCCATGCACGACGAGTTGATTTATGCGGAACGGGCGCTCCGTGCCGGGGCGAACGGCTATATCATGAAGCAAGTGGCGACGGAAAAAGTGCTGGTCGCTGTGCGCCGGATTCTCACCGGCGAAGTCTATGTGAGCGACCGCATCGCCAATCGGATGCTCAAGCACTACATCACCGGCTCTGGCACCCCGGGGAACTCTTCTATCGCTGATCTTAGCGACCGCGAACTCGAGGTATTTCGACTCATCGGTGAAGGCCACGGAACCCGCCAGATTGCCGAAGAGCTGCACTTGAGCATCAAGACCGTGGAATCCTACCAGGCACACATCAAAGAAAAACTTTGCTTGCGAAGTGCGCGCGAACTGGTTCAGCACGCGGTGGAATGGAACGTCCGCGAGAAGACGACTACTCCCAATTAAATTGAGCGCCAGCTCTCTTGCCGTATTTCACCGCAGCCCTCCCTTCCTCGATTGATTCCCTGTAGGGGAT
>Ga0209068_10001025_pt1 | contig 14189 bp, 12 predicted proteins | sample ColStrG_CSR_2012_FD_187200 | JGI IMG/M metagenome (GOLD analysis project Ga0209068, IMG submission 187200) | Freshwater sediment microbial communities in response to fracking from Pennsylvania, USA - Cold Stream Run_MetaG_CSR_2012 (SPAdes)... | ecosystem: Environmental > Aquatic > Freshwater >... | reverse complement strand
GTCTAGGGAGATCGAGAAGTTGTGCACACGGACCTGGGACATGGCGGCCTCCGAAGCGTTGGGTGATTGCGATATGCAACTGTTTGACGCTAACGCCGAGCGAAGCGGGCCGCCTGTCACCGAAGTGCCGGTCGAGGTCAGGAAGCGGGGAGCAAGCACCCTCGGGCCGATAGCGCACCCACGGCCGGTGTTAGGGAATAGGCGCAGTTGCCGAGGGCTACGGACACCAGAAATCGTAAAAGGCGTCGATGTCGTCAGGGGACTCCCATACTTCGACAATCTGGCCGTCCGAAATCCGAAACTGAATCGCCATTCTGATGTCGAGGGAGCGCCCTCTGGCATTGGCGGTGTTATTGCTCACAGCGATAGCGAACTCATTCCCTGCGAACACCTCTTGAACATTGAACCGAAACGTACCGTCTGACGCCTCCCAGTTCCTGGCAGCCATTTCCGCCAGAGCACCCAGTCCCCCGACAGTCGGGTCAGAACTCAATCGGGTGCCGCCTCTTGGCAAGTGCCATGAGGCGTCAGGATGCAGCAGCGACCTGGGTTTCGAGATCGTTGGCCGCGTAGGCGGCGAAGAATGATCTCACTAGGGCGTTGGGATGTTCAGACACGGTTCAACCTCCTCGACAACACGAATCGGGCCCGAGCAGAAGGTCACAGACCCGAGACACGATCATTGCCCATCACCAGTGTCGCTGAGGTGGCCCACCAATCCGGCAGCGTTGTGGGGCACCTTCGGTTGATCGCGATTGAGCCCGAATCTCGACCATGCGCTCAGGCCGGGCGGGTCGAAGTTCCCGTCGCTACGATCCAAGGGGTGCCGACTGGCGTCGATGTGCGGAGTGATTCACACGCTGAGGACACAGGACTCGGGCCGCAGTCCGACCGGCAGGCACAACGCTCCCTCTACGGAGGCGTTTGGTGGGTAGCTGGTGCCCTTGTGGCGCTGGAATTGGGAGTCAGTGCCCGATACGGCTTCCACCGAGACGAGCTCTACTTCATCACCAGTGGCCAACATCCGGCGTTCGGCTATGTCGACCAACCCCCGTTGGCCCCGCTTGTGACGCGGCTCGGCACGAGCCTGTTCGGCACCAACCCCACAGCCGTGCGCATAGTTCCGTCCTTGATGGGCGGTGCAGTGGTGGTCGGGACAGGTCTCACCGCTGGGGCACTCGGGGGGAGACGTTTTGCCCAGCTCCTCGCTGCAATAGCTGTGGCGTGTGCCCCGATTGTGCTCGGATCGGCCCATTTGGCCGGTACCACGATCTACGACCTGGCCGCCTGGACATTCACGATCCTGTTCGTCCTCCGAGCCGTCGTGCTCGGGCGGCCGCGTTCCTGGCTGGCTGCCGGGGCCGTTGCCGGTCTTGGGCTGGAGAACAAAGACCTGATACTTCTCCTTGGGGTGGCCCTCGCCGTCGGGCTCCTCACAACCTCCAGCCGTTCAGAACATGCGACACGTTGGCCGTGGTTCGGAGGTCTCGTCGCCCTGGCGCTGTGGACTCCAAACCTGGTTTGGCAGCTTACGAACAGCATCCCGGCGCTGGCCATGGCGCGGTCGTTGCGCATCGAGCACTCTGGATCCGGCGACTACGTGAGCTTCATCTTTGCGCAGGTGCTCCTTGTCGGGATTCTGGCCTTCCCGATCGTCGTGGTCGGCATACGCCACCTCATGTACCGTCGAGAGCTTCACTTCGCAATGGTCGCTGTCGTCGGGGTAGTGGTGTACGTCTTCGCGGTGATCCCTGGTCGTCAGTACTACACGGCAGGAATGCTCCCTCTCCTGTTCGCAGCCGGAGGATGTCGTATCGAACAGAGACAGTCCAACCGGACCCGTCGGAGGCTCTGGCTCGCCGCACCTGTCGTTGGGGCTTTGCTGGCGGTGACCTTCGTCCTCCCGGTCCTGCCGTTGTCCGCATTCGCCCGGATGACCTTCTTGCACAAGACCAGCTACGACCTTGGTGAGACTGTCGGCTGGCCTACACTCACTTCGCAGGTGGCCGACGTGTACGACGAGATTCCCGTGCACGAGCGTCAGGAGACTGCGATCTTCACGTCCAACTACGGTGAGGCGGGTGCGCTGGCGGTCTACGGGCGAAGCCACGGTCTTCCGGAGCCGCTCTCGGGACACAACACCTACTGGCTCTGGGGTCCCGGTGGTGCCCCAGACCAGGTTGTCGTGGCCGTTGGCAGCGTGGGACAGCTCCGTCCGCACTTTGCTGCATGTCGCTACAGAGCGACGATCCACAGCCTGGATCACGTGGACAACGACGAGAACGGCACGGATATCTGGACTTGCAACGGTCCTCGGGGGAAGTGGTCGTCGTTCTGGACTGGTCTGCGTAACTACGGCTGACGGCGACCACGTCTGGAATGGTCGGACGAGGGTGCCATCAAAGTGCCGGCCGGGGACAGCCAACGCACCCACTTCCGGCGATCAGGGGGACCCAAGACCGATCCTTCGATAGCCGCCGTTCGGACTGACTACTCGCTGGCGTCGATGCCCTGACCGTGGACCAGGGACCTCCAGGCAACGGCGGGGGCACCCTTCCATCCCTTGTCCTTGACGGCTTGGGCGAACTCAGTCCCAGCGATAGCAAGCCCCGTGATTCCGAGCAGTATCTCGATAGCCCATGCGATTGTTAGCGCCGGACCGGACAGGCCGAATATCAAGCCGTACGGGACCCACGACAAAATCCACAGCATGATTCCCAATCGAAGCTTCACAAGCTGATCCTTGCAGGTGACAGCATCAAATAGCTCACCCGCTCCGGGTGACAGGGAACCCCTCTGGCTCGATTCAACAGGCTGAGGGTGATCTAGTCGAGCACTACCGGGGCTACGGTGCCCCCTATGGATCAGCCCAACATCCTGCTCATCATGACCGACGAAGAGCGCTACCCGCCGCCATATGAGGTCGACAGCGTGCGTGCCTTCCGCAACTCGCAACTGATGGCCCGAGAGTCGATCAGATCCCGTGGACTGGAGTTCCACCGCCACTACGCCGGCTCGACAGCCTGCACGCCCAGCCGGGCGACCCTATTCACAGGACAGTATCCCTCGCTCCATGGAGTCAATTCCACGGACGGCACGGCCAAGCAGAACTCCGATCCGGGGATGCACTGGCTGGACCCAGATTCCGTGCCGACGCTGGGTGACTGGTTCCGGGCTGGCGGGTACCGCACTCACTACAGAGGGAAGTGGCACATCTCCTTCGCCGATCTGATGATCCCGGGCACCCACGAGGGGCTGAAGGCGTCAGACGACGAAGGTAGGCCGATTCGTGATGCGGTCGCTGCCTACAAGAAGGCGGACCGGCTTGACCCCTTCGGGTTCTCTGGGTGGATCGGCCGTGAACCTCACGGTGCTGGCAAGTCCGACTGCGGAACGGTTCGCGACGGTGTCTTCGCCGATCAGGTGGTGGAACTGTTTCATGAACTGGCCGCTGTCCGAGACGAGGGTCCGTGGCTGACCGTGGCCTCGTTTGTCAACCCCCACGACATCGCCTTCTCAGGGTTTGGCTGGGAGCAGATGCTGAAGTTCGGACCACCCGACGAAACGGTGCCCGAGATCCCTGAACCGCCGTCCCAGTCCGACCCGTTCACCGGTCGGCCCGCCTGCCAGGAGGCGTTCAAGGCAATCTGGCCGCAGATGATCTTTGAGACAGCCACCGACCTCGGCTACCGACGGCTGTACTACTACCTTCTGAAGCTGGTCGATCAGGCCATCGGGAGGATTCTCGCGGCGTTGGAGGACTCCGGTATGGCCGACGACACCATCGTCGTATTCACGTCGGACCACGGGGATCTACTCGGAGCGCACGGTGGTCTGATCCAGAAATGGTGCAACGCCTTCGATGAGGCCACCCGGGTACCCCTGATGATGGCCGGTCCTGGGATTGCTCCCGGCGGTAGCGGAGTGAACGTCCCCACCAGCCACGTCGACCTGATCCCCACCCTGCTCGGTCTGGCTGGTATCGATGTCGAGCAGGCCACCGCTGGTGTCGCTGACCACGATGAGGCCCACCCACTGCCGGGGCGTGACCTGAGCGGGATCGTGCTCGGCCGGTCCGCCGCTCCGTCCGGGTCCCCGATCTACTTCATGACGGAGGACGATGTCACCAGGGGCGTGACGCAGGTGAACATCCTCAACGGCAAGCCCTTTGAGCCGGTAGCCCCGCCGATCAACATCGAGTCCGTGATTTCGTCATTGCCGACGGGTGAGGGAGGCGCACAGGAGTTGTGGAAGTTGAACCACTACTACGAGCGCCTGGACGACTGGTACGCAGCGCAAGGCGTTGCGCCCAACCCGTTTCTGCCTCCGGCCGCCGAACCCGAGTGGGAGTTGCACAACCTGACCGTTGACCCCGACGAGCGCCACAACCGAGTCACTGATAGCCCTTCGAATGTGTCGACGATGCAATCAGTCCTCGAAACGGAGCGGGACACCAAGCGGCTGATCCCGGCGCTGCGCAACGCCACCCCGTAGACCTTCACGCCAAAGATCCCAAGCCGCCAGACGCTCAGTTTTCCACACGCCCCACATGTGCCGGTAGGTGGACACCAATACTTGGTCTCCGAGCACCGCGACTCCACCTCGCTTGGGCGGCTTCCGTCTCGGCCCGCCGCGCCTAGCGGCGCCGTGTCGCCCTCATCAACTTGGGTGAGGATCGTTGACGGATCGGGCTATTGGGAGAGCCGTTGCTCAGCCGATGTGCACAGTGCTGGTTGCCGGGTCGATAGCGGCGGTTGTTACCGTCCCATTCTGATCGGTGGAGGCTCCGAGGAAGGTGGAGCTGGTCAGTCCTGTGCCGGTGATCGCACCGAAGCAAAGGTTGAGGGTCGCTCCCTGAACCTTGTCAGCCTTCGGACTCTTCACCCCGGCCACGATCTGGAAGCCAGTTTCTGAGCCGCCGCAGAGTCCACCGGCGAGTACCTGAGATGCGACCGGTCTCTTGGTGACATATGGAATCCCGTTGATGGTGAAGCTGAGACTCTTGAGGGACTTCTGGACCGCAGTTGTCATCCGACTACTTTCGAAGTTCGACCAGGACCCGTACCCATCAAGTGTTCCGCTATAGACGGTGTGGCACGCCGGATTCGAGGCGGGCAGCCCTGGTCCCACACAGTGAACATTCGGAAACTGGATGGTGTTTGCTAGTCCCGATCCGGCGCAGCCGCCACCAAAGGTTGCGGCTGAGATCGTGGAGAACGACTTCTTCGCCGCAGCGACCGAGCCAGCCATCGATAGCCCGGGAGGCGCAAATGTGAGAGTGGAACTGACGCTGCACGTGACAGGCGGGTCAGGCGGGCCTGCCGCGGCTGCGCCCGTGACACCGGTGACAGCGGCCAGGCTCAAGGGTATGGCGATCGTCACAGCGACAACAAGAAACTTCCGGATCAAACTCATTTGCAGCGCCACGGCATCCCCCTGAGCTATGTGACCGGGAGACGCTCGTTTCGCCGCCCATTCCACCGTCTCCTGGAGTATCGCAGTTTCCTGAGGGACGCGCCACCGCTTCGACATCGGGGGGCACACCGTTGACAGTGCCGAAGGCATGCCGCTGGACAACAGGGCAATCTTTGCCTGACGCGGCAGCCGTGTCGGCCAACGGCGGCGGACGCAGCCGCGAAGGGGGGGCCCTCAGGACCGCTTGGCCGACGACCAGGCGTGGACCGTGTCGTGGATGAGCTTTTGCCATCGACTCTTCGGCCCCGCCCGGAAATGCTGCCCAGTGACTCGCCTTCCGGATATCGCTCTGCGAGGTGTGGTCGCCCACTGCGCCACCCGTGGAATTTGAGGAAATGGCAAACGTTGCCTGACGCACGCTCGAGCGTGGTTACTCCCCAGCCAGGTCGCCCGCCAGTTCTGCCCGGGTTGCGACCCCGAGCGATGAGCCCGGCAGTCCGTCGGGGTATTCGGGGTGGTCGACCACCAGCCTCACCGGTTGGGTGGCGAACGCGCTCACCTGGTCGTCGCTGAAGTGGAAGCGCACGTAGTGCACGGCCGAGGTGGTGGACTCCCGGGTCAGGTGGGCCTGATGGTCCTGCTCCGGAGTGGATCTGACGACCTGCAGGGCGTCGCCGGTTCCGATGTGCACCTGGCAGGCCTGCTCGATCCCCACCAGGCGCGGGAGCCAGGTCCGCAGCTCGTGCTCGGTGGTGAGCTCGACGAACAGGGTGGCCGACAACACGCCCGGGCCGGGGAGCAGCCGGTTGTAGACGTCGAGCTCGTGCTGGATCTGCTCGTCGGTGATCATCTTCTCGGCGCGGGCCATCTCCTGCACCTGGAAGCGCATCGTCAACCGGTTCTCGAAGGTGAGGGTGATCACCGGCCCGACGCTGATGCGGCGCAGCTTCTTCACCGCGATCACCCTGGCCCGGAATTCGGTTCGCTCGCGCTCGTAGGCGCGCTGATCGACGATGTCGTCAAGGGTTAGCGGAACAGCGGGGGTCATCGGGAGCTCCCTCCGAGGTGTTGCGGGCTCGTGCCGGGAGTCCCCGGTCCCCGGTCCCGGGGATCCGGTGGGGGCGGACCCGGCGTGGGACACGGCAGGGGCTCCTGGACCCGCATGTGAAGTCCCGGGCCCCTCGCCGTGTCCTGGCGGTGGTGAAGTCGGTAGCGCCACCCTCGGCCCTCAGGGCTGTGGCTAGGAAACCGACGCCAAGCCCTCGGTGAACCGCCCTGCATGGCTCTTCTCCGCACGGGCCAAAGTCTCGAACCACTCTGCGATCTCGTCGAAGCCCTCGTCGCGGGCAGTGCGGGCGAATCCCGGGTACATCTCCGAGTACTCGTAGGTCTCGCCCTCGACGGCGGACTTCAGGTTGTCCTCCGTCGGGCCTACCGGGACACCGGTGACCGGGTCGCCCACCTCTCGCAGGAAGTCGAAGTGGCCGAACGCGTGTCCGGTCTCACCTTCCGCCACGGAGCGGAACAGGGCGGCGACATCGGGGTAGCCCTCGACGTCGGCCTTCTGGGCGAAGTAGAGGTAGCGACGATTGGCCTGGCTCTCCCCGGCGAATGCTTCCTTCAGGTTTCCCTCTGTCTTGCTGTCTTTCAGTGCTGGCACGGTGTTCCTTTCATCGCTGTGTCTGGTTCTGCATGGTTGTGACCTTGTGCTCCAAATGCTCGTACTTCATCCCTGTGCTTGCCCGACCGGGGTCCGTCGACCTCGTGCCGCAGGCTGGCACTCGGGGCACAGCCCACGGAAGACGATCTCGGCCGAGCCCACCTGGTAGCCCAGGTCGGCACCCTCGGGAATCTGCAACTCGGGGAACGCGGCGACGAGGTCGCGGACCCGACCGCACTGACGGCAGACCAGATGGTGATGCGGGTCATCCACGTTGGGGTCGAACCGGGTCATGCCGGTGCCGACGTCGAGCGGGGCGATCTCCCCCAACTCGGCCAGATCGTAGAGGGTCTGGTAGACCGTCTTGAGCGAGATCGTCTCCATCTCTCGGCTGGCCAGGGCGTGGACCGACTCGGCCGACGGATGGGTGACGTCACCCTGGAGCACCCGGAAGATGCACTGGCGCTGCGCGGTGACCTTCCGGCCGGTGGACCGGAACAGCTCGGTCAACTCCTCGGGTGTCCTCATCCTGCGCCCATCTTATCACCAATGATTGTTCTTCAACAATCATTGTAGATAACAGCCCGGCCGGTGGATGCGGCGCTCGTTGCCGATCGAGGCGGCCGCCCGACGCCGACCGATGCCGGCAATGCAGCCGGACGCCGGCGATCGGGTGGTTCGGGTGAGACGGCCGGTGGTGGTCGCCCCCGAAGTTTGCAGCGACCGAGGGTGCGGCGACCTGTGGCAGGCTTTGGCGATGCCGAATGGTGCCCGCGTCGCCGCGCCGAGCGCCGGGCGCTTCCAGCGAGCGGACGCCTTGCCCCGCCTGGCCCGAGAGCAGTTCGACGTGCTGGTCATCGGGGGGGGAATCACCGGTGCCGGGGTGGCGCTCGACGCCGCCAGTCGGGGCCTGAGGACGGCGCTGGTGGAGAAGGACGACTTCGCCTCGGGAACCTCGTCGAAATCATCCAAGCTGATCCACGGCGGGCTCCGCTATCTCCAACAGCGCGAATACCGGCTGGTCTACGAAAACCTGGCCGAGCGCCAGCGGCTGCTCGACAATGCCCCCCACCTGGTGTCGCCCCTCCCCTTCCTCATCCCCCTGTTCGGGCGCGAGGGCGTGGTCAACCGCAGCGTCGCCCGCATCTACCGCACCGCTCTGTGGCTCTACGACCTGACCGGGGGGATGCGCATCGGCAGGCGCCACGAGAAGGTGACCAGGGAGCAGGCATTGGCCCACATGCCGACTCTCGATGCCGATCGCCTGGTGGCGGGCTTCCTGTACTGGGACGCCGGCGCCGACGATGCCCGGCTCACCCTGGCCGTGGTCCGCACCGCCGTGCTCGACCACGGGGCCGTGGCCGCCAACCACACGCCGGCGGTCGCCCTCACCACCGACTCAGGGGGCAAGGTTCTCGGAGTCCGGGTGGCACCGGACGGAGCGGCGCCGTTCGAGATCCGCGCCTCCGTGGTGGTGAACGCCGCCGGCGTGTGGTCGGACGAGGTGCGGAGCCTTGACGAAGGGCGAAACCCCCACTCGATACGCCCGGCCAAGGGCATCCACGTCACGGTCCCCAGCCGGGTGTTCCCGTGCGACATCGCCGCGGTCATACCGGTCAAAGAGGACCACCGGTCGATCTTCGCGGTCTCGTGGGGGGACCAGGTCTACCTCGGCACCACCGACACCGAGTGGGACGGGCCTCTCGACGATCCGAGCTGCCTGCCCGAGGACATCGACTACATCCTCGCCGCCGCCAATGCCGTCACTACCAGGCCCATCGACCGCGCCGACATCACCGGGCTGTGGACCGGCCTGCGTCCCCTCCTGGCGCCGGTCGAAGGGCGCCACGCGCTGAGCGAACGCACCGCGGACCTGTCACGCCGCCATACCGTCCGCACGTCGGACCGCGGTATGGTCACGGTCACCGGCGGAAAGCTGACCACCTACCGGAAGATGGCCCAGGACACGGTCGATGCGGTCTGCAAGGCCCTCGGACGGCGGACGATCCCCTGCGCGACCAAGAGCCTGCGGCTCCGGGGTGCGGGTGACGGCCCGCACGCGCCGGCCCGGGCCGGGGGCATCGATCCCGACGGTCCCGCGCACACGGCCGGAGGGGCTGCCACCCTGGCCCGACACCTGGCCGGCCGCTACGGCACCGAGACTCCCGATGTGCTGACCCTCGCCCATGGCCACCCTGAGCTCCTCGACCCGCTGGTCCCCGGGCTCCAGTACCTCAGGGCCGAGGCGGTCTATGCCGTGCGCGAGGAAATGGCCTGCTCGGTGGCCGACGTCCTCGACCGGCGTACGCGGGCCTCACTCCGGGATGGCCGGGGTGCCGCCGGTGCGGCCGCGGCGGTGGCGGCCCTCATCGGCCCCGAGCTCGGGTGGGACGGCGATCGCGTCGACGCCGAGGCCGCCGCCTACGGCGATTCCCTGCGCTCCCAGTTCACGCGGGCCGGGCTCGACCTCCGACCGGTCGCCGGGGAGCCCGCTCCCGAGAGCGCCGACGGGACGGCGGGCTCTGCCGCTCGGGCATCGGAGCCGGGGTGACCGAACCGACGCCGGTGACGACGATCGATGCCGGACCGGCCGGGATCGTCGATCATCTCGGCGGTGAACGGGTGGTCGTCGACGAAACCCTCCGCCGACAACTGGCCGGGGTGTGCGCCGAGGTCTCCGTCGACGACCTGGACCGGGCCGAAGCCGGCCGGGACTGGTGGCCGCTGGCCATCGGCTGGGCCGCGGGCGGGGAGGTCCCGGCCCGGCCCGCCGTCGTGGCCCGACCCACCGACACCGGGCAGGTGGCCGCGGTGCTGGCCCTGTGCAATAGCGCCCGGGTGCCGGTGACCGCCGCCGGCGGCCGCAGCGGCGTGTGCGGCGCCTCCATCCCGGTGTTCGGCGGCGTGTCGCTGGACCTCTGCAGGCTGGCCGGCATCACCGCCATCGACTCCGACTCGCTGATCGCCGATCTCCGGGCGGGCACCTTCGGACCGGACGTGGAGACGGGGCTCCGCGGCGACCACGGGCTCACCCTCGGACACTGGCCGCAGTCGATGGACCTGTCGACGGTCGGCGGATGGCTGGCCTGTCGCGGGGCAGGCCAGTACTCCAATCGGTACGGGAAGATCGAGGACATGGTGACCGGCCTTGAGGTGGTCCTGGCCGACGGCACGGTGGTCCGGACCGGCGGTCACGGGCCACGCTCCGCCACCGGACCCGATCTGACCCAGTTGTTCGTGGGCAGTGAGGGAACCCTCGGGGTGATCACCGAGGGCCGGTTCCGGGTGCACCCGGTGCCCGCAGCCGAGGCCCGCCGCGCCTTCGGGTTCAAGTCGTTCGCCGAGGGCCTCGAGGCCTGCCGCCGGATCTTGCGGCGGGGGGCAACCCCGGCGGTGCTGCGCCTCTACGACGAGACCGAGTCGGGCCGTTCCTTCGACCATGCCGAGACCAATGCGCTCATCGTCCTGGATGAGGCCGACCCCGGCCTGGTCGAGGCCACGATGTCTGTGGTCGACCAGGAGTGCGGCTCCGCCGACCCGCTCGACGCGGCGCTGGTCGAGCGTTGGCTGGGACACCGCAACGACGTCTCCGCCCTCGCCCCCCTGTGGCGGTCGGGGATCGCGGTCGACACGGTCGAGGTGTCGGCCCGCTGGAGCGTCCTGCCCGGCCTCTACCGCTCGGTGCTCGATGCCCTGACCGGCGTAGAGGGCACCCTGGTCGCCTCGTCCCACCAGTCCCACGCCTACACCGACGGGGCCTGCCTGTACTTCACCTTCGCCGGTCGCCCACCGATGGCCGACGATGCGGCGGGCGGTTCCGCCGACCGGGAGGGAACGTCGGGGGCCGCCGAGCGGGAGTGGGTGGACCGGTACTACCGGCGGGCCTGGGACGAGGTCACCGCCGCCACCATGGCCGCCGGAGGGGCGATCAGCCACCATCACGGCATCGGCATCAACCGGTCGCGCTTCCTCGCCGGCGCGCTCGGGGCCGGCTTCGGCGTGCTCGCCTCGGTCAAGGAGGCGCTCGACCCCAACGGCATCCTCAACCCCGGCAAGCTCGGCCTGGCCAGTCCCTACGGTGCGGTGCCCTGGCCGTGAGCATTCTGGTGGTGGACGTGGGCACGTCCGGCGTGCGGGGAGCAGTGGTACGGCCTGACGGTGCCGTCGACCACATCCACCATGTCCCGGTCCTGCCCGACACCCCCTTCCCCGGCCTGGTCGAGTTCGACGCCACGGCCATGGCCGAAGCCGTGGTCGATGTGGCCTCGAAGAGCCTGGCCGAAGGTGGTCCGGTGGCGGCGGTGGGAATCGCCAGTCAACGGGCATCGACTCTCGTGTGGGACCGGTCCACCGGCGTCCCGGTTGGGCCCGGACTCGGATGGCAGGACCTCCGCACGGTCGGCACCTGCCTCGAGCTACAGGGCAAAGGGATCCGGGTGGCGCCGAACGCTTCGGCCACCAAACTGGCCGCCCTGCTCGACATGGCCGACCCGGACCGGTCGCGTTCCGAGGGCGGCGAGCTCGCTTTCGGAACGGTGGACACCTGGGTGGCGTGGACCCTCTCGGGAGGCCAACTCCACATCACCGACGCATCCAATGCCGGGGTCACCGGCCTCATCCACGGTGACGGATCGGGCTGGAGCCCGGAGATTCTGGCCGCCCTGCGCATCCCCGAAGCCGTGCTCCCGACCATCGTCGACTCCTCGGGTGCCACGGGCGCCGCGGAGATCCTCACCGGGCAACCGGTGATCGCCGGCATGGCCGGTGATCAGCAGGCCTCACTGATCGGTCAGGGGTGCACCCGTCCCGGCCTGGCCAAGGCCACCTTCGGGACGGGGGGCATGCTCGACCAGTGCGTCGGCGCCACGCGTCCGTCCCCGGCGGCCAGGGGGCCGCAGGGAACCATTCCGATCATCGCCTGGCGACGCCGGTCCAGGGTCACCTGGGGGGTCGAGGCCATCATGCTGTCGGCCGGAACCGCGGTGGAGTGGCTGCGGGACGACCTCGCCATCATCGAGACCGCATCCCAGTCGGCCGAGGTGGCCTCGCGCTGTGACGAAACGGGCGACGTGTGGTTCGTGCCGGCGCTCCTGGGCCTCGGCACTCCGGTGTGGGATTTCGGGGCGCGGGGCACCTTCCTCGGGCTCACCCGCGGCAGTGGCCGGCCCGAGTTGGTGCGGGCGGTGCTGGAGGGGGTGGCCCACCGGGGCGCCGACCTCCTCGAGGCCGCCGAGGCGGACTCGGGCCTCGCCATAGGCGCGCTGCGGGTCGACGGCGGAATGTCCGCCAACCCGGTGTTCACCCGAGCATTGGCCGAGGCCTGCGGCCGGCCGATCGAGATAGCTCCGGTGCTCGAAGCCACCACCCTCGGCGCCGCCTATCTGGCGGGGATGGCCGTCGGCACCTGGTCGGACGAGGAAGACGTGGCCGCCGCCTGGGCGCCGCGGGAAGTGTTGGAGCCGGCGACGCCCGATGCTGAGCGGGACGGGCGGCGGGCCCGGTGGCTCGAGGCCCGGTCCCGGGCCGAGGCCACCATCCCCGAATTGTCCGCCCTTGACTTCTGAGCCGGGCTCCCTCGACTGTGCTCTCGGTCGCGGGCTCGGAGCCGCCCATTTGTATGGCCGACGGGTAGGTGACCAGGGGAATCATCGATTCCCGAGCAGGCTTGCCCACACCCGGGTGCATTGTATGGGCACCCCGGCAACGCCTAGGGTGGGTAGATCACCACGCTCGGCGGTGATGTCGACCCGACCGCGAATGCCGTGGAGGCAGGGGAACGCATGAGTACCGACATCGGCATCGGAACAGAGGCCGGTTCGCCGATGGCGGTGGACCGGTCCCAGCCGGCTCTCGACGAGGCCGTCGCCGTGTCGCGGAACCTGCACAGTGCGCTCTCGGCCGTGCTCCTCGGCACCCCGAGGGCGGTCACCATCGCCGTGGTGGCGGCGATGTCGGGCAACCATCTGCTCATCGAGGACGTTCCCGGCGTGGGCAAGACTGTCCTGGCCAGGGCCCTGGCCAGCGCACTCGGGGTCCAGCTCTCCCGGGTCCAGGGGCATCCCGACCTCTTGCCCTCAGACGTCACCGGCGTCACGGTCTTCTCGCCGGATTCGGGCACGTGGGAGTTCCGACGGGGCCCGGTGTTCGGGCATGTCGTGCTGCTCGACGAGCTCAACCGGACGCCGCCCCGAACTCAGTCGGCCCTCCTCGAGGCCATGGAGGAGCAGCAGGTGTCGGTGGACGGCGAGTCGTGGCCCCTTCCCCGGCCCCACCTGGTGATCGGCACCCAGAACCCCATCGGCCAGCTCGGCACCTATCCGCTGGTCGAGAGCCAACTGGACCGCTTCGGGCTCTCCACCTCCATCGGCTATCCGGATGCCGAGGTGGAAACCCGGCTGGTGCTCCACAACGGGGGCCGCTACGCCCTTGACACGCTGGTCCCGGTGTCGGACCCCCTCCAGTGGGCACGGGTGATCGATACGACGGCTTCCGTCCACGTCGTCACCACCGTGGCCGAGTACGCGGTGGCGCTGGTGCGGGCCACCCGGGCCGCCGGTACCGTGCGCCTGGGAGCCAGTCCCCGAGCCGCCATCTCGCTCATCCGCAGCGCCCAGGCCTATGCGGTCCTGAGCGGCCGCGCCTACGTCACGCCCCAGGACATCCAGGCCGTGGCCATGGCCTGCCTCTCCCATCGGTTGATCGCCGAGGGAGGCGGTGGTGACGGCCCGGGCCTGGTCGGTCGGATCATCACCGACATGCCCGCCCCCACCACGTGATCCCCGCCGGGCGGCGGCTGCGGAGACGGGTCCATCCCCTGGCGTGGTTCACCCCGGTCGTCGGCAGCGTGGTGGCCATGCTGGCTTGGGCCGGCGTTGCCCACTCGAGCGGGTCAGGATGGGTCCAGGCTGTCGGCGCGCTGTTGGCCGCCGTGCTGATCACCGGCATCGTGGCCCCGCTGTTCCCCGCCCGCAGGGCGACGGTCGTCTGCACCGCCTCCCCGTCCGACGCCGAGGCGGGCCAGACGGTGCGGCTCGACATGGTGGCCCGGGGGCCGATCCGGATCACCTCGCTCCAACCAGTGGGCCCGCCGGCCGGGGCCGGGGGGCCCACTGGT
>Ga0209068_10001024_pt1 | contig 14199 bp, 14 predicted proteins | sample ColStrG_CSR_2012_FD_187200 | JGI IMG/M metagenome (GOLD analysis project Ga0209068, IMG submission 187200) | Freshwater sediment microbial communities in response to fracking from Pennsylvania, USA - Cold Stream Run_MetaG_CSR_2012 (SPAdes)... | ecosystem: Environmental > Aquatic > Freshwater >... | reverse complement strand
GGGCCGCCGTCGGGCCGGGTGGCCGACGGCGGCCCGCTCGGCCAGCGGCTCGAGCACTGCCAGGGCGCTCCCGTACCGTCCGCACGCCCCCAGGGCCACGCCGAGCAGCCACGCCGCCGCGGTGGCCTCGTCGTCGCGACCCGACTCGTGGGCGGCCTCGACGGCCTGCTGCAGCGGTGACACGCCAGAGGCCGGCCGGCCGTGGAAGGCCGCGCGCTCCCCAGCGGCAAGCAGCGTCGCCAGCTGGTCCGGCACCGGTCCTCCTCGATCACGCGGGGGGCGGGTCGTGGTGTCCGACCGCACGACCCCCTGCGGAGGCTACCGGAGGGTCAGGCTCCGGCGGCGACCGCGATCAAGTCCACCGCGGTGCGAAGGTCTGCCGCCAGCACAGTTCCGGGCGGGACGACCACCCAGCCGGGTCCGCCGACTATCACGGCCGGGCCCGGGCGAAGGCTCGGCAGGGCCGAGACCTTCGCAGGATCGCCGGTGCCGGCGAGCTGGGACCAGATGAACACCGCGGCGGGCCCACTGCGGCGGACGGCGTCGGCGAGCGCGCCGACCGGAACACGGGCGCCCAGGATCCTGCTGCCGATCTGCCGCTCGGCCAGGGCGCCGGCGAGTGCGAACAAGGGCAGGGTGTGCAGCTCGTCTTCGGCGGCGGCCAGCAGCACGGGCCGGGGGTTCACCGGGTCGGGCAGTGGCAGCTGGTGCCGGGTGAGGGCAGAGATGACCGACTCGGAGAGCAGGTGCTCCACCTCGACGCCCTCCCCGGTCGTCGCCCACCGGCGCCCGATCCCGCGAAGGACCGGGACCACCACCTGCTCCCAGGTCCACACGACTCCATGGCGGCGCAGCTCAGTGCTGACGATGTCGGTGGCCGACGGGGAGTCCAGGGCCATCGCGGCCCGGCCCAGGCCGCGGGCCGCTCGCGAGCTCGAGGGCATCGCGATCACCCGCCCGCCTCCCGCCCGCGCGGACGCACTGCCTGCCTCGCGAGGGGCGTCCGGACCGTCCAGCTGGCCATCGATTGCCCGGACGCGCCCGTCGGACCCCCCGCGCGCCACTCGGGCCGCCTCCCCCGGTGACACCCCGGCTCTGGTGAGCCGGCGCATCGCGTCGAGGCGGACCAGGTCGCTCGGCCCGTACCGGCGGTGCGATCCCGAGGTGTGGTCCGACGGGCCCAGGCCGTAGCGGCGGTCCCAGGTCCGAAGCGTCGCCGGCGCGACACCGAGCCGGCGGGCGACGGCAGCAACCGTCAGCGTGACCGGGGTCGTGATCGCGGCGAACGGCTCGGATGGCAGGGAAGGCGGGGAAGGCGGGGACGGGGGCGGCTCGGAAGGCACGGTTCTCATTGTCGAACCGACGGGCCGAGCCCGCCACCGGGCCAGTTGGCCGCTGTGCATGCCGGTCGCGGCCGGCATGCACAGCGGCTGACGGCGGGTGCGGGCGAAGCCCACGCATCGGCGACCCATCCCCGGCCACCCGTGTTCCGAACTAGCCACTGCACCCCTGAACATTCCGGTCGGACCAATTGACCAACTTATGAAGCGGTTGTATTGTCTGGTTGTCGTACCGAACCAGTCGGTTCATCCAGTCGTTCTCCCTCACGAGACCTCCATCGCAGGAGCGCACGGACATGGCAGACATCTCGCGCCTTCCCGGACCCAACGCCGACCTGTGGGATTGGCAGCTGCTGTCGGCGTGCCGCACCGTCGACCCGGATCTGTTCTTCCACCCCGAGGGCGAGCGAGGACCGGCCAGGAGCAACCGCGAGGCCGCCGCCAAGCTGGTGTGTGCAAGCTGCCCCGTGCTGCGTCAGTGCCGCACCCATTCCTTGGCGGTCCGCGAGCCGTACGGCGTCTGGGGCGGCCTGTCGGAGGAGGACCGGGAGGCTACCTACGGACCGCCGCGCCGCTCACTGGCCGCCGTGTGCTGACCCGCGACTCGGTGCTGGCGGTGCCCCCTCGCTGGGAGTGGGCGGGCAAGGCCCGCCCCGGGGGCCACTGAGCAAGCCCAGCGGCAGGAAGAGTCAGACAGCGCGCACGTGGCACAGCTGGCATAAGAGGCACACCTCGCGCGCGGGGCCCGAAGCATGCGCGCCGTCTCGGACGGGTGCGCTCACCGCGCCGCCGCCGTGCCCGCTGGTTCCTAGTCGCCGTCGCGGCGGTGCGGGCCGTTCCTGGCGGTGTCCCACGCGTCGAAGAAGATGAAGCCGACCACGGCGAGCAGCCCGACCGAGAACACCCATCCGACGAGCTCGCTGAGCGGCATGGTCGCCGGGCCGTTCGCGACCCGGTGCCAGGTGACTCTGGCGTGAACGGTGAAGGCGATGGCCAGCAGGTCCGCGACGACCACGAACAGGACCAGCAGCCACCGGCGCCGCGACATCATGGTGTGCTCCCGGTCAGCCTGCGGCGCTCAGCGCCCGCTGGCGTCGGTTCGAGGCTTGGGCAGCCCCGAGCAGATGTTGGCCGCCGCCGACCGGGTCTGCACGCCGGACGCCGACACCGTGTCCACCGTCGCAGTTGCGGCCGAGGCCGGTGGGGCGTGCACTCCGGCGAACGTGGTGCCGATCACCAGCGTGATCACCGGCGCCGCCGCCGATGTCTGCGGACTGCCCCCCAGGACGGTCAGCAACTTCGAAGCCCCAGCTCCGGTGCTCACGCTCGTGGCGGTGCGAACGCTTGCGGTACCGACGGCGATGACGTCGAAACCCAGCGCCCTCAGCTGGCCCGCGACCGAGGTGGCCTTGCCGGCGACCCCCGAGCCGTTGAGCACCTGCACCTTGACCGCGCCGGCCCCGGCGACCGTGGCCGCCTTCGCCGGGCCTGGGAGCTTGCCAGTCCAGGGCTGGTCGTCCCTGAGCAGCCGCCAGACCTCCTGGAACTGCGGGTTGAGCGGGATGAGGCGGTTGGTGTCCTTGGGGTCGAGCTTGTTGGGGGCCGTCACGAACGTGATCCCGTGGGAGCTGAAGGAGCTGAGCTGCGAAGCCAGACCCAACAGCTTGCTCACCGAGCCGAGACCGGGGTCGACGCTCAGCGCCGAGGTGGCCGCGTCCGCCAGCCGCAGCAAGGTGTCCGGGTTGGCCAGCGTGCCTGCGCTTTCCACCTTTTGGATCAGCGAGGACACGAACATCTGCTGCATCTGGATACGTCCGCGGTCGCCGCCGTCCCCGATGCCGTGCCGGTCACGCACGAACGCCAGCGCCTGGTAGCCGCTGACCTGGTGCAACCCGGCGCTCATCACCAGCCCGCTGCGCCAGTCGTTGATCCCCGGCGGCGGGACGCACACGGTGACTCCCCCGACGGTGTTGACCATCTTCTCGAAGCCGTTGAACGTCAGCACGATGAAGTGGTCGATGGACAGCCCCGACATCTGCTCCACGGTCGCCACCGCGCACGCAGGCCCGCCGAGGTTCATCGCCAGGTCGAACATGTCGTCGTTGAGCAGGTCATGGCTGGCTGGCAGCGTGACCTTGGGGTCCGAGGCGGACTTGCAGGAAGGTCGGGGCACCACCAGGTCGCGCGGGATGGACACCACCACCGCATGTGTCCGGTCCGCGTTCAGGTGCACCAGCATCGCGGTGTCGGAGATGTTGGTCCCGAGCTTGCTCGCGTTGCCCAGGTGCGGGCCAGCCTGGCCGTTCCTGGTCTGCGAGCCGAGCACCAGGATGTTCATCGGTCGCTGGCCTTGGGCGTTGGGACGTGACTGGTGAAGGATCGCGTCCGCGCTGTGGTCCACGGTGATGTTGGAGTTGAGGTGGCGGTAGAACAGTGCCCCGGCGGCGACAGTGGACGCCGCGAGCACCGCCAGGACCACGGCTATCGAGATCAGGACCCGCTTGAGGCGTCGTCGTCCGCCAGAGGTGTACGTCGTCATGGCAAGCTTTTGCCTTCGTCAGGTCAGGTCGCGGCCGTAGCCAGCGCGCACGGTGCTGCCTCACAGGGTACGCCAGCCGTACCCCGGCACCTGAACGGCGAAACGCTCGCTGCCCGGCCGCGGACCGGCAGCCGTCGGTCCCGACCGGCCACGTCGCGCCCGCCAGCGGGCCGCTGCGACCGGCTCTGACTGCCGGTTGTCCGGCCGGTAACCCTCGGTTGACCCCGCCGTCACCCTCTACTGACCCGCAGTGACCCTGCGTTGACGCTCGCTGACCCTGCGTTGACGCTCTGGTGCGGTCCGGATCCCGAACGTCGGACGACGCCAAGGCCCCTGGCCGCCGGGAGGTGAGCGAGGTCACGTTCCCGGCGCCGCCCGGGGCCGGCTCCGACGTGACGGTCCCCGAGCGCGGCCAGGCCCGGCAACCCCCGAGGGCTGCCGGGCCTGGCCGTCTGGACGTCAGCCTGGGTCGGACTAGTGGCTGTGCCCGCCATGGCCGTGGCCGTGGCCGGCCGCGTCGGCCTCGTCCTCGGCCGGCTTCTCCACGACCAGGGTCTCGGTCGTCAGCAGCATCGCAGCGATCGAGGCCGCGTTCTGCAGAGCCGACCGGGTCACCTTGACCGGGTCGATGACCCCGGCGGCGACCAGGTCGACATACTCACCGGTCGCGGCGTTGAGGCCGTACCCGATCTCGAGCTCGGCGACCTTGGCGACCACGACATACCCTTCGTGGCCGGCATTCTCGGCGATCCAGCGTAGCGGCTCGACGACGGCCTTGCGGACGATCGCCACCCCGGTCGCCTCGTCGCCGGTCAGGCCCAGGTCGCCGTCGAGTGCGGAGACCGCATGGATCAGGGCCGCGCCGCCGCCGGCGACGATGCCCTCCTCGATCGCGGCGCGGGTGGCCGAGATCGCATCCTCGATGCGGTGCTTGCGCTCCTTCAGCTCCACCTCGGTGTACGCGCCGACCTTGATGACGCAGACACCACCGGCGAGCTTGGCCACCCGCTCCTGGAGCTTCTCCTTGTCCCAGTCGGAGTCACTGTTCTCGATCTCGCGACGGATCTGGGTCACCCGGTCGGCCACGGCCGACGGCTCGCCACCGCCTTCGATGATCGTGGTGTCGTCCTTCGTGACGACGATCTTGCGGGCCCGGCCCAGGACCTCAAGGCCGACCTGGTCGAGCTTGAGGCCGACCTCGGGGGACACGACCTGCGCACCGGTCAGGACGGCGAGGTCTTCCAGCATCGCCTTGCGCCGGTCACCGAAGGCGGGCGCCTTCACCGCGACACCGGTGAACAGGCCCCGGATCTTGTTGACCACCAGGGTCGACAGCGCCTCGCCGTCGACGTCCTCGGCCACGACCAGGAGCGGCTTGCCGGCCTGGACGATCTTCTCCAGCAACGGCAGCAGGTCCGAGACCGAGGAGATCTTGCCCTGGTGCAGCAGCACGTACGGCTCCTCGAGGGAGGCCTCCATGCGCTCGGGGTCGGTGACCATGTAGGGGGAGATGTAGCCCTTGTCGAACTGCATGCCCTCGGTGAACTCCAGCTCGACGCCGGTCGTGCTGGACTCGTCGACGGTGATGACGCCGTCCTTGCCGACCTTGTCGAACGCCTCGGCGATGAACTCACCGATCTCGGGGTCCTGAGCGGAGATCGTGGCTACGGCCGCCATGTCGGCCTTGGTCTCGACCGGGCGGGCAGTCTCGATCAGCCGGGCGCTCATCGCCTCGACAGCGGCCTCGATGCCGCGCTTGAGACCCATCGGCGCGCCACCGGCGGTGACCACGCGCAGGCCCTCGTGGACCATCGCCTGGGCCAGCACGGTCGCAGTGGTCGTCCCGTCCCCGGCGACGTCGTTGGTCTTGGTGGCGACCTCCTTGGCGAGCTGGGCGCCGAGGTTCTCGTAGGGGTTGGACAGCTCGATCTCGCGGGCGATGGTCACCCCGTCATTGGTGATCGTCGGCGCGCCGAACTTCTTGTCGATGACGACGTTTCGGCCCTTCGGCCCGAGCGTCACCTTGACAGCGTTGGCCAGAGCGTCCACTCCGCGCTGGAGGCTGCGGCGGGCATTCTCGTCAAACTCGAGGATCTTGGCCATGGAGGCAGGGTTTCCTTTGCGTGGGCCGGTGGAGCTGCGGTTTACGGGAGTGGGTTGGCGGTCGGGCGGCGCGCGCCGTCACGGACATCGCCCCGGCGCCCGGTCCAGCTGGGCCGCCCGGGGCGAAGTCCGACAGGGTGCCGGTTCGACAGGTCCGCCGTGGGGGCGGTCCCGTCGCCCGGCAGGTGGTACAGGCAGGACGAGAGCTGAGGGGTCAGCGCTCGAGCACGGCGAGCACGTCACGGGAGGAGAGGATCAGGTACTCCTGCCCGTCGTACTTGACCTCGGTGCCGCCGTACTTGCTGTAGATGACCTTGTCGCCGACCTTGATGTCGAGCGGGAGCCGCTGTCCGTCCTCGAAACGGCCCGGGCCGACGGCGAGAACCTCGCCCTCCTGGGGCTTCTCCTTGGCGGTGTCGGGGATTACGAGACCCGACGCGGTGGTCTGCTCGGCGTCGACCGACTTGACGAGGATGCGATCCTCGAGCGGCTTGATGGAGACCGACACGGTTGGTTTACCTCCGACGATTCGTCTGCTTGGAGGCGACCGCGGGCCCGTCGTCGCGGGGCCGGGCCCGGTGTCGCTTGGTAGGAACGCTGGCACACTCAGGTCGAGAGTGCCAACGAGTCACACCCTAGGCACCGGTTAGCACTCCGTCAACCCGAGTGCCAGAACGGCACCGCGCCACGGCCCGCCCGCGGAACAGAAAGGGAGCTGCCAGTGGACCCGAGCGAGCTCGACCGGCTGCGTGGCCCGGCCGGTCGCGAGCTGCTCGCCGCGGCGGCGGCCGGGCTCGACGGGGGGCAGGACGTACTGGCGCTGGCCACGAGGCTGCGCCGCGCTGGAGCCGACCCGGCACTGACGGCAGCGGCGCTGACCCAGGCACAGCTGCGCGTCAGGGCCCGCGTCAAGTTCGGTAGTGACGGCGACCGGATGTACTGGACGACGGCCGGGCTGGAGCAGTCCACGCGTGCCAGCGTGGCCGAGCACCGGGCGGGGCGTTACGCCGGCGCCGGCTGCGCGAGGGTGGCCGACCTGTGCTGCGGGGTGGGTGGCGACCTGATCGCGCTGGCTCGAGCCGGGCTGTCGGTGGTCGGCGTCGACGCCGACCCCGTGACCGCGTCGCTGGCGTTGGCCAATGCCAGCGAGCTGGGTCTGGGCGGCCGCGTGGAGGTGCGGGTCGAGGATGTCACCGGCACCGACCTGGCCGGTTTCGACGCGGTCTTCATCGACCCTGCCCGCCGCACAGCCGGGGGCCGGCGGCGCTTCGACCCGCAGGCCTACTCTCCGCCGCTGTCGTTCGCCCTTTCCTTGGTCCAGCGGGTGGCCGCGACCGGCCTGAAGGTGGCGCCGGGACTGCCGCACGAGCTGGTCCCGGCCGCCGCCGAGGCCGAGTGGGTCTCGGTCGACGGCCACGTCAAAGAAGCCGCCCTGTGGTTCGGGCCACTGGGTGAGCCCGGTGCGCACCGGGCGACCCTGCTCAGCGAGCGCCGCGACGGGCACGGGTTCACGATCAGCGGGCCCCCGGGCGGGGAGCCCGCGCCGGTGCGCGCCGCCGGGCGGTACCTGCATGAGCCGGACGGCGCCGTGATCCGGGCCGGACTCGTCGCCTCGGTCGCCCGCGACCTGGACGGCTGGCTGCTCGACCCGACGATCGCCTACATCAGCACCGACTCCCCGGCGCTGTGCCCGTTCACCCGCCGCTACGTGGTCGACGAGGTCGTGCCCTTCGGGCTGAAGCGCCTGCGCGCGCTGCTGCGGGCCCGCGGCGTGGGCGACGTCGTGGTCAAGAAGCGGGGCACCGCGGTGGAGCCTGAGCAGCTGCGCAGCCGGCTGCGCCTCGACGGCCGCGGGCCCACCCGCACCCTGGTGCTCACGCGGGTGGCCGGAGCCCCCATCGTCTTGCTGGTGGACCCAGGCTGAGCAGTGGCCGGCGGCCCCGTCAGGCAGTCACCAGGGTTACCGGCATCGAGGAGTCTGCGGCATGGTCCAGGGCCGACGGGCTGCGACCACGGCGGACCAGCTCGGCACCCAGGGCAGCCACCATCGCTCCGTTGTCGGTGCACAGACCCGGGCGGGGCACCCTAAGCCGCAGGCCGGCCTCAGCGAAACGCTGCGCCGCCAGCGCCCGCAGCCGGGAGTTCGCGGCCACGCCGCCACCGAGAATCACCTCGCTCACCCCGTGTTCGCGCGCGGCGAGGACGGCCTTGCGGGTGAGCACGTCAGCCACCGCCTCCTGGAACGCCGCAGCCACGTCCGCGACCGGCACCGCGACGCCGTCGCGCTGACGCTGCTCGACCCAGCGAGCCACAGCCGTCTTGAGTCCGGAGAACGAGAAGTCGAAGCGGTGTGCCCCGCCGGCGAGGTCGGCGGGCCCGGTGAGCCCGCGCGGGAACGCGATCGACTCCGGGTCGCCGGCGGTGGCCGCCCGGTCGATCAACGGCCCGCCCGGGAACCCCAGGCCAAGCACCCGCGCCACCTTGTCGAAGGCCTCCCCGGCGGCGTCGTCCAGCGTCTGGCCAAGCTGACGCACGTCGGACGTCACGTCGGGCACGAGCAGGAGCGAGGAGTGTCCACCGCTGACCAGCAGCGCCAGAGCCGGCTCGGGGAGCAGCCCGTGCTCCAGCTGGTCGACCGCGACGTGGGCGGCGAGATGGTTGACCCCGTACAGCGGCTTGCCCAGCGCCAGTGCCAGGGCCTTGGCGGCCGCGTCCCCGACCAGCAGCGCACCGACCAGGCCGGGCCCGGCCGTCACGGCCAGGGCGTCCACGTCGGACACCCTGATGCCCGCCTGCGCGCAGGCCCGCTCGATCATCGGCACCATCGCCTCGAGGTGCGCGCGGCTGGCCACCTCGGGGACCACCCCGCCGAAACGCTCGTGCTCGGCGACGCTGGAGGCGACCGCGTCCGCCAGCAGCACCGTGCCACGCACGATGCCGACCCCGGTCTCGTCGCAGGACGTCTCGATCCCCAGGACCAGCGGTCCGTCCGCGCTGGCGGTCAGCGTCCCGGTCACGTCTGCGGCGCCCCCAGTCGCAGCCGCATCACCACGGCGTCGCGGCCGGGGCCGTAGTAGCCGCGCCGCACGCTCAACCGCTCGAAGCCGCGCCCCGCGTACAAGGCGGTCGCCGAGCGGTTGTCCACGGCGACCTCGAGCAGCACCTGTGAGCAGTGCCGGCGGCGCGCCTCGTCGAGCAGCTCCCCGAGCAGCTCGCCCCCGAGCCCGCAGCCCTGACGGTCGGCCCGGACCGCGATCGTCTGCACATCGCCGTCGCGGCCGACCACGGACAGCCCGGCGTACCCGACGATCCCGCTGGCGTCGGTGGCGACCACGTAGTACCGCCGCTGCGGCACGCCGGCCAGCTCCGACCAGAACCCGGCCTCGCTCCACGGCGCGGCGAACACGGCGCGCTCGATCTCGGCCGCCGCAGCCACGTCCCACCAGCGCATCGGGCGCAGCAGCACGCCGGCATCGGCGTCGGCGTGCTGCGGCGACGTGGTCACGGCAGGACCGCCTTGCGGGCCCCCGGGACCGTCGCGTCGGGGCGCCGCAGGTACAGCGGCCGTGGCGCCAGCAGCTGTCCCCCCGAGGTGATCCGGTGCGCGCCGAGCTCGGCCAGAGCCCCCGCCGACAGCACCGACGGCCGTGGGTCGGCGAAGGGGTGCAGCCCGGTCCCCGGCCCGACCACCGGACCCCGCCCGGCCGCGGCCGCCGCTGCCGCCGGTGGGCCGACCGCGGCCAGACCCACCCGGGTCCGCGGACCGTCGTAGCAGGCCCAGTAGACCTCGCGCCGGCGAGCGTCGGTGACCACGACAAAGGCCCCGGGCTCGGCGAATGCCCACGCGACGGCGTCCAGCGAGCAGATGCCGTGCACCGGCACCCCCAGCGCCGCGCCCATCACCAGCGCCGTCACCACACCGACCCGCAGACCGGTGAAGGGACCCGGACCGACTCCCACGACGACCGCGGTGAGCTCGGCCGGCCGGCGGCCGGCCTGGGCCAGCGCCGCTTCGATAGCCGGGGCCAGCAGCTCCCCGTGCCGTCTGGCGTCGACCGCCCCGGCCTCGGCCACCACGGTGTGCCCGTCGTGCACGGCCGCGCCGACTGCCGTCGTGGAGGTGTCCAGGGCGAGCAGCAGCACGCGGGCAGCGTAGCCCGGCCTCGGATGGCCCGGCCTCAGATGGCCCAGCGGCGGCCGACCCCCCGCACGTGCACGGTTCGCTGGTCCCCGGACCCGGCAGGGTCGATGGCCACCTCCAGCCGGTCCCCCGACAGGGTCTCCACCTTCCCCCGGCCCCACTCCACGACCGTGACCGAGTCCTCGACGAAGGCGTCCAGGTCCAGGTCGTCGACCTCGACGGCGTCGCCGAGCCGGTAGGCGTCCACATGGACCAGGCCCGGGCCGCCGACCAGCGACGGGTGTACCCGGGCCAGGACGAAAGTGGGAGAGGTGATCGGCCCTCGGACCCCGAGGCCGGCCCCGATCCCCTGGGTCAACGTGGTCTTGCCGGCCCCAAGGCCGCCGGAGAGCACCACGAGGTCGCCGGCCCGAAGCATCCCGGCCAGGTCGGCGCCCAGCGTGCGCATGGCCTCGGCGTCGGGCACGGCCACGTCCGACGGCACCCTCACCGGGCCGCCCCGGTGAGCAGCTGGGCCACCCAGGCCAGGTCCTCGCGCAGGGCCAGAGCCGGTGCTCCCAGCGGCCCGGAGCGCAGCACCGCGGACGGGTGGTAGGTCACCACCACCGACCGGCCCGCCACCTGGTGGACCTTCTGCCGGGACGCGCCCAGCCGCACCCCGGCCCCCAGGAACCATCCGGTCGCGGTGCCGCCCAGGCACACCACCAGGTCCGGGTCGGCGATGTCGAGCTGGCGGTCCAGCCACGGGCGGCACCGGCCGAGCTCTGCCCTGCTGGGCGTGCGGTTGCCCGGTGGCCGGCACTTGAGCACATTGACCACGCCCACCTGCGCGCGGTCCAGCCCGGCCTGCGTCAAGAACACGTCGAGCAGCTGCCCGGCCCGTCCGGCGAACGGCAGGCCGGTCGCGTCCTCGGTGGCACCTGGGGCCTCGCCCACCAGCAGCAGCCGCGCATGCGCCGGACGGACCCCAGGCACGACCGTGGTCCGGGTCGCCACCAGATCGGCGCAGGCGGTGCACGAGGTGATCTGCGCCGACAGGTCCTGCCAGGCGGCGCCCGCTGCGTCCGCTGCGTCCGGGCCTGCCGTCACGGCCGGTTCTGGCGCGCCGCGGCGAGGCAGCGGTCGAGCAGGCCGGCGAGCCGGGCGCTCACCTCGTCGGGGTGCTCCAGCATCAGCATGTGCCCGCACTCGGCCAGCACCGCGTGCTCGGCACCAGGCAGGCGGGCCGCTATCTGCGCGCTGTGCTCCGGGGGGGTGAGCAGGTCACGGTCGCCCACCATGACCAAGGTCGCCACGTCGCCCAGCACGTCCAGGGCGGCGAACTTGTCGTGGTCGTCGAAGGCGCCGAAGAAGTCGGCGACCACGTCGATGGGTGTCCCGGCGTTCATCTGAGCGACGAAGTCCACCGTGGCCGGCGGCACCTCGGAGGCAAAGGAGTAGATCCTGGTCAGAGCGAACTCCAGGTCGTTGCCCGTCCGGCGCCCCAGCTGCACCAGGCGCGGCGACCGCCCCAGGACCGCCATCACACCCGGAGCCGCCCGGTGCACCAGCGCGGCGGCGGCGGCGGGCACGCCCAGCGTGACCTCGGCCAGCCGGCCGGCGCTGGTGGCTAGCAGGCCCACCCCGATCACCCGCGGCCCGAACAGGTCAGGGTGGGAGTCGGCCAGCGCGAGCACAGTCATGCCGCCCATCGAGTGCCCGACCAGGACGACCGGACCCGTCGGCGCCACAGCGGCGACCACGGCGGCCAGGTCGGCGCCGAGGCGGTCGATGTCCACCGGCCCCGGCCGACCCCGGCCCGAGCGGCCGTGCCCGCGCTGGTCCCAGTAGACGCACCGGGCCGAGCCGGACAGCGCAAGGCGCTGGTGGTGCCAGCAGTCCAGGTTCAGGGCGTAGCCATGGCTGAAGATGACCGTGAGACCGGCGTAGCGGGCACCAGGGTCGGGCTCGTCGACCTCGACGTAGAGCTCCACGCCGTCCTCGGCGGTGACCACCTGCGCAGGGGAGTGCACCGTCCCGTAGCCCAGCATCTGGGCCTGGGCGGTGAGCAGCGGCTGACCGAGCACGCGGCGCTCGACCACCGAGCCGACCGCCGCCCCGGCCGCGAGCACGGCCATGCCCAGGCCGAGCAGCCCCGCCCGCGGTGTCGGGCTCACCGGCCGACCTGGGTGACCCGGGCGACCCGGGGACCGATCCGGCTGACGATCTCGTAGGAGACCGTGCCACAGGCCTGCGCCCAGTCCTGGGCCCCCGGCTCACCTCGGTCGCCTGGCCCGAACAACAGCACCTCGTCGCCCTCGCAGGCCGGGTCGTCGCCAAGGTCCAGGACGAACTGGTCCATACACACTGCGCCGGCGATGGTGCGCCGCGACCCGGCGGCAAGCACCGGCGCGGCGTTCGAGGCGTGCCGGGGGATCCCGTCCGCGTAGCCGAGCGGAACCAGGGCCAGCGTGGTCTCGCGGGCCGTGGTGTACCGGTGGAAGTAGGACACGCCGTGCCCGGCCGGGACCCGCTTGACCAGGGCGAGCCTGGCACCCAGGGTCATGACCGGCCGCAGCCCCAGCTCGGCGGGGGTCGCCAGGTCCGGCACCGGGGACAGCCCGTACACCGCCAGGCCGGGCCGGACCAGGTCGAAGTGCGTGTCCGGCCGCGTCAACGTCGCAGCCGAGTTCGCCAGGTGCCGAACCTGCGGTCGGACCCCGGCGGCCTGCGCCTGGTCGACCGCGGCCCGGAAGACCGCGAGCTGTGCGTCGGTGGTCGGGTGGTGCGGCGCGTCTGCGTACGCCAGGTGCGACCACAGGCCCACCACCTGCACGTCGCCGGCCGCCTCGGCGGCCAGCGCAGCGGCCACCAGGTCCCCCCAGCACCCCGGCATTGCCCCGGCGCGGCCCAGCCCGGAGTCCACCTTCAGGTGGACCCTTGCCGCGCGGCCGGCTGCCCGGGCGCCGGCGACGGCGGCGTCCAGGGCCCACCGGGCGCTGACCGACACATCGATGTCAGCGCGCACGGCCCCGGCCCAGTCGTCGCCTGGGTCCAGCAGCCACGACAGCACCCGAGGCCCGGTCAGACCCGACGCCCGCAGCTCCAGACCTTCGCTGAGCAGCGCGGTCCCCAGCCAGGTCGCGCCCCCGTCGACGGCCGCCCTGGCCACGGGGAGAAGGCCGTGGCCGTAGGCGTCGGCCTTGACCACCGCCATCACCTGGGCCGTGGCCGTCAGGGAGCGCAGGTGGGTCACGTTCGCCCGGACCGCGGCGAGGTCGATCACCGCCTGGGCCCGCAACACGCTCACCTGGCGATCCTGTCACGATGGTCGGCGTGCTCCCGGCGCCGGGCACCGGACCCGGGCACACCCCAGAACCCCTGCCTGTCGGCCGGGGCCTGGGCGCCGGGGCCGGCCAGGATCGCGGCCACGGCCGCGGGCACCGACTCGGCGACGTCCAAGGCGGTGGCCGGAGCGCCCGCGGCGGCCAGCCGTCCGGCCAGCCCGTGCACGAAAGCGGCGCAGGCCGGCGCATCGGGTCCCAGCCCGGCGGCCAGCAGCGCCCCCGTGATCCCGGCCAGCACGTCGCCGCTGCCGGCGGTGGCCAGCCAGGCAGTCCCGGTCGGGTTGACCGTGGCCCTGCCGTCGGGCTGGGCGACGACCGTCGTGGCGCCCTTGAGCAGGACCGTCGCCCCGAGGCTGGCAGCCAGCCAGCGGGCCGCCTGGACCCGGTCCGGCCCCACCGGGCGGCCGAATCGGGAGAACTCGCGGTCGTGCGGGGTGAGCACCGTCACCGCGCCACGCTCCGCCCGGGCCGAGAGCCATCGGGTGTTCTCGGCCAGCACCGTCAGGCCGTCCGCGTCCACCAGGACCGCGGTCTGGGACTCCAGCGCCGACCGGACCCGCCGGGTCGCGTCCGCGCCGGTTCCCAGGCCGGGACCGACGACCAGGGCCTGCACCCGACCCGGTCCCAGGACGGCTTCGGGCCAGCGCGCCGACACCTGGTCAGCGGCGGGACCGTCGTAACGGACCATGCCGGCCCCGGCCCGCAGCGCCGCCCCCACGCACAGGACAGCCGCCCCCGGGTAGGCCTGTC
>Ga0209068_10001022_pt1 | contig 14206 bp, 11 predicted proteins | sample ColStrG_CSR_2012_FD_187200 | JGI IMG/M metagenome (GOLD analysis project Ga0209068, IMG submission 187200) | Freshwater sediment microbial communities in response to fracking from Pennsylvania, USA - Cold Stream Run_MetaG_CSR_2012 (SPAdes)... | ecosystem: Environmental > Aquatic > Freshwater >... | reverse complement strand
GATCCGTCCACCGACCTGCCCGAGGGCTACACCGAGGCCCAGCGGGGGCGGCCCGGAGGGTTCATCGGGGACCCCGACGTGATGGACACCTGGGCCACCTCGTCCCTCACCCCGCAGATCGCCGGTGGGTGGGGGGACGACCCCGACCTGTTCGCCCTGGTGTTCCCCATGGACCTCCGGCCCCAGGCCCACGACATCATCCGCACCTGGCTGTTCGCCACCATCGTGCGCTCCGAGCTGGAGCACGACCGTCTGCCGTGGTCGGATGCCGCCATCTCCGGCTGGGTGCTGGACCCGGACCGCAAGAAGATGTCGAAGTCGAAGGGCAACGTGGTCACCCCGCTCCCGCTGTTGGAACGGCACGGCGCCGACGCCGTCCGCTACTGGGCGGCCAGCGGGCGCCCGGGGACCGACACCGCCGTCGACGAGGGCCAGATGAAGGTGGGCAGGCGCCTGGCCATCAAGGTGCTCAACGCCTCGCGCTTCGCACTCGGCCGGATCGCCACCGAGGGAGGCGCGGTGGCTGCGCCGGCCGCGGAGGCGGTGACCGCCCCCATCGACCGGGCCATGCTCGCCCGCCTGGCCGTGGTGATCGATGAGACCACCGCCGCGTTCGAGGCGTACGACTACGCCCGGGCCCTGGAGCGCACCGAGGCGTTCTTCTGGTCGTTCTGCGACGACTATCTCGAGCTGGTCAAGACCAGGGCCTACGGCGATGCCGGAGATCCAGGGCCGGCCTCCGCGCAGGCCGCGCTCACACTCGCCCTCTCGGCGCTGCTCCGCCTCCTGGCCCCGATCGCCCCGTTCGTGACCGAGGAGGTGTGGTCGTGGTGGAGGGACGGATCGATCCACACCTCCCCCTGGCCCACCGTCTCGGAGCTCGGGTCGTCGGTCGCCGAGGACCACGGCGCGGCGTCGACGCTCGACGTGGCCGCCGACGTCCTCGGGTCGATCCGGCGGGCCAAGACGACGGCCAAGCGGTCGATGCGGTCGCAGGTGGCCTCGCTGCGGGTCACCGATTCGGCGGAGCGTGTGGCGGCGCTGCTGTCGGCCGAGGGCGATCTCCGCGACGCGGGCGGGGTCCTCTCATTTATGACAAGGGTGGTCCCCGCGGCCGACCCGGGGTCGGTGGATGTGGTGCTGGCCGACGAGGGGTGACGGTCGGGCCGACGACGTCGTCCGGCGGAATTCAGGCTCGGCGGCCATCAGGCCAGGTAGGCGCTGAGGGCGGCGTCAGCCATCTCCTGGGGGGTGCCCTCCTGCTCGATACGGCCGTGCAGCATGATCGCCGCCCGCGTCGCCACCGACAGCGCGGTGGTCACGAACTGCTCGACCAGGAGGATGGTCATCCCCCGACGGGCCAGGTCGCCCACCAGCTCGTAGAGCTCGGCCACGATCAGGGGGGCCAGGCCCATGGACAGCTCGTCGAGGAGGATGACCTTGGGGTCGGTCACCAGGGCCCGCGAGATGGCCAGCATCTGCTGCTCCCCGCCGGACAAGGTCCCGGCCATCTGCCGCCGGCGCTCCTTCAGGCGGGGGAAGGCGGCGAACGTCTTCTCCTCCACGTCCTTGACATGGAGCCCGCCCCGGTAGGTCCAGATGGAGAGGTTCTCCCGGACGGTGAGGTTGGGGAAGATCCCCCGTCCCTCGGGGACCGCACACAGCCCGCCGCGGGCCAGCTTCTCGGTCGGGCGCCTGCCCACCGCCCGGTCGCCGATGCGGACCTCGCCGGTCGAGGGCCGCATGCGCCCGCTGATGACCTTGAGCAGGGTCGACTTTCCGGCCCCGTTGGGCCCGAGGAGAGCGAACACGCTGCCGGGCGGCACGACCAGGTCGACGCCGTGGAGGACCTCGATCCGCCCGTAGGCCGCCCGGACCCCGTCGACCACGATGCCGGGCGGCAGCTCACGCGGTGCCCCCGTGTCCCCGCGGGCGGGAGCGGCGGTTCCGCTCACGGGGCCGAACCGCCGATACTGGTCGGCGAGGCCCCGGCTCCGGCCTCATGGGTCGGAGCTGCCTCCCCGAGATAGGCCGCCTGGACCAACGGGTCGCCCCGGACCTGGTCCGGCGTGCCCGAGGCGATGATGTCGCCGAAGTCGAGGACGTAGACCGTGTCGCAGATGCGCATGACCAGCTCCATGTCGTGCTCGACCAGCAGCACCGCCATCCCCCCGGCAGCCAGCCTGGTCAACAGGTCGCCCAGGGCTGCGGACTCGGCGTCGTCCAGTCCCGAGCCCGGCTCGTCGAGGAGGAGCAGCTTGGGCCCGATGGCCAGGGCCCGGGCCAACTCGACCATGCGGGCCAGCCCGGTGGGCATGGCCGACGACTGCCGGGTGCCCAGGCCGTCGAGGCCGACCGCCTCGAGCAGGCGGTCACAGGTGGCCGTGGCCAGCGACCCGGTGACCGGCGGCGCCACCGCGTCGGGAAGGCCGGCGGCGCTGGCAGCCGGTCCCCTCCGCCACGGGATGGCCCGGCGCAGCTGGCGCCACTCCCACCACTTCACCGTCGACTCGAGCCCGACCTGCACGTTCTCGGCGGCGCTGAGCGAGCCGAACACCTCGAGCCGCTGGAACGTCCGGGCCAGGCCCAATTTGGCCCGGCGGTGCGGCTTCATCGTGGTGACATCGGTGTCGAAGAGCTCGACGGTGCCCCGGTCGGGTGCCTGCAGTCCACTGATCACGTTGAACAGAGTGGTCTTTCCCGCCCCGTTGGGCCCGATCAGCCCGGTCACCGTGCCCGGCTGCACCAAGAGGCTGCAGGCGTCGAGGGCGGCCACCCCGCCGAAGCGGACCGACACCTCGGAGACGGTGAGGGCGGCCGTCCCTCCCCCGGAGGGGTCAGCCGGCGGCACGGGTGTCACCCCCGGCCACGGCCGGTCCGCCGACGAGGGCGCCGGGAGCGCCCAGGGCGCCGGCCGACGGCCGCTTGACCCAGGGCAGTTGGAACTGGAGGGCCTCGATGCCCAGGATGCCCCCGGCCGCCCGGCCGATGAGGATGATACCGAGCCCGGCGAACAGGCCGAGGCCGTTGAGCCAGACCTGGCTGAGGACCACGTAGGTGACGGCGGCGAGGAACGCTCCGGTCACGGTGCGGATGCTCCACACGGTGACGAAGAGGACGAAGATGATTCCGGGGAAGATGTCGAAGTCCGAGGTGCCTACGGTCTGCTGCACCGTTCCGTAGAGGGCGCCGGCCAGGCCGGCCATGCCGGCGGCGATGGCGAACACCGCCACCTTGGTGAAGCCGATGTTGAGCCCGACGGTGGCGTAGGCGGCCGGCGAGTCGTTGAGGGCCACCAGCCGGCGGCCGAACAGGCTGCGCCGGATGGCCAGCACCATCAGGGCGGCCAGCACGAAGAAGGCGGTGACCATCAGGAACTCGGCCCGGTCGCCGCCGAAGGACAGTCCGGGGAGGACGATCCGGCCGAGGCTGACGCCGCCACTCCCGTAGATGTGGGTGTCATTGAAGAAACCGTAGAAAACGGCGTCGGCGAAGGCGAAGGTGGCCAGGGCCAGGTAGAGGTCGCGGAGTCGGATGGTGGGGAGGGCGATCAGTGCCCCCACCCCGGCGCAGACCAGGGTGGCCGCCAACAGGCCGAGCAGGGAGCCCCCGCCCGCCACCTTCCCCATGACGAAGGCACCGATGCCCATGAAGGAGAACTGGCACAGCGAGATCTGTCCGGAGTAGCCGGTGACCAGGACCAGGGACAGCCCGACGATGCCCAGACACATGACCACGCCGCCCAGGTCGAGGATGGTGATTCCCCTGAATACGGTGTTGTCGAAGGCCACCGCCACCACGATGGCCAGGACGAAGAACGCGGCGCCGGCCAGAAGCGACTCCCAGCCGCCGGTCACCCGGGGGGCCCGCATGGTGGTCAGCCGGCCCACCGCCCGCAGCCGCACCGAGGGCACGGTGACCAGGGCGATGAACAGGAAGAGCATCGGCAGCGCCAGCTTGACGTCCGGCACCAGGCTCTGGGGGAGATGGGGCAGCACATAGCTGATCACGTAGTTCTCGGCCAGCCCGATGCCGATGGCGGCGGCAAAGGTGACCGGGATGCTCCTGAGGCGGCCGACGATGGCGGCGGCGTACCCGTTGACCACCAGGAGGGTCATGGCCGGGATGAGCAACCCGGTGGTCTGGGTGGGGGCGAGGAGCACCCCGGCCAGGGCGGCCATGACGAACCCGAGGATCCATCCGTACTGGCTCATCCGGTTGGGCGAGGCCCCCGACATGGCCAGCAGCTCGGGGTCGTCCACCACCGCCCGCAGGGCCACGCCGGTGCGGGTCGAGTAGAAGAGCAGCCGCAGGGCGACGGCCACGGCCACGGCCACCCCGATGCTCAGCACCTCTTGGTACTGGATGTTGATCCCGACCAGCTGGAACTGACCGTTGACCATGTTGCCCACCAGGTGCTGGGTGCTCGGGCTCCAGGTGATGGCGGCGAAGCCGGTGAGGATGACCAGCAGGCCCAGTGTCACCATCACCGGCCTTTCGGCCGACGCCCCGTGGAGGCGACGCATCAGGACCCGCTCCACCAGCGCCCCGGACACCGAGGCGCCGACGACCAGGATGAGTAGAAGGGCCACCAGGATGGGCACGTGGTGGGCGGTGACCAGTTCCCAGTAGGTGAAGGCGGCGATCATCCCGACCGCGCCCTGGGCGAAGTTGAACACCCCCGAGGTGGTGTACGTGACCACCAGGCCGGTGGCGGCGATGGCGTAGCCGGCCCCGAACATCACCCCGAACACGGTGTACTGCAGGAAGTTGCTCACCTGTACAGCTCTGTCACCCGGTCGACCCCATCAGCTGCCTCCGTCCAGTTGTCCGTAGTCCCCCGGTCAGCTCACTTCGGAGGCGCCACGTACTGGTAGTCGCAACGATAACCATTGGTGCTGCCGGTCACCGGGGGATCGTCCAGCCGCTGCCACTGGCCGTTGACCACCCGCCCGATGAGATAGCAGTTCGACGTGGTCCGGGCCGTCGGATTGCTGGTGGTGATGATGTTGCCGCCGTTGTACGAAGTGATCTTGGACAGCGCCTGGAGGATCGACCCCCGGCTCGGGTCGGACCCCGCGTCCTTCAGCGCCTGGGCGAAGAGGCTGGTGGAGTTCCACGCGTACAGGGTGAACAGGTCGGGCTTGAATCCCGGCGAGGCCACCTGCACCCAGTGGAGGAAGGTGCCCACCGAGGGGATGGCGGCCTGGTCCTCTCCCAGGTAGAGGGAGGCGTTCTGGTCCAGGTAGGCCCCGTTGACGGCGGCCGGCCCCCCGGCAGCCTGGATCAGCGAGCTGGTGTAGGTGGCGGCGCCCAGCACGATGATCGGATGGAAGTTCTGCTGGACGAGGTTCTTGAGCAGGGCGGAGGCGTAGATCTCGGCCATCTGGTCGACGAAGAGCACCTTGACCCCGGCGTTCTTCATGGCGATCACGTTCGGGGTGAAGTCGAATTGGGTCTCACCGTAGGTCTGCTCGTAGATCACCTTGTAGCCGACCTTCTCCATCACGTACTTCTCCCCCGCCCATGCGGCTGCGGGCGACGGCAGGTCGGCGACCAGGGTGCCCACACTCTGCAACGGGGCGCTCCCGAACCTGGCCTTGAAGTACTGGAGGGCACCCTCCTGCCAACCTCCCTGGAGGGGCGCCGGGCTGTAGACGTTGGGCAGCGCGTTGGTCGGGAGGTCCAGGACCTGGGTCACATCGGGAACCCCGGGGTTCTGGGCCAGCACCGTCCCGCCGAAGCTGTCGAAGGTGGAGAACCCGCCGACCAGTGCCGCGTCGGTGGAGACGGCGGCCTGGGTGCCCTGCTTGTTGCCGGCGCCCGTGTAGGCGTCGTCGCTGCTGTCGACCACGATGTGGCGCCCGTTGACGCCGCCCTGCGAGTTGACGTAGGCGGCGTAGGCCTGGGTGCCGACCAGCGCCCCCTTGAACAGCCCACCGATGGCCAGGGTGGACACGTTGCCCACGTTGATCGAGTTCGAGGTGATGCCGGTGTGGTCGCTGAAGGCGCTCTGCGGAATGGCCCGGCCCGAGCTGCCACCGCTGCTCCCACCGCCCGCCGTGGTCGCCGTCGAGGACGAGGTAGAGCTGCACGCCACGGCCGTGGTGGCCACGAGGGCGACCATCCCCAATGCGGCAATGCGCGTCTTCCACGGTGCTGAATCCAAGGTTCCCCCTATGTTCTCTGTGAATTTGGCGGCTGAGGCCCTGGCCCAGCGGGCGGGGCGGGCCGAATGTGTGACTCTACGTCAGAAACTCACATCGGTGTCCAGCGCGACGGGTCGAATCGGCCACAATTCCGCTCCGCCGGCACCGGGGGGGACCCCTCGGGGCGGCGGCTCCGGGATCAGCGCTCGACCGGGACCCGGATGCCCTCGAGGAACCGGACGGCCCCCATGGTGGTGTGGCGGGTCCGGATCGACGCCATGACGTCGAAGGCGTGCTGGGCCCCCGGGAGCTCCGCGTAGGCCACCGGGGCCTCCGACACCTCTGCCAGCCGCGCCACGAAATGCCGGCCGACGGCCACGGGGACCAGGGTGTCGTTGCTCCCGTGGAACACGAACATGGGAGGGGCGCCGGGGGTGATCCGGCGGTCCGGGGAGGCCTGCTCGAACTGGGCCGGGTTGTCCGCCTGGGTGGTCTTCATGACCCGGCGCTCGAGGAGCTCCAGCATGCCCGGCCCGTACGCCCCCGACAGTGCGGGGTCCCCGGTCAGGTCGTACACCCCGTAGAAGGGGAGGCAGGCGTCCACCGAGGTGTCCAGGTCCTCGAAGCCGGGCTGCCATTCGGGCTCGTTCGGGGTGAGGGCCAGCAGCGACGACAGATGACCCCCGGCCGAGCCGCCGGCGACGGCGATGAACCCGGGGTCCCCCCCGTACTCTCCGATGTGCTGGCGGACCCAGGCGACTGCCCGCTTGCAGTCGACGATGTGGGCGGGCCAGGTGGCCCGGGGGCTCAACCGGTAGTTGACGGCCACGCAGACCCAGCCCCGCTGCACCAGCTCGTGCATCAGCGGGATGCCCTGTTGGCGCTTGTCCCCTATCACCCAGGCGCCACCGTGGATGTAGACGAGCACGGGCGCGTGGGCGGCCGCCGCGGTGCGTCGGGTGAGGATGTCGAGCTTGTGCCGATAGGTCCCGTCACCCCAGTAGTCGATGTTCCTGACCCGCCGAATGCCCCGGAACCTGAACGGGACGGCGATGACCAGCCGCCACCAGCGGATCCAGGCAGGCGACGGATCGGACCCCTCCAGCCCGATGGGACCACCGGTGGCGCGGTCGAGCGCCTGGTCGACCACGGCCCGGGACCGGTGGGCGATGACCGCCAGCGCGATCCACCCGGCCGAGGTGGCGGCCACAATTCCGAGTCCCACCAGGCCCGGCCAGCTGCCGAGTGCGCCCTCGAAGGCGAACGCCACCGTCCCGACCACTGAGAAGAGCCCGACCTGGACGGGCAACTCGCCCGGGACCCAGCCCAGCGCGAAGCTCATCACGGTCAGCGGCTCGCGCCGGATCGGAAACAGGGCGTTGACCGCAAGGACCGCGAAGGCCATGCTGACTGCGAGGAATACCCAGGCCACCCCCCAATACAACACGGTCCGGTCGGGGAAGGGAAGCCCGAGCGGGACAGAGGGGCGGCCGGGTGGATTCACGAAGGGGGTGTGAACAGCGATGGAACAGCTGAGCGGGCTCGACGCCAGCTTCCTCTACCTCGAGACTCCCAGCCTCCACATGCACATAGCCATGACCATGGTGTTCGACCCGTCGACCATCCCGGGGGGCTACTCCTTCGAGCGGATGAAGGGGCTGATCGCGGAGCGTGTCCTCGAGTCACCGGTATTCCGCCGAAGGCTGATCAAGGTGCCCTTCGGGCTCGGCCACCCGGTGTGGGTCGACGACCCCGGCCTGGACATCGACTTCCACATCCGGCTGGCGGCGGTACCCGGTCCGGGAGGGCTGCACCAGTTGGCCGACCTGGCCGGCGACATCGCCGGCCATCAACTCGACCGGGCCCGCCCTCTGTGGGAGATGTGGTTCGTCGAAGGCCTCGCCGACGGGCGCATCGGCCTCATCACCAAGATGCACCATTCAACGGTCGACGGGGTCTCCGGCGCCGAGCTCCTCTCCGTGCTCTTCGACCTCGAGCCGCAACCGCAACCGCAACCGGAGCCCGGGCCGGAGACGGATCCGGAGCCGTCGCATCCGGGCCAGCCTGCGGATGAGCGGATCCCGTCCGGCCTCGAGCTGATGAGCCACGCCGTGGCGACCCGGACCTTGCATCCCTTCGAGATCACCCGGGACATCGTGCGGACCGGCTATCGGGTGTTCAATGTCCGCCGGGTCCGGCTCGACTCGCACGGCGGCACCGGGCGGGACAAGGCCGCGCTGCCCCTTTCCGCCCCCCGGACCTCGTTCAATGCCGCCCTGACCTGGCGCCGATCGGTGGCCCTCAGCGCCATCGGGCTCGATGACGTCAAGCGGCTGAAGAACGCCACGGGCACCACGGTGAACGACGTCGTCCTGGCTGTCTGCACCGGCGCCTTGCGCTCCTTCCTGCTCGACGGGGACGAGCTGCCCGACAAGCCACTGGTGGCCGTGGTCCCGGTGTCGGTCCGGCCCGACGGCAACGCCCACAAGGGCTCCAACCAGGTCTCGTCCATGTTCGTCCAGCTGCCCGTCGACCTGGATGGTCCCCTCGATCGCCTGGCGGCCATCCACGAGGGGACCCAGGGGGCCAAGGAGGAGCACAACGCCCTCGGGCCGGACATGCTGATCAACTGGGCGGAGTACTCGACCCCCAATGTCTTCTCCGGTGCGGCCCGGCTCTACTCGTGGCTGCGGTTGGCCGACAGGCACCGGCCCATTGCCAATCTGGTTATCTCCAACGTGCCGGGGCCGGACTTCCCGCTGTACCTGGGAGGTGCAGAGATGGAGTCGGGGTTCCCGCTCGGACCGGTGATGGACGGCATGGGGGTGAACATCACCATCATGAGCTACCGCGGGGTCCTGCACTGGGGGATCATGGCGTGCCCGGACTCCATCCCACGGGTGTGGAGCCTGACCGCAGGGATCCCGCTGGCCCTCGACGAGCTGCTGGAGGGGGCCCGCCTGGCCCCGGCCACCTACCGGTCGGAGGAGGCGGCCGCCGCGGCGCGGGACGGCACCGCTCACGGGGCGGGGGCGACCGCCATCGACGCCGCCCCCGAGCACACGGGGATCGCCCGCCCGAACGTCTGAAGCCCGGGGTCATAGGGCTGCACGGCGTCGAACCCGACCACGATGAACGCACCGGTCCGGCCCGGGCCCAGCACGATGTCGGTCGGGTGCTGGGTGCCCGACGTGGATGCGGCAGCCGCCTGCTGGGGCAGCCGGACCGGAGGGGGTGGGTCCGAGAAGGTGGCCAGCGGGACCGGGTTCACCCAGTTGTTGGCCGAGTCGACCACCAGGAGCGACGAACCGTCGGGGGTGACGGCCACGGCGGCGGGGTCGGCGATGCCGAAGCGGTCGAACCCGGTGGTCGGTTGGGCGGCCCCTGACGAGGCCACAATGGGGAGGACCCTCCCGCCGAAGTCGGTCCCCCCCTGCCCGACGACGTAGAGGGTGGCTCCGTCACCGGTGATGGCGATGCCGTGGGGCGAGTAGACCGACGAGACCGACAGGCCGGAGGGGATCTCCACCCCGGCGGTGCCGTTGGCGGTGTCGACCGGGAAGACGCCCCCGGTGACCAGTGCGTAGATCATCGGCCTGCCCGGATCGAGGGCCATGCCGAAGATGGTGTGCCCGGGGCCGAGGTCGAGGGGCTTTCCCACCCGACGGCTTACCGCATCGATCGGGACGATGGTGCTCCCGCTGGCGGCCAGCACGGTACGCCCCCCGGGCAGGACGACGATGGCGTGGGTCCCCCCCTGTCCGGGGATCTCGATGGGCCGCTGCGCCGTCTGGGAGACCAGGTCGATGGGGACGACCACGTTCTGCACGCCGACCCCCGGCGGCGGAACCGGCGGGCTGGCGGTCGCCGGAGTTGCCGGTGCCGTGGCGGGCGGAACGACGCCGCCGGCAGCCGGCTTCGGGCCGGGGACGACCCCGTTGCTGGTCACCACGTAGGCCCATCGGCCGTCGGCGGAGGCGGCGATGGCGAAGTTGCCCAGGGCCGGGGCCCCCGCCAGCCCCAGGGGGATGTCGGCTTCTGCGGTGCGGGTGGACAGCTCGACCGGCGTGACGGCATTGGAGCAGACCACGTACCCCACCGGACCCGGGGGAGCCAGGGAGGGGTCGTGGGCCGGTGCCGGGCGAGGTGTGGCGAAGGCCGAGCAGCCGGCGAGCATGGCGGCGGCGGCGGCCAACCCCATGGCGGCCCGGCGGCGCTCGGTCCAGGATCGAGTTGTGGCCCGGCGGCTCAGGTGTGCTCGAAGCTCGGCACGCCCTCGACCTCGAAGGCGAACTCGTCGACGTAGCACCACCACCACCCCTCCCCCGGCTCGAACGACTGGATCAGGGGGTGCCCGGTCAGGTCGAAATGACCGGTGGCGTGGCGCCCGGGCGAATTGTCGCAGCAGCCGACGTGCCCACACAGCATGCACAGCCGGAGGTGGACCCAGTGGCCTCCCTCCCGGAGGCAGTCCTCGCACCCGTTCGCCGAGGGTGTGACCTCCTGCACCTGGTCGAGGTGATGGCAGAACTCCTCTGCGTCGGTCAATCCCTGTCCTCCGGTCCTGGGCGGCGACGTCTTCTCGACCCCGCGGCTCCCGATCGTACCGGCGAACCGTAGGTGGCAGTCCTGCCGGGAGGAGAGGATCTCCGTCTGTGCCGCTAAACGCGTCCCGTGAGCCCGATCGACCGGACAGCCAGGCCCACCGGCATGGCACCCGAACCGGCCAGGGAGTCGTGGAACGCCTTGAGGCTCCCGCCACCGGCCATCCATTCGTCTCGCGCCCGTTCGATGGCCATGGCGCCGGTGAGGTAGGCCGAGGCCTGGGTGGGCCAGGCGCAGTACCGGGCCACTTCCGAGCGTGCCGTCGGGAGGGGCAGCAGCGCCTTGTCGTGCATGAATCCCACGGCCTCGTCGAAGGACATCTCACCGGTGTGCAGCGACGTGTCGACCACGATCCGGGCGGCCCGGAACAGGCGGGCCTCGAGCTGGCCCAACTCTTGTTCAGGGGTGAAGAACCCCGCATCCCGCATCATCCCCTCGGCATACAGGGCCCAACCCTCGATGAAGTAGGTCGAGCCGAACACCCGCCGGATGTCCCTGGCCCCCTTCATGGTCATCAGGTGCCAGTGGTGCCCCGGGTAGGCCTCGTGCACCGCGGTGGTCGCCATGGAGTACGGCGCGTTGCTCTCGAGCAGGCCGTTGACCTCCTCGAGGTCGTCGGGGTGGACCGGATAGGGCACGAAGAAGTGGCCGTTCCTCGACGGCTTGAACATGGGCGGGGCGATATAGCAGGCCACGGCCAAGGTGGCCCGCACCGCGGCCGGGGCCGGCATGACCGAGCAGTGCTCGTCGGGCGGATTGGTGACCAGGCCCCTCTCGGTCATGAACCGGCGGGCCTCGAGGCAGATCCGCTCGTACTCCGAGCGCATGTCATCGATCGACGGGGGATGGACCAGCTGGAGCTCGCGGACGGCGGCGGCCCAGTGGCGCGATCCCCCGGTGATCCGCGATGTCACCTCACCCATCCGGTCCGCCACCCGGTAGTACTCGTCCCAACCCTGCTGGCGGAGGGCCCGGGCGTCGGTGTCGAGGAGCTCCCCCTTGCGGAGGACATCGTCGTAGCGTTCCTCGCCGAACACGAACGACCCGGTGCAGCGGGGGGCCAGCTCCGACAGGAACTGGCCGAACTTCTCGTAGGCGCGGGCTCCGACCTCGCCGGCGGCTTGGAGCCGTGCCCGGTTGTCGGGGTCGGCAGCCAGGTCCGCTACCTCCTCCCGGGCGAAGCCGATGTTGGCTACGCACCCGGCGAGGCTCCGATCGACGACCAACCGGCTGGCCCGCGCCGGGTCGAGGTTCTTCTCGGCCTCGTCGAGCACCGGGCCGATCCCGTGCAGCCTGGCCACCGCCGCCTCGGTGAGATCGGCTTCCGGCCTCATGGCCAGCAGGAAGAGCTCGGTGATCCCGGTCTCCAGGTACCCCTCGGGTGAGCGCCGCCACTCCTCCCACCCGGCCAGCGACTCCCTTCGTGCGAGTTGGGCCATGACCAGCTCGCGGTCGATGGCCTGCTCGGAGGTGAGGCTGCCGGGATCGAAATCGGTGAACCGTTGTAGCCAGTCCCGGTCCCCGGCGGTCCGTCGTTCGAAGCCGGCGGCGGAGCAGTCGTCGAGCCGGTGGTCGAAGCCGTCCCGGCCCAGTGCGGCCGCCATCACCGGCGACTCCTCGAACTCCCTGGCCATCAACGACTCGATCGCCGCCTCGAACGGATCGGACGACCTGCCCCCGGAATCGGATGACGGGCTCACCCCCGGAGTATAGAAATCCCGGGGGTCCCCGGGGGTCCCGGCAGGCCCGGTGATCCTATGCTCGGGGCCATGGCCGAGCTCCAGGCTACCGGGGACCACCTGACGCTCCACCTGACCGCGGCCGAACACCTCGAGGGCGTCCACGGCGACATCGTCGTTCCGATGTCGTCGATCCGTGCTATGCGAGCGAGCGACGACCTGTGGGCCGAACTGCGCGGCATTCGGGCTCCGGGCACCGGCATTCCCGGGGTTATCGCCGTAGGCACCCGACGGGGCCCGTTCGGCAAGGACTTTGCCGTCGTCCACGGGAAGGGCCCTGGCGTGGTGGTCGAGCTCGACGGCGAGGAATTCGACCGGCTGGTCCTCACCGTCGCCGATCCGGAGGGGGTCCTGGTCGAGCTCACGGGTGGACCGCCGTCCGGGGGGGAACGGATCCGGTGACCGCCGAGCGCAGTGCCCGGACGAGGAAGTTGGAGCGATGAAGATCTTCGTCGGCGGTGCGACAGGAGTGGCCGGCAGCGAGGCCGTACGCGCCCTGGTGGCCGCCGGGCATGACGTCACGGCCGCCAGCCGGACTCCGGCGAAGTCGGAGCTGGTCCGGTCGTGGGGTGCAGACCCGGTCGAAGTCGACCTGTTCGATCCGGCCGCGGTCGGACGCGCCGTCGACGGGCACGAGGCGGTGTGCAACCTGACCACGCACATCCCGTCCCTCACCAGGGCCGGTCTGCCGGGCGCGTGGAAAGACAACGACCGTATACGCCGCATGGTGTCGGCGAACCTGGTCGATGCCGCGCTGGCCGCCGGTTCGGCCCATTTCGTCCAGGAGTCGATCGCATTCCTCTATCCGGACCGGGGTGACGAATGGATCACCGAGGAGGTCGAGCCGCAACCGACCGGTATCACCCGGAGTGCGCTCGAGGCCGAGGCGCAGGTCGCCCGATTCACCGGGGGCGGGGGTGCCGGCGTCGTCCTGCGCTTCGCCCAGTTCTACGGGCCTGGCGCCATCCATTCCATCGAGATGGTGCGCCTGGCAGGGAGATTCGGCATCGCTCCGACCATCGGTGATCCCCATGGCTACCTGTCATCGATCCACCGGGACGACCTCGGTCCGGCCGTGGTCGCTGCCCTGGGTGCTCCGGCCGGCGTCTACAACGTGGGGGACGACGGTCCGCTCCGCCGCCGCGAGCTCCACACCGTCCTGGCCGAAGGAGTCGGCCGGCCGCGGCTGCGCGACATCGGGAGTCTGGCCGCCAGGCTGGGGGGAAGCCGGACCGAGCCCGCGTCCCGGTCGCAACGCCTCGCCAATTCCGCCTTCAGGACGGCGACCGGTTGGGCCCCCACCGTGCCGACGGCCCGTGAGGGCTGGCCTTCGATCATCACCCGAGGAGTCGAGGGGACGCGAGGCTGAAGCCGGCAGGGTGGACCCTCCTCCGAGGCAGGAGTCGTGCCCGTAACCTGAGCCGATGCCTCTCACGATCCGAACCGGTGGCGCTTCGGATGTCGATGCCCTGCTACTGCTCTGGACCGAGGCCGATGCAGAGCCGACCCACACCGACGACGCCACGAGCCTGGTCACTCTCATGGAGCGTGACCCGAGAGCAATGATCGTGGCCGAGGACGACCACCGCCTCGTGGGTTCGGTGATCGCCGCCTGGGACGGCTGGCGAGGCTCCATCTACCGTCTGGCGGTGGCGCCGTCACACCGCCGTCTGGGTCTTGCCCGCCGGCTGCTCCAACACGCGGAGGCCTGTC
>Ga0209068_10001020_pt1 | contig 14237 bp, 15 predicted proteins | sample ColStrG_CSR_2012_FD_187200 | JGI IMG/M metagenome (GOLD analysis project Ga0209068, IMG submission 187200) | Freshwater sediment microbial communities in response to fracking from Pennsylvania, USA - Cold Stream Run_MetaG_CSR_2012 (SPAdes)... | ecosystem: Environmental > Aquatic > Freshwater >... | reverse complement strand
GTCCGGCGCCGGACCGAGATCCTCCAGTTGCTGCGCACGGCGCTGGTCACCGAGCCCGGTTAGGCCTCTCGTGGCGGCTCAGTCGGTGGTCTGGGCCGCTCTGCGCTCACGCCGCGAGGGCTTGGGTGCAGGCGGCGGCGGTCGCTTCGGGGTGTAACGCTTGTTGCCCTCCGGTCGGACCGGTCCCTTTCCCTTGTTTCCCTTGTTTCCCGAGGGACCGCCGGAGGACCGTTTGGCGGATGTGGACGGGGCGCGGGAGGCCGGCGGGTCCGAGCCCGAGCGGGCCCGTGTCGCTCGTACGTCGGCGGCTGCCGCCCGCTGGGTCTTCCACGACCGGTAGAGGAGCCAGGCGGCGAGCGCCAGGAACGGCAGGCCCAGGACGAAGTAGGTGCCGAAGGCGAGGAAGGTGAACAGGGCCACGAACCCGACCGGTGCCCGGCGACCCACGAAGGTGGTGATCAGGAGCAGGGCCGCGGAGGCCAGGCCGAAGGTCAGCGTCGTCTGTGGGGAGACCTGGCCCTTGGCCAGGACCTTGTGGGAGCTGGTCTCGGACACGTAGATGACCACGGCGACGATGGCGGCCAGGCCCGCGGCGGCGAAGGAAAAACGCCTCTCCCGCTCGTCGAGGCGGTCGATGGCCCACTTGGTCGAGCGGTCCGGTCGGCTCCGCCCGGTGTCCACGGCGCCGCCTCCGCGTCCGAGCAGGCCTCGGGGCGCGGCAGTTCGGTCCGCCGAGGCACCACGGTCGGACACGGCGTCCCGATCGTCCCGGTCCCGGGGTTCGGCTGGGTCGGCCATCGGCCAAAGGCTACCGGCCGCAGCGGACCGGATGGACGCCGTGGCGCCGCCGGCCCGGTTCGGTCCGCGGCCTGCCCGGCGGCCCGTTCAGGTGGCGCGCAGCACCAGCCGCATTCCGTGGTTGGCCCTGGGGCCTATCACCCAGGAGCCACCCGGATCGCCCTCGACGCCGGCGGGGGAGCCCGCATCCGGCGCCAACGGCTCGGCGTCGGGCACACCTTCGGGCTCCTCGACGGCCAGTCCGAGATGGTGGACGCGCCCTGTGCGCCCCCCGAGCCAGCGGCCCAGGCTGCCCGGTAGCGACGGGTCGACAGGGGCCACCAGGCGGAGTCCGAGTGGGCCCTCCCAGACCAGGTCCGCCCACCGATGATCGCCATCGACACCCTCGTCGACCACGGTTCCGCCCAGCAGTTCGACGAACAGGCCGGCGGCCGCGCCGAAGTCGGCGACTGCATGGGTCACCCCACGCAACGCGGCGGCGGGCACCGGCCCGGACCCGTGGTGGCGCCGGCGTCGCTCGGCCGGGTAGTCGTCGGGAGGGGGACTGCTCCACGAGTTGGCGGCCTGGGCCAATTGCACGACCACGCCCGTCGCCTGCTTGGGGTGGATGAACGCCTCCATCCACCCGGGATCGCTCAGATCGATGCCGATCGGGTCCAGGCCGACCCGCCGGATCGCCTCCAGGGCCGAGGCCAGGTCGGGCACCTTGAAGGTCAGATGATGAGGGCCGGGCCCCGAGGCGGTGAGAAACCGATCGAGGAAGTCGTTCACGTGGACGTTGTGCGGCATGAGGACCTCCACCCGGGCGCCATTGGCGAACCGGAGCTGGCCGGGGGCGAACCCCGGGCCGGGCCCGCCCGAGTCCCACTCCGCCCCCAGGTCGACTGCGTAGCGGGGCCAGACGTCCTGCCAGCGGCGTACGGCATGGGCAACGTGATCGAGCACGACCCCGGTGATGGGCTCTGCGTTCATTTGGCTGCTCGGTTCACGTGGACGCTCGCTGCATGCTCCCAGCCTGCTTCCCGAGCGGCGGCGTTGTCGAAACGGCAGTGGCGGAGCGGCCCCGACGGTTGTGACCGGTCGGCGACGACAGTACGGTCGAAGCGTATGGACTTCCGGAGCGAGTCGGTGGTGGGCCTGGCCGAGCAGGTTCGTCACGGACGGCGGTCCGCCGGCTCACTGGTCGATCATGCCCTGGCCCAGATCGCAGCCCACAACCCGACGATCAACGCCTTCGTCGCTGTTGACGAGGGACGGGCCCGCGCCGCGGCGGCGGCGGTCGACGCCAAGGTGGCCTCCGGCGGTGACCCCGGCCCCCTGGCGGGTATCCCCCTCGGGGTCAAGGATCTGGAGGACGCCGCCGGCTACGTGACCAGCTGCGGGTCGAAGGCGTATGCCGACAGGCCGCCGGCGCGGGAGGACTCGCCTCTGGTGGCCCGGCTGGTCGCCGCCGGGTGCGTAGTGGTGGGGAAGACCAACACCCCCGAGCTCGGGTGGAAGGCCGACACCGACAACCAGGCCTTCGGGCCGACCCTCAACCCCTGGCAGACCGACCACACCCCGGGCGGCTCGTCGGGGGGGAGCGCGGCGGCTATCGCATCGGGAATGGTGCCGCTGGCCACGGGGTCCGATGGCGGCGGTTCGATCCGGATCCCGTCCTCCTGCTGCGGGCTCTCGGGGATGAAACCCTCGCTCGGGCGGGTGCCCGGTGGGGGGCCGACGGCACCGGACTGGCAACACCTGTCGACCAAGGGCCCCATGGCCCGCCGGCTGTCCGACGTGGTCGCCGCCCTCGACGTGGTGGTCGGCCCCGATCCGAGCGACCTCCGGTCGCTTCCCCGTCCGGAGGCTTCGTGGATCGCCGCCCTCGACGACCCGAAGCCGCCCCGCCGCGTGGCGTGGTCGCCCACGCTCGGCTACGCCGAGGTCGACGCCGAGGTGTTGGCCATCTGCGAGCGCGCCGTCGAGACCATGGCCTCGCTCGGCACTGAGGTGGTGGAGATCGAAACCGTTTTCGATGCCGACCCCGTCGATGATTGGGTGACACTGTCCGGCGTCTACAACCTGAGGACCCACGCCGGCGTCAGGGGGACCGATGCGTGGGGGATGGTGGACCCGCTCCTGGCGATGGTGATCGATGGCGCGGCTTCGATGAGCGCGCTGGAGGTCGTCCGGGCCGAGGACGCCTGCCACCACCTCAACCTGCGATTGGTCGAGCTCTTCCACGACGTCCGCCTCCTGATGACTCCGACCATGGCCGCCGCGCCTCCTCCCCGGGCCCTCGGCGGCGCGGGAATGATCAACGGCACCACCGACTTCAATTGGGTCAAGTTCACCTATCCGTTCAACATGACCCGGTCACCGGCGGCGTCGGTGTGCGCCGGCTTGACGTCCTCGGGGCTGCCGGTCGGCCTGCAGCTGGTCGGTCCCCAACATGCCGACCTGGTCGTCCTCCGGTCTGCCGCCGCATTGGAGGAGGCGATCGGTTTCGACGCAATGGCTCCATTTCCGCCCGCGTCGACCGCGTGAGCCTGGACTGCCGGCGGCTTCTGTTCTGCGGCAGGCGCTACCATGTCGACCTGGTCGACCAAGGCGGGCGTCATCGTCGTGGTCAGCGCCGGGCGTTTAGCTCAGTTGGTTAGAGCGCGGCCTTCACACGGCCGAGGTCGGAGGTTCGAGTCCTCTAGCGCCCACTCCTCCCTGTTGGTGGAAGGTGATCCCCAGACCCTGTTGCTCAGCGGCGAGTCGGGTGTTCGACCAGCTCCCGGAACTCGTCGGGGACCCGGCGGCCGTTCGAGAACAACACCGCCGCGTAGCCGACCGAAGTGCGGCCGAATTTCTGCCTGATGGCATCGACTGACCGATCTGTATCTCTGCGTGCCAGTCCGGTTGCCGAGCTCGGGCTGTCGACCACCCCTGCAGTTCGAAGTGGGAGCGGCAGCTCCAGCTGCACCGGCGTCTCGTTGCACAGGTTGGAGACGGAGATGGCCAGCAGTGTGATCTCCCGTTCGTCAGGATGATCGGTGAGGGCGGAATCGACCAGCTGGTTGGCCAGTTCGGTGAGGCTCAGAGTGGCCGAGACGGGTGCCCCCAACGTGATAGATCGTGTCACCGACCGGAGACCCGGGAATCGGACGCGCACGGTCACGGTGCGGCCACCCTGGTCGCACTCCCGGAGTCGACCGGCGACCCGGTCGGCCAAGAATCCGAGGGTGTCTCGGACCAGCGGGGGTGCGGCCAACTGGCGGCCGAGCGCAGCCTGCGCTCCAACCGACTTCGACCGCCGAGCGGTCCCTACCCGGCGGGGATCGATGCTGGCCGCCAGCGACACCAACTTGGCGCTGTTGACCACGCCGAGCAGGTGCTCGAGGATCGGGCTGGCCGTTGATGCCAATTGGCCGATCGTGACGATGCCGGCTTGTCGGAGTCGCTCCTCGGTGACCCGTCCCACGCCCCAGATCAGCCCAACCGGCAGAGGATCCAAGAAGACCTGCTCATCGGACGGCTCCACCACGACCAGACCATCTGGTTTCGCAACCTGTGATGCCACCTTCGCCAAGTGCTTGGTCCGGGCCACGCCAATGGACAACCGTAGGCCGATCTCGTTCGATACCCGTTCCCGGATGCGGACCGCGATGCGGCGGGGTGGGCCAAACAGGTGAACAGATCCGGAGACATCGAGGAAGGCTTCGTCGATGGAGACCCGTTCCACCAGAGGGGTGAAATCATCAAGGACAGCGATCACGGCATCGCCCAGACGTTGATACTCCGGGAAGTGGCCGCCAACGAACTGGATGGTGGGACACAGTTCCCTGGCCTTCCGTCCAGGCATTCCTCCGCGGACTCCAAACTCCCTGGCCTCGTAGGAAGCGGCCAGAACCACGCTTCCACCCACGGCAATAGGGCGACCCCTCAGAGAGGGATCAAGGAGTTGCTCGACTGATGCGTAAAAGGCGTCGAGGTCAGCATGGAGGATCGAAGCAGTGCCGAGAGGACGCACACCGGAATACTAGTCGAACGTATGTTCGTAGTTCCCGGGCCCGGGTCTGGCGTGGGCCGAGTCCTAGTCCAGCTGGCCACCAGCCACGGGGTGACAGCCTTCTGCCCTTCCTTGACCAGAGCGATTGTCCCCATCCGAGCTCGAGCCAAGGGTTGCGCAACTGAATCCTCCGCAGGCTGGCGTCTCCCGTCTCCACCTTGGTGAGTGTGACCCGAGGCTTACGCACCCAGGATGGAGTGCACCGGCGAGGATTCTGGGAGGGCCCATTGTTTGGGCGGATCCGAATGATGCCGGTAGTGGCCGCTTCCCGATCAATGTGTCTCGGCGCACCCACGACGGCCCAACTCACCTGAGGCGAATGGTAGGTTGCTCGATCGGCGGGCCCACTGGGAGGAACGATGCGATGAAGTACCGAAATCTCGGTTCGACCGGGATCAAGGTGAGTCCGCTGTGTCTCGGGGCCATGATGTTCGGGGCGTGGGGAAACACCGATCACGAGGACTCGATCCGGATCATCCACGCTGCTCTCGACGGGGGCATCAACTTCGTCGATACAGCGGACATGTACGCGGCCGGCGAATCGGAGGAGATAGTCGGAAAGGCCCTTGTCGGCCGGCGGGACAAGGTCATCCTGGCCACCAAGGTCCACGCGCCGATGAGCTTCGATCCCAATGAGCAGGGGAACTCCCGACGGTGGATCATCCAGGAGTGTGAGAACAGTTTGCGCCGCCTCGGCACCGACTACATCGATCTGTATCAGATCCACCGACCCGATCCCGAGGTGGACGTCGACGAGACCCTTGCCGGCCTGACCGACCTGATCCGCCAGGGCAAGGTGCGCTACGCCGGGTCCTCGACCTTTCCGGCCTCGTCGATCGTCGAGTCCCAATGGACGGCTGAGCGGCGGCAGCGGGAGCGGTTTGTCTGCGAACAGCCGCCCTATTCGTTGTTGGTGCGCGGCGTCGAAACCGAAATCCTGCCCATCTGCCGCAAGTACGGTATGGGCGTCATCTCTTGGAGCCCGCTGGCCGGCGGATGGCTTTCGGGCAAGTGGCGCAAGGACGGCAGCGAGCTCGGCAGCCGCCGGTCGGCGATGCTGCCCGACCGCTACGACCTGTCCAAGCCCGGCAACCAGGCCAAGCTCGACGCCGCCGACGCCCTGGCGAACGTAGCTGACAAAGCCGGGATCACGTTGATCCACATGGCCCTGGCGTTCATCATCAACCATCCGGCCATTACGTCGGCGATCATCGGACCTCGCACCATGGAACACCTCGAGAGCCAGATCGGGGCGGTAGAGGTGATCCTCGGCGCCGAGGTCCTGGACCAGATCGACGCGATCGTGCCGCCCGGACAGAACCTTCTCTCCGAGGATGCCGGCTATGACCCGCCTTCGATCACTCAGGCCTGGCGGCGTCGACGACCCCACCGGGACTGACTGCCACGGGGACTGACTGCCACGGGGCGCACGGACAGGGCAGTCTCGAGGATGGCCGGACGGGTCCCAGGCGTCCGTGGCGAGCAGGACCATGTCCTGAAAGCGGATTTCTGCCAGGACTTCCGCCATCCCGCTTCTTTTCGGTGCGGACCGCTCGCTGATCGTCCGGATACGGGGGGGACGGAGTTTCGCTAGTCGAAACCGTCCGAGTCCCGGCTCGTCAGACTCTGTTCGCGTCGCCTTGTGCGCCTGACGCGGTGCTCTCATGCACCGCACTCCGGTGTCAGCAACCAACCGCGTAGCTGACCGCCGAGCAGACCTTGCGCATAGCGTCGTGGCCGACTCGTCCGACCGGTCCGGTGAGCGATGCTTGAGCGACCGTGTGAAGACCATCGCAGTTGATGGCGGACGGCCGTCCCAGTCCGATCTCCACATGGTCGATCTCAACCTCTGTGGCAAGACCCCGGATCGAAGTGGTTATCTCCGCCACCGTAACGAGATCCCGAACGTCGAGCACTTCGGATCGCGTGAGCAGCAGAACGGGTCGTCTCTTGCGACCGACCTCAGCCAACCAAACCTCGCCGCGTCTCATGGCTCACCCCACGCTTCAGCTTCCGTCCAGAAGGTGCCCCCCCGTTCGGGGTGTTTCAGGTACGCCTCCCGATCTGAACGGGTCAACGCCGCGCGTACAGCATCAGCGACTCCCTGGCGTGCTGCCGCTGAGACGTTGACGCCGAGTTGGCGAGCGCGCTCAGCCAATTCTTCGTCCAGCGTGAAGGTGGTTCTGGATGAGCCCATAACCATATGCTATCAAATAGTGATAGTAGCTGGTGCTGGGCGACGGTCTCGTCGTGGCGCAGCTTCGCTGATCAGGCCGATCCCCGGGATGACCGCCGCCAGTAGCCGTTTCACATGTCAGGCCAGTTCCAAGACGGATTCCTACGGCCCCAACGGTCACGCTGTCGCCCGCAGGGCGTGTGGGCCGCCGCCACGACCACCAACAAGCCTCGTCAACGTCGGCCGCTCGGCGGAGCCAATCAGTCGGCGAGTCCAATGGCGGGCCATAGATGACGACGAGATATCGATCTGGTCGTCGTCCGGCTACTCGTCCGCGTCCGACGACGACGTCGAGGTCCGTCCCCCGGAGTGGGTACGAGGACGGTGCTTCCGCAGCCTGGCCCGAAGTCCGTCCGGGTGCTCGCCGTGGCGCAGGCGCTCGAGGTAGCCGTCGGCTTCCTCTCGGCTCATCTCGCCGCTGTCGACGGCCGCTTCCATGTGGTTGCCGGCGTGACGGGCTCGGATGTCCGCCACCGCTGCGTCGAAGTCGGGGGTGCCCTCCGTGGCTCGGAGCCGCTCCGCCTCTTCTTCGGTGATCCGGCCCGAATTCACCATCTTGTCCACCTGCTGGATTATGCGCTCTTGTTTCATCTGGCGTGTCGCCTCCGTGGGTTGTCGCGGATGGGTCTGGTCATCGTCCGCCGGTGTGATGTAGCTCACCTGGTCCCGACAGCCGCTCGGGTTGGACCCCACGGTCCGTGGAGAACCGGACCAGGCAGTGATCGGAGCAGAAGTAGACCGGGTGACCGAGGTGGAGCAGTGAGGCAGGTGCATGGGCCGTCTGGACCTGCATGCCGCAGACCGGGTCGAAGGCGTAGCCGCCTCCGCCACCAAGGCGTTCACGGTTCCGGTAGGTCCAGTAGAGGAGGCCGAACAGGGCCAGGAAGACGATGTTCAGGTACGTGGTGTAGTTCCATTGGAAGTGGGTCGGGGCCACGGTCACCGCCCGGTTGGCGGGAATCATCCCGGCGGCCGTGAAGATGCCTTCGGTGATCAGTCCGGCGGTGGCCATGGTGGCCCAGAACAGGGCCAGCATCCGGAGGGTGAGCCTCATGCCGTAGTAGCGCCGGTAGATCAGGAGGAGAGGAAGGGCGATGAGGTCGGCGAAGATGAACGAGATCACGCCGCCGAACGAGATTCCGCCTTGCCAGAGGGCGGCGGCCAGGGGCACGTTGCCGATCGAACACACGAAGCTGATGACGGCGATGAAAGGGCCCACGATGACATTCTCGAGGCTGGTCCAGAAGCCGTGACCGTGGAGGAAGACCACGTTCCAGACGTGGGTGGGCACAACTACGGTGATGAATCCGGCGACGGTGTAGCCGATCACCAGTTCCTTGCGGAGCATGGTGAGGTCGGCCATCGTATACGTGGCGGCATCGGACCACCCGCCGGCGGACCGCAGCTTCTTCCGCCAGGGCTCCCCCTGGAGTCGGGTGTTCTCCCCGGGGCCGGGTTGCTCGCCTCCGGCGGACTCCGCCGTCAGCCGGTGGCGGGCCTCGGCGATCGAGCGGCCGCGGAACCAAAGACCGCCGAGCAGGGCGAGGAGCACGATCATGATCGCCCCGCCGACGAACTCCGCTGCCGCGAACTGCCAACCCATCAGCACGACCAGCACGATGCCGAGCTCGAGCACCAGGTTGGTGGAGGCGAACATGAAGACCGTCGAGGCCAGGAAGTCAGCGCCCTTCACGAAGAGCGATTTGGACATGGCGGAGGCCGCGTACGAGCACGAGGAGGACACCATCCCGTAGCCGCTGGCCCGGGCGACGGCGGCAGGGCCGTGGTCGCCCAACTTGGTCTGCATCGTCTCCCGGCTCACGAAGGCTTGGACCGCCCCGGAGAGCCCGAAGCCCAGGATGAGCGGCCACAGGGTTTCCCAGAACATGAAGAAGCCCTCACGCAGGCTGCGGCCAACGGGGTCGAGGACCGGCAGGGAGCCCAGAAGGGCACCGCTCATGAGCGCACCATGCGGGCGATGGCCGCCGACGCCTCGGTGAGCTTGGCCTCCGCCTCGTCACCCCCGGCCCGGACGGCATCGGACACGCAGTGGGCCAGGTGCTCCTCGAGGAGCAGGAGCGCCACGGACTGGAGCGCGGAGGTGGCCGCCGAGACCTGCTCGAGGATGTTGACGCAGTAGCGGTCCTCGTCCACCATGCGCTGGAGGCCCCGTATCTGGCCCTCGATCCGGCGAAGACGCTTCATGACCAGCTCTTTGTCGTCGCGGTAGCCCGGTACGACGGTGTTGGTGGGTTCTGACATACCTATACCCCCTAAGTGTATATGGACAGGATAGCAGAAGGAGCCATCGCCAGCCACAGGAGGCTGCGAGCATGAGGGTTTCGCCCGCGGAGGCAACCGGAAGGGAGAGGGAGGGAGTGAGCCGACCGAAACGGCTGGTCGTGGTCCTGGCGCTCAACCTCGTCCTGGTGGGTCTGCTGGTGGCCGTCGGGGTCGGTGCCCACTCGCTGGGCGTGCTGGCGGAGGGCCTGGACTACCTCGCCGATGCCGCGGCCATCGGGATCTCCCTCATTGCCATCTGGCTCTCGGGTCGTCCGCCCACCCCCGCCCGGCCGGAGGGCCACCCCAGGGCGACCTCGTGGGCGGCGTTGATCAACGGCGGTTGGCTGCTGGTGCTGACGATCGTGGTCGGTGCCGCTGCCATCCACAGGCTCGTTTCGGGGGTGAATGTGGTCCACGGGCGGCCGGTGCTCATCGTGAGTACCGTGGCGGCGTTCGTGATGCTGGCGGGGGCGGTGATCCTCCGGGGTGACGAGGCCGATGGGGAGGGCGACGACAATGACCCCGGGGGCCACGCCAACATGCAGGCCGTCCTGCTCGACACCGCCGCCGATGCCGCCGCTGCGGCCTCGGTGGCTGTTACCGGCGCCATCATCCTCGCCACCGGCGGCAACTTCTGGCTCGACCCGGGGGTCGCCCTGGTGGTTTCCGTGGTGATCGGATACCACGCCGTCCGGCTGTTGCGCAGGGTCGTCGTGGCCTTGCGTTCCGCGCCACCGGCGCCCACATCAGAGGTCGGGCAGCAATGAAGAGGGCTCGCGCCGATGAGTCGTGTCCTCCGGATGCGTCTGCCCAGTGGAAGCCGGTTGATCGAGTCCGCGGCAGCAACTTTGAACGGGTATCGGCCCGGGACGGGTCCATCGAAGGGGTGAGGTGAGATGAGCGCTTTGAGGAAGCAGTTCACGGCTGTGTTGCAGAAGAGCCCCAGCCCCGGCGGGTGGACCTACGTCGTGATGCCGGACTCCGCCTCTTTCTTCGGGACACGGGGACTGGTGAAGGTCCGGGGGACTGTAGACGGTCTTCCCTTCCGGAGCTCATTCATGGCCATGGGTGATGGCACCCACAAGCTGCCCATCAAGGCAGACGTGCGCAGGGTGATCGGGAAGGAAGCGGGTGACCGGGTGACCGTGAGCCTGTCGGAGCGGCTGGAGAAGAGCGCGCCCGCTCGGCGATGAGCTCGGTGCGGCGGACATCCAGTTCGCAGAGCGCTCGGATTCGAGGTCCCATCTCGGCTGGTCAGGCACACTGTGTCGTGCCCGATCCTCCCCTCGGCTTCGAAGATTTGGTCGGTCGGCTCCGTGCCGCCGGCTGCGTCGCCGCCCAAGAGGAGGCTGACGAGCTGCTCGCCGGCGTCCCCGACACCGCCACGCTCCAGAAGTGGGTCAGCCGGCGCGAGGCAGGGGAGCCCCTGGCCTGGATCACCGGCACCGTCCGATTCTGCGGCCACCGGGTCCGTGTCGACCCCGGGGTCTACGTTCCGAGGATCCAGAGCGAGGAGTTGGCCGGCCGGGCCGCCTCCCTGCTGCCCACCCACGGCTGGGCCGTCGACCTCTGTACCGGCTCCGGTGCCATCGCCGTCCACCTCATGGCCGCCGTCCCCACCGCCTCCGTCATCGGCGTCGACTTCGACCTGCGGTCTGCCATCTGCGCCCGGGGCAACGGCGTCCGGGCCGTGGTGGCCGACCTCGCCCGGCCGCTTCGCGCCCGGTCATTCGACGTGGTGACGGCGGTGGCACCCTACGTCCCCACAGGGGACCTCCATCTCCTGCCGGCCGACGTCCAGCGGTACGAGCCCCGCCGATCTCTCGACGGTGGGCACGACGGCCTGGATCTGGTGCGCCGGATTGTCACGTCCGCGGCCCGCATTCTGCGGCCCGGCGGATGGCTCCTCACCGAACTGGGCGGGGACCAGCAAGACACGCTCGGTCCGGCGTTGGCGGCATCCGGTTTCGCCCTTGTCCACCCGTGGTTCGACGAGGACGGCGACCTACGCGGCGTGGCTGCTCAGGCGGCGGGCACCGACCCGACGTGCTGAGCCACTTGAAGGCGCCCTCGCCCGCAGCTTGATCTCCCGCGGGTTCGGGGGGCTCATCGACTGCCCGCCGCCCTTCCCCGCGGACGTCCCGGCGCCGCTCGGTCGTTCCAGTGCTATAATACCTAGCTGTTCGGTCGATTTAGAGGAGTTGGGGAGCACCGGTGCAGGTCAATCCCTATATCGTCCTGGGGAGTGCGGTCGTGGGCTTCCTCGTCGGACTGACCGGCGCCGGTGGCGGGGCCCTGATGACCCCCATGTTGATCCTGCTCTTCGGGATCAAGCCGTCGACGGCCATCTCCAGCGATCTGGTCGCCGCCGTGGTGATGCGACCGGTGGGTGCCTTCGTGCACCTCAGAAAGGGAACGGTCAACCTGCGGCTGGTCGGGTGGATGGTCCTGGGTTCGGTCCCGATGGCCTTCCTCGGCGCCTATGTGCTCCACCTGATCGGCAACGCCAAGTCGGCGGAGAGGACGATCCAGATCATCCTGGGCACCGCGCTCCTTCTCGGGGCGGCGGCCATGCTTCTCCGGTACGCCCTCGATCGACGCAATGGGCGGGATCGCCAGGGCGTCGTCCACAACCTCGATGTCAGGCCACTGCCGTCGGTGGTCATCGGAATGGTGGGCGGACTGATCGTCGGCATCACGTCCGTCGGCTCCGGCTCGCTCATGATCGTCCTCCTGCTCTTCGTCTATCCGATGCTGGGTGCCAACCAGCTGGTCGGGACCGATCTGACCCAGGCGGTGCCACTGACACTGGCCGCCGCCCTCGGGGCTCTGGCCTTCGGGCACGTCGAGTTCGCTGTGACGACGTCGCTGATCATCGGGAGCGTCCCCGCCGTACTGGTCGGCTCGTTCCTGTCGTCGCGGGCACCGGACCGCTACATACGGCCCGCCATCACCTTCGTCATCTTTGCCTCCGGCCTGAAATATGTCGGAGTAGGCACCACGGCCCTGGGCTGGGTGCTGTGCGCGACCCTCCTCGGTGTTGCCGTGGTCTGGCTCGCCTACGTGCGTCCCTGGCAGCGGGATGTCCTGCCCCGGGAGACGGTCGGGAGCATTGTCGGCCCCGAGGTGGGCGACAGTCGGGGACCGCCTTAGTCGACCCGGAGGAGCCCGATCAACCCGGCATCATCGTGAGCCGGTCAGTCGACATTGCCGATCTCCCGGAGCCAGGAGACGGTCGCCCCCAGGCCTTCGTCGAGGTCGATGGGGTCATAGCCCAACCGCTTGTAGGTCTTCGATTCGGTCAGCTGGCGGCGCGCCGGCCGTTCGGATTTGGAGGCGATGGCGATCAGGGTCGGCCCGAACACCCTGGCCAGTTCGGGATCGTCCGACGGGTCGACATCGGCCACCCGGTGGTCGACGCCGGCCAATTCGCAGATCCGGGTACACGCTACGGCGATGCTGACCACATCTTCGGGTCGACCGTCCAGCATGTAGCGCTCACCGGAGACGCCGCGGTCGAGAGCGAGAAGGCAGCCGCGGGCGACGTCGGCGGCGAACACCCAGCTGACCGGAAAGCGGAGGTACCGGTCGAGCCGCCCGCGGAGGGCCGACGAGAGCACCCGGTTGAAGCTGGTCCGGGCCAGTGCATTGCTGGCCACCGGTGAAGGTCCGAAGATGGCCCCGGGGTGGGTGGTGACGACGTCCTGGCCGGCGGCTGCTCGGGCCATGGCATCCTGGAAGGCGGCCATCTTTGTCATCGTGTACGGATCCGAGCTCGGCTCCTTCGACACCGGCGCGTCCTCCCGATCGAGGCCTCCATCGGTATCGAAGAACGTCCCGGTGCTGACGGCGACGACCCGCCGCATGCCGAGGGCTTCGGCCGCGTCGAGGACGTGCCTGGTCCCGTCCACATTGACGGCTTGGAACTGCGCCAGGTCCTGGCTGGCTCCCCCGAGCAGGGCGGCGCAGTGGATGGCGGCCTCGGCGCCGGAGGCAGAGCGGCGGACGTCGTCGGCGTCGGTGATGTCGCCGGTGACGACGTCGACGCCCAGGGTGGCCAGAGGACCGGTGTCCGCTCCGGAACGGGCCAGGGCCCGCACAACGTCGCCCCGTTCGATGAGGAGCTTGCAGATGTTGGCGCCGGCGAGACCGGTGGCGCCGGTGACAAACACGGTCTGGCTCATGCCCGCGACCGGTCCGGAGCCTCGGCGTAAGCGGTGTCGACCTGCCCCGGGTCGTAGGCGATGACCGGCTCACCGTTCCCGAACACATCCAGGGTGTGGATGAAGCGATGAAGGCCCATGGCGTTGGCGCAGGTGAAACCCAGCTCGATGATCTGGGCGGCGGTGAACACCTCGCTCAGACGACGGTAGACCTCGTCGTCGATGGCGTGGTGGTCGGCCGACAGCAGGTCGAGGAACTCGACAGCCAGACGCTCCTGTTCGGTCAGTTCCGAATGGCCGGGAGCGACCAGGCAGGCGACGTCCTCGTCGGTTATCGAATCGTGCTTGCGGGACTGCATGCACGGCTGGCACTCGCCCAGCTGCGCGCTCCGGATCCGGATGAGCTCCAGGATCCGTCCTCCGAGGAGGCTCTGCTTCCCCCACGCGCCCCGCGCCGCGTCGGTCATCAGGATCTGTGACGTCCGGTAGGCGAAGATCTGGAGCGGTATGGGGGTGGCGTAGGTGCCGTCCGCCACCCCGTCCTCGATGATGCGGCGAGACCTCTCGGCCAGCTTGTCTAGAGGAATCGGCTCTATCCTTGGCATTCAACTCCCACTTTCAGCCGTATTGCGCGTCTGTCATGCGTGCGTCCCCCCGAACTTAGAAGGCTGGTGCCCCTGTGTCCATGGACCCCTCGGCCGTACTCCTCACCGACCGG
>Ga0209068_10001019_pt1 | contig 14238 bp, 14 predicted proteins | sample ColStrG_CSR_2012_FD_187200 | JGI IMG/M metagenome (GOLD analysis project Ga0209068, IMG submission 187200) | Freshwater sediment microbial communities in response to fracking from Pennsylvania, USA - Cold Stream Run_MetaG_CSR_2012 (SPAdes)... | ecosystem: Environmental > Aquatic > Freshwater >... | reverse complement strand
GCATAGGTCGTGCGGGAAATCGCCTGGCCGAAGGGCAGCACGAAGGCGCTATTTGGGGCGCTCGAGCCCACATAGGGAAGCAACCCGCCGATCGGGATCTGGTAGGGATTGACCGTGAACCCCTGCAGGTAAAACGCGCCATCCGCGTTATTGTAGGTCGCCACATAGGGCGTTCCCTGCACCATGACGCCGGCCGGAAGCTCCACGCTCGGCGCCGAGCGCAAGGGCTTGGCTCCCAGCCCATCCACGTTGAGCGTCACCGTCGCGCCGCTGGTCGTGTGCGGCACGAACGCGATCATGGCGCCGTTCAGGTCGGGAAAGTTGTCGAAACCCTGGTTGGAGGCGACCGTATACGCGGTCGCGGTTCCGGCCGTCGCGATGGTGCCGGAGATGTCGTCGCGCCATTCGGCGAGCCGCGCCATCATGGCGCGCGCGGAATCGTTGACCGCGCTCGGCGCCATGCCCTCGGCCCAGTTGACCGTGTTGTCCGCGGTGGCGTTCGACGACGCCGTGCGCGACCATTTCCAGAATGCCATGGGTCACCTCGATGAAAAAAAAGCCCGCCGGATCTCGATTGCGAGATCGGCGGGCCGTGATGCTCTCGAACGCTTTGCGCCCCGTCCCGCAGCGGGTCAGGGCAGGTCTACTCGTACAAATGCGCAGCTGAAGTCAGGTCAGGCCGAGCCCGGCGCCAGCGAGCGCCGGCAGCCTCAGCGGCCGGCTTTGGAACGCGGGCCGGACGGTCCGCCGGACCGGCGATCCCGCGGGGCCGGAACCAGGGTCGGCGGCTTGCCGCCGCGGCGCCCCGGCATCCGCGTGCCCTCCGAAACCAGACGCAACGGCGCCCGCTCGTCAGGCGGCCGCGGCGCGTTGGGATCGGCGAGGACCTTCGCGATCCAGCCTAGCCGTGGGGTCCGGGACTGCATGGTTAAACTCAACACCAAACAGCCTACCGGACCGTTAAGGCCCCTCGGGTGCCCCCTCCCCGCACGCACCGCGGAGCGGCCGACCGGCTACCGGCACGGTGCGGTTTCCCCGCAGCACAAGTCGGCTCAACCAGCCGTGCAGGCATAAAAAACCCGGCCTCGAGCCAGCCCGAGGTCGGGGCACACTTTCTCAGTTTCAATTTCACGAATAGTCTGATTTGCACGGCGGCGTCAACCGATCGCCATCCACGGCATCGCCTCAAAGCGCGCGCTTGTTGATAACAAGCAAAGAACAAACAACCGTGGTTATAGGAGCCCATCACCCTTCCGCATTATTCAGACTCAGCACCGCTCGGGAGAGCCGGCATCAGATGCCGAGCTGACCCGGCCGCGGCGCTCATAAAAAAACCGATCCAGGCAAGGCCGAGATCGGAGCACACTTCGTGAGTTTCAATTTCACGAATAGTCTGATTTGCGGAATCGCGTCAAGTGCATCAGGCGCACTTTCACTTCAACTCGGCCAAGTTTCCTGGAACATTTTCAGGAAGAGCGGAGGTTGTGATTCCCCCACGAGGTCGAAGGCGGACGTCAACGCCCCTGCCCCATGGCCCCAACGGCCATCGCTCAGGCGCGCCTCGATCAGCGCAAGCCTGTCACCGATCTGTCACATAGATTATATTCAATTGTCACAAGCACCTTGCCGGCATAAAGGACCACCGATGAAAATCACGATCTCAGAATTTGACGGCCTCGCCACCAAGATCACGCTCGTGGGTAAGCTCGATATCGCGGGCGCGGAAACGGTCGATTTGCCGCTGGCGACGGCTTCCGGAGCGCGGCGCAACATCGTGATCGATATGGTCGGGGTGGATTTCATCGCCTCGATCGGGATTCGCCATCTGGTCATGGCCGCCAAGGCGGTCGCACGCGGTGCCGGCAAGCTCGTTCTGCTTGATCCGAGCCCCCTGGTGACCGACGTGCTGGTCACGGCAGGACTTGACGATTTTCTCCCCATCGTGCGATCGGAAGACGAGGCCCGCGCCGTGCTGGCCGGCGCTGCCAGCGCCTGATTCCTGATTCCGGAAACCGGATGTGAATGCCGCCGTCGAGACGCGCACCTTCGAGGTGAGATCAGACGAGCTGGCCGCCATCGACAGCTGGGTCGAGCGGGTCGCGGCGCGATGGGGCGAGAGCGAGCGCACCGTCTTTCGGACGCGGATTTGCATCGCCGAGCTCGCCGGCAATGTGCTCGAGTACGGCATACCGCGATCCGGCGACGATCATATCGTGGTGACGCTCCGCCATTTCCGCGACGGCATCGGAGTCGAGTTCCTGGACTCATGCGGCCCGTTCGATCCGACCGGCGCGACCGCCGCAGCGAATGCCGGTACGATCGAATCCCTGCGCCCAGACGGCCGCGGTTTGCTGCTGGTGCGCGCCTACGCCCAAGACATCGCGTATTGCCATGACGGCGCCCGCAATCGCGTTACGCTGAAAATCAATTCGGCTTGATGCATCCGCCCGCTGCGGCGAAACGCGCTCTCACGCGCCCACAGGCGCGGCGATGTGCATGAACATCGCCGCCACATCGTCGAAGGCGGGTCGGCCAGCCTCGAATGCCCGCACGGCATCGACCAGGCGGGTCAGCGGCTGCGCTTCGCCCGGCGCAACGGCGGACAGAAATGCCTCGACGCGCGCTTCGCCGAATTGCGCGTCCGCGGGATCCGCCGCCTCGGTGATCCCATCTGTGACGATGAGCAATTGATCCCCGGCCTCGAGACGGACTGCCGCCGACGTATGCACCGAATTCTCCAAGATGCCGAGCGGCCGCCCGCCCGCAGTGCCGAGCCGCTCCACATTTCCGTTCGACCGGCGCAGATACGGCGGGATATGCCCGGCCCGGACATAAATCAGATTTCCGGTCTGCGGGTCGAAGCTGGCGAGAAAGAGCGTGAGGAACATGCATGTCGCATTGTCCTTGGACAGCGCGGCGTTGACGAGCCGGATCGCCTTCTCGGGCGCGCGAAACAAAGCTTCCGCGTCCGGGCGCGCGGCAATTCCGCGGATGAGCGAATGCGCTCGGGCCATGATCAGGGCGGCGCCCGCGCCTTTGTTGGAAACGTCGCCCAGAACGACGACCAAGAGGCCTTCGTCGATCTGGAAATAGTCCACCAGATCGCCGCCGACCTCCTTCGCCGGCTCGAGCAAGACATCGATCGAAACGGCAAAATTGCCGAAGCGGCCGCGCAAGGGCGGCGGGGTGAGCTCGAGCTGCAAGGTGCGCGCCTCGGCGAGCTCCGCTCGCTTTCGGTCCAGCTCCTCCTGCAGGCTTGCTTCCGCGCGGCGTCGATCGCTGATGTCGTGAAAGCTGGTCAGCGTCGCCGGCTCCCAGTCGAAAACGTAGCGGACCGAGGATATCAGCACCCACAGCTCGCTGCCGTCGGCCCGACGGACGGCCGTCGCGAAATCAACCGAGCGCTGGTCCGCCTGCGCGCTCAGGATGCGCGCCTGGTCCTGGTCGGAAACGTAGAGATTGAGCGCCAGCTGCTCCGAACCTTTCGGGCTCGAAAGCCCGAACAGCTTGCGAAATCGCGCGTTCACGTGCTTGAGCACGCCGTCTTCCTGACCGATCACCGCGAGCGCGACGGGCGCCTTCTCCAGCATGGCGCGAAGTTCCCGTGTGCTGTCCTGCAGCATATACTCGGTATGGCGCCGTTCGGTGACGTCGGTATAGATCACGACGTATGCGCCATTCGCCAATGGGTTGCGGCGAAACTCCAAGACTCTTCCGTCCGGAAGCATCCGCTCGGCGACATAAGGATCGCCCAGCGACGCGATATGCTCGCGCACCATCGCCTCGACCGCATCCGAACTGGTGCCGTAGTCGCCGCGCTCGCCCATCAATCGAATGAGACCCTCGAGCGTGCGGGCACGCGCCAGCTGCGCGTCGGAAACGCCCAATATGTCCGGCAAGCGCCGGTTCCAGACCGTGAGCTGATGCTGGTCGTCGAACATCGCGACGCCCTGCGTCACGTGCTCCAGAATCGCCCGCAAGTCGGAAGCGGGATCTGGCCGCAGCTCCGCGGCGCGACGGCCGACGCGAGGGCCGGGTTTCCCTATTGGGGCAGACATGGACCAGAATCCAGGGCTACGCGATTTGCCGACGGCCAAACTCTAGGGGAAGAAGCATCCGCGATAAAGGCGTGTCTTTATCGTGGTTTGGTGCCGGCCGGCGCCGTCTCTTAGACTAGCGTCTCGCTCGGCGCCTCGCCAGGAGAGCGCCCGCCGAGGCGGGGGCGGATTCGCGACCTGCTCAGCCGCCCCGCTCTTCGAGCCATGCCCGCGACTCCCGGGCTATCCAATCCCAGGCTTCCGCGATCGACTTGAATTCACCAATCTCTTCGATCGTGCCGTCGTCCCATTCAGCCTCGACATACCAATGGCTCTGGTCGGCCAATCTCATCTCTCGCGGCTTGAAGATCGGCCGCGGGAATTTTGGGAGGCTGGTGGACACGCTAGATTCCGAAATAAAATGAGGCGAACAACGCGATCAATCCGACAAACACCACAAGCCCCAAGACCGACCCGCGAATGAGGTCGTCGTGGAGCCTGCTGAGTATGAATGCGGGCTTGCGACTCGCCATGTCGCGAATATGGGCCTAGTTCAAGATATGCGCCACCCCGACGACATGGGATCGCAATTGGAATCTTAGGATTGCAACTAGAATCTTGGGATCACATTAGAATCTTGGGATCGCAATGAGAGTGTAGAATGTTGAAGCGGCAGGCTGTAATCGAACGAGTAATTAGATACCGGCAAACGAGGCGCGGCTCGGTCCCGTCCATCGGGGCCGGACGCGCCGGATGGCCGACGACGGCAGCCGTCACGCAATTCGAAGCTTCGGGAAATCGAGAGTGGTGGTGCAGCGGGTCGCGAGTAGCCGGCTTGGCGGTGGTATGGCGCCAGTGGTCCGAATCTGACGCCGGCAACTTTGCGTCGACCCGGACCACCAGCAAGTTTGCTGCAGCAAGTTCAGAGTCTTGTGGTGTGGCGCCGATGCCCTTCACTGGGGGAACCCTGCATCGGCGCTGCCTGGCCGCAAGACTTTTTCTTTTCCGCTCACAGGCGGCGCCTTAGTGGAAGAACGGACTTACTGGTACCTTTCAGGAACAATACAATTCCGTAAGGTTTGCCGACCGCCGCTTTTGCAGCGATTTTCGCGGTATTCTGCGGCTGGGCCCGCGCAGAACCCCGGCCGAGACCCCGGCTTTGGGCCCGTCGCTTTCTTTCAATATGCTATAAGTCGAGCCCATGAAGATCCTGCTCATCGAGGATGACCAGCCGACCGCCGCCTTCGTCGAGAAAGGGCTGCGTCAGGCTGGACACGAGGTCGATCACTCCGGCGACGGCCGTGAAGGGCTGGTGCTGGCCACCACCGTTACCTATGACGCGGCCGTGATCGATCGCATGTTGCCGGGGCTCGACGGCATGGCCCTGGTCAAGACCCTGCGCGGCGCGGGCGTCAAGACGCCGGTCCTGTTCCTGACCGCGCGCGGCGGGATCGATGACCGCGTCGAGGGTCTCGAAGCCGGCGCCGACGATTATCTCGGCAAGCCCTTCGCCTTTTCGGAGCTCTTGGCCCGCCTCAATGCGCTGGCACGAAGGCCCCCGATCGCCGGCGAAGCGACCGTGCTGCAGGCCGGCGATCTCGTCATGGACCTGGTCGGGCGCAAGGTGCGCCGCGGCGACCAGCCGATCGATCTGATGCCGCGCGAATTCAAGCTTTTGGAAGTGCTCATGCGCAACCGCGGAAGGCTGATGACGCGCACGATGCTGCTCGAGCGGGTATGGGATTTTCGCTTTGACCCCAAGTCGTCCATCGTCGAAACCCATGTCAGCCGGCTGCGGGCAAAGGTGGATCGGCCTTTTGATATTCCGTTGATCAGGACGGAGCGCGGCATGGGGTACATTCTGGATGGCCCGCCGCCCGCCGATCGCACGCGGCGGCGATGATCGCGTTCCACCGCTCCGGTGCCGTCCGCATCGCCGTGCTTTTTCTGGCGCTGTTCGCCTGCACGGTCGTCGCCGCCTTCGTGGTGACCTATACGCTGGTGCGCGAAGAGATCGTCGCGCATCTGCGTACGAACATCATGGCGACCGCGGACGCCATTGCGGCGCGCCTGGCCCGCGAGCCGCCGGATCTGGCGCTCGTCACTTCGAGCCGGCAACGCGTCGCGGCCCTGTTCGATGCCGACGGCTCCCTGGTGATCGGTGAGTCCGGATTTACGCCCTTCATCGGGTGGCGCGAATTCCCGGCCGACAATATCGGGCTGCAGGAAGCCCCCGAATATCGCTCCGAGACGGTGCTCGCCTACGGCCGGAGCGTGGGAACCCGGACTCTGGTCGTGGGCGAGGGAATGGACATCCTGGAGGATTCCCGGGAGGCGCTGACCAGCGCGCTGGTCTGGAGTCTCGCGTTTGTCCTGGTGGCGGGATTCACCGGCGCTGCGGTGATCGCTTGGCGGGTCGATCGACGGCTCGGGCGCACGCAGCTCGCGCTCACCGCCTATGCGTCCGGCGAGATGTCGCGGCGGCTGCCGATCGCCGGTTCCGGCGACGAGCTCGACCGCGTGGCGCTTTCGGTGAACACCGTGCTCGATCGGCTTGCCGCCCTCATGGAAACGACCCGCCAGATCACCATCGACGCGGCCCATGACCTGAAGACGCCCATGACCCGCCTGCTCCATCGGCTGGCCGAGGCGGAAGGCAATTCCGTCGCGGAAGCCAAGGCGGTGCTCCGTTCGGCGGCGGCGGACGCCAAGCAGATCATCACCAACTTCGATGCGATGTTGCGGATCGCAGAGATCGAGGCGGGCGCACGGCGCTCGCGCTTCGATCTGGTGGACTTGTCCGATGTCGTCGAGACGGTCGCGGACGCCTATGGCCCGGAAGCGGAGCAGGCCGGCCAGCGGCTCGAGACCAAGATCGGCCCCAAGCTCTACGTGACGGGCGACCGCGAGCTCTTGACCCAGGCCTTTGCGGACCTGGTGGAGAATGCGATTCGTCACGCCGGCAAGGGCGCCGCCATCTGCCTGATGGCCGTGAGCCATGCGGCGAGCGTGGAAGCGATGGTGAGCGACACCGGTCCGGGAGTGCCCGAAGCCGACCGCGAACGCGTGCTGGCGCGTTTCGTTCGTTTGGAGGCGAGCCGCACCACGCCCGGCACGGGTCTCGGGCTCACGCTGGTCAAGGCGATTGCGGATCTGCACAATGCGCGTCTCGCGCTGAGCGACAACGACCCCGGCCTGCGGGTGACGATCACCTTCGCGCAACCGGCCCAGGCCGCAAAGTAAGCCGAGCGCCCTGCCCCGAGATCAGTCGCGCAGCGCGCTCATTTCGCTGCCGGGGCCGGTCGCTCGACCAGCCGTTTGCGTATTTCGTAGCGCTCGCCGAGTGCCCGCGTGATCGGCCGCTCGAACCAGAAATGGACCGCGAGAGCCGCAACGATCGTGGCCGCGGCCGCGGTCACGAGATAGAACCAGGAAACCGCTACGAGGTCGGCACCCGATCGAACGAACAACTCGCGGACCGCGCGCCCCACCAGCGGGTGGATGAGGTAGAGCGCGTAGGAGGCGTCCCCGATCACGCCCATCGGGCGCGCGCCCGCCCAGGCTCCGGAGGGCGCGCCCAGCACGGCGCCAGCCACGATCAGGGCAGCCGGAATCCCCCAGTCCGGCAACCGGTGAAACTCCGCCGCACCGCTTTCGAAGGCCGTCCGGCCGAGCAGCAGAAGCCCGGCGCCGATCAGCAGCAGCCTGCTCCAGCGCTGCAATCGCATGCCGGAGGTGTAGACGAGCCCGATCGCCATGCCGAACACGAACTCGAGCACGATCTCGTTCGACCAATAGGCCAGCGGCATCGGCAGCGCGAAGATATTCCCCGCCATGACGCCGACCGCCAGCACTGACGAGACCAATAGGACCGCCTGGTATCGCGGCCTCGTGACCGCGACGCAAAAGAGGACATAGAACAGAATTTCGTAGTTCAGCGTCCAGCCTTGTCCCACGACCGGTTCATTCAAGCCGTCGGAGGCGATCCACGGCAGGAAGAAATACGAGGCCGCCACCATGCCGGGCGAGTACGCCTTGTGGGGCAGGTGCGGTGCGACGAGCGTGATCGCAAGATAGAGCGTCGTGACGCTCCAGTAGAGCGGCACGATCCTGATCAGCCGTCGCTTCAGGAAAATGCGCGGTCCGTCCGGCGTAGCGAACAGGCCGCCGGACGCGTGCACCATGATGAAGCCGGAGATGACGAAGAAAACATCGACCCCGGCATAGCCCAACCTCATATCGGGCAGGGCCTGCGCCAACCCGAGACGGTGCACGAGATCGTCCTGTGCATGGCCGGCCAACACCGCCAGCGCCGCCAGCGCACGCAGGACCCGAATTGAGAAGATACTCTGCAAGTCAAAACCTTGATCCGGCGCGGCGCCGTTGCACCACGATCCAAACCGTATCCAAGATCAGGCGCCTTTGAAAGCTGCAACGACGGAGGCGGCATCCTGGTCTGCAAAACAGACTGGTCTGCAAACAGACTGGTCTGCACCGGAAGGTCGAAGCAATTGATCGGCAAATTTTTGCGCAATTTCAAGCCGAAGCCAGCAAGCCCGACACGTCAGCGATTTCGCCGGCGGTATAAGTTATCCTGAGTGCAACTGGACGAACGTCGGACGCTCGAACAGTGGAGCACGAGGCATTCTCGTTTCAGGAGATCTTCCATGCTCAGAACAACAACCATCGGGCTTGTTTCCATCATCGCTCTCGGCGTCGGCCTTGCGTCGCCCGCCGCCGGCATGGGCAATCACCCGGGTGGTGGTGGCAGCGGCGGTGGCTCCATGCGCGGCGCCAGCACGGGTGGCGGCACCATGCAAAGCGGTGGCTCCATGCGCGGCGCCAGCACGGGTGGCGGCAGCATGCAAAGCGGTGGCGTGGGGCGCAGCAGCATGATGGCGGTGCGATCGGATTCTTCCCCGGGCCGGCTCGCGGATCACGACATGGGACGCATGCGGATGGGTGAGGATCATGATCGCGGCCGGGATCACGACCGGGACCGTCACGACCATGATCGCTTCCGCTTCTTCCCGTCGTTCGCCTTCGGCCTCAATACCTATTATGCCGACACGTACGATCCCGGCTACAGCGGTTGCTGGGAACTCCACCGGGTCTGGAGCCATGGGGCCTGGCGGCTCCATCGGTTCTGGGTGTGCAACTGAGGCATGATGCCGAAAAGGTGCAGGCGTCTCGGCCAAGTGCTCGCCCGGCAACAAGAATGTTGGCGCCGCTCGAGGGGGGAGACGGCCTGACGGCATGCGCGCGGCAAGCGGGCTTCCGCCGCGCCGACAAAGATGCCTTCGCCGTCAAGCGGGCGGGCGGCTCCGCCAAAAAAGCGGAGCCGCTTGCCGAACCACCCTCGGGAAGGGCCGCTATTCGAGACCGCGGCGATAGTCCGTCGGCGTCTGCCCCGTCGCCCTGCGAAACGTCGCCGCGAAGGCGCTGGCGCCGCTGAATCCGACCTCGAGCGCAACGTCCGCGACCGACGTCTTGGGATCAGCCAACAGGGTCCTGGCGCGCTCGATGCGGCGATTGGTGTGATAGCGGTGCGGGGGAATGCCGAACGATCGCTTGAACGCCCGCGCAAAGTGATAGGTGCTCAGTTGCGCCAGGTTCGCCAACGTGGCGAGCGGAAAGCCGCCGGCCAGATGCTCCTCGATGAATTCCACGACGCGCCTTTGCTGCCACGCCGCAAGCCCGCCGCGCACGGGAAACAGCACCGGGCCGCCGTCATCGAGCCGGATGATCTCGTGCGCCAGCACCGCGCCGAGCGCTTCCGCATAAAGCCGGTCGCTGGCGTCGGTGCTGCCGATTTGCGCCTTCAGCTTGAGCACCGTTTGCCAGATGCTGTCGTCATCGAAGAACAGTCGCGGGCGAACCTCGGTTGCCGCGACGTCGCGCCCGGCATCGACCATCAACATGCGCGGATCGATGTAGAACAGGGTTGCCTGCAGCGAGACCAGCGGCTTCATCCAGCCGGAAAACGCGCAGCCCGACGGGATGAACGTAAGCTTGTGGGTGAGGTCGCGGCGCGTCGATTTCGGCAGGCCCTCCACCGTGGCCTCGCCGTCGTAGCGCTGGGCTTGCTCCAGCGCCACCAGGAGATGGCATTGCTCGATGCGATGAAACTCCAACGGCTGCCGGCTGGTCAGCTTGAACGTCACGGCCCGCAGGCCGCGCCAATCCGCCACCTCCCGCTCGAACTCCCGAGACGGGGGAGGTGCCGCCGGCTCACGCCCGCTCGTCGTCATTGCGGTTTCGTCATTTGCGGCTTTGTCATTGCGGCTTTGCCCGGCCTTGGTCCGCCTCAAAGGCGGAACGGTCCCGGGGGCGCCAATTTGCCCCACGTGTAGGACAGATGCCCCGCAAATCGGGCGGCACCGCGACAAATTCGCCCCCCACATGGCGATCACAGCGAGTTGATCATTTGGCCGCAGGCCGCCTCCCCTGCTACATGGTCCCGCGGCCGGCTGCCTGGCGGGCCCGATCATCGACCGCCGCTCCAATCAGGCCCTCACCATCGAGGCGCCGGCGCCGGCCTCATGGTCATTTGCGGGAGGGTGCGCCTGCCCGCCGGTCTGCTATCCTGACCGTCAACAACAAGGGCCGCGGGAGCGGCCGCAGGGGGAAGAACACAATGTCTTGGTGGCCAGGCTGGAACTCGATCGAGGGTGCCGCCAAATGGGGGGACATCTTCTTTTGGACCGGTTTCGCCCTCCTGGTCCTGCTGGCCGGATGTGAAATCCTTTCCAAGGTCTACAGCTGGCGCAAGGACACCTTGGTCGCCATGCAGGAGGATTTGATCGCCGTCGCGCGGAACATACGAACCCAGCAGACCGACCAGGAGCGCCTCGCCGCGCAAGCACGCCGTGACGTCGAGATCGCGGCCGCGCGCGTCCCGGAAGCCGAGACCGAAAAGAGCGAGCCGGAACCGCAACCGCCGACACAGTCGCAACCGCAACAAGCCGCCGCCGAGCCAGAACCGATTCCACGCACATCCGAGCAGGTCGCCCGTCTCCAGGAGCGGTCGCCCCGCGGCCTGACCGAATCGCAAAAGAAGGCCATCATCGGGCTGTTGTCGCCGTTTCGCGGACAGAAGTTCTCCGTGGTCTGCATCGCGGGCGACCCGGAAGGCAAGAGCATAGCGGCGGAAATCATGAGCGTGCTGCGCACCGCCGGGTGGGACCTTCCGGAAGGCGGCGTCGGCGAAGCCACTTACAACAAAGAGCCGCTCGGTCTTTCGTTGATGGTCAATGCCGGACAGATCACGACGCCGAGCGTGCTTCGTCCGGTCGCCATGTTGGTCAAGGCACTGGCGGATGCCGGGCTGATGCAGCGCGACGGCGCGCTCGCCGATCCCAATATACCGCGCGATCGCATCGAGGTTCGCATTGGCCGGAACCGGAACCCAGCCTGACGGGTCGCGGCGGGCGCAATCACGACGCGCATCGACCCGGCCACAGATTCCCTCTGGCTGTTGCCGTATTGCAACAGCCAGGCGCGGTTTTGGCATGTACCATCCTCCGGAGCGTGGTGGGCGAACGAAATAGGGGCATGGGTTATGCGGAAGCTGCTGCCGGGAAGCGTGGCACTTATTGCGTTGGGTCTGAGCATCCCTGCAATGGCGGGTGATCTCGACGTTCCGGGGCCAGGGCCGGCCTACAAGGCGGCACGGCCGGTCATGCGCGCGTATGATTGGACCGGCTTCTATGTCGGCGGCAATGTCGGCGGCCACTGGGGCACCGACAAGATCACGACCACCACCGATGCCGGCTTCGAGGGGTCCGGCACCGGTACTGGCGCGGCCGCTATCGATGCGGTTTCCCCGACCACGCTGCATCCGAAAGGCTTCATCGGCGGCGTGCAGGCCGGCTACAATCTGGAGGGCAGCGGCGGCGTGTTCGGCATCGAGGTGGATGCCAATTGGCTGGGCGGTTCCGCGATGCGGACGCTGACCAACATCCCGGTCATCAGCCCCCTCGATGTCATGACCAATTCCACGCAGGCCTCGTTCCTCTCTACCCTGCGCATGCGCTGGGGAACGGCGGCGATTTCCGATCGCTCGCTCCTGTACGTGACCGCCGGCTTTGCCTTCGCCACCCTCAAGACCACCGACACGATGGGGCACTTCGGCGTAGTCACCTCGACCACCAACACCACGACGGAACCGGGTCTGGCGGCCGGCGGCGGCTTTGAATACGCCTTCACCGACAACTGGTCGGCGAAGTTCGAGTACCTCTATGTCACCACCAAGAACGTCGGCACCACGATCCCGGGCGTAGTGGGCGGCGACAACATTGCGGTCAATCATGATTACAGCGACCACATCGGGCGCTTCGGCCTGAACTTCAAGTTCGGCGGGTAGTTTTCGGCAGCCCTCGCGCCGGCGGTGTGAGACCGCGGACGAATGCTCGCATCGGCGCAGCCCGCCATTGCGACGGCGACAGATGACCAACCTGGATACGACGCAGCCCGCTACCTCCGAAAAGACTTGTGGCTCGTGCACGGAATGCTGCCGGATGATGTCGGTGCCCGAGCTCTACAAGCCGGCATGGACTCTTTGCCCCAATTGCTCGACCGGGATCGGTTGCCAGGTCTATCCCGACCGGCCGCAATCGTGCCGGGACTTTCTCTGTGGCTGGCTCATGGCTCCCTATATGGGGCCCGATTTGAAGCCGGAAAAATGCCACGTGGTATTCTTTCAACCGGACCGGCACACCATGGTGGCCAATTGCGATCCTGACTGGCCGGATGCCTGGCGCGCCCCCCATGTGATCGACATGCTGCACCAATTGGCGAGGACATTCGCCGATCGAATCGTATTGGTGCGGGTTGAAAATCGATTCTGGCGCATCCTGGAGGATTCCGTATTGCCCATCACGAGCTGAGCGATCGGCACATTCTTTGCTCTCTCGAGCACATTCTTTGCTCCTTCAAAGTGTCACAAGAATCAGATAGCTCTTTTGGCATGGCGGCTCGTAGATGGTGAATCGATGAGCAGGGGGACGCGTCCGAAACTAACGGATCGTGGTCCATCGCCCTCCGCGTCGCCTACTTCCGAAGTCCTTCCACATCTCCCGATCCGGTTTCAGGGCGCAGCTCCGCAGCGCCCTGGCGCCGGCAATTCCCTTAGGTTCAGCAAAAGGAGTCTGCCCTTGGGTAAGCAATCCACGAAGAAGAGACGCCGAAACGCTCGCTCGACCGCGACCGCTGAGATCATCGAGTTTCAGGGGTCCAAGTTCGAGGTCGAGCGCCTCCCTCCCCCCATCAAGGCGCTCAACCCGACGCAGGGCGACTATCTCGATGCCCTTTCGACCAGCCAGCAGGTGGTGGTGCTGGGGCCGGCGGGCACCGGCAAGACCTGGATCGCCGCTACCCACGCGGCCGATCTCTATCGCAGCCGGCGCATCTCCAAGATCATTCTCACCCGGCCCAATGTGCCGTGCGGACGCTCGCTGGGATTTTTTCCGGGCTCGCTCGAAGACAAGTTCGCGCCCTGGGTCGCGCCCGTGGTCGACGCCATCAAGGATCGGATCGGCGCGCCGGCCTACGAGATCGCCGTCAAGCGCGGCCATATCGAAATGGTGCCGTTTCAGGTCATGCGCGGCAGATCATGGAAAAACGCCTTCGTGCTGCTCGACGAAGCCCAGAACACCACGCCGGCCGAGATCAAGATGTTTCTCACGCGGGTGGGCGAAGACTGCACGGTCATCATCAACGGCGACGTGAGCCAATGCGATCTCGATGAAACCTCCGGCCTGCATACGGTCCTGCGCCTGATCAAGTCGCAAAGGCTGCCGGTCCCGGTGATCGAGTTCACCATGGCGGACATCGTGCGCTCCGGCCTCTGCGCGATGTGGGTGCGCGCCTTCGCAGGAGCGCGTATCTGACGGAGACGCGATGCCGGCGCTGATGTAACGCTCTTTAGTCGCCACAAGAACTTATCCCGGGCTTGACCCGGGATCGTTCCAGACTCCGGCGTTTGGAACGGTCCCGGGTCAAGCCCGGGACAAGTCTGGAACGGTCCGCAACGAAGAACACATCACGGCGCATTGGCGCTGGCTTCGGTCGCGAGCTTCCTGATTTCGCTCGGCGTCTTGTTGAGGTTCGCGACCAGCTCGTCGATTTCCGCGCCCGACACCGGCCGGACCTCGAGATCGAGCTGGGCGGCTTCAGCGAGAAAATCCTTGTCCCGCATGGT
>Ga0209068_10001018_pt1 | contig 14254 bp, 12 predicted proteins | sample ColStrG_CSR_2012_FD_187200 | JGI IMG/M metagenome (GOLD analysis project Ga0209068, IMG submission 187200) | Freshwater sediment microbial communities in response to fracking from Pennsylvania, USA - Cold Stream Run_MetaG_CSR_2012 (SPAdes)... | ecosystem: Environmental > Aquatic > Freshwater >... | reverse complement strand
ATTGATCGGCGGCGCCTAGGGGCGCCGCTCTTCATTTACACGTGAGGCAGTGGCGAGCGCCGCTAAAGCGTGTCAGATTTGTGCCCATTCAAGTGGCGCGGATCATGCCATGCACAATGCTTCCCTGAGAGTTCTCGCGGCGACGGCATGGGCTATTGCAGCGGCGACGCAAGCCACAGCGCAAGGTGCGGCACCGCCAGCCAAGCCTGAAATGACGCAAAGCTGCCCTGGCTTGGTCGCGGTACGGCCGCCTCTCGTTGAGCCAGCCGCGTTGCGTCTTGCCGCGCTTGAGCGCGACCAGGTTCGCATCACCTATGTCGGCCACTCGACTTTTTTGATCGAAAGCCCGCAGCTTGTGCGTATCGCCACCGATTACAACGACTACGTAAAGCCAACTGTATTGCCCGATATTGCGACGATGAATCATGCGCACTCCACGCACTACAGTCTATCGCCCGATCCGGGCGTCAAGTACGTCCTGCACGGTTGGGCCGACGACGAAAAACCTGCGCGCATCGATCTGCAATTCAAGGATGTGCGCGTGCGCAACGTACCGACCAACATCCGCACGTTTGAAGGTGGCACCGAACGGCACGGCAATTCGATCTTCATCTTCGAAGTCGCTAATTTGTGCATAGCGCATCTCGGCCATTTGCATCACACGCTTACTCAGCAGCAACTCAATGAGATCGGCCGCGTAGACGTCGTGCTGGTGCCGGTAGACGGATCTTACACGCTCGATCTCGACGGCATGGTCGAAGTGCTGCACGCGATCAAGGCGCCCCTGATGATTCCCATGCACTATTTCAGCGCCTACACGCTTGATCGCTTTTTGCAGCGTGTGCGCCAGGAATGGGACGTGCAAGTCGTAGAAATTCCATCATTGGTAGTATCAAAGACGAGCCTACCGCCGAAGCCGAAAGTAGTTGTGCTGCCGGGGCATTAACTTTTGTCGGTAACCTCGTTGCTAATTGGAAATACGTGCATCTCGCGGCCGTCAAATTGCGGCCGTGATTGCCTATTTATCAACAGCGCCAGTTGACCACGCGGGACTAATGGGTAGTTGTCGCGTTCCTGATGCGCTCTTTTTTGAGGGATATTGAGGAATTTTTCATGGTGCAGACTTGGAGTAGTTGGAAGCGATTTCCCGATGCCTACAGTGGCGAACACGTTGAAGCGCCAATCGGCCCCGGAGTTTACGAAGTCCGTCACACGATGACCGGCCGGGTCGTCGCCTTCGGTCATTCCGGCAACGTCGCGAACGCGCTCGCCGACCTGAAGCTGAACGGCAGTGCTGGTGTATTCAGCCGGCTTTTCCGCAAACAGCCGCTGGTGTCACGCGTCTCCGATCTCGAGTATCGCACTTGCGCGGCCACCAGCCGCTCCGAAGCCAAGACTGCCGCGCAACGCCTGATGGGGCTGCGGCAGACTGCTTGGCGTCGGCGCATGGACGTGGGTTGGGCTGCACGCCAGTCGAACTGAACTCGGCAAATTTCCGTTTTGCGGCCGGCCACTGTGCCGGCCGCTTCATTTTGCGGACATAGCGCGCGGCTTCCGGTCGGTCATCGACTTCGTATAGAGTTGTCTCCGCCTAAGGGGATGCGCGCCGATGCTGAGTGCGGAACAGAACGATCTCATCACCCGAACCGGACTCGGTACACCTGCGGGCGACCTGATGCGGCGTTATTGGCAGCCGGCGGCACTCATCGACGAGCTTTCCGGCAACCGTCCGGTCAAACCTGTCCGGCTGTTCGGCGAAGATCTAGTGATATTCAAGGACGAGCAGGGCCGTTATGGGCTTATCGGCCGCCGCTGCCCGCACCGTGGCACGGATCTCGCTTACGGGCGGCTCGAAGGCTTAGGTCTGCGATGCGCTTTTCATGGCTGGTTGTTCGACGTGCACGGCAAATGTCTCGAGACGCCGGCTGAGCCCGAAAACAGCAATCTCTGCGCCAACATCAGGCAAAAATCTTATCCCGTGGTGAAGAAGAGTGGGATTCTGTTTGCTTATCTCGGGCCAGGCGAGCCGCCGGCGTTTCCTCATTTCGACTGCTTCGTTGCGCCGGCGAGCCACACCTTCGCCTTCAAGGGTATGATCGACTGCAACTGGCTGCAGTCGCTCGAAGTTGGCGTCGACCCGGTGCACACATCGTTTCTGCATCGCTTCTTTCACGATGAAGATCCGAGCCAGGCCTACGGGAAACTATTCCGTGATACCTCGCGCGATTCCGATATGCCCATGTCGCGCATCATGCGCGAATTCACGCGGCCGCGCATCGAAGTCGAGCCGACCGAATTCGGCTTCAGACTTGTAACGTTGCGGCAGATCAGCGAGGCGAGCACTCATGTGCGCGTCACCAATCTGATGTTTCCCAATGCCTTCATCATTCCGATGAGCCGCGAGATGACGATCACGCAGTGGCACGTACCAATCGATGATGAAAAACACTATTGGTATGCAATCTTCACGAGCTTCGGCATGCCGGTTGATAAGGATGAGATGCGTCGCCAGCGCCTCGCGCTCTATCAGTTGCCCGATTACATTCCGAACAAGAACAAGAGCAACGATTACGGTTTTGATCCGCACGAGCAGGAACACGAGACCTATACCGGCATGGGCGCCGACATCAACGTGCACGACCAGTGGGCCTGCGAGTCGATGGGCGCGATCCAGGACCGCACCAGTGAACATCTCGGTACTTCTGACAAAGCAATCAGTGCCTATCGTAAGCTTCTGCGGCAGGCCATCGAGCAGACGGGCAAAGGAGAGACGCCGATCATGGTCCTTGATGACGCGCAGGCCGCGAGCATCACGGGACCGGCGGCGGTTGACGGCATCGGCCCGGCCGACGACTGGCAGGGCTATTGGCAGAAGAGCGAAGCGAGTAAACGTCGTGCTGCGAGTTGGACGAACGGGCGTTAAACCGTAATGCCCCCGCGTTCGCGTAAACCTGCCAGCTTCGTCGAGCACCACGGGCTGTGGAGCGACGCGCAGGCGAAGAGCGCCGCGCAGGTTGAACGCATCATCGAAAGAGAACAGCTCGAAGTTGTGCGCTTTTCTTTCGCCGACCAGCATGGCGTGTTGCGTGGCAAGACCTTGCTCGCATCCGAAGCCGCAAATGCGATGCGGGCGGGCGTCACCATGACCACGACGCTGCTCGCGAAAGACACAGCTCACCGTACCGTCTATCCGGTTTTCACGCCGGGCGGGGGTTTTGCAATGACGGAGATGCAGGGTGGCGGTGATTTTGTCATGGCTGCCGACCCGTCGACATTCCGAATCCTGCCTTGGACGAATAAGACCGGTTGGCTGCTGTGCGATATTTATTTCACCAATGGCAAGCCCGTGCCGTACTCGGTCCGGGCGCGCTGCCGCGATGCACTCGCAACGCTCGCCAATGCGGGATTCGATTTTATCGTCGGACTGGAAGTCGAATTCCATCTGTTCAAACTGGAAAACCCGCGGCTGGCGCCAGCCGACGCTACGTGGCCTCCGGAAGCGCCGGAAGTCAGCCTTCTCACGCAAGGCTATCAATATCTCACTGAATCCCGCTTCGACATGCTCGATCCGGCGGTCGAGATTATCCGGCGCGCGATCGAGCAGCTGGGCTTGCCACTGCGCTCGGTCGAAATTGAGCTTGGCCCAAGCCAGTGCGAATTCACTTTTCGTCCGCAGGCCGGCCTCGCGGCTGCCGATAGCATGGTCTTGTTCCGCGCAGCGGCGAAACAGATCGCGCGCCGCAACGGCTATCTGGCGAGCTTCATGTGCCGGCCCGCGCTGCCGAATGTGATGTCAAGCGGGTGGCATCTACACCAGTCGCTGGTCGAAACCAAAACAAAGCGTAACGCCTTCACCTTCGACCATCCGGACGTGCTCTCCACCGTTGGCAAATACTATCTGGGCGGCCTGCTCGCTCACGCACGTGGCGCCGCTGTCTTCACCACGCCGACCATCAATGGTTACAAGCGTTATCGGCCCAATTCGCTCGCGCCCGACCGTGCCATCTGGGCGCGCGACAATCGTGGCGTGATGATCCGCGTGCTCGGTCAGCCCGGCGATCCCGCAACCCGTCTGGAAAACCGGGTCGGCGAGCCTGCGGCCAATCCTTACCTCTATCTGGCGTCGCAGATTTATTCCGGACTCGATGGCATTGCGCACAGGCATGATCCGGGGCCTTCGGCCGACACACCCTATGAAGCGGTTGCAACGCCGTTGCCGAAAAATCTGAGCGAGGCTTTGACCGCGCTGCGCTCCGATGAGGCTTTCCGCGCCGGCTTCGGCGCGGGGTTCATCGATTACTACACACATATCAAAGCGGCTGAGCTTGAACGCTTCCGGAAGGAATCGGATGACCGGGCCGAGGCTACCCCTTGGGAGCAGAAGGAGTACTTCGATTTATTCTGATGGTTCGAGCCACGGTGCACGCTGTCGTGACCGGGCAACGAGACAAAAGCCCACAGTCCCCACCATGCCGGCGACCGAGAGGATGAGCTTGACCTTTGCGGCCGCGCCGGGGCCAAACGATGCCGCGTAGTCGGCGACGATAGGATCGCTGGCGATGACGTCGCCTGCGATCCATCCCAGCAAGCCCGCGCCAGCCCATATGATGAGTGGGAAGTAGTTAATCAGCGCCATGAGAATGTTGGCGCCGGCCACGATCGCTGGAATGCTGATGCCCAGCCCGAACACGAGCAATGCCAGGCTTCCGTCGGCGACTGCCGCCACGGCAATGACGTTGTCGAGACTCATCACCACGTCGGCAACGGCGATAAGCTTCACGGCTCGCCAGAGACTATCGGATGAGGAATTTCCGTGGCCGGACTCTTCACCGGGCACAAGTAATTTTACTGCGATCCAGAGGAGTGCCGCTCCGCCGACGATCTTGACATAGGGCAGCAGCATGAGCGTCGAGACGATCGTCGCGAAGATAAGGCGCAATAAAAGCGCTACCCCGGTGCCCAGCACCATTCCCATGAGACGTTGCTTTTGCGGCAAATTCCGGCAGGCGAGTGCAATCACGATTGCATTGTCGCCTGACAACAAGACGTTGATCCAGATGATCTGAACGACCGATATCCAGAACTGGGGCTGTGTATTGATGCCGATACCGTCAAAGAATTCGGTCATTCACGATCCGTGTGCAATTTGATCAAGCAACGTTTTCGGTGTGCGGGGGGCGGCGTCGCTTGCGTGGCGCAAAGCCATGTCTCGCGCGCCATGCCGGATCGAGCGTTTCCCGCCACACGCTGTAGAGAAGGCTGACGAGCCCAAGCGCGCCAACAATGAGCAGCGACCATTGGAGGATCTCAGAGCGCGCCGCGTCGGGGTGGAAATGATCGAGCAACGTCAGGTAAGGGAGCGCCCAAAGCGCCACGAGCGCGGCCCAGTTGACGAAAACAGAACTGGCTGTTGGCCCGAGGGCGTCGCGCCATTTGTGTAATGGCTGACCACCCTTCGATCTCCGCGATCGAACGTATCCCGCGCGGATGTGAGAAATTCCATTCAATGGATGTCGGTTCGGCACAATCCTGTCCGCAAAGCCGCAATTCAGATTGCTGAAAGAGTATGCCCGCCGGATTCGGCTACAATCCGGGATGAATACCCGGGTCGTTGCCCTTGGGTATTTTCCCCTAGGGATTAATATCCGGGGGTGCCGTCGCGGGAGAGGTTTAAAATTGATGAGCAGCGGAATCCAGTCGGAGCGAATGCGAGCGATGGCTTTCCCGCGAGTCTTCGACGCCCACAAATTGATCGTCGGACTTGTTTACCTTGCGGCATACGCGGTGCTCGATTGGATCAGCTTCATCGAGCCTTACGCGCACCTTGGGATCACGCCGTGGAATCCTGGCACCGGCTTGAGTTTTGTCCTGCTCCTGCTGTTTGGCCTGCGGATGATTCCATTCCTGCTGATTAGCCCTTTGCTCGCAGATTACTTGAATCAGCAATTCGCCATGCCGTGGCACATCGAGATCGTTGCTTCGGCATTGGTCGGCGGTGGCTATTCGATCGCGTTGACGTTTTTGTTGCATCCGAAGTTGCGGTTTGAACCCACGCTCGACTCAATGCGCGATCTCGTTCTCTTAATGGTCGTCGCGGTCGTGAGCGCGGCTTTCGTCGCAATTGGATATGTAAGCCTGACGATTGCCGCCGGATTGTTGCCGGCCGCGGACTTCACAGCGGCGACGCTGCGCTATTGGGTTGGCGACGTCATCGGCATCACGGTGATAGCGCCGTTCGCGCTATTTGCATTGACTCGTCGGCGCATCCTGCCGATGACGACAGAAACTTTGCTGCAATTTGTTGCAATCGGCATAGCCCTGACTCTGGTATTTGGTCTGGCGGAGGAACAACAATTCCAATTATTTTATGTGCTCTTCCTGCCAATTGTCTGGCTTGCTGTACGCGCCGGCTCGGAAGGCGTTAGCGTCGGGATTCTGGTCACACAACTCGGGCTGATCCTCGGTATCCAACTTTTCCCGGCGGGGACATTCGACGTGACGGCGTTTCAGGCGCTGATGCTTGTCTTGGCAGTGACGGGGTTGATTGCCGGTGAATTGGTTACTGAACGCAGGCGCACCGAAGGCCAATTGCGCTTGCAGCAGGAATCGCATTCGCGTCTTGCGCGCCTCGGCAGCATGGGCGAACTCGCGGCTGCAGTGGCGCATGAGCTCAATCAGCCATTGATGGCGGCTGGCACTTATGCGCGGCTGGTAAACGATGCGATGAACGCGGCACCCGTCGATGTCGTGACAGTTGCCGAGACCGCGAAGAAGGCCGTGGCGCAAGTTGAGCGCGCCGCTGAAGTCGTGCGCCACCTGCGTGCCCTGGTACGGCTCGATCGCAGTAACCGCGCACCGTGCAGATTCGAGCGGATCGTGGAAGAGACACTCGAATTATGCCAGCCGGACCTCGATCGCATGCATGTGACCCACCGAACCGCCATTGCCCCCGACCTTCCGCGCATCATGGTCGACCTCCTGCAGGTCGAACAGGTCCTGATCAACCTTCTGCGCAATGCGATAGAGGCAATCGGCGAGAGCGGAAGCATGCGTGGCACTATCGTGATCGAGGCTAAGAATTTCGATGCCGACTTCATCGAAGTTCGTGTCGTTGACACCGGACCAGGCTTTCCACCCCAGCTCCTCGAAAGCGCATTTCTCCCACTTTCTTCGAGCAAATCCGAAGGGCTCGGCATTGGATTGCCACTGTGCCGGTCGATTGTCGAGGCTCATGGGGGCAAGTTGTGGCTTGATGACGGCTCGCGAGGCGGCGCCGTCCACTTTACGCTCCCCATCGCAAAGACGGTTGAGGCATGAGCGCTCTCATTCACATCGCGGTGATTGACGACGATGAGGCGGTGCTCGACTCCCTGCGCCTGTATTTCGCTCGACAGAACATTGAAACATCTTGCTTTGCGTCCGCGAAGGAATTTCTGGCCGTGATCGAGGGCGGAAAGCGATTTGACTGCATTGTTTCGGACGTTCGGATGCCCGGGATGTCCGGGCTGGATCTGGTTCACCGTCTAAAGGGCGGGGGTTTGGCCGCACCGGTTATCCTGATCACGGGGCATGGTGACGTCGATATGGCGGTCGCTGCCATCAAGGTCGGCGCCTTCGATTTTATTGAAAAGCCATTCGATGAGGCTCGTCTGCTTGCCAGCATTCACAATGCGATTGAAAGGAATCAGCAGCCTGAAATCGATGCGGCCGAACTGGAAAAGCTGCGATCTCGCTTCATGACGCTCTCAGCCCGGCAACGCCAAGTCATGGAGCTCGCCGTGGCGGGCTTGTCGAATAAGGAAATCGGATCGCAACTCAAAATAAGCCCAAAGACCGTGGAGAATCATCGCGCCTGGGTGATGGAGCGCATTGGCGCCCGCAATATCGCGGAACTGGTGCGCATTGCGATGAAGGTCCAAGGAATGCCGCCGGGTTGATCGGCTTCCGCCGTAGCAGGTGCCTCGCCGGTATACATTGAGGATGGAAAGAGGAATTTGGATCTGTTCTGATGCCTTACGCCCTTACATCTGACAACGTGAAACTCTATTACGAAGAAGTTGGGCGAGGCACACCGATCCTGTTCGTGCACGAATTTGCCGGAGACCATCGCAGTTGGGAGCCGCAGTTACGCGAGTTCGGTAAGCACTATCGCTGCATCACTTATGCCGCACGCGGCTATAAGCCATCCGATATACCGGCGGATCCTGCCGCCTACAGTTACCGGCATGTCATGCACGACGCTGTCGCTGTACTCGACCATCTTAAAATCGCGCAGGCGCATCTCATCGGTCTGTCGATGGGGGGTTACACGGTCTTGCAGGTTGCGCTCAATTATCCGAGGCGAGTGCGCTCACTTGTTCTTGCCGGCGCGGGTTCGGGCAGTGAACGTTGGTACACAGAAGAATTTCACAGGCGTTCGTGCAATCTCGCCGCCCAATTCGAGCGCGAAGGTTCTGCTGCGGTTGCGCAAACCTACGGTCACGGTCCCAGTCGCATTCCCTTCGAACTCAAGGATCCGCGCGGCTTTGCCGAATTTACGAAACAGCTTGCCGAGCATGACGCACAAGGCTCCGCGCACATGTCGCGCGGCTTCCAGGGTGCGCGCCCCTCGCTCTACGATTTCGAGACAGAAATCCGGAGAATGCCGATGCCGGCGCTCATCCTGGTCGGCGACGAGGACGAGCGATGTATAGAGCCGGGATTGTTTCTGAAAGATGCGATTCCAGCTTCCGGGCTGGCGATCTTTCCAAAAACCGGCCATGCCGTGAACCTTGAAGAGCCGGACCTGTTTAATCAGGTGGTCAGCGATTTCTTGTCCCGCGTCGACGGCAACCACTGGTTGGCGCGCGACCCGCGGTCTCGCACGCCAAAACCCTCACCATAGGAACCCGGCGGCGTTCTGTTCATTATTGGGACGAAAAGCCGGAAGGAGCGCTGCCGATGCTGAAATGGGCCTTTGTTTTCCTGATTATTGCCGTGATCGCTGGCATTTTCGGCTTCACCGACGTTGAAGCCGCGTCGGCCACAATCGCGCAATGGTTATTCGGGATTTTTCTGGTGCTATTCTTGGGCGCGCTGGTCATCGGGTTGGCCATAGGCGCCAAGCTCACATCATGACCGTTAACCTTCGATAACCATGCCGGGAATTCTCCCGCAACTTTCCGGAGATTTCCGGTTATTATCTGTGCCTCATCTTCAGCGGAGTGCCACTCATGCGTAACGTCGTGTTGGCAATACTAACGCTAGGCTTGTTCGCATTGCTTGGCGGATCCGCCAGTGCCGCCGATCGCTATCCCTACCGCTCTTACGGCTCGCACTCGCACGTTTGGTACGGCAGCGACTGCTGCCGCCGAGGCGAACGTTATGGCCCCGGCATTCGCGTCGTCGAGCAGGTTCCCTATTGCGGCGATTGCGACAATCTCATCGGTCCGAATACTTACAACGTGGCGATCAGCTACATCGGCTATCTTCCCTGGACGCGCGGCTGCGCTCTCGGCGGCTGCTACGGCTACTATGGCGTCTACGGTGGTTGCTACTGGAAAGAAGTACCGGTCCCGAACGGTCGGGGCGGCTGGGTCCGCGGCGTCGAAAAGTTCTGCAGCTAAAGGCTTGCAGCGTCCGACGCTGCGACGTCAGACATCCACGCTGGCGGCCAGCGCGTTCTGTTCGATGAAGAGTCGGCGCGGTTCGACCAGTTCGCCCATTAATTCCGTGAAGATGTTGTCGGCGTCCTCGCCTTCCTTCACTTTGACCTGCAAGAGCGAGCGCGCATTGATGTCGAGGGTGGTTTCCCACAGTTGCTCGGGGTTCATCTCGCCCAGGCCCTTGTAGCGCTGGAGCGTAATGCCCTTGCGGCCGGCGCCGGTCACAGCTTCGAACAAGCTGACCGGTCCGTGGATGGGAGTTTCTTCGTCTTTCCGGCGTAGCATCGCGGGCGGCCGGGGACGAGGATAGGTGTCCTGCAAAGATGGCCGGAACTCGTCGAGCTTGCGTGCGTCGGCGGATCCGAGCAGCGCCTGGTCGATGACGGCAACTTCCTTTACACCGCGCACCGTGCGCTCGAAATGGAAGCCAGCATCGTCGAAAGTTCCCTGCCAGCCGCGCTCGGTTTCTTCTTCCAGCGCATCCAACCGCTTGGCGATGTAGTCGGCAGCAGCTTTCGCGTCCTTCGGGTTGTCGGTGATCTGCGAGCGTAACACGCCGGCGATCGCGGCCTGTTCGATGACCTTGCGGTTATACCGGCTGTGCAGACCCGACAGAATATTGCGGATCTGTCGGGCTTCTTCCACGAGTTTGCGCAGGTCGGTACTGGCGCGTTCCTCGCCTGACGCGAGTCGCAACACCGCATCCTCGATGCCGGTAGAGATCAGGTAGTCTTCCAGCGCACGCTCGTCCTTCAAATACTGCTCGGACTTGCCGCGCGCCACCTTGTAAAGTGGCGGCTGCGCGATAAAGAGATTGCCGCGATCGATCAGGGCCGGCATCTGGCGGAAGAAGAACGTCAGCAGCAACGTCCGGATGTGGGCGCCGTCCACGTCGGCGTCGGTCATGATGATGATCTTGTGATAGCGCAGCTTTTCCGGGTTGAATTCGTCGCTAATGCCGGTTCCGAGCGCGGTGATGAGCGTTCCGATCTCCTGGCTCGAAAGCATCTTGTCCAGACGCGCGCGCTCCACGTTGAGAATCTTGCCGCGCAACGGCAGCACCGCCTGGAATTCACGGTTGCGGCCCTGCTTGGCCGAGCCGCCGGCGCTATCGCCCTCGACGATGAAGAGTTCGGACTTGGCCGGGTCGCGTTCCTGACAATCGGCGAGCTTGCCCGGCAGCGAAGACACGTCGAGCGCACCCTTGCGGCGCGTCAATTCGCGTGCCTTGCGCGCAGCCTCGCGGGCTGCTGCTGCTTCTACGACCTTGCCGACGATCACTTTGGCTTCTGTCGGATGTATTTCAAACCAATCCTGCAAAGCCTGGTTGATGACGTTCTCGACCACCGGACGCACCTCGGACGAGACCAACTTGTCCTTTGTCTGCGAAGAAAACTTGGGGTCTGGCACCTTGCAGGACAGCACGGCCGTCAATCCCTCGCGGCAATCGTCGCCGGTGAGCGCGACCTTCTCTTTATGAGCGGTCCCGATGGTCTCGGCGTACTGTGTAATCTGGCGCGTCAGCGCGCCGCGGAAGCCAGCGAGGTGCGTGCCGCCGTCGCGCTGCGGGATGTTATTGGTGAAACAGAGCACGCTCTCGTGGTAGCTGTCATTCCACCACAGTGCACATTCCACTGTGATGCCCTCGCGCTCGGCCTTGATCATCACCGGAGCGGGGATCAGTGGCTTCTTGTTGCGGTCAAGGAATTTCACGAAGGCCTCAACACCGCCCTCGTATTTCATCTCCTCACGCTTTTCGACCGCGTGGCGCTGGTCGGAGAGGATAATCACAACGCCGGAATTCAGGAATGCGAGCTCGCGCAAGCGATGTTCGAGTGTCGTGAAATCGAACTCCACCATCGTGAATGTCTTCACCGAGGGCAGGAAGGTAACCTCTGTGCCGCGCTTGCTCTTCGCATCTCCGGTCGCTTTTAGTGGAGCGACCGCGACGCCGTCGCGGAACTCCATGAAGTGCTCCTTGCCGTCGCGCCAGATAGTAAGCTTGAGCCAACTCGAGAGCGCATTTACCACCGAGACGCCGACGCCGTGCAATCCGCCGGACACCTTGTAGGCGTTCTGGTCAAATTTTCCGCCGGCATGCAGCTGGGTCATGATGACCTCGGCGGCTGACACACCTTCGCCTTTATGGATGTCGGTTGGGATGCCGCGGCCATTGTCGCGCACGGTGCAGGAGCCGTCCGGATTGAGCATCACGGCTACTTCGGTGGCAAATCCCGCAAGGGCTTCGTCGATGGCGTTGTCCACCGTCTCATAGACCATATGGTGGAGGCCCGAACCGTCATCGGTATCGCCGATGTACATGCCTGGCCGCTTGCGTACTGCGTCGAGGCCTTTGAGGACCTTGATCGACTCGGCGCCATATTCGGACGGGTTCTTGCGGGCCGGTTCAGCCATTGGCGGCACCTTCAGGACGAGCAGAAAATTGAGTCGAAATAGGCAGTTTGTGTGACACGAAAATGGGGTTCCGTACAGGCTAAAGTCAGTGGACTTAATATGTTGATTTACCAGTATTTTTTAAAGGGGAAGCGGTATAGAAATCCCCACTTTTTTCACCTCATTTTTAGTCCGAATCGGGCCTCTAAAACTCATTCCAAATGGCCCGAATTCAAGCAGCGTTTAGCGCGTTGAATCCTTTGCTTGCACGACGTGGCGCCATGGCATTTAAGCCAGCAGGATTGCCCACCTGATTGATCGCTCCATGCGCTTGTTCAGTCGCCAGTTCGAAGTGCCGCACCGTCTGCGGGCCATCGTGCGCGCACGGGAATCGAGCGTGATCGTGCTGGCGGTGATTGTTGGCGCGATTGCAGGCTTGGCAGTTGCCGCCATGGGCGAAGCGGTCGGCCTCATGCATCAGGTTTTTTTCGGACTCGATCCGGGTGAGCGACTTTCCGGCCGCGTTTCGCTCGATCCGTTTTATGCGTTCATCACGCCCTGTGCCGGTGGCCTGCTGTTCGGGATCGTTACGGCTTACGTTACACGTCGGCGCAGCACCGAAGTCGACCCGATCGAAGCCAACGCGCTTCATGGTGGCCGCATGTCGATGCGCGGCAGTCTGATCGTCGCGGCGCAGACGGTGTGGTCGAGCGGCGTCGGCGCTTCGGTTGGGCTCGAAGCTGGTTACACGCAACTCGCCAGCGGCATCGCGTCGGCAATTGGACGCGCGTTTCGTCTGCGACGCAGCGACATGCGCGTGCTGGTCGGCTGTGGGGCCGCCGCCGCGATCGCCGGCGCCTTTGGCGCTCCGTTGGGCGGCGCCTTTTATGGCTTCGAATTGATCATCGGCAGCTACTCGATCGCTTCGCTGGCCCCCGTTGGGATGGCGTCCTTGGTCGGCTATTTGACTGCACGAGCCTTCACGCCAGACCGGTTGGGCATCGAAACCGGCGCGACGGCCAGTCTTGCCGTCCATGATGTCGTGATCGCCGCTTTCGTCGGCGTGCTCGCCGCCGTGTTTGGGATTCTTCTCATGCGCGGCGTCGCCGCCTGCGATCTGGTTTTCACGCGATTTAAGGTGAAGCCGGCACTGCGGCCGATGATAGGCGGCGCGCTGGTGGGACTGATGGCGATCCTTTCGCCGCAAGTAATGTCATCCGGGCATGGAGCCTTGCACCTGACGGGCATCTTCAAGTTGCCGCTTGCAGCGATCGCGCTGATCTTCGTACTGAAGGCACTTGCTTCCATAGTCTCGCTTGGCTCCGGTTTTCGCGGCGGCTTGTTCTTTGCCTCATTGCTGCTCGGCGCTCTCGGCGGTCAGCTGTTCGCATTCGGACTCGCCGCCGCATGGCCGGGACTGCACCTCGATCCGGACTCATACGCAATCATCGGCATGTGCGCGCTGTCGGTCTCGGTGATCGGCGGGCCGCTCACCATGACCTTCATCGCGCTGGAAACCACGGGCGACCTGTGGCTGACCACCGCAGTGCTGATTGCGGCGATTATCGCCATGCAGGTGACGCGCGAGTTCTTCGGTTATTCTTTCGCGACCTGGCGGTTCCATCTCCGCGGCGAGGCCATCCGCAGTGCTGCCGATGTGGGCTGGATCCGCGATCTGACAGTCGCCCGAATGATGCGATCGGACGTGCGCACCACGCCCATGGAGGCGCCAGTTGCTGTATTCCGCGAGGCATTTCCACTGGGGTCGACTAACCAAGTTATCGCGGTCGACGAAGACGGTCGTTATGCCGGCATGGTGGTCGTGGCGGAAGCGCATTCCGCCGAGCTCGCTGCCACGGCGTCGGTGCGCAGTGTCCTGCATCAAGCCGACCACATGCTGTTGCCGCAGATGACGGCGCAGGAAGCGATTGCCGCGTTCGATCGCTACGAAGCGGAAGCGCTGGCGGTGGTCGATTCCCTCGAGCGCCGGCAGGTAACCGGGCTGCTCAGCGAGGCGCATACATTACGCCGCTATTCCGATGCCTCGGAGCGGCAGCGGCGCGATCTGCTCGGTGAGACCTAAACGTGCTGAAATGAGCACCTGCGTTTAGTCCGACGACAATTCGTGCGCGGCGTGACTCACCCTTCGCAAGTGCTGGAACCTTGGTTCGTAGTTAGGAATCGGCTTGCTGAATGCAGCAAGGGCCGCCGCCAGA
>Ga0209068_10001016_pt1 | contig 14284 bp, 13 predicted proteins | sample ColStrG_CSR_2012_FD_187200 | JGI IMG/M metagenome (GOLD analysis project Ga0209068, IMG submission 187200) | Freshwater sediment microbial communities in response to fracking from Pennsylvania, USA - Cold Stream Run_MetaG_CSR_2012 (SPAdes)... | ecosystem: Environmental > Aquatic > Freshwater >... | reverse complement strand
AAGATCGACGAGCTCGCCACCCGAGTCGAGTGGAATTCGCGCATTTTCGAGGATCGGCGGAAATCGATCAGATACGCCTGCGAAGTCCCCGTCACTATCGACAAACGTTTGTTTGCGCTCAGCCGCGCGATTCAACAAGCGGCGGAGCAGTGATCCGCCGGCGCAACGAAGCTCAGTTGCCGGCCGTCGGTGCGGGCTGCGCCTCGGTGACCGGGAGGAGCGCGTCGCTCCAGCCGTCGGTGCCGTCGGGATACCAGGCGACGTTGGCATATCCCATCGACAAGATACGCTTGGCCGCGTTCCACGACATCCAGCAATCTCTGAGGCAGTAGATCACCAGCAGTTTTGTACGGTCGCCACCGCTGGCCTGTTCGAGGTTCCTGCGCAGGTAATCCTCGGTGGCTGCGGGGAGCTCGCCGTATCCGGTACCGGGAAGCCAGATGCTTCCCGGAATATTCAGTCGCGGCTTGTCGCGCCAGATCGTTCCCGGAGGCAGGTTGGCGGGCCGCGGCGCGCGGGGCAACACGTCGACGAAAACGGCCGATTTGTCTTGCCACAGCCGTTCGGCCTCGGCGGTGGAGACGACGCGGGCGCCGGCGAGCCCGGCCGGCGTCGGGGCGCGATAGTCCTTGGTACGATATTCCGCGGGCTCGGGCGGCCGGTCCTCGCCGCGAACGTCGGCGGCGACGAAGAGAGCAAAGCCTGACACGAGGCCCAGCAGGACGCGAAGCTCATTCATCGCGCCTGCGTCTCACCCGCAATGGGTCGATCGTTCTCGTCGAGCAGCGGCACCCCGAACCCGAGCAGGAGTCGATTGATGTCGCTCTGGTTCTCGGCGATCAGCCTGTTGAGTTGCCGCTTCCAGTTCTGATCGGCCGGGCGAACACCCATGGCGATCCGAAATGCGAGCGATGGACCCCCGGTTTCCTTCAGCAACAGCACGACGCGCATGGGCGGGTTCGCTTGCTTCGCATAGTAACCGGCCATCGGACCCCACAGGATTCCGAGATCGATCTCGCCTCTGACAAGGTCTCGCATCATCGACTGCGCCGAGGAATCGACGCGCGTATCGATGACCAGCGGATAGGGCTTGGCGTTCCGCATCAGCCCGTTGACGGCGAGATAGGTGGCCGCCGGCGTCCCGGCCACGACGCCTATGCGCTTCTCCTTGAGGCGCGCATCGGTGAGCATATCGACGTCATCGAGCCCGCCGCCCGGCCGGATGACGAGCGCGTAGGCGGTTCGATAATAGGGATTGGTGCTCTGCACGAGCTCATCGCCCTGAGGGAACCCGGGGATGAGGTCGCAGCGATGGGCGCCGAGTGTGTTGCGCACAAACCCCGTCGCTTGCGGATACCAGACATACGCGAGCTTCTTGTCGAGTTTCGCGGCCAGCAGTTCCGCGATCTTGTTTTCGAATCCTTCGCCTTTTTCATTGGAGAATGGAAGGTTGTTGGGATCCGCGCAGACTCTGAGCACCTTCTGGTCGACGAGCTCCAGTTCCAAATCGAGCCGCACGCCCTGAGCACGCGACAGATGCGCGGCGGCCGTGGTGAAAGCCAGCGAGATCATTGCTATGCCCAATAACGAGCGGCTGCAGAATAGTGCCATGACGGCCCAGTCTCCCATGCGAATCCGAAACGCCGTTGCGTGTGCGTAGGGGCGCCACCGCTGTCGGCGGCGGTCAGTAGTCCCTCAGTGCTTTTCGCCGAAGCAGCCGTCTTCCGCCTTGGTGAATGCTGCCGGCTTCGGCTCGCGCTTTTCCGGACGCACGCGCCCCATCGCATTATTGGCGCGGGCGCGCAGGTATACGTAGATATCGCTGATGTAGCACATCACATTCGGATTGGTGCCGAAGGCCGGCATCACGTTCTCCTGCGACGTGCTCACGTTCCTGCGGCCGCCCGCGACGATTCCGAGAAAATCGCTGAAGCTGATATGCTTGAGCGAGTTCTTCAGCGCCGGCGCGTACATAGATCCTTCGCCGTCAGGACCGTGACAGACATGACACTCCGAATGATAGCGCCGATAGCCCGAATACGTGTACCAATCAACGGTTCCGTCGGTTCCGATTTTGTAGGTCGGATCGCCGTCCTTGTCGTAGTACCTGCCGTCTTCCGATCTGACTGCGGTCGGATCGCCCGAGCCGTCGGCGCGGACCGCCAAAATCCCAAACGCGAACGCCGAAGCCGCAACCGCAATCGCAGGAATGGATCTTTTCACGGGTTTTCCCTTCCGGCGCGGCCTGCCGCTCGACGGGCTTGCCGGCGCGTCCGAGTGACCCGCCGGCAGCCGTTGACGTCGCGGTTCGCAAAGCCTCAAGGCAGAGCGAACACCGTAAGTTGTCCGCCGAGCGCGGTGTAGTTGCGCAAGCCGGCATAGCCGCCCACAGCGCCCAATCCGGCCGTCGGATCGGTCAACCCGGCCGCAAGGCCGATGCCCGCCCAGCCGCCGACACCCGACATTACCGCGATATATTGCTTGCCGCGGTGTTCAAAGGTCATGGGGTTGCCGATGATGCCGGATGCGGTCTTGAACTTGTAAAGTTCCTTGCCCGTCTTGGCGTCGACGGCCTTGAGATAGCCTTCGAGCGTTCCGTAGAACACCACGCCGCCCGCGGTCGAGAGAGCGCCGGACCAGACCGAGAACTGCTCCTTGTCCGACCATGCGATCTTGCCGGTCTTGGCGTCCCAGGCGATGAAGTTGCCCATGTTGGCCTCACCTTGCGGCGGATACATGGAGAGCACTGCACCGACATAGGGCTGGCCCGCCGCATAGCGTACGCGGAAGGGCTCATAGTCCATGCAGACGTGGTTGGTCGGCACGTAAAACAGGCCGGTGTCCGGCGAATAGGCCGCCGGCTGCTCGTCTTTCGTGCCCAGCGCCGCCGGACAAATGTTCTTCGAGTTCACGTCCTCGCCATTGTGCTCCGTCGAAAACTGCGGAACCACCGCAGGGCGACCATAGGTCGGCGAGCTCTTGTTCATGTCGACGCCGGTGGTCCAATTGACCTTCGGATCGTACTTCTCGGCGACAAGAAGTTCGCCGCTCACGCGGTCAAGCGTATAACCCAGGCCATTGCGATCGAAATGGACCAGCGTCTTGCGTGTCTGGCCGCCGATTTGCTGGTCGGCGAGAATCATCTCGTTGACGCCGTCATAGTCCCACTCGTCGTGGGGCGTCATCTGATAGACCCACCGCACCGCGCCGGTGTCGACGTCACGCGCCCAAATCGCCATCGACCATCGGTTGTCGCCGGGCCGCTGCTTCGGGTTCCAGGTCGAGGGGTTCCCCGAGCCGTAGTACACCAGGTTCAGCTCGGGATCGTAGGAATACCAGCCCCATGTGGTGCCGCCGCCGATCTTCCACTGTTCGCCCTGCCACGTGTTGGTGCCGGAATTGGGACCAACCGGCTTGCCGAGCGAGGTGGTCTTGACCGGGTCGATAAGCGTGTCGCTGTCGGGGCCCATTGAATAGCCGCGCCAGACCTGTTGGCCGGTCTTGATGTTGTAGGCCGTCACCGAACCGCGGACGCCGAACTCGCCGCCGGAGATTCCGACCAGGACTTTATCCTTGATTACATGCGGCGCTGCGGTGGAGGTTTCTCCCTTGCTCGGATCGCCGTTCTTCTGCATCCATACCACCGTACCGGTCTTGGCATCGAGCGCCACCAGCGTCGTGTCGGCCTGGCTCAGGAAAATCTTGCCGTCGGCATAGGACAGGCCGCGGTTGACGGTGTCGCAGCACATGACCGGAATAACGTTCGGATCCTGCACCGGCTCGTATTTCCAGACGATCTTGTTCTCATCGGCCAGGTTCAATGCGTAAACCGGGTTCGGGAAAGGCCCATGAAGGTACATCATGTCGCCGATCACCAGGGGTGCGCCCTCGTGACCACGCAATACCCCTGTTGAGAACGTCCACGCCACCTGCAGCTTGCCGACATTGTCGGCTGTGATCTGCTTGAGCGTCGAATGACGCGTATTGGCATAGTTGCCCGCCGGCATGACCCATTGCTTGGCATCCTGCGACAGCTTGATCAGTTCCTCGTTTGCATAAGACGAACTTGCGGCAATCATCGCCGCGGCGCTCAGATAGATACTAATCAGAAGTTTAGGCATCGCGTTTCCTCCCTGTGACGTTGGTCGTCGGGGTGCGCCGATGCGGACCAAGCGTGCCCGATATCGGCACAGCTCTCACGTGGGGAAGAATTTCCGGCAGCGTGTCACGACCTCAGTGACGGGTAAGAAAGTAGTGGGCAAGAAGTGTTTTTATTCTTCTTTCCAACCCAGTCGAGCCTTCGAACAAACGCCGACGCTCCCTAACCGCCAACGTCCTTGAAGCCGGAAACCTACAGAAATAGTATGCTCGCAACGGTGAAGGCGCAATGATTATCGACCAAAGCCGTGCAGCAAATGTCCTACAAACTCAGCCACGATATCGTCGTAATATGGCGATGGGCAGTAGTCCAAATACCACAATGGGCAGTAGTCCGAATTTGTGCCCACATTTGTGGGCTGGTTCGGATTGGCGTGTTGTTGTGGCCGTGCTGCTACGATTCGAAGGCGGCGCGCTGTTTGCTTGCCGCGGCGTTTCTCTTGATGGCGGGAGTGGGAGCGGGCTCGGTCCCGCCGGACGCACCTCTGCAAGTGCGCGAAGTGGCGGTCGGAGTCTTCGTTCACTTTGGCGTGAACGCTCTGATGACAGCCGAAAACGAAGGAGCAATCGCAAACATCGGATTCGTGGTCGGCGATGACGCCGTCGCTGTGATCGATACAGGCGGCAGCGTGCGCGAAGGCCGCCGGCTGCTCGCGGCGATCCGTAACGTCACCGCAAAGCCGATCCGTTACGTAATCAACACCCATGCCCATCCGGACCACGTATTCGGCAATGCGGCGTTCGCGGGCGAGGCCGCCATATTCGTAGGCCATCGCAACCTGCCGCGTGCGCTGGCGCTGCGCGGCCCATATTATCTCGACGCATTTCGACGCAGTATGGGCGATGCACTTGATGGCGTTGAGCTTATTGCACCGCAGCAGTTGATCGACGGCGAGGTGAAACTTGATCTCGGCAATCGCGCGCTCTCGCTTCATGCATGGGCAGCGGCCCACTCAGACAGCGATCTCACGGTATTCGATGATACTACCCAGATACTGTTTGCCGGCGATCTCGTTTTCGTCCGGCATATTCCGGTGGTGGACGGAAGCCTCCGCGGTTGGCTCGCCGCCGTTGATGCCCTCTCCCGGATTCCGGCGAGGCGGGTCGTGCCGGGCCACGGACCGTTGGCCGGATGGCCGCTCGCTCTTGCGGGCGAACGGCGCTACCTTGAACGTCTGGCGCAGGACTGCCGCGCTCTGATCGCCACCGGCGGATCGATTGCGGAGGCCGCCGCGACCGCCGGCGTTTCAGAAAGGTCGCAGTGGGAGTTGTTCGAGGCGTATAGTGCCCGCAATGCGACGGCGGCATTCGCGGAACTCGAATGGGAGTAGGCTCATGACCTTCGATTCGACGTACATGTGCAAAGGGCGATTGATGTTACGCCTCGGCGTGCGGACCCTGTGGGTGGCGGCGCTTGCGGCGGCGCTCGGTTGCGGAGCGGCGCGGTCGACGCTGGCGGCGGAACCCGTGGACCCCTGGCCCGAATTGGCGCGCGACATCTTCAACGGACGCCAACTTGCCGATGGCGCTGGCCTGATTGCGATCGACATGCCCTATCGCGCCGAGGATGCCGCCATTGTGCCGGTCACACTGCGTGCGACGCTCCCGCCCGGCGATGCCCGCACCGTCAAGGTGATCACCCTCGTGATCGATCAGAACCCCGCGCCGGTCGCCGCCACGTTCCAGGTCGGCGCAGGAGTGACGATGATCTCGACGCGCATACGCGTGGATTCCTATACCAACGTGCACGCGGTGGCCGAGCTGAGCGACGGGAAGCTCTACGTTTCGACGACCTTCGTGAAGGCGTCGGGTGGCTGTTCGGCGCCGACGACGAAGAACGCAGAGCAGGTCAACGCGAACGTCGGGCAGATGCGGTTTCGGCAATTCGCCAAATTGAGCGAGGGCCCCGCGAGCGGCTCGCGCGAAGCGCAGATCATGATCCGTCATCCGAACAATTCAGGCCTGCAACGCGATCAGGTCACGCTGCTCTACATTCCGGTATTTTTCATCAAAGAGTTGCGGGTCCTGCAGGGTGACGAGCTGGTGCTAGCGATGGAGAGCGGCATTTCGATCTCGGAAGACCCCAATATTCGCTTCAGCTATCTGCCGAACGGCTCCAACACCTTTCGGGTCGAGGCGGTCGACTCCAGCGGCCATGTATTCAAAAGCGAGTGGCCGGCCGCGCCTGCGATGTGATCGTCAGAAGCAGCGAACCTCGGCCTCCGCCTGGGCGCGACGCAGTTCGTCGACTGCGACCTTCGCATTTTCGGTCGATCGGAACTGGCTGCCGAGTGTCCCCGGCACCTGCGCCATGCTGAGCACGGTCTCGGCGGTGACATAGCGCTCATAGGGCAGGACGGACGCGATCACGTCGATCGAGCACGAACATCGCTCCAACGCCTGCCGCGTTTCGCCATTGGCCTTCATGCAGCCGAATATGTAGTCGGCGCGCACTACCGTCGGATAGTCGTTGAGGTCTTCGGCTGACACGGACCACATCGGGTCGGCGGTCAACAACAACATGCCGAGCGTGAGGGTTGGCGATGCGCGTCTCATATGGGCTGCTCCGTTCCGGAACGTAATTTGCCGCCCCGACCGATCTCTATGTTGCGGTTTGCCCGGGTGATGTCGGCCTCATGTCAACCTGCGGCGGGCGACGGCATCAAACTGGGCGCGCCCAGTTGCCGGCATCCACCTTCCGTCTGGTATCTGGATACTCGCAATGATAACGTTTCACGGTCCATTTCGGATGCTCGCCTATCCATTGGGCGATATAGGGCTGGGCCGACAGAACACACTGTTCCAGTGAGCCCTGCCAGGCGAATTGGAGACGCTGCTCTTCGCACAGATCGAGTTGCGCGACCTGGCAAACCATCACGATTATTTGAACAAATCCCATTGTTTGAACAACCATCCCATTATTTCAACAACCCATGCGAAGTCCGCCGCAGGCAATTCAGGGTCGATGCCACCTGCACCGGCCCTTCACCGGGATGCCGGCGCCAAGCCGTCGATGTCGAGGCCGTAGCGACCGGGATCAGGCTTTGAGCACCCCAGAGGCCTTGGCAACATGGGTGGCGATCAAATCCATCAGGGCCGGCGACAGGCAGTCGTAGGGCTCGAGATGCAACTCCTTGAGCCGGGCCCGGACCACCGGCATCTGATCAGGAGGGGCGCCGGCCTCGATGATCGAGGAGACAAATGCAGCGAACTCCGGGGCCGCCCATCCTTGCTCGTTCGATAGCTCGGTGTGGATGAAATCGAACCCGTAGAGAGGATGCTTGGTGTTCTCGATGCGGCCATACATGTGCACTCCGCAACCGGTGCAGGCGTGGCGCTGAATAGTCGCATTGGGATCCACGATCTTGAGCTTTTCGGCATTCTTGGAGACACGCAGCTTGTCGCGGGGCACAACGGCGACGAGCGAGAACAATGCGCCCGCGGGCTTCCAGCATTTGGTGCATCCGCACGCGTGATTGAAGGCGCTCTGAGAGGTGATTGTCACCTCGACGGGATTGCTCGCGCATTTGCACTGGAGCGTCCCACCGCTGAGATTAGGCGAGGCGGGCTGCACGCCATTGTCCACGGCCGGATGAATTGAGATTTTCGCCATAGCATTGTCCTCCCAAGGTGTTGGGCGCTGGTAGCTGCGCCTCAGGACGCGTTACATTTCTCCTGAGACGGCTCGCTCCGAAGATCTCAAAACGCGCGCCTCTGGAGAGTCTTGCGAGAAGGCTCAATTTCAGTCAAGCTTCTCTGTGTAATACCTTTCGTTTGATACTAGAAGATTTTTCGAAAAGGGAATTCTCAGGGTTTGGGCAGGAACCCATGCGAGCGTACCGCGGTAGTTGGGCTGCGTCAGTGGGAAACGATATAAGGCCCATTGCGGGCACCCTTTTGTCATGTCGGCAGGACTCCACTCCCAGAGTTCATCCATTAGATTTCCCACCCGGTTCTCGCCACCCACAACCACTAAGGAGGAAAAACCGCCATGAAAACCCGCGCCGCCGTCGCGTCGGAGAAGGCCAAGCCGCTCGTGGTTGCAGAGGTCGACCTCGACGGGCCGAAGGCCGGAGAGGTGCTGGTCGAAATAAAAGCCACGGGGATCTGTCACACCGATGAGTTCACGCTCTCCGGCGCCGACCCCGAAGGGCTGTTCCCGGCCATCCTGGGCCATGAGGGCGCCGGCATCGTCGTCGATGTCGGGTCGGGCGTGACGAGCGTAAGAAAGGGCGACCACGTCATTCCGCTATACACGCCCGAATGCCGGCAATGCCCGTCGTGCCTCTCGCGCAAGACCAATCTGTGCACCGCCATCCGCGCGACCCAGGGCCAGGGCGTCATGCCGGACGGCACCTCGCGCTTCTCGCTCGATGGCAAGAAGTTGCACCACTATATGGGCACCTCGACGTTCGCGAACTTCACGGTGCTGCCCGAGATCGCAGTCGCGAAGATTCGCGAGGACGCTCCTTTCGATAAGGTCTGCTACATCGGCTGCGGCGTCACCACCGGCATCGGTGCCGTCCTTAACACCGCAAAAGTGGAACCCGGCTCCAAGTGCGTGGTATTCGGGCTGGGCGGCATCGGTCTCAATGTCATCCAGGGGCTGCGGCTTGCCGCTGCCGATATGATCATCGGCGTCGACATCAACAGCGCGAGAAAGGAATGGGGCGAGCGCTTCGGCATGACGCACTTCGTAAATCCGAAGGATGCCGGTAGCGATCTGGTCGCGTACCTGGTCAATATGACAAAGCGCGGCGCGGACCAGATCGGCGGAGCCGACTACACCTTTGATTGCACCGGCAACGTCGCAGTGATGCGCCAGGCGTTGGAGGTCTGCCATCGCGGCTGGGGCCAATCCATCATTATCGGCGTTGCCCCTTCCGGCGCGGAAATCGCGACGCGACCGTTTCAGCTCGTCACCGGGCGCGTTTGGAAGGGTACGGCCTTCGGCGGCGCGCGGGGCCGCACCGACGTGCCGAAAATCGTCGACTGGTACATGGACGGCAAGATCGAGATCGATCCGATGATCACGCACACCATGCCGCTCACGGACATCAACAAAGGGTTCGACCTGATGCATGAAGGCAAGAGCATCAGGAGCGTGGTCGTGTACTGAGCGTTCACGGTTCGCCACGCCGGCCCTGCGGACGGGCGCCGGATGCGATTGTGGAAGCCATGTTGGCGCTCGTGGCTCACCCTCGGTCTGCCTGGACGTCTGAGCTCGACCTGCGACCCGCGACAGAAAAATTCTAAGGAAGGTTGCAACATGCTTCTGAATGCCGATTTCGCGCGGCGCGCGACCGTGCATGCTGCCGACCTGCCTTGGTCGCCGTCGCCAATTCAGGGCGTCGAGCGCCGGATGCTGGATCGCGTCGGCGCGGAGGTCGCTCGTGCAACTTCAATCGTAAGATATGCGGCTCACAGCTCGTTTAGCGCGCATACCCACGGCGGCGGCGAGGAATTCTTTGTGCTCGACGGCGTGTTTCAGGACGAGCATGGTGATTATCCGCGCGGCACTTACGTTCGCAACCCACCGGGAACTTCGCATACACCTCGCTCGGCCCTCGGATGCACGATTTTCGTCAAGCTCCGGCAGTTCAACCCGGTCGACCGGACGTCCGTGCGAATTGATACCACTTCTCTTGCGTTTCAACCCGCAGCGGCCCGAACCGGCGTCGCGACGGCACGTCTCTTTCAGGATGATCTGGAAGAGGTTCGACTGGAACGCTGGTCACCGGACGCTGAGATCGACCTGGCATTGCCTGACGGCGGCGAAATTTTGGTACTCGAGGATTCGTTTCACGTCGGCAAAGAAGAGTTCAAACCGCTTGGGTGGCTGAGACTTCCGTCCGGAGACACTCTTTGCGCCACAACCGGACGAGCCGGTTGCAGAGTTTGGATGAAGTTCGGCGGCCAAAGACCCGGCGGCTAAAGCCGATTCCGATCATATTGAAGCATAGCCCGCATGCCTGATATGGTTGGCACATTCTCGGGGACGAAGCCGTGGGATGAGCGAGCGAATTGCCCGGTGAAGACCCTGAACGGTTCGCGCGGCAACCTTGCGCGGGAAGGCTTTGAATTGCTGAAAGGCATCCCGAAAGGATTGAGGTCGGGTGAGTACTTCGGCGAGCAGCGAACCGTCGCGCCTATATCCTCAGGAGGCATACGCGCACGTCGGCGTGCACTTCCCTCCTGGGCGCAGCAAGCGTGCGCAAGAGGATCGGCGCACTGCCGGCGCAGCGGTGCTTGCTTGGGCAAAACGCTATGGCGTAATCTTTTCTGGCCATGCTCGGGAGCAACTGCTTGATGGCTTCGGCCCATCCAAATCAGGAGAAGACCAATTTGACGCGCTGATCGGGCTGCTCAGCATGATTGAAGTGGTGGACGGGAGGCGACGAGAAGGTGGTTTACCGACTGCAAGCACTGTCGCATGGGAAGGCTGGAATTTGGGACAGACTGCCGCGGGAGCCGCATTGACACCGCGCCAAAAAGCCTTTAGCGCCCGTGATAGCGCTTAGGGCCGTTTGACAGTCTAAATCGTTGTGGTGTTGCACCCCTCCCGGGCCCACCAATTATCGCGGTTTTTTGTGTCGTCCGTACACGAATGTTCGCGTTTAATTCACGCGTTGGTCAAGCTGCAGACTGGACGCGTGTCGGCCGTGGGAGGCATGGCAACACGGTAGAATATTCGGCCGATACTTTTTGCGGCGATGGGAAATGGGGGCGATAGAGGCCACCGAATCGTCTTTGTGCTGAGTTTGCTTGCTATTGCCCTGTCCCCGCCTTGGGCCAGCCTTGGGCCAGCCTTCGGCGGGGCTCTTTGTTGCGCGGCAGACCGATGAACGACGAAGAAGGCCGCTTGCTTGAACTGCTGGCAACGGCCGATGACGGTTGCACAGCCGAATTGCTGTTGGCGCTCGGCTTCACGCCCGATCTCGTGCTCGGCGTAGTCCGCGCGGGGCTCGCGACTGCGCAGACAGAGAACATACTTGCCGGAGGACGCGCGGTCGTGGTGTCTCGGGTTCGGATCACGGATGCAGGCTGGCGGGCGCTTGGGGAACTGTAGGGGAACCCCCGGCAGGATCATTAGCTAGGAATGACTATGCGCTGGACCAGTGGGCGACAATGCACCGTCGTCCATGCGATCATGGCGCTGCTCGAACCGCCTAAAATCGCCATTAGAATGTTGCGCCCATGAGAATTCTAGAAAACGCTCGATTTCGCGTTCGTGGCGTAGCGCGAAGGGTTCACGCGGGAACTCACCATGCCACTTTCCGACTGTAGGATCACAGGCGGAACATATTGGTGCGGTTTCCCGAAGACGGGCCGACCAATAGTGACAAAGCGCCGTGTCCTCGGCGCATCCGCATTTGCGGCACTGAAAGAGCGACATTAATTTTTGCCCCCCTTTATCGTGCTATCCGAATCAGCCAACACGTTGGATCATAAAGTGGCTGACGTCGGCCCGTGCGGTAACAAGCAACCCCCTTTGGTGCTTATTCACGGCCGATCCACCAATCACCTTCCGCCAATCCAATCAGTCGCTGCAATCGCTCGGTTCTGACAGTGCGCAGCCCGAGCGCAAATGGAAATGCGGCTTGGATGGCGATTCCGCCTGGAAGAAAACACCGTCATTCCGCCAGCCCTTCAGTTCTTCAGAGGGCGCCCGTTACCGCTCTCGTCCTGGGAGCCTCTTCTTCGTAACGATTGAGGTTTCGGAACGGCTGCCTCCTGCCATTAACCAAGTATTTGATAGGTGCGGAACGAGCATGTCCGACCCCTTCGCATGCGCTACAATATTCCGGCGGTGCAGAGGCCAAATGCTCGCGTATCATGCGAAAGCGCCAGTGGCCTGTCTTGGTCGAAACATATCAGGGTCGATTTCCAACGGGACTATCCGCGCCCGATAATGCGCAAGTGCATGAAGTCGCGCTTGCTGTACGCGAGAAGGGTTGGGCGCCCTATCGCATCTGGTTCGATCCTGAAGCTTCAATATGGATCGCTAAGGTGATCGATTGGGGCCAAGCAGCTTAGTAGATTTCCCTCGCTTTGGAATGCTGCCAAGCATCGAATATATCTCGATTCAATTCGTCATTGCGCCGTGGTACCAATACGAATCTGCGCCTTACGCGAGTGCGGCAAGACACACGATAGTAAGAATGCCCCTCATTACAGCCTCCCCACGGGCCATGCCGGAGGTGCAGGCCACTGTGCTGGCTGTTCGATTTTCTAAGCTTGAAAAAAGGCCGCTCCGCAAAAGAAGCGGCCTCAACAAGTGTGCACCTTCACGCCGACCAGCCGATATCAACCGGCGTATGCGGCACGCCTTTGTGCCTCCTCTTCCACCGCAGTTGTGGGCTGCGCCGGAAGCTGAAGTACCGTTGCCTCCTGTCCCTCACATAGTCCTGTCAGGAGAACAATCTGCCCGTCTGGAAATTCAAGCGCATCATGATGAATGCACGGATCGTTCATATTGATTTGTCGGAAGATCGCCGTCGTGTGACCGAGCGTGGCCGCCCTCCAACCAAGCAAACCGGGTTTTTGAACTGTTGCCTCGCTCGAAAACGCTAGCTCAGTACCGGGGAGAACACAAACCGCCACTCTAGAATTTTCCAGTGCCGAGAAACCCCGCGTTCCGGTACCAAAGTTGCGCGTGGTAAGCTTGTCGCCGACCTTTGCAGGACGCGACAAAACGCTCTGCAGGCTATAATCGCACATGCCCAGGAACTCCTGTGTTTGGGAGCCCCACAGCCCTATTTGACATAGGCGAACACGCTGCTACGACGCTCCCACCGCGTTGATCAGGTGTCAACACAAAGTTCAGTGAACTGTTGGGTTCGGTATCACCGCACGTCGACCCTAGCTACCATAGTCCACTCCGACCAAGAGGCGCGATATATGTCCGACGATTTAAGCGCAGAGTTCGAGAGCTATCGAACGGGACTTCGCTCCGAAGAGGAGAAGCAGGCCTTCGACCGGAGGATTAAGCAGCTCCTTCGGGAACGGGGCGTGGACTATGTGCGTGGATACGTGGACGGTTTGAAAGACAACATTTCGAAGTAGATCTGCCACACTCGCGCTCACTTCGCCAAGTCGATCATCCCTTCCACGCTTTTTTGCATCAAGCCTTCAGCGCTCAATAAAGAGTAACCTCAGCCCCACCGCTCACGTGCGCGGGGTTCCCTTTTTACCATTTCGCGTATATATAAAAGTACCTGCCTTATTGTAGGTGTCCAAGCAACAATCAATACACTGGAGCGATTTCATTTGTCCGAAAATGAGATGGCTATGGCTGATGTTTCGAAAGAGGCTTTGGACAAGCGAGCAAACTAAAACTTCAAGAAAGAGGAGCGGGCCTTGGGGCGCGACCACCCAAGGCGCAAAAGGCTACGGCTACACGGCGACACTCGATGAGGCCAAGGCGGCGTTCAGGCCGCAAATCGCATGGTGCCGAGTAGAAAAGCGGCATGATGTCCGGGTTCGCCGCTACGACGACGGTGACCTGGACCCTGTCTGGCGTTGTTACACCTCGTTATCCGGTGGTTTCGGCGAGGTTGCATGAGCAATAAAAAATACGGCGATCACCTGATATAAATACAGTAGTAACCTGATTTTTTTTCATAAAAGCGAGTTCTCCAACTACTACGCGTTTAGCTGCGTCTTGCTTGTTGCTTGGATTTGGCCCACGAATCCGCTGCATGGCCGAACGGCATTGTAGGGCCGAGACCCTTCAAGTCCGGAGATCAGCGATGAACTCACCTGTGATCAAGCGCTCCGTCACGATTGCTGGTCACAAGACCAGCGTGAGTTTGGAGGACGCCTTCTGGAAGGCGCTCAGGGACATCGCGATCAGCCGCCAAATGACGTCGTCGGATCTCCTGACGTGGATCGACGCAAGGCGGGAGCATGGCAACCTATCGTCCTGCCTTCGACTCTTTGTCCTGGATTTCTACCTCAATCGGTCCGGGCGCCGGATCAGCAAGCCGCCATCAAGAAAGCGGTCGAGGAATTCCAGACAGATTCCCGAAATTCAAGAGCGGTTTGTCGCTCAACGGTGTCGGTAGCGCAGGCAGGCGAACATGGCGCAACCACCCAGGACGCATGATGCGAAGTTGGCAGCCGC
>Ga0209068_10001015_pt1 | contig 14285 bp, 12 predicted proteins | sample ColStrG_CSR_2012_FD_187200 | JGI IMG/M metagenome (GOLD analysis project Ga0209068, IMG submission 187200) | Freshwater sediment microbial communities in response to fracking from Pennsylvania, USA - Cold Stream Run_MetaG_CSR_2012 (SPAdes)... | ecosystem: Environmental > Aquatic > Freshwater >... | reverse complement strand
GCTTTACCTTGACTCGCGGTCTACCAGAAAAGTTTCCGCCGTCAGCCACGAAATCCTCTCTGCCATTGCAACCGAAGCCGCTTCGGTCGTGGAAAGTGCCCGCCTGGTGCAAGCGGAAGAATCGGCCCGCAGTTACCAGAAGGAACTCAGCATCGCCGCGTCAATTCAGCAGGGCCTGATGGCGGTAAGCATCCCCCATGTGCCGTTCGCCAAGGTCAACGCCCGGAATTTGTCCTGCCGCGAAACCGGGGGCGATTTTTACGATGCGGTCAGCACACACGACAAGCTTGCCGTGGTCATCGCGGATGTCTGCGGAAAGGGCGTTTCAGCGGCCCTGATGGCTACGACTCTGCAGGGCATGATCTACACCCATCTTGCAGCTGGCATGCCGCTGGCGGACACCGTTACTGCCGTCAATTCTTTCCTCACACAAAAGCGCGTGAATGAAAAGTATGCGACCCTATTCATCGCCCGAGTCGACTCCGCGGGAAACGTGGAATATGTAAACTGCGGTCATGTCCTTCCACTGATCATCTCTGGCGTCGGTGGCACGCAAGCTCAGATAGCGCGACCCGAAGTCAGCAACTTGCCCGTTGGACTCTTGCCGGGAGCCGTATACGAGAGTGGCAGCCTCCGCCTCTATCCCGGAGATCGCCTGCTGCTTGTCACCGACGGTGTTACGGAGGCGGAAAACTGCACGGGTGAATTTTTCGACAATCATCGCCTGGATACAGTTGCGGCGCGCAGCACGAGCATGGAAGACATTTTCGGTGCCATCGCAGAGTTTTGCGGCGCGACTCCGCTCAGTGACGACTGCACGGTCGTCGATCTTCTGTACACGGGCTCCGATGGCAATCCCACTGAGACGAATCCGGTACGATAACTTTCGTACGCCTTGCCGCTTTGGTACAGTGCTTCTGGTGGCTGTAGAACCAGTTCTCAGCGCTCCAATTTTGTTTCTATCTGATTCTGATTCGCGCCAGGGAGATATCCAAACATGTCTTTGGTAGTTAAGCTGGAAGATCAGCAAGGTGAACGCGGCGAGTGGGCTATGCTCCACGGCGTCATCCCTGCTCACACTGAGAGAGACTTCCCGGTCTTGCGAGGCATCGATCCCTATGGGACTACGGTGTTCAATCATTTGCAGATCGATGCGTTTTTGGGAGAATGGGAGAAGGTCCGCGACCGCGCCACCGACGAAAATCAGAAAGAGGCGTGGAGCAGAGTGAAAGAAATGGCGGAGGCCTGCAAGGAAGACCGGGACTTATCGCTGCGGTTTGTCGGCAACTAGCAACTTACTTCGAGAGCATCCCCAGCACATCCCGGAAGAGCGTATCGAACGATTCCGGTTTTCCGCTGCCGACAACACTGGCCAGCATTTTCTCAACTTCAGCCTGCTTGTAACCCAGGTTTAGCAAGGCGGAGAGAACGTCCCCCCGCACTGGTGTCGAGGAAACTCGAGGAAGTTCAATGACCCCGGCGGGCGCGAGCTTATCGCGCAGTTCTAGAACCATCCGTTCCGCCGTTTTCTTGCCGATACCCGGAATTCTGGTCAGCCGCGCAACGTCTCCGCCGCGGATCGATCCCACCAACTGGCTAGTCTCCGGCATTCCGCTGAGAATTGTGATCGCCAGCTTAGGACCAATGCCACTCACGCTGAGTAACTTTTCAAACAGTATCTTGTCGGCTGTTTGAAGAAATCCGTAGAGCGCCAGCATGTCTTCGCGCACATGGGTATGGATGAACAGTGCAACCTCACTACCCAGTCCCGGCAGCGCGGAAAACGTAGGCACACTGATGGTCACGTCGTAGCCAACGCCAGCGGCTTCCACAATCGCCTGATTGGGATGCTTCGCCAGCAACTTGCCTCGCAGATGCGCAATCATAAATTGTACCCACGTGGCGGCAGGCGCCTCGCCTGCCCAGAGGAGCAAAGCTCCACAGCGCGTCTGTGCCAGTGCAATTTCAGAACAAACTACTCTGCCGCCGATTCGGCGTAATCCCCATGTGATCGTAGGCCAATTGTGTTGCTACACGCCCCCGCGGAGTGCGGTTTAGAAAACCGATCTGAATCAAGAACGGTTCGTAAATGTCTTCAATCGCATCGGTATCTTCGGCCAGAGCCGCAGCTAGTGTTTCCAGGCCCACCGGGCCGCCTTGATGCCGCTCGATAATAGCCAACAACAGTTTCCGATCCATGTCGTCTAGCCCGTAGCTGTCGACTTCCAGCATATTCAACGCCGCCTGCGCCGTCGGCTTGTCGATTTTGCCGGTGCCGCGAACCTGCGCGTAGTCGCGTACGCGGCGCAGAAGACGATTGGCAATACGAGGTGTGCCGCGCGAACGGCCCGCCACTTCCACCGCCCCAGCCGCATCAATGGAGACATTCATGATTTCCGCCGAGCGTTCCACAATCACACGCAAGTCTTCTGGAGTGTAGAACTCCAGCCGCAGCACAATGCCAAATCTGGAACGCAGTGGAGCGGAAAGTAATCCCGCGCGCGTAGTTGCGCCGATAAACGTAAACGGTTGCACTTCCAGCGTATGCGTGCGCGCTGACGGACCTTGCCCGATGATGATGTCGAGCTTGTAGTCCTCCAACGCGGAATAGAGAATCTCCTCCAGCACTGGCTGCATGCGGTGAATTTCGTCGATGAACAATACTTGCCGGTTCTGGAGATTCGTCAGGATCGCCGTTAGGTCACCCTTGATCTGTAGCGCCGGCGCGGATGTCGACTGAAACGCCGCAGCCATCTCGTTGGCGATAATGTTCGCCAGCGTCGTCTTGCCCAGTCCGGGCGGCCCGTAGAGCAAAACATGATCCAGCGCCTCGCCTCGCGACTTCGCGGCTTCGATGGCGATCGACAGATTTTCTTTTACTTTATTTTGCCCGATAAACTCAGCCAACCGCTGCGGGCGCAGCTTGAGTTCGAATGAGGAGTCGTCCTCTACCGGAACGGCAGACACCAGCCGTTCCTTCATATCCAGGTTTTTTGCTTCGAGGGGCACGCTAGGGCGATACTAAAGCGAAAACTTGTTCTGCGCAATCGCTAGTCTTCCTCTTCCTTCACATCCCCGCGCGCCGCGCGCGCCTTCTCTACAATCTTCTCCTGCAACTGCGCCGGAACTACGTCGTAGTGATTCATCTCCATCGTGAAGCTGCCGCGACCCTGCGTCATCGAGGTGAGCTCCACCCCGTAAGTCAGCATTTCCGCCATGGGCACCTCGGCGCGAATGATCGTGCTGCCGCCTTTGTTATCCATTCCCTGAATGCGCCCGCGCCGGCTGTTGAGATCACCCATAATCGTTCCAGCAAACTCGTCGGGTACGACAATGGCCGCTGCCATGACAGGTTCCAGCAGCGTTGGTTTCGCAACTTCCATGGCTTTGCGAAAGGCAATCCTGCCCGCCACCTGGAACGACAAATCATTCGAATCTACGTCGTGATACGACCCGTCGTAAAGCGTGACCCGGAAATCCACCACGGGAAATCCAGCCAGGTATCCACGTGCCGCCGTATCGCGAATCCCCTTCTCTACGGCCGGAATATAGTTCCGCGGGATCGCTCCGCCAAAAATTGCGTTTACGAACTCAAACTGCCCGCCACGCGGCAACGGTTCCATCTTGATCTTGCAATCTCCGTACTGGCCATGTCCGCCGGACTGTTTTTTGTGCCGGCCTTGCACGTCGGCCTTGCCGCGAATGGTCTCTCGATAAGGAACCTTCGGAGCTTTCAACACGACTTCCGCGTGATACCGCTTCTTGAGCCGCGCCACCGCCACTTCAATATGTTGCTGTCCGGTCCCGGCAATCAGAAACTCGTTCGTCTGCGGATCGCGGAAAAAGCGCAACATTGCGTCTTCTTCCATCAATTTGTGCAGGCCGCTACTCAGCTTGTCTTCGTCCGCACGACTCTTCGGCTCGACGGCGAACGTAATCGCCGGCTCCGGTAGTTGAATATGCGGGTAGTTAAATGGGGCCGACTTATCTCCCAGGCTGTCGCCGGTTAGAGTTTCGCGCAATTTGGCAACTGCACCGATGTCGCCCGCGTGCAACTCTGTCACCGGCACCGCCATCTTCCCTTGCATCACGGAAAGATGGGCGAATTTTTCCGACGAGTTCCGCGCAAAATTCTGCACCGTCGCATCATTCTTCAACACGCCCGAAAACACACGGAAATGCGACACTCTCCCCGAGAAGGGATCCGATACCGTCTTGAACACATATAGCGACGCGGGGTCGGAATCCGTAACGCCATGGACCGGCGGCTGGCCATCCCCGCTGGAAACTTCTCCCTTTACCACTTCGCGCTCCACGGGACACGGAACATAGTCCACAATAAAATCCATCACTTCATCGGCGCCAACGTTGCCCAATCCGGACGCAAACAACACGGGGAACAAGCGGTCCTCACGGATGGCCACATGCAGCGCGGGAATCAGGTCTTCCTCCGGAATGGTTCCCTTCTCAAAAAACTCCTCCATTAACTCGTCTTTGCCTTCAGCTACTAGCTCCACAATTCGTTCATGCGCCTCTTGAGCAGCCTCTTTCAAATCCGCCGGGATTTCAACTTCTTTCCCTTTCCCGTTGCCTCCGAGCTCATAGAGAAACGCTTTCATCCGTACCAGATCCACAACACCTTTGAAGTTCTTCTCTTTCCCAATCGTCAATTGCAGCGGCGTCACAGCGCGCCCGAATGCCTTGATCAAAGTCTCCACCACATGGTCGGGATCCGCGCGCTCCCGATCCATGCGGCTCGCGACAATCACACGCGGTAGGTTGATCTCCTCGCAGTAGCCCCAGACGCGCTCCGTCACCACTTCCACACCAGCTACGCCATCCACAACCACCAGCGCCGCTTCCACCACGGGCAGCGCCATCTTGGCTTCGTGCACAAACATGCTGAAGCCCGGAGTATCCAGCAGATTGATCTTCGTCTTGCCCCATTCCGCATAGGCGATGCCGCACGAGAGCGACATCTTCCGCGCGATCTCCTCTTCATCGTGGTCGGTCGTAGCACTGCCATCATCCACGCGCCCGAAGCGCGGCGTAGCTCCCGCCGTATGCAGCATGGCGGATACAAGCGAGGTCTTCCCTGCGTGTCCATGACCCACAACCGCCAGGTTCCGAAGATTGGCACTTTCGTAGACTTTCAAGGGGCTCTCCTTACGGGTCGAACAATTGCTGTTCAATCATTGCTGGTTCAATAATTGCTGGTTGGGCAACCACCTAGCATAGAACACAAACCTGGACAGATCGAGGCCCCACGAAGATCGAAGGCCTGCAAAGCCCAAGATGCTAGCACACGGACCAAGAACGCTCAACGGGCACCAAGATCCGGCGGTTCGTTTGTCAGCAGTTGTTCAATCTGTCATGATGTTCTGGTACCAGCCCTAAGAAATGCGCCGGTTTACCGCCAAAGCGTTGTTGCTCGTCCTGACATGGGGGTTCTTCGCCCCCCTGGCAGCCGCTCTGGCCCCGGCCCCAATCCGTGCTTGTTGCCTCCGCAAGACCGCTCACTGCCATGACCACTCTCAAATGGGTGGCATGCAGATGGACGCTTCTGCGATGGAGCGCGACGCTCCCGCAGCTGAACACATGGACATGGGCGGCTCGACGAGTGCCCCCGCAAGCGCGGCCTCAACCAGCGTGCGAGCGCCAAATTGCTGCGACCAAGGTGGATGCTGCCGTAGCTTCTCTACCGGATCCGCTGCACTGAACGCCGGGTCTTCGTCGCATACCTCCGCCACAGTCGCTTCCTGGGTTTCCCAACAACCCGACTCACCCAGAATCTTCGCTTCGGCAACTTCGTACGAAGTTCGCGGCCCTCCGGCTTGCTAGTTCCCTCTCTCTAAATTCTGGAACTAACCCTTGAGTAACGGTGGCACGGGTCCTCCCGTGCGCCATGCCCACGTGTCCAAGCTTGGAGGCTTTATGACGTTTATATTCATTGTCCGGCCGATTCGCCGCTGTGTCCTTCTATTTTCGCTGTTTTCCGCTGCTGCTCACGCTACGATTTTTGGAGCGGTGCAAGGCATCATTCACGATCCGCAACACCGACCCGTCCAGGGTGCGGAGATTCTGCTACACGCCAAGAGCTCAGACTGGAATAAAACTGCGGTCTCCGATGACTCAGGATCGTTCCGCTTCGATGCCATCCCTACCGGCGAATACATGGTCACCGTCGCAAAGCCGGGCTTCGGGGATTCCATGCAACATGTGGAAGTCATCTCGAATGCAAGGCCGGTCTTGCATTTTCAGCTCTTGATCGCAAACGCCCACGAGGCCGTCACGGTGAATGATCGCTCCGATAACGTTCCAACGGATTCTTCTACCACCACGACGATGATCAGCCGCATCGATGTGGCGCAAACCCCCGGCGCGGATCGCACCAACAGCCTCGCCATGATCACCGACTATGTGCCCGGCTCCTACGTCACCCACGACCAGCTCCACACCGGCGGCGGCCATCAAGTGAGCTGGCTTGTGGATGGCGTCCCTGTCCCGAATACGAGCATTGCGAGTAACGTTGGCCCCCAATTCGACCCCAAAGACATCGACTATCTGGAAGCCCAACGCGGCAGCTACGACGCAGGCTATGGTGATCGCACTTATGGAGTTTTCAACGTCGTCCCTCGCACCGGATTCGAGCGCGACCGGCAAGGCGAACTCATTTTGAGCGCCGGAAACTTCTATCAGACGAACGATCAGGTCAACTTTGGCGGGCACACGCAACGCTTCGCTTACTATTTCAGCCTCAATGGAAACCGCAGCAATCTCGGACTGCAAACTCCGGGTTCCGCCATCGTTCATGATGCCGAAAATGGCTACGGAGGGTTCGGGTCATTCATCTTCAATGTGGACCCCTCCAACCAGTTACGCTTGGTAGCTTCCGTTCGCAAAGACTACTACCAGATCCCCGGAACATCGACCGTCCGTTCAAGCGACGGCCAGCATGAAGCCGACGCCCTCGTAAATTTTTCCTGGGTGAGGACCTTCCATCACGGCGTGCTGTTAACCGTTTCTCCGTTCTACCACCACAACACCGCCAACTACGACGGCTCGACGACGAAAGACAACCGTACCTCTGACTACTTCGGAGGCCAGACTACTCTGGATGCTTCGTTCTATAAGAACGACATCCAGCTTGGATACACGGGCTTCGGCCAGCGTGATACCGAACTCTTCGCCGTCATTCCCGCGCTCTCTCCCCACCGTGAACAACCTGACGGCAGTGTGCAAGCGGTGTTCCTGCAGGACAAGATCAAACTAACATCCTGGCTTATGTTAAGTGGTGGCGTTCGCCAGACGCACTACTCCGGCGCGGCGGGCTTCACGACTCTCAAGGGTGTCGTCAATCCCAGCGTGATCGAGAATGCGACCAGCCCCCGTGTCGGCGCATCTCTTCGCATCCCGCATCTGAATTGGGTCTTTCGAGGTTTCTACGGACAGTTCTACCAGCCACCACCCCTGGTAACGGCATCCGGTCCGCTCCTGCAATTCGTCAAGGATAGCAATCTAGGCTTCCTCGCCTTGCACGGTGAGCGCGACGAAGAACATCAATTCGGCGTTACTATCCCGTTCCGTGGGTGGATGATTGATGCCGACACCTTCCGCAACAAGGTTCGGAATTTCTTCGACCACAGCAGCGTCGGCAGTTCCAACATTTTCTTTCCCCTCACCATCGACGGCGCCCGCATCCGCGGCTGGGAGCTAACTCTACGCTCACCCAAACTCTTCAATCGTGGACAAGTGCATCTCGCGTACTCAAACCAAATAGCCCAGGGAGAAGGCGCCGTCACCGGTGGCCTCACGAACTTCTCGCCCCCGCAAGGCTTCTTTACGCTCGATCACGATCAGCGCAACACGCTGAATGTTGGCGGCGCCGTAACGCTGCCGAAACGTGCCTTCGCCGCCACCAACGTCTACTACGGCTCCGGCTTCGCCAACGGAGATCCGACCATTCCGGGCAGCCATCTTCCCGGCCACACCACCTTCGACCTAACTCTTGGCAAAGAAATTGGCGAGAATTTTTCCCTCTCCGTCTCCGCCTTGAACGTCGCCAACCGTCACTTACTGCTCGACAACAGCCAAACTTTCGGCGGGACACATTTCAATAATCCGAGGGAGATTTACGTTCAGCTCAAATATAGGTTCCGGTTATGAGCACGTCGCGGCCGGGCCTGCGGGCGCAAGCTTTTGCGCCTGAGATCGCCCGTCCGCGCTCAATCGGCAATTTCCATACAAGTGTTGCGATTTCCCGCATTCGCATAGTGCTCTGGAACATTTAGCGCGTACAACGCGTCTACTTACACAGGGGGCACAATGAAATCGCTGCACTGGCTTTGGTCTAAGCGCAAAGATGTCTTGCGAGCTGCTGTGCTGGTGGTGGTCGGACTAACGTCCGTCCATAACGTAATTTTTGTACCTGCATATGGTGCGCGTGGTATTGCGCATTCCAAAGTGAGCGGTCTAGCCGCCGAAGAGGAATGGGCTCCCTCATTACTCTGGCGATCTCCTGTTGGGTTAGTCGATGATGCAGCGCAATCCATGACATACATGTCGGCGGCGCTGGAAGATGTACCCTCGGATTCACCACCCGAAGCTGATGCGTCTCGCAGGGTCGCCCATAGCTCGAACTTCAACCTCATCGTCAACACTCCCCGCGAAACCGCGGAGAAAATCCGCGTCCTAGCGGAGCACCTCGGCGGGCATTTACTGACGTCACAATTCTCCGGCATGGACACTAGCTACGCCTCAATTTCCATTCGCGTCCCAGTCGCCCACGCCGAAGAAGCCAAAGCCGAAATCCGCAAGCTCGCAATTCAGGTCGAGAGTGAAAACACCGAAGCCGAAGATGTGACCAAGCAGTGGGTCGATAGCAATGCGCGCCTTCGAAACCTGCGTGCCACCGAGCAGCAGTACCTGCAAATTCTCAAACGTGCCTCCTCAGTCAAAGACACCCTCGAAGTCAGTGGGAAGCTCAGCGAAGTCCGAGGACAAATCGAACAACAGCAAGCAGAATTCGCTGCTCTGGCGAAGCGGGTGGAAACCGTTGCTATCAGTGTCAGCCTCCGCCCCGACGCTGATGTCAAAGTTTTTGGCGTACACTGGCGCCCGCTCTACCGAGCCAAGCTCTCCTTCCGCAACGCCGTGGACGCCCTCGGCGACTACAGCGCCACCATGTTCGATGTGATCTTGCGTATTCCTGTTATCGCGCTCTGGCTGATCACTCTCGTTGCTTTCGCCGCCATTGGCTGGAGACTGCTACGCTGGGCCGCCCGCATCTTTTTTGGCTGGAAGATGCACTCCAAAGCGTGAACAATGACCGAGTCTCTTAACGATTGTCATCCTGAGCGTAGCGAAGGATCCCCGGAATGCTGGCATCGAAGTGGCACGTTCCAGTTTCTCGTGGAGGTTGTTCGGCGAGACACCTGGAGAGAGTAGAGTAAGGTTAAGGGTGCGGGCACCCTTGGCTATGCTCAGGATGACAGGTCTGTAGAGAGACTTGCCGCCGAATCGGAGTCTATTGGTTACTCTTCGCACTCCAGTAACCGCTAAAATCACCCGCAAGGCGACCCACCCGGCCCGTTCTTTCTATAGAGCGGGACTCGACCCCCAACCGCCGACGCCGAAAGAGGGGACTTACAAACTATGCCTACCAAGTGCAAGCATCTTTGCCAGCTACCAATATGCGCCCTACTGCTCTTCGCCGTGATCGCTGTCCACGCCCAGGAAGCACAGAAGATCACAGTCCAAGGCTCCGAGCCCGCACTCACCATCTACAATCAGAACTTCTTCGTCGCCCGCGAAAAGCTTGCGCTCGACCTGCATTCCGGAGTCAATCACGTCGAGTTCGCTGGCATGACCTCCCAGCTTGAACCAGATTCGGTCATATTGCGCGACCTTACCGGGCGCCAATTGCAAATTCTGGAACAGAGCTACCGCAACGATCCGATTTCGCAGGAACTCCTGCTTTCTTTTTACGAAGGCAAGACAATCGACTTTCTGATTCAGCGCCAGGATAGGTCCGAAACCGTTCATGGCAAGGTCATCCGCAGCGGGTACATCCCCGGAGCCGGTGGCGGCCAGCCGCTGATTGAAGTCGACGGCGTCCTGCGTTTCGGCCTTCCCGGACAGCCACTGTTCCCCGCTCTCACCGGCGACTCGATCCTGAAACCAACACTAACCTGGCAACTGGAAACCAATTCCTCCGGCAAGTCCGACGCTGAAATCTCCTACGTCAGCGGAGGCATGAACTGGCAGGCCGACTACAATCTCGTCGTCTCAGACGGCCCGAAGAAAGGCCAGGTGGATCTCCTCGATATGGTCGGCTGGATCACCATGCACAACCAAAGCGGCAAGACTTTCGAGAACGCCCGCATCAAACTACTAGCTGGAGATGTAAACAAAATTCAGCAGCCGACACTGGGCGGTCGCGTGTACGCCGCCAAGGCGATGGCAATGGATCGGGCGGAGATGGCGCCCCCCGTGAGCGAAAAGTCTTTCGACGAATTCCACCTCTACACCCTGGAACGCCCGGCCACGTTACGGGATCAGGAAACCAAACAGGTCGAGTTCGTACGTTCCACCAGTGTCCAATCGCAGCGACTCTACGTCTACGACGGCGCGCAAACCGCGCAATACGGCTACTACTCCATGGAACAGGCCCGCGAAGACCAGAACTATGGCACACAGTCGAATCCAAAGATCTGGGTCATGCAGGAATTCAAGAACTCCGCGGCGAACCATCTCGGAATCGCTCTACCCAAAGGCCGCCTGCGCTTCTACCGCCGCGACACCGATGGTCACCTGGAGTTCATCGGCGAAAATAGCATCGACCACACGCCAAAAGATGAAACCATTCGCGTCTTCACCGGCAACTCCTTCGATCTGCGCGGTGAACGCAAACGCACCAACATTCGCGTCGATTCCGCCCACCACTGGATTGATGAATCATTTGAGATCAAGGTGCGCAATCACAAGAAAGAACCCGTCGATGTGCGCGTCGTAGAACATCTCTATCGCTGGAGCAACTGGAAGCTAACTGAACAATCACATCCGTCCAACAAAAAAGACGCCCAGACCGTCGAGTTCCCCATAACCGTTGCGCCGGACGGCGAGCAGGTCATCACGTACACCGTGCATTATTCGTGGTAGTGGTTTTACGTGGGGACGGCCTCATCGGCCGTCGAATCTTCGAAACCTAGCGGCGTATGGAGGCACGGGCGTCCCCGCCCGTGCACGTATGAGGAGGTCGGGGATATGCGTGTAGGAATCCGCTTGCCTACAGCCGCACGGGCGAGGACGCCCGCGCCTCCATCGAACCTGCCGGATACAGCACATGAAACACAGCAAACAAGATTGCAATCACCACAAATACCAGCACGCTACCCTCCGGACCCACACTGCCTCCGGTGAGCCAGGCTGGGCCTTGGGAGGAGGGGTTGAGCAAATGGCCCTGAGCCATCATCCCGCTATCTGCGACACCGTAGACGTAGCTCTGTGCCCAATCCCACGACGCGTGCAAGCCGATAGCAAACCACAGGGTTCCTGTGCGGCGCAGGGTGAAGCAAAAGAACAATCCGATCAGCCCTGCTGACAACCCGCCGCGCCAGCTTTCCCCAGCGTTGCCCAGGTGTACAGCTCCGAAGATGACAGAGAGCGCGATGGCCGCCGGCCAGAATCCGACACCGCGGCTTAGCGTGAACAGCGTATAGCCGCGGAAGAGAAATTCTTCAGCGAATCCCACCAACAGAAAAAACACGGCCCAGAATAAAGCGAACTTTAGAGCTCGCGGCCCGTGCTCGCCGATGGCGCCAAAATAAAATGCATGCGCTCCACGCAGCATTCCCAGAAGCAGCGTGAGCGCTACAAATCCCCAGACCATGCCAGACCAGAACTTCGCGCCAAATGCACCGCGCGCTGGAAATCCGTAATTCCCGAACGGCCGCTTCTCAATTCGGCTCAGGATGACGGCGGGCAACACGGCGCATGTCACGAAGATCATCTCCTGCGCCAGGAACTGCCACACCGTACCCTTCAACTGATGCATCCCAGGTTTGAGGAGTACTCGCGCCATCATAACCATGGCGACTACCAGCACGATGTAAAGTGCGAATCCCCACCCAGAACGCAGCCCCTCTGGTCCGATGAAAAACTCGTTAAGCGAATCAGGCTCCGGCTTTGCCGGGGGAGCAGGAAGATCGGGAGTCGCGGGAAGCAGAGGTTGCGGGTCGTTTGAGGGGTCGATCACGAGGTCTCCTGGAAACCAACTAGCCTACTTGAGAATGCCAAGAATGCCAATCGCGACACGCGCGAATGTGGAAGCTGGCAGAACTAGTTACGATTTTCAGTCGAAGTTTGTTGCAAAAGACTTGTTTACAAAAGACTGGGTAGCAAAAGAAAAGAGCGGCTCGAAAGCCGCTCTCTATCTTGAATGTCTCAGTCTGCCTACAGAACCTTGACGTTCTCTGCCTGCCAGCCCTTCGGACCCTTCACCACGTCAAACTGCACGGCTTGACCCTCTTGCAAGCTGCGGAATCCGTTGGACTGGATTGCCGAAAAATGCACGAAAACATCTTCCCCGTTTTGACGGCTGATGAAGCCGTATCCCTTAGCGTCGTTGAACCACTTTACTGTTCCTTGTTCCATGTTGGTGCTTGTAAACCTCGGTGTTTCTTTAGATTATGCGCTGGATTGGTCTTACTGGATTGTGCAGGCAGGGCCACTCTGTAGAGCAGGGTGTACGCGAAACTGCAACGAACCACTAAAATCTAACGCAGCTTAAGTCTACCCCAAGCTGTGGAAAAAAAGCTATATGATAATTCGGAGCTTTGTCCAGCGTGATTTTTGTCCCGACCACCCACGGCTTTGCTCCGGCCCCAACCCGGGCCTATCTCATTTAGAATGAACACTCTCTAACTCCCCCACCAATGGCCGCCCTACTGAAACACGACCTCCTGCGCGTCGTCCTCGTGACGCCCCACAACCCCCTCAACCTGGGAGCCGCAGCCCGCGCCATGAGCAATTTCGGCTTTTCCCACCTGCGCGTCGTCAACCCCTACGATGTCGCTTTTCGCACCTCACGCTCGGCCGTCGGAGCCGCCAAGGTCCTGACCGATGCGCTGGAATTCACCTCTGTCGCCGACGCCGTCGCCGATTGCACTCTGGTAGTCGGAACCACCGCCGTCCGCCATCGCGAGCTACATCACCCGCTGCAGCGCCTGGAATATGGCGCCCGCCAGATTCGCAAGCAGCTCGCAACGGGTCCAGTCGCCCTACTGTTCGGATCGGAAAAAGTCGGCCTCTCCAACGAAGACCTCAGCCATTGCCATTGGCTGATGCGGGTCCCCGCCTATGGTGACCAAATCTCCATGAATCTGGGGCAAGCCGTCGCCGTCTGCCTCTACGAACTCATTCGGAATGGACGGACACCCAGCACGCGTGGCAAAGAGAAATTGGCGGCCTCTGCCAAGATCGAGCTGGTCACGAAGAACTTGCTGGATGCTTTGCAAACCAGCGGCTATGTAAAGCCGGGAGCCGCCGCAGCCGCAGAAGAGAAATTGCGCCGCCTGATCCGTCGCCAGAACATGACGGCAACCGACGCCGAACTCTGGCTCGGTATGTTGCGACAGATTTTGTGGAAGGTGAAATCGTAGAGAGACTAAGGATTGGAATTGCCGTTCAAGAGCCTTTGGTTCTGCTCGTTCCTCTGTGAACCTCTGCGTCCTCGGTGGTTAACGGTTTGCCGCCTTCGCCGCCGCCAGGTACTGTTGCTCTGCACCGTACTCCACGTTACGCGCCTGCACAGTCATCACCAACTGGCGAATCTGTTCGCGGCTCTCACGCGTCATATCCGCAAATTCAATCCCCAGCCCAACCCCAGGCCGCGATCGTACTACCTTCCCAATTACCGTCAGGTTTCCACCTTCCCAGACCGTAATGGTGATCTGCGAGCCCATGCCGACGAACGCGCCGGACTCAAAGAAACATCCGCCCGTGCTCACGTTCACTACGGTTCCAATCACTGGAACATCGCTGCCATCGGCGTGTAATTCCGCAGGCAAGCAGCACTTCGCTCGCTGCGAGCGCCGCAAGTCCTTTTCGCCAGGTTCCTTCTCTTGTTCCGCGTACATTCTTCGGTCGGCCTTTTCCAGCAGGCTCTCTGCATCGGCGGCATCATCCGGATAATTTGCATATCCCAGATTGACTCCCACCACATCTTCGCCGCAGACATCCACGCCAACTTGCTTTGCCATTTCGCGCAGTTGAACTGCTCTCGT
>Ga0209068_10001014_pt1 | contig 14290 bp, 11 predicted proteins | sample ColStrG_CSR_2012_FD_187200 | JGI IMG/M metagenome (GOLD analysis project Ga0209068, IMG submission 187200) | Freshwater sediment microbial communities in response to fracking from Pennsylvania, USA - Cold Stream Run_MetaG_CSR_2012 (SPAdes)... | ecosystem: Environmental > Aquatic > Freshwater >... | reverse complement strand
CAGTTGCCGGAGGCACTGGGTCTGAATGCGATATAGGGTATGAACGTATGAGTCGAGGGCATACATCACCGATCACAACCAACACCCTATCCGGGAGGGCATCATGAAGATCTTACCCCACACTTAGGCATATGGCACTGCCTGCCAGACTACTTGCCTTTCTCCCTTGAGACCGAAGTGTGCAGGTGAACATCCGAGTCGGTCTTGCGCCAGTCATTGTATTTCCTAAGCGCTTGACCTATTGACCCTGCGTTGCCGTAGCCAAGCTGCGGTGAAAAGCAGTATAGGGATAGGCCTTCAGGTTGATGTGATCGTGGGCAATGCGCTTCGGCAGGTCAGTTGAGTCAGATGCGTTCAGTGCCTGCCTCGCTCTGGTTCACCAACTGTGCACCGTGGCCCTGCTTTTACCTGTTCTGCACTGCTTCGGTCTCAGGCGCAGCGTCTCATATTCCAGCCAGTTGGGTTAGCCGGATCCATAGACATCCAGCCGTCATTCGACAGGTGCTGATCCATTAGCCCAGGAACTTCCCCGCGGAGAGTGGTCCGACTGGATGGTGGAGGGATAGAGGCGTAAAGCGCTTTGGAGTGTGTGAGCGGTCTTCTTGGGAGGGATATGAGACAGACTTTTCCGAATCGATGGGTACACGCACCCACGTGGCCTGATCAAGCCAGATCAAAGGTGCGATCGTGGATGGTGCGCGCAGCACACCCACACGCTGTTCAGCCACCACTGCCATCCGTCATTCAAATCGGCCATGAGACCTGGGTCGCGTTCGTCGCACATGCCATTCCCGTTCTTGTGTTCGCCATCACCGGCGCTATGCTGCCGGTTGCGCTCGGACTCATTGTTGCGCGCTGGCAGTCACTCGACCGCGCCCGGCATGGTGTGATTTTTGCCGAGTATTTGCCAGTGCCGCTGGCATGGGCCATCCAATTGATTGCAGCCATCATTGGCCTGGCGTTCGCGCGCGGCGCGATCACGCATCTCGTCACGCGCCGCGAGGGGTGGCGCGCAGCTGTGCGGACCGCCTGCCGGGCTGGACGACACTTGTGGCCGGATCAGCGTTGCATATTGCGTTGATGATTGCGGGCACGATCGCTCTCGATGTGGCCTTGGTCCGGGTTGGCTTGAATGCCACGAATGTGGGGCTGCGGGCGATGACGCCGGAAGGTATGAGCAAGATTACACTCAAGCGCGGCTTGGATGCTTTGCTCATGGATCCCAGCCTGCCCATGGAGGGGATCGACGCAGTGCGGATGAACACACCGTTTGCGCGCCGCTACGAACGGCAACTTGAGGATGGTCACTTTGAGCCGTTTCAGGTCATGTGGCAGTCTGGTGATAATGGCTATGGTCCTGTCGTGTTTGGGGGCTTGGCCTGCTTGATTGTCGCGCATGTACTGTTGCGCCTGCGTGCGGCCGTGTTTCAGCGTGGTACATCTGAGTCAGGCTTCTCGCTGGGATCTGGCCTACGCCTGTGTATCAAGCACTTTGGCTATGTAGCCCTACACGGGGCCATCATCCGCATAGGTCTCTGCCTGCTCTTGATGGTCGCCGTCATCGCACCGGTCGAAATCGGGCGGGACTTTGCGCTGACGCAGGTGTTTCGCTTCACGGGCATAAAAGCAGAGAGCGTGCGCTTGATTGCGGAAGGTGCTTTGACGCTAAGCGCCGCCCTGATCGGGGCGCTGGCCTGGGCGTTCGAGGCGGTGTATGACGCGCGCTTATTCATGGCCTTGACAAAGTCATCCGTGCAGACAGCCGACGCAAGCGTCAAACCTGTGATGCATGAGCCTAGCCTAACGACGGATTTCACCGCACCTGGGCCGCGGCAACTCCAGGTTAACCAGGCGGCCCTATAGACACAGTCCAGCCCGTGAAGCACAGCTCGCGTTTCGTACATCTCTCGTCCTAATTTGACTACATCAACAACAGGCAGGAACCACTGCCAGGAGCGATCGTCGTGAATAACCTTAACCACCAGGCACACACACCCATGCGGATACTCATTGCCATCACTTTCTGTCTTAGCGCTTTGAGCGGAATAGCGCCCGGAGCATTCGCGCAAAATGAGCCCCCGATTCAGCGCGGGATTGAACAATCACAAGTGCACTCACCTCTACTCGACTCAGTAAGGAGCGCCCTTGCGGCTCGCATGGCCAAAGGGTTGCCTGTGCCAGCAGCAGTAACATATACCAGCACGATCGATACTGTCCCAGCGCTGAGCAGTTTTGCCGGCAGGTTTGTTGGAGCCGCTGACTCCGAACAGGCGCAACCACAAAAATACGTCATCAGTTCCACTGTGGTTTTGCACTACGACTCCTCGACACAAGCAGGGCTCGACAAATGGCCAGACCTGGCTATTGTCACCGACACGGCCATGGATGATAAGGGGGCTCAACAGGCCAGGTTCACTCGCCAACAGCTGAGCACAGGTGCGAGAGCATATACCTTGCACGAGGTTTACGAGGTCCTCCAGGCTCCCTTACCAGCACTTCCCACCACGATTAGTAAAGATGCGAGTAACTCTCCACAGGAGTTTGACTTGTTGATGGGTGCAACCTATCAAGGACCGAGATATCGCGAAACCTTCACACAAAACTGTGAAGTCCTAGGTGTCAGTTGCGGATTCCTAAGTTTCAGTTTCGCCTTCGATTCACGCTTCGGGGCACGCTTCCCGATGCATGTCACGGTAAATGGGCCAAATGGGCCTCTCGAGTCTGGCCCTGACGCTAAGCCTATGATGCGGCAAGGCCAGTCGTATACCTACACCGTGGCGCTCGAAGGGAAGGATTGGAGCGCGGATGATTATGCCAATCACGGGATAGCGCCAATGCATGGGCATGAAATTGCACTTGAGTTTTCGTTGGACCTGGCCGTCAAGATCAAGGTGCCTAACCTGCTTGATCAGCAATGGGTACGACATTTTGACCAGGACAACTTCCCGAACGACCTGAAGGACTTCAACAAGGACCTTTCGAGCAAGGATTACCCCTTCACGGACCTCTTAACGGCCAAGCTGCCACCATTCAATATCTACAAGATCGAGATACCAGTCAGCAATGACAAGATCAGCCTAGGGATCAACCTTGAGCTTGACCCATCTGTTAGAGGGAATAGCCTCCGGTTTGCTTGGGACGCGCTTGACGACGCCCAAGGGAAGGGCATCTCCCAAATCACATCCACAACCACAAGCATTACGGTCGGTCCTATTGCAGCTGGTGACTTCAGTCCGCGCGCATTTGCCACACTGCGGCTCAGACAGTTTGAATATGTATTAGCACTCCTATTGGGCATGAGAGCGATCACTAACATCCACTTTCCTGCCTTGGCGGATCTTGAATTGCCCGTTGATCTGGGCACCTATGATGTGTCCAAATTGGTTGGGTATCCGACCTTGCGCACGCATGATGGCACACCCGATACCCTGTCTGTCCAGACACAGGTCAAAGGCCCCCTCGAAATCAGCGATGTTGCAAGCCAAACAGAGGTTACGCCTGGTACGACAGTGGATGTCGTTACCACGATCACGAACACCTCGACGTCATCCGTGCCCGTTAGTATTACGGTTGTCGATTCTCACTGTGCAATCGGCCAGTTTGGTAGCCTTGGACCGCTTGAAACGAAATCCTACACCTGCCCTGTAAAGGTGATTTCCGACACACGCCATGCGTCAACCGTTATCGCCACAACGAACGGTGGAACCCTCATGGGGGATACCGCAGAAATCGTTCTGTCCGCAATTGATGGGACGATTGGCGGTGGCAGCGCGGATACTTGCACCCCAGCGGTATTTGAAGCCGAGTTGCACCACTATACGAGCGGACCCCTGCGCTTCAACTGTGGCGCCCAGCTTACAACTTTGACCCTGACTCGACCCATCACGATCCAGAAAACGCTCGAGATTGATGGGGGCAGTGCAGTTGCATTGTCGGGCAACGACTCAACACGAGTCTTCACCGTGATGCCGGGTGCGAAGTTGACGCTGCGTAACTTGACGCTTGCAAACGGGGCCGCATTGCGTGGGGCGACGAACCTACCTCCGGATGGCGGCGGTGCTATCCACAATGAGGGTGAACTCATCGTAGATAACTGTCAGTTCGTCAACAATGAAGCCAATTATGGAGGAGCCATCCACTCTTCGAAAGCTGGTCTTGTCCAAATCGCCAATAGTGCGTTCTTGAACAACCGTGCGCTAGACACAACAATCATTACTGATACCGGGGATGGCGGCGCCATCTTTAACGAGGGCGTATTGAGCATCACGAATACCACGCTGAGGCACAGTCACGCGGTCGGCGGCGCAGCCATTTTGAATAATGCGGGTGGCGAGGTGACTGTGTCGAACAGTTCGCTGTTGGACAACGTTGCAACCAACGGGGGGGCCATTGAGGCAAATTCAGCCACAGTTTACATATCGGACACGCAGTTTGAACGGAACTCGGCGCGTCAATATGGCGGCGCACTCCTTGGGTTTGGTCACAGTGATATGCATGTTGTCGGCAGCTTACTGCAATTTAATACAGCAGTACAAGGGGGCGCAATTTCGGTATTCGACAGTTCCACCCTGGAGATGACCAATACGCAAGCAAGCGAGAACGATGCTTCCCAATATGGCGGCGCCCTCATCATCTATCAGCAAGGCGTAGTGAAGATTCACCGGACTGATGTGCTCGAGAATACGTCAAGCGGTTATGGTGGCGGCATTTCTAATGGCTGTTCGCCCGATCATCCTGAAACCTGCCACTCCACCACATCGCAGAGCATGCTTCTGATTGATGAATCAAGCCGGATTGCGGGCAACGAGACGTCAGTCGAAGGAGGTGGCATCGACAACTGGGGCAGCACCGATATCGTTAGCAGCACCATCGGTGAATCCTTTACAGCTTCAGGCAACGATGCGCCGCATGGTGGGGGCATACGCAACCACGTGGGTGCAGCACTACAACTGATTCAAAGTACCGTAGTAGCTAATCAGGTGCCTGGCTACGGCGGCGGCATCCACAACTCGGGTGCGTTAACCATCGAGCTGTCGACCTTGAAGAGAAATAATGCTGGCATCGATGGAGGCGGCCTATTCAATGATGGACAAGCAATCGTCATCTCCAGCACAATTGGCGGAGACGCGCCTGCGGATGGCAACCATGCTGATTCTTCCGGCGGTGGCATCCAATCCGGACCATTAGGTCAAGCGGGGGGAAGGCTAAGTCTCTCTGATAGCACGGTTGCGTTTAACACCGCCGGCCAATACGGCGGAGGTATCGCAAATGCTCAGGCCGGAATACTCCAGATTACAAATACAACGATCTCCACTAACCAAGCTGGTGCCAAGGGAGGCGGTGTGCTGAATTTCAATCAGGGCACGGTTTCAATGACCCATGCTACCGTGGTATTCAATAGCGCGTATGCGCAGGGTGCAAACATCGCCAATATCCGGGATGGAGGGGATGGTGTCATTGGGATCGCAAACAGCATTGTTGCCTACGGACTTGGCACCAATGAATGCTCAGGCGTCATCAGTTCAAATGGCTACAACATTGTTGGCAGTGCCCGATCTCCTGCCGATACAAGTGCCTGTGATTTCAAGGGGGCGGGAGACGAGCGAGGAATAGATCCAGGCCTGTCCACCTTGGCCAACAATGGCGGTCCAACCTGGACACACGCGCCATTCCCTTCGAGTCCAGCCATCGATCATGTGCCTTGCTCGGTCTATACGGACCAGCGCGGCGTGATTCGTCCTCAAGGCAAGGCTTGTGATGCTGGAGCGTTTGAATTGGAAGCGAGCGTAGTATCGAGCGAAGTTGACTTTCATGTATATCCACTCTCGCCAAGTGCTAACGATGTCGTACTAGATCACTTCGATCCCACCCTTGGCACAAGCTACGGCAATGTATCTTCGCAACCCGGGTTGGCAAACCTACGCCATGCAATATCCCTGAAGCCCGGTGGTTACATCCAATATGCAGTGCCGAGTTGGTATTCCACGTCACCCGCAGGCACCATCGAGTTCTGGCTGCGACCCAGCGCATATGGTGAAGTGCTCGACTTCAATTGGAACAATACGGCGGTTACCCCGCCAGCCGGCCATATCGTCCATCTTGGTCTCGATGAGGGCACCGGACAACTCAACTTCACAGTCTGGAACGATAAATCGGCCTCGCCAAGTGTCCATAGCCAAGCCAAAATCGCGCTCAATACCTGGTCACACATCGCTGTCACCTGGAGTCCGAACGGCACCAAGCTCTACATCAACGGACAACTTGACACCTGGGTGCTTGACAACCTGTATCCGGCCCTTCAGCCAGAGAACTACGCCTACTTGAATGCCTGGGGTACCGGCAGCTTCGTAGGCCTAGTCGACGATTTGCACATCGCGAGGGCAGCCTTGAGCGCAAATGAAATCTGGTATCACGCTACGGGTGTGCTTGACCGCTTTTCGCGCCCAGACGGGCCGTTAAGCAAGCGCTGGTATGGCCCCGAGGGATTCGGCGGCTACCCGATCCGCAACGGCCAGGTGCTGGTGTTAGGCGGAGGACCGATCTATTGGAACGACAGCCGGCTGGGTAAAATCCAGGAAACCTTCGCGACCTTAAGTAGGGTTAACCCAAATGCCTACCAGCAAAGCGTGTTGTTGAAGGTCCAGGCCGAGCCACCCGATTGGCGACAGGGTGCTATCGCGGTCCTTTACGACGCCCCAAATCACGAGATCCGCATCGAAACACGCTTACCGGCGCCGATGTCATGGGAATGGAAGCAATATCACAACGTTCCACTCCAAATATATGACGGGGATGTGCTGCGGGCAAGGGCGACAGCGACAGGCATGGTTTACGCATACCTCAACGATGCGCCCGTTCTGACTGAGACACTCGACGCCACCGATCAGGCGTTCTTTAATGGTCAGGGTGGCCATATTGGGCTGGAGTTCCTTGGTGCCAATGGTGCATTGCTGGATGACTTCGGCGGCGGCACGATCTCTCCAGCGATGCCCTCACAAGAGTCCGAAAACCAAACTGCCCAGGGCGAGTATGCTTTGGAAGAACTAGAACCTCCAACGATGCATACCTACTTGCCCGCCATCTTGAAGAGATGATGTGTCGAAGATGATCTTCAGGTCTATGAATCTCAGCCGCCGCAGTTGCGGCGGCTGAGCATGCCTCACACACGTGGGCCAGCGGCGACGCTTGATGGCACTGACATTTCGTTGCAGACAGTGTTCAAGCTCGACGCGGCCTATGCACAGATCGTGTAGTTGATTTACCGCCGGTTAGGCCACTTGTCTAGTCGAATATAGCCACTCGCAAGTTGACGGGGGGAATGGCGATACCCTACAGTTAGCGTGTAGATGGGACTTTGTCAAAGGAGGACCTGTGTCCGACAAACCATTTCGACTCACGCTCGCATTCGGTCATGCCATTCTGATCTGGATCGTTGGCTTCATTTGGGGGAGCGTCGTGTTTATGGTTCCCCAATGGAAGGCGATCAAAGCTATTCCATATATTTCAACTAATCCAGCGATTAGCGTTCCTATCTTGTTGGTGTGGTTACCACTGACATACGTGCTGGCGCATCACTTTCTTCAAAGTTCGAGCACCCCGGCCTTCGATGGGTTGAAGCTAGGACTCGTCTTCGTCGGCGTCGACATCATTCTCGATCTGGCAATTCTCGTTATCGCACTTGGAGCGGGGCTGGGCTACTTTGTGGCGCTATCGGTCTGGACCGGCTATGGGCTGATATTCGCCATACCCCCGATCATTGGTCGTGCATTACAAATGAGGGCACATGTATGAGGCCGGCTTACTTCGATCTATCAGTCCATGACATTAACCAGACGCGTGCGTTTTTTGAACATGTCTTTGACTGGCGTTTTGAGAAGTTCCCGGCATCCAATGCATATTACCGAATCCATACGGGGCCCGCAGATGAACCGGGAATCGACGGCCGTATTGGACAGCTGGCAGAAGCTCCCATGTTAGGAGGGAAGCCGATGACAATCATGGCGATCTCGGTTCAGAATATAGACCAAGCGATATCAAGCGTTCTCAGCAATGGCGGCCAAGTCATCGAACCCAAAATGCATATGCCCGAGATTGGTTGGTATACAACATGTGCAGAACCTGGCGGTTTGTTGTTCGGCATGATTCAACCCTATCAGCCACCAGAATGAGCACACGCAAATAGGCACTCGCATGAAAGCTGGCGATCTCAAGAAAACCACCCATACGCTGCCAAACTTTGAGTTTTGGCAGAGGTGGCTATTCACCATTGGGCTAGTCATCGTGGTGTTCGGAGTGCTGATGGTCTGTCTGAGCGGAACACCACTCTTCAATGTCTTCAACAATCAGATCAATCCAGCCTTTTGGGGCTCCGATCCACCCAGCGTGTCAATTCAGCGATTCCAGCAATGGGTATATGGCGTTTGGGGTGCCACAATCGCGGGTTGGGGTGTCACCATCAGTTTTGTCGCTAAGCACGCATTCAAGACACAGGAACCTTGGTCGTGGAGAAGCCTGGTTACGAGTATCTTGGCATGGTTTGTTCTTGACACACTCGTCTCTGTTGTGTTAGGCGTGTATTTCAACGTCGTGTTCAACACAGTATTGCTCATCCTGGTTGGGTTACCGATCGCATTCACAAGTGGCACCTTTACACGGCATGTGTGCGCCGCCAAAGCGCCCAACAAGCAAATGGCGGAGCAGATTTATCACCATGAAGAAGGTTGATTTCAAGAAGGAACTCAAGCGGCTATATCAACCCTCCCCAACGGAGGTCGTTACTGTCGATGTTCCGAGCATGAACTACTTGATGGTGGATGGCGAAGGCGATCCTAGGACCGGACAGGTATTCCAAGATGCGATTGCAGTTCTGTATGCCGTGGCATACGCGCTGAAGTTCATGGTTAAGAAAGGCCTATTTGCAATCGACTATCGCGTGATGCCGCTTGAAGGTCTATGGTGGGCTGACGACATGTCAAAATTCTCGCTCGACGATCGGTCAAACTGGAAGTGGACGGCCATGATCATGCAGCCCAATTTTGTGACTAGCGCGATGGTAGGCGCGGCCATAGCCGAGGTAAAGATGAAGAAAAATCTGGCTGCACTGTCAAAGGTGCGCTTTGAGTCTCTTGCGGAAGGCAGATGCGCGCAAATTCTCCACGTCGGCCCCTTCTCAGCCGAGGGGCCCACTGTTCAGAAAGTGCACGCATTTGTCGATGCTCAGAGTAAGCGAGTCGGCAAGCACCACGAGATTTACTTGAGCGATATTCGCAAAGCAGACCCAGCCAAACAGAAGACCATCATCAGGCAGCCAATGGCCTTGCATAGCACCTAGGCCCCAGCTTCGCTCATCCGACTTATGTAATTGCGGGGCAATTGATGTGGCCACCACATTAACCAAAGATCAAGCCCGCTTGGGGGGCGTCTTTAACCTATTGCAAGCGCTTGCCTACCTGATAGCTGGAGGGGCGATATTTTTTATTCCACTTGAAATCGTTGTCCGGGATATGGATGGATTCGTCGCCACCTATGCCGCAACCCCAGCACCATTCACCATCTTGTCTCTAGCGCTGATTGCCCTTGGTATCCTCGGCATCACCGCCGTGGTTCCAGCGACAGCGAGCTTACTCAATGAACAGACGAACGGCTGGGTGACGGTTGGCAAGAACATTGCCCTGCTCTCGTTGGCCGTCATCGTCGTCTATTACACCTGGTTCCTGTGGACCATCCCATCTCTCGTAGCCGCTTATCAGGTGGCTCCGCCTACGATCAAGGCGGCGATCACGGTCGTTGATCCGCATGTGCCAGCGAATTGGGTCACCTGGTTCATCTTTGGTGGTATGGGTTTATGGGTAGTGATCGTTGGCGTCATTGGGCATCGACAACGCACACTGCCACACAGTTACGAATGGGCATGCGCGATCAAGACAACAGGCTTCCTGCTCGCGCTGGCTGGTGTGCTCACAAACGTTTTCGTCGTCGCCAAGGTGGGGGTTGTCATGGGTGTCCTCATCGGTGGCCCCGTATATCACGCCTGGCTGGGCGTGCACATGTTACAGATTGCGAGGAGGCTGGCATAATGTCGACAGTTCAGACTCCCTTTGCGTCCGATCCGGCGCAAGAAGTTTACTTTGAGTCCGGGCCATACCAGCTCTTTGGGAAGCTCCGGATCGTATCGCGCGAGGCGCCAACCCTGCTTCTGTTGCATGGCCTAGGTTTTCACTCGTTCGAATACGATCCCCTAGCGTCATTACTGGCGCAAGGAGCGATAAACTCGTTCGCATTTGACTATCGGTGTCATGGCCGAAGCAGCGGCCCGCGCGGGCGCTGGGTCCTACATGAGCTTGTAGACGATGCGGACAAAGCAACCGAGTTTTTATGCGGCAAAGTCGAGGGTGATATTGGGGTCTTTGGCAATAGTCTAGGTGCTATTGCTGGTCTCTATCTCGCGGCTCGCAATCCGCTCGTCAAGAGTCTGGTGGCCAGTGGTTGCCCAACCCGCGTCGCCGACTTTGCCATCACGCCAACCAAAAAGGCACTGTTGGGTTTCTTGCAAACACTGGCTATAGTCGTACCGCTGCGCATCAGCGTAAATCATTTCATTCCTTACAAGAAGATATTGCAGGATCCTCGGATCATCCAACTGGTCAGACGTGACAAGCGAATCTCCGACGCGCGTCGATTTGCACCGGCGACCTATGCCGATATGTTCCGATGGAATGCACTAGACGTGATTGACCAGGTGAAGGTTCCTCTGCTTATCCTCTACGGAATACGGGACCGCTTGCAGCCAGCGGAACAATCAGCCATGCTGTTTGAATCTGCGCGGCCCCCGAAAGAGATGCATGCGCTCGACACTGGTCATGTGCCGAATCTTGAGAATCCCGATCTTATCAATCCAATCTTGCGGGGATGGTTTGGCAAGACCCTATCTCCCGGATGCAGGGACGGCGCACCACCCGAAGCAGTGCAACAAGCTGTGCGAGACCTGCCCTGATGACATCTACCACGACAACGCATTGTCGACGCTCGACGCGTCACGCCGCTTATGTGGAATACTCCGCATTCGCTGAGCGGGTGGTAACCCTAGCCACTTGTCCAGATCGCGCTATCCACCCAGTGGTTGACGCACGCATTGTCGTTGTCTACTGTGAGGCCGTAGTCAGGCGCACTCGAAGCACTGATGGGGACAACGGCATGAGCAAACCCCTATTAAAGGACGCGCTTGGCCTGAGGCTCGTCCTATGGCTCATTGGATATCCCCTGGGCATTGTCCTCTTTTATGTGTTGCCGCCTAGGGTCATAGGTTGGGTCATCCTGCCGATTGGCGTTTTCATAACGCTGTGGGTCTTGCTGATACGGGTAAAGGCCAATACGTTTGGGCACTCCGTTGTCTTGGCCGTCGTTTGGACCGCCCTCGTCTTTGACTATCTGTTCATCGCAAGGGCATTCCAACCAACAGATGGGTATTACAAGTTAGATGTATATCTGTATTACGCCCTGACATTCCTGATGCCGTTCGGTGTTGGTTGGCAGAAGATGAGGCGGCTCCATGAAACCGTGGCTTAATAACCTCAAGTACGATCCGTTGCCCTCGCTCATCGAAGGCAAGAACAGCGCAATCACACTGTTTGCCAAACGCGATTTGCTGGGCGAGGCCATTCGGGTGGAAGACTTGTGGGGCTTGCCCGAAGCTCAAAAAATAGTACGAAGGCAAAAGAGCAATGGCGCGTGGACTTATCCCGGGACAAACAAACGCATCCGCACAGTCGAGAATTACAATCAACTCGAGACCTATAGAAATTTAGGGGTCTTGGTTGAGGAATACGGCTTCGACAAAAGCCACCCCTCGATTCAAACAGCTGCGGAATTTCTGTTTGGGTTCCAAACCAACCTCGGCGACTTTCGCGGTATATACGGCAATCAATACAGCCCCAATTACTCAGCTGGCATCACCGAGTTGCTTGTCAAGGCAGGCTATGCGGATGACGCTCGTATCGAGAAAGTATTCAAATGGCTGCTTTCCATTCGCCAAACAGATGGCGGCTGGGCACTACCGCTCAGAACACGACCCTATAATCTCAGTGCCATTGCTGGTCACTCAAGAACAATCGAACCGGACATGTCTAGACCGTCCTCACACATGGTTACAGGCGTTGTCTTACGCGCGTTTGCTGCTCATCCAAAATACAAAGTGACACAAGCGGCGAAATCAGCCAGCCGGCGCCTTGCTTCGAGTCTATTCAAACGAGATTTCTATCCGGATCGGGCAGCACCGCGTTTCTGGTTGGCGTTCTCATTCCCGTTCTGGTTCACCGATCTGATTTCGGCACTCGACAGCCTTTCTGCACTAGGGTATTTCGAATGCGACCCAAATATCAACAGGGCTTTGCAATGGTTTGTCAATAACCAACAGAATACAGGCCTTTGGAAGCTGCACATACTAAAAGGCCAGAACAAGGAGACACTTCAATTATGGCTTGCCCTTGCCATATGCAGAATATTCAAGAGATTTGCCGCTGCCGACGCTGACGACCGACCGCATCTCGATACACTCACACACGCTCGGCCAGGGAGTTTCGTCCAGTCTCGCTGTCAATAAACGGGCATAGCGGCCGTCGCCACTTCTCGACTAAGCCGTACACGAGTCACTCCGCTATATGACCATGAGTCATCCAATGTCGCGCCAAAGAGTTGGATCCCATGATGGCTTTTGATGCGCCGCTTATTGCGTTTTGCTGCAATCTGATGTATCGGAGCGCACGGAACATCCTGTGCGCACATTCCTTTCGATGACCTGGCGGAGGGGATTTTGTTGTTGCATACGTTCCCCCATCCGTGCCCCATGGAAGCGCCTGCCTTACGCTCAAGTCTGCCCAGGTGGTCAAGCCACCCAGACTGGATAGGTAGCCAGGATGCACCTATTGGGGCAGGTTGCCGACCTTTCCGTGGGATCGATTGTGTATGTGCGTCGCATTCTCACAAGGTGATTTCCGGCGGTTTTCAGCATTTCTCGTGTTTTCCCGGGACGACTATCTAGGCTGGGCTCTGCGGATCACAATCCTGGGCTAGTAGCCAGCACAGCTCGATGCGCCGACCTATACGAGTGACCAGGCATATATAGACGACCTGCGGGTGCAGTCGTGGACCGACGTGCAAGAATCATATTCAACCTTGGAGGTCTTGCTGAATTAATGTCCACTCCCTATCCCGCTCTAGTCAAGCATGGGCTTGACCTTCTACATGACCCACGACTCAACAAGGGTACCGCATTTTCCGAGCAAGAACGTGACGAGCTTGGTCTGCGGGGGCTGTTACCGCCGCGCAGGTTCACCTTGCTGCAACAAGTCGAACGCGCGCTGGCGAATCTCCGTCGCAAGACCAGCAACCTCGAGAAATATGTGTTCTTGACGTCACTCCAGGAACGTAATGAAACGGTATTTTATCGATTGGTCGTCGATCACATTGAGGAAGTTATGCCTATCATATACACGCCGACCGTCGGTGAGGCCTGCCAAGAATATGCCCACATCTTCCGTCGGCCGATGGGTATGTACATCTCGCGCAGAGATCGTGGCCGCATGCTCGACGTCTTGAGAAATTGGCCACAAGTCGACGTGCGCGTCATCGTCGTCACCGATGGCGAACGCATTCTTGGGTTAGGCGATCTTGGCGCGGACGGCATGGGAATTCCGGTCGGCAAACTGTCACTGTATGTGGCGTGTGCTGGCATGTATCCCGGCCTGGGGCTGCCGATCATGCTCGACGTCGGCACCAACAATGAGGCACTTCTGAACGATCCGCTCTACATCGGCCTTCCCGAGCGGCGGTTGCGTGGCCCGGAGTATGACACGCTTATCGAAGAGTTCATTGGAGCAGTTCAAGCGCTGTGGCCGAAGGCCATGATTCAACTCGAGGACTTCGGCAATACCAACGCCTTTCATTTGTTGGAAAAGTATCGTGATCGGATTTGCCTATTCGACGATGATATTCAGGGGACGGCCAGTGTAACGCTGGCTGGGCTACATTCAGCACTTCGCATCACAGGCGGTTCGTTATGTGACCAACGAATACTTTTCCTCGGCGCTGGTGAGGCAGGGATTGGTATCGGCAACTTGATCGCCGCCGATTTGACGGCCGAAGGTATATCCGAAGGTAACGCACGGCGCGTATGCTGGTTTGTGGATTCGAAAGGCCTTGTGGTGCGCAGCAGGACTGACCTGGCGCGATACAAGCTTCCATTTGCACATGAACATCAGCCTGTAGCTGATCTGCTCACCGCAATTGAAACATT
>Ga0209068_10001013_pt1 | contig 14298 bp, 12 predicted proteins | sample ColStrG_CSR_2012_FD_187200 | JGI IMG/M metagenome (GOLD analysis project Ga0209068, IMG submission 187200) | Freshwater sediment microbial communities in response to fracking from Pennsylvania, USA - Cold Stream Run_MetaG_CSR_2012 (SPAdes)... | ecosystem: Environmental > Aquatic > Freshwater >... | reverse complement strand
TCGGAGACGTTTCCAAAACGGCTCAATCGCTCTAAATCGATGGAATTTTCAGGCGTAATTGCCGGTCTTGTGGGGCAATTTGCGCTCCACTAGGTTCAATATCCCTCACCAGTCTTGGGACCGGGCATGCAAATCCGCGACGGCATCATCGACGCCATCGGTCATACGCCTCTTATCAAACTTCGGCGCGCCTCGGAGGCGACCGGATGCACCATTCTGGGCAAGGCGGAATTCATGAACCCAGGCGGTTCGGTGAAGGATCGCGCCGGCCGCCAGATGATCCTCGAGGCCGAGAAACGCGGCGAATTGCGCCCGGGCGGCCTGGTGGTGGAGTCGACGGCCGGGAACACCGGCATCGGCCTGGCATTGGTCGCCAACGCCCGCGGCTATCGCACGCTGATCGTCATACCGGATACACAGAGCCAGGAAAAAAAAGACATGCTGCGGCTGTGCGGGGCCGAGCTGTTGGAGGTTCCTGCTGCGCCCTTTTCCAATCCGAACAATTACCAGCACGTCGGACGGCGACTGGCCGAACAGTTGAAGAAGAGGGAGAAGAACGGCGTCATCTTTGCCGACCAATGGAACAACCTCGACAATCGCAAGGCGCATTACGTCTCGACCGGGCCGGAAATCTGGGACGAGTGCAACGGAGGTGTCGACGGCTTCATCTGCGCCATCGGCACCGGCGGCACGATCGCCGGCGTCTCAAGTTTTCTGCGCGAGAAAAATAAAGGGGTCACAATCGGTGTGGCCGATCCACGCGGCGCGGCAATGTATCATTTGTTCAAGGACGGCCAGGCGAAAGCCACCGATGGCGGCTCTATTACCGAAGGCATCGGCCTTGGCCGCGTGACGCCGATCATCGACAACATAAAAGTCGACAAGGCCTATTTGATCCCCGACGAGGAGGCCTTGCCTCTCATCTTCGATCTGCTCGAACACGAAGGTCTTTGCCTCGGTGGTTCGTCCGGCATCAATATCGCGGGCGCGATCCGGTTGGCAAAGGAGCTGGGGCCAGGCAAGACAATCGTGACGATCCTTGCCGACTACGGCACGCGCTACCAGTCGAAACTCTTCAATCCGGACTTTCTGCGCTCAAAGAAATTGCCCGTGCCGGATTGGCTTGAACGAAAATCGGACATCAAACCGCCGTTCGAAAAGAAGTGACGATGCCCACGGAATGCCTCTTCCGCGACGATTCCTACCTCAAGAGCTGCGACGCACGCGTGGTCGCGCTCACCGAACAAGGCGGCATCGTGCTCGACCGTACGGTTTTCTATGCGACTTCCGGTGGACAGCCCGGTGACACCGGCGCGCTGACGACGGAAAACGGCGCACGCATTCCGATCGAGACGGCCATCTATACCGATGCCGCCAAGAGCGAGATTGCCCATGTACCCGCAGCCGGCGCGCCGGCGCCCAAGGTCGGCGACGCCGTCACCGCGCTGATCGACTGGGATAAACGCTATGCCCGCATGCGTATGCATACGGCGCTGCATCTCGTGTCCGCGGTGCTGCCCTACGCAGTGACCGGCGGGTCGGTCGGCGACAGTGAGAGCCGCCTCGACTTTGATATTCCGGAAGCTGGCCTCGACAAGGATACGATCACCGCAAAAGTTGCCGAGATGATATCGTCCAATGCATCGGTGAGCAGCCGGTGGATCACTGACGCCGAACTCGATGCCAATCCGGGCCTGGTCAAGACCATGTCGGTCAAGCCGCCGATGGGCACTGGCCGTGTGCGGCTGATTGAGATCGCAGGGCTCGATTTGCAGCCTTGCGGCGGTACCCATGTCCGCGCCACAGGAGAAATCGGCGCGGTTCGCGTCACGCAGATCGAAAAGAAGGGCAAACAAAACCGCCGCGTGCGGCTCGCCCTCGCCTAGTTGCCCTTACGGAACGATTGGGCAATGGTGCGCATTGACATCGACACTGTTGATCGGCCGCAACCATGAATGCACAAAAATCCACAAGCCGCTGGCTCAAGTCGACCGAATGGCTTGCCAGCCAGCTCGACAACAAAGACGTCTTCATCGTCGACGGCTCTTATTACCTTCCGGCGCAGAATCGCGACGCCAAAGCGGAATACATCGCTGCACATATTCCAGGCGCGGTATTTTTCGACATCGAAGCGGTTGCGGACGATTCAACGGACCTGCCCCACATGTTGCCCGGGCCGGACCAATTCGGTCAGGCGGCTGGTGCACTCGGCATTTCAGAAAATGACACCATCGTCGTCTATGACGGCCTCGGGCTTTTTTCGGCGGCGCGCGTCTGGTGGACGTTCCGGATCTTTGGTGCACGCAACGTGTTCATTCTCGACGGCGGGTTGCCGGCCTGGAAGAGCGAAGGGCGCCCGACCGAAGCGGGCGAGGTCAAACAGCAAAAACGGACGTTCAATGCCAGCATGGATACCGGCGCTGTGGCGATGGTCAGCGACGTGCAGATGGCCCTCAACAACGAAAGCGCCCAGGTGGTTGATGCGCGTTCGGCTGGGCGCTTCACCGGGCGCGAAAGCGAACCGCGCGCGGGCCTTCGCTCGGGCCACATGCCAGGGGCTTTGAACCTGCCTTACACCGAGATCGTCGAGAACGGCCGTCTTGTTCCGCCCGAGCGCATCGCGCAAGCGTTCAAAAAAGCTGGCGTGGATCCAGACAAGCCCGTGATCACAAGTTGCGGCTCCGGCGTCACCGCCGCGATCCTGACCCTCGGGCTCGATGCGCTGGGGAAAAAACCCGGCCGCATCTACGACGGATCGTGGGCTGAATGGGGTTCACGCCCCGATCTCGCTGTCGTCAAAGACTGACAGGCGTCAACGCAAAATCTGACTCAAGAATAGCTTTGTACGCTCATGCTGTGGATGGGCGAAGAATTCTTCCGGCACGTTGGCTTCGACAATCTGACCCTCGTCCATGAACACGATGCGGCTCGCCACCTGACGGGCAAAGCCCATTTCGTGGGTTACGACGAGCATCGTCATGCCATCGTGGGCGAGCTCCACCATGGTATCGAGAACTTCCTTGACCATCTCAGGATCGAGCGCTGACGTCGGTTCGTCGAACAACATGATTTTCGGGTTCATGCACAATGCGCGCGCGATGGCGACGCGCTGCTGCTGTCCGCCGGACAGTTGACCGGGATATTTGTTGGCCTGCTCGGGGATTTTCACCCGCTCCAGGTAATGCAGCGCCACTTCCTCTGCTTGCCTCTTCGGCATCTTGCGAACCCAGATCAGGGCCAGCGTGCAGTTATCCATGACGGACAAATGCGGAAACAGATTGAAGTGCTGGAACACCATGCCGACTTCACGCCGCACCTCATCGATCTTCTTCAGGTCCGCGGTCAGCTCGACGCCATCGACGAAAATGTGTCCAGACTGGTGCTCTTCCAGACGGTTGATGCAGCGGATCATGGTCGACTTGCCCGAGCCGGATGGCCCACAAATGACAATGCGCTCTCCGCCCATGACTTTAAGATCGATATCGCGCAACACGTGAAAATCGCCATACCACTTGTTCACGTCGACGATCTCGACAGCGACCGCAGTGTTGAGCTTTGCGGGCTTGAGCAGTGATCCGTGATTTCCTGCGACGCTCATGGATGGTCCTCAACGTCGATCGCTTTTGGCGAGCCGAGCCTCCATGGCGCGCGCATAGCGCGACATTCCGTAGCAGAAAACCAGATAGAAGATGGCGGCGATCGCATAACCAGTCGTGCTGGTAACGGGCGCCGCCCATTTAGGATCGATGCGGGCAACTTCAATCGTGCGCAGGAGATCGAATATGCCGACGATGAAGACGAGCGTCGTGTCTTTGAACAGCCCTATATAGGTGTTGACGATATTCGGGATCGTCACCTTCAGCGCTTGCGGCAGAATGATGAGCCGCATCATTTGCCAGTAGCGCAGACCCACCGCCATCGCGCCCTCATATTGGCCTTTGGGGATGGCTTGCAGGCCTGCGCGCACAACCTCCGCCATATAGGCAGATGCGAAGATGGCAATGCCGATAAGTGCGCGTACCAATTTGTCAGGCGACAGCTGCTCCGGAACGAAGAGCGGCAACATCACCCCGGCCATGAACAGCACCGTCACCAGTGGCACACCGCGCACAAATTCAATGAAGATGACTGATAGCGTGCGTACCGCCGGCATATGCGATCGCCGGCCGAGCGCCAGAAGTATTCCCAGCGGTAACGAGACGACGATGCCGACCGAGGCGACCACGATCGTCACCAGCACGCCGCCCCACAGCACCGTGTCAACCGGTTGCAGGCCGATCGCCGTCCAGCCTGTCAGCAGGATGAACGACGCGATGGGCAATATCACGAAGAAATAGATCGCACCGAGGTCGCGCCGGGGGGCGTTGAGCCACAACAGCCAAACAATCCCGATCGCCAGCATCGCAAAGAAGACATCGACGCGCCAACGTTGCGGAATCGGATAGGAGCCGTAGATGAAATAAGGCAGCCGCTCCCAGACGAAAGGCCAGCAGGCCCCGATTTCGCGATGCTGCACGGATTCAAGGCATGCGTCGCGGTCGGTGCCGCTCCACACCGCGTCGATCAGCAAGAATTTCACCAGCTCTGGAATAACCCAGGCCAGCAACAACACGATCACCAACGTGAGCGCTATGTTGAAAGGTGTCGACAGAAGGTTTTCACGGAGCCAGCCGAGCGCGCCCGTCATCGCAGCCGGCGCTGGCCGTGGCGCGATGTTGGTCCGCCGTACAAATGCCAGCTCGGCAACAGCAAGATCGCCTTCGGCCATGGTCATGGGGGCGCCCTCACCGCTCAGCCAAGGTCATGCGACTGTTGTAGATGTTCATCAGCAGTGACGTGACGAGACTGATGACGAGATAGACGAGCATCGTGATCGCGACGACCTCCACCGCCTGGCCGGTCTGGTTGAGCACTGTACCGGTAAAGACTTGCACGAGATCAGGATAGCCAATCGCCACCGCCAGTGAGGAATTCTTGGTCAGATTGAGATACTGGCTTGTCAGCGGCGGGATAATGACCCGCATCGCCTGTGGTATCACGACCAGACGGAGTGTCGGTCCCGGTCGAAGTCCGAGGGAATAGGCCGCCTCGCTCTGGCCGCGCGACACCGCCAGGATACCCGCACGTACAACTTCGGCAATAAATGCGGCGGTATAGATCGAAAGACCGAACAGCAGCGCTGCGAACTCCGGAAGAATCTCAACGCCTCCGGTGATATTGAAGCGTCCGGCTTGCGGAAATTCAAAGCCAAGCGGAAACCCGGTGAGGACGAACACGGCGAGTGGAAGTCCAATCACCAGCGCAAGGGATACCCATAAAACCGGTGCTTGCTGCCCCGTTCGCTCCTGCCGCTTGCGCGCCCAGACATAAAACGCGATGGCCGCGACGATGCCGACCAGTAAAGCAATCTCGACGGCGCCAAAGCCATTCTTGGAAACCGGCAGCGGCAGAAAGAATCCGCGATTGTTGAGGAATGCACCGCCAGGAATGGCAATGCTCTCGCGAATGTCGGGCAACGCCTTGAGCACGGCGTTGTACCAGAACAACAGTTGGAGCAGCAGTGGGAGGTTACGAATCGTCTCGACGTATCCGCCCGCAACTTTCGCCAGCAGCCAGTTGCGCGATAGCCGCGATATGCCGACGATAAAGCCAAGAATGGTCGCGAAGATGATGCCGAGCCCGGCCACCAGCAGGGTGTTGAGCAACCCAACCCAGAAGGCGCGGCCGTAGGTCGAGCCTCGAGCCGAATACTCAATCAGAGTCTGGCTGATATCAAAGCCGGCGGTCGCATTCCAGAAACCGAATCCGGACGCAATGTGAGAGCGCGCGAGGTTCTCGATCGCATTGCTCGCCGCGCCATAAACGAGAAAGGCGACAAAGGCGCATAGCGCGAGCTGGTAGGCAATGCTGCGAAACTTCGGGTCGTTGTAGAATACGACCTGCGCGGGCCGTGCCCGCGCCGAAAGCTCACTCGACATGTACCCCTCGCCGGGCCTGTCGCGCGGCGGTTCCGACTCAACGGAACCGCCGCGGGCGTGCCGCCCTCATACACGCGTGTCGATTTGCGGTCAGCGAATAGGCGGCGCGTATTGGATGCCGCCCTTATTCCACAATTTGTTCAAACCACGTTCGATCTTCAGCGGCGAGCCTTGCCCAACATTCCGCTCGAAAGACTCGCCGTAGTTGCCGACAAGTTTGACGATGCGAACCGCCCAATCTTTGGTCAAGCCGAGCTGTTCTCCATAGGTCCCTTCAGTGCCAACGAAGCGCATGATCTCCGGGTTGGTCGACTTCAACGCCTCATCGAGAGTCTTCGAAGAAATGTTCAGCTCTTCTGCGTCGAGCATCGCGAACAATGTCCACTTCACGATGTCGAACCATTGATCGTCGCCGTGGCGCACGGCCGGACCGAGCGGCTCCTTGGAAATGATTTCGGGAAGGATGATGTGATCGCTTGGATTGGCGACTCTCAACCGCTCCGCGTACAGGGCCGAGGCGTCAGTGGTATAGGCATCGCACCGGCCGGCATCATAAGCCTTCACGGCCTCATTGGCGGTGGCGAAGGTCACGGTCTTGAGCTGCATCTTGTTCGCGCCAAAATAGTCGGCGAGATTGAGCTCGGTGGTGGTGCCCTGCTGCACGCAGATAGCTGCGCCGTTGAGCTCGAGCGCGGAATTCACCTTGAGCGCCTTGCGTGCCATGAAGCCCTGGCCGTCATAGTAGTTGACGCCAGTAAAGTTGAGACCGAGCGAGGTGTCGCGCGACGACGTCCAGGTCGTGTTGCGCACCAGCACATCCACCTCGCCCGATTGCAGGGCTGTGAAACGATCCTTGGCTGACAATGGTACGAACTTGACCTTGTCTGCGTCGTTTAAAATCGCAGCGGCGATCGCCCTGCAAAAATCCACATCCAATCCGGTCCATTTTCCCTGAGCGTCGGGAAGCCCAAACCCTGCGAGCGTCCCGTTGGCACCGCAATTGAGCATGCCGCGATCCTTGACCGCTTTCAGCGTTTGAGCGGATGCGTTCTGCGCGGCAATGGCGACAACGAGCGCGAAAATCGTGGCAAATCGCTTCATGTGACTGTTCCTTTAAAACTAACTCGGGTACGGCTCACGGGACTGACCAAAGATCTCCACCGCCGGACCTGGGTCCGACGGCGCCAATAGCAATTTCTAGCCGTTCCCCACCCCCGGGCCCCCTGAGCGCGGCGCATCTCAGAACGATCAGCTTTCCGGGTCAAGGGGTTGACGCTTGCGTCCTATGCAGACGTATATGTTTCTGCTGCGGTATTACTCCGTTACTAGTCCCAACAGCATCGTTCGTTCGTATGAAGAAGAAGCTCAAAGCACCAATAAAACCTGACACTCGGCTGGTTACGTCCGGTCGCGACCCGGAAGCCTACTACGGTTTCGTCAATCCACCTGTCTATCACGCGTCGACCCTGCTTTATCCCACAGCCGAAGACCAGGTTGCCCATCGTGCCCGCTACAACTATGGACGCCGCGGCACGCCCACCACAGAGGCGCTTGAAAATGCTTTGCGCGAACTCGACGGCGGGTCTTGTGCGGGCGTCGCACTGCTCCCTTCGGGGCTCGCGGCCATTGCGGCCGCGTTGCTCGCGGTTGCCGGCTCCGGCGATCATGTCCTCGTCCCCGACAGCGTTTACCGGCCGACCCGTAATTTCTGCAACGGCGTGTTCAAACGTCTGGGCGTGGAGACGACTTATTACGATCCTCTGATCGGCTCCGACATCGCGAAACTATTCAAGCCGAACACGCGCGTGGTGTTCGTCGAGGCCCCGGGTTCCCAGAGCTTCGAGATGCAGGACATCCCGGCCATCGCCAAGGTCGCCCACGACAAAGGGGCGATCGTAATGATGGACAACACCTGGGCAACGCCGCTCTATTTTCGCGCCTTCGAGAAAGGCGTCGACATGCAAATTCAAGCAGGCACCAAATATATCGGCGGTCACTCCGACATCATGTTTGGCTGTGTGTCGGCGAGCGCGGCGACATTGCCGGCGCTAAAAGATACCGTTTATTCGATGGGGCTGTGCGTCGGTCCGGACGACATGTATCTCGCGCTTCGCGGCCTGCGCACGCTTGGTGTGCGGCTCGCGCGCCATTTTCAATCGGGCCTGCGCGTGGCGCGGTGGCTCGAACAGCGGCCCGAAGTTCTGCGCGTGATGCACCCGGCGCTTGATACCGATCCGGGCCACTCCATCTGGAAACGGGATTTCACCGGCGCCTGCGGCTTGTTCAGCATCGTGCTCAAACCGACCAGCGAGAAATCGGTGCACGCGTTCCTCAACGAGCTGGCGCTTTTTGGTCTCGGCTATTCCTGGGGCGGCTTCGAAAGCCTGGCCATTCTGTTCGATTGCTCGGAATACCGCACCGCCACCAAATGGGCGCCGGGCGGTCCGGCGATACGCTTTCATATCGGGCTCGAAGATCCTGACGATCTGATTGCCGACCTCGAACGCGGATTCGGCGCGCTGGCTGCCGCACTGTAGGCGCAAACTTCCGTTGGCATTTCTGAACTCACCGCGTTTTGCCGGGGTCACGCTGCTGCCGCAGTACCGCCACTGCGCATGACGAATTGGAGATTGCGCAAATACACGAATACGCCGAACGCTTGCCCAATGATAAACACAGGGTCCTTCCGATAAAGAGCATAGCCGAGCAGCATCACTCCGCCGCCAATGGAGAAAACCCAGAACGCAGTCGGCACAACGCTCTTCCCTGCCCGCTCGGAGGCAATCCACTGCACAACAAAACGCATGGCGAACAAGACCTGCGCGATATAGCCGATCAAAATTCCCCAATCTGCGGTGCCAATGAACACGTCGTGCAGGTAGCCACCGACGGCATTCGCGATATCGATCAGCATAAGATTTCCTTTCAGTTGCGCACGAACTTGTCCACGCGCTAATCCTCTGAAATTTCCGGTATTCGTTTTTTGCGCCGAATGAGCCACCACACGCCGGCAAGATCAAGAATGCCGATCCATAGCCGGTCCCACATTCCATAGTTCGACACGCCGTGCGTGCGCGGCCGGTCAACCACGTCAACGTAGCCGATGTCATAGCCGTCCCGCCGTACCAGCGCAGGAAGGAACCGGTGCAGGCCGTCAAAATACGGAAGACTCAGGAACACGTCGCGGCGGAACGCTTTCAAGCCGCAACCCGTGTCGCGGGTACCGTCGCGCAGCACGGCGCCCCGTACTGCATTGGCGATCCTGGATTGCAGTTTCTTGAAACCGCTGGCTTTGCGGCCGACGCGTTGACCCGCGATCAGGCCGATGCGTGGTCTCCCCGCTTCCAGCGCGCGAATGAGCGCCGGGATGAACGCAGGGTCGTTCTGGCCGTCGCCGTCGAGCGTCACGACAATCGGCGCCCGTGCCGTGGCGACGCCCGTCCGCACCGCCGCCGATTGGCCGCAAGACTGCTTATGACGAATGCCACGCAGCCACGCGTGCTGCGTCATCAGCCGCTTGAGTTCTGCGTCGGTGCCATCACTAGAACCATCATTGACGTAGACAACCTCGAAGCGCCATTGCTCAGCGAGCGCTTTGGCAATTTCCCCCACCAGTGGGGCAATATTGCCGGCCTCGTTGCGCACCGGCACCACGATGGACACCGCCGGATCAATCATATTCATGGCGCGATGTCTTATGGGGCCAGAAGCTCGCGGGCAACCGCTTTGATGCGTCTGAGCGAGGGTCCGGGATATTGGCGGATCATGCCGTCCGCCTGGATCGCAAAACCGAGCCCGCGCTGCGCGAAATAGCGCCGGACCATGACCGCGCCTGCTATTCCGACCAGTGCACCGGCAAAAACGTCGCTCGGGTAATGCGCGGTCACCATCACCCTGCTTACGGCAATCAACAGCGCATAAACCAATAATGCGGTGCGGGCGCGTGGCCACAGCGTTCCGAAAGCCACCAACACGGCGAACGCCGTGGTCGCGTGACCGGACGGCAGGCCCGCGTAGGCTGCATGCCCTTCGAACGGACTGAACAAAAACGGATCGAGACTGCCACCGACCATCGGCCGCGCGCGCCCGATCATGCGCTTGACGATCGTCACAAACAGACTGGGCAAGGCTATCGCCGCAAACAGAAATCCGACGCGCACCATGATTGCCGCCAAAACCCGCTGGGAGAACGATGTCAAAATCTTCGGCAGCGCCGCGAGGGTTATAAAAAGCAACCCGAGCGGCCAGAGGAACCATCCGGACTTGCCGAACTCAGTGATCTCGCGAAAAACTGAAACGATCCACCCTGGCACGTGGTGGACCCCGCGGATGGCAGCGGCATCTGTCGTCATCATCAAAAACGCGAATACTGCGATGGCGATGCCAGCCGCGATTGCCAGTTCACGAAGCGCGAGCCGCCACAACCACGCACGCACGCGCACGGGCCGAGCCAGAAGAACGACCGCGGTCTTCATATTGGCAGCGCAGCGCCGCAAGGCCGACATTGCCTCGCCATCCACGCGATTGAATCCGTTGGCCACGCTCATGGGCTTGCCTGCGAACGGAAGACGGTCAGTGATACCGGCTTCCCGATGCTGATATTGTAACCTTCCACGCGCTGAAGAAGCGAGTAGCGCAATCCGACCGATTCCGCGCGTTGCACGAAGCTACGCTCGCCGCGAGGATCGATTACAGCGAAATAGCACGATCCTGAGCGCAGAAAATCGGCGGCGCCGACGCCATCGGTAAATCGCGTGTCTGTACCGAGCAGAAACACCAGGCTCGGCTCCTGATAGGCGAATGTCGAGGCGACGCGGGGCTGCTTGCAATCCGTTGCATGGATTTCCTCGGCGATCACGGCGCTTGGAAACAGTGACGGTAGCAGCGGAAACGTGATCGCGTAGACTGTGACCGCAATAAGCACCGAGGCGACCATTCCGCGCAACAAAGAGCGTTCGGTGCCGTCCACTTCATAGAGCCACCACGCAAACAACCCAAAAATCACCGCAAGCGCCGAAACCGGCCAAGCAACGAGACCGAGATCGCGTCCGAACACGATGAATGCGACCACCGTCGCAATTGCAATGGCCGCCGGAAACAGAAACCAGCCAACGGTCCCGCGTATCATCCAGCGCGACTTCGACAAGCCGCCAGGCTCGATGGCGCCGGCGATCAGGATGGCAATGGCGGGGTATAGCGGCAGGACGTAGTGCGGTAGCTTGGTCATGACCACTTCGAAAACAAGCCACGACGGGATCAGCCATGCGAGCAGAAAACGCGCGCCCGCTTCGCGGCGCGTTTTCCATACGACCACAGCCGCCAACCCGGCCAAAACGGAACCCGGCCAAAACGTCAGCCAGAAGAGCAGAAAATAGAAGCCGGGTGGCGCACCGTGCGCCTCCTGTCCGCTGGCCACTTTGTCCAGCATGTCATGGCCGAGCGCCTCCACGAAAAAGCTGCTTCCGGATTTTGCAATGATCGCCAGGAACCATGGAGACACGAGCACGATCAGCCAGACAACCCCGATGAAGGGACGCAGCGACCACACCCAACGTGCCGACCGGTCAACGATCGAGAGCACAATGGCCGTGAGCCCGACGAACATCAGGATCAAGGGTCCTTTGAGCAGCACGCCGCCCGCGATCGCGGTCCACAGGATCGCCGGTTCGGCCCAACCGATCTTTTTTTCAGGTGTGCGGTGGCTGGCGAGATAAATGCGTGCCATTGCCCCCATCGCCGCGATCGAGGTGAACAACAGCATGGCGTCAGTCTTGGCGAGACGCGCCTCGACGCCGAGCAAAACCGAGCTTGCCATCATCAGTGCAGCAACAAGCGCAGCACGCCGTGTAACGAATGCGAGCGCGGCCCAATAGGTCAAAAGGACAGCGAATATCGCGCCGGCCAGCGATGGCAGGCGATACAGCCAGATGGTCGTACGTGCCTCGGGCACGCCAAGCGCTTCACCGGCTTTCACCGCCGCTGCTTGCAGCCAGTAAATTCCGACCGGCTTCTTGTAGCGGACCTCATTCTGAAAGCGGATGTCGACATACTCATGTGCTTCCAACATCTGCTTGGTGGCTTGCGCAAAACGCGCTTCGTCGCGGTCGACCGGTGGAATCTGGAAAAAACCCGGGAGGAAGGCGAGCAGCGAGAACGCCACAAGCAATGCCGCCGCGCGGCGATGCGAGCTCACCGCATAGTCCAGCGCGGCGGCAAGTCCGCGCGCCGGACCTATCGAAGTCCTCGCCTCGTCAGTGCTGAAACTCACACTATGGTGCCCTGAATCCGCAGTTTTGTCGGACAATAGGCGTTAGACGCCGCCCTGTCATTCGCCCCTATTGCAACCGGACGGTGACACTGTCGGTGGCGCCGCGCGCGTCCATAACGGTCAACCGCACAAAGCCGGGGCCATCAGGCTGGAAGAATAAGGTGCCACGGCCACTCTGCGCGGCCAGCGGCACGCCATTCACCATGACGATGAGCGGCGCGCGACCACCTGTGATCTTGAGGGCGACCGGATCAAGCCGGCCGCCGTCGGCCACGTCCAAATGTGCGCCGTCCGGCGGAAACATGATGCGCGGTGGCTCCACCGTGTCGCTTGGGCCATTGACACTAAAGCGCTGCAACGGCGGCGGCAGCTTGTTGGTTGCGGCGAAAATCGCTGCTTTGGGCGCACGCGGCAACGCCGTGGGCGCAAGTCCGGAACGCGCGAAAGCATCGAACAGAATCGGTGCCGCGGAAGCGCGGCCGACCAGACCCGGCACGGGCGCACCATCCGGACGCCCTACCCACACCCCAATCGTCATCCGGCCGTCGAAACCGATGGCCCATGCATCGCGATAGCCGTACGAGGTCCCGGTCTTGAAGGCGACCCGCCCATGCGGCGCATTATCGGGCGGCGGAGCGCCGAGAAGAATGTTGCCGACATACCACGCTGGCACCGGATCGAGGAGCCTGTGCGCATTTCGAGGAGGGCCACGCGGCCGCTCAATCAGAGGCAACGCAAGGCCAAGCCGCGCCAAGCCGGCATAGAGCATGACCAGATCGGACAGACGGATACCGACCCCGCCGAGACCCATGGCCAAACCGGGGGCTTCGTTTTTCGGCAATATCAGTGCGGCGCCCGTTTGCGACAGCCGCGCGCTCAAGCGGTTGACACCGACTTTGCCGAGCACCGCGATTGCCGGAACATTGAGTGACAATTGCAGCGCACGCCTCACCGTAACCGTACCCTGAAACGTCAAATCGAAGTTTTCCGGCGTGTAGTTGCCGTAACGGCTTGGCTTGTCGTCGATCAGCGTTTCCGGGTGGACAAGTCCATCTTCGAAAGCGAGGCCATATATGAATGGCTTGAGGGTCGACCCCGGCGAGCGCAAGGCCTGTGTCATGTCCACCTGGCCGGCACGGCGTGCGTCGAAATAGTCCGCGGACGCAACCCGCGCCCTCACTTCGCCGCTAGCATTGTCGACCGCAAGAATGGCGACGGATATGTCGGGACCGAGCGCATTCGCGCGTTCGTAAGCGAGCTCCTGCAACGCCTTCTGCAAGACAAGGTCAATGGTGAGCCGATGCACGTGTTGATCGGGCTCCGCCGAAACAACCTGATCGGCGGCATGCGGTGCAAACATTGGGATTTGCTTGCGCTCGCGCGGGACTGATTGGGATTTGGCGCGCGCAATTTCATCGGGCGGCACGAGGCTTGCCGCCGCGACACGATCGAGCACGCGATCGCGCGCGGCGCGCGCGGCGTCAGGAAAACGGTCTGGCCGTCGCAGTTCCGGCGACTGCGGCAACGCCACCAATAGCGCGGCTTCGGCCAGAGATAATTTCCGCGGCTCCTTGCCGAAATACGCCAGGGCGGCCGCACGTATGCCTTCCAGATTCCCGCCATAGGGCGCAAGCGTCAGATAAAGCGTGAGGATTTCGTGCTTGCTCAGCGCATGTTCAAGTTCTAGCGCCCGCACAATCTGCCGCAATTTGGCGCTCAAGCTGCGTTGCTGGCGCGGCTCCAGCAAGCGCGCCACTTGCATGGTGATCGTCGAGCCGCCTGAAACAATATGACCGCTGGCGACAAACTGAATTGCTGCACGACCCAAGGACATGGGGTCCGCACCGTGATGGTCCCGGAATCGTTTGTCCTCATACGCGAAGAGCAACTTCAAGAAGCGCGGATCAACATCGTCCTCGGTGGTCGGCAACCGCCAGCGCCCTTCGTCGGTCGCATAGGCGCGCAGGAGTCGCCCGTCACGATCAACGACGACGTGCGAATATTTGAGATCCTTGCCGAGCGGCGCGGAGCCGAGCGAATACAGCCAGGCGG
>Ga0209068_10001012_pt1 | contig 14306 bp, 12 predicted proteins | sample ColStrG_CSR_2012_FD_187200 | JGI IMG/M metagenome (GOLD analysis project Ga0209068, IMG submission 187200) | Freshwater sediment microbial communities in response to fracking from Pennsylvania, USA - Cold Stream Run_MetaG_CSR_2012 (SPAdes)... | ecosystem: Environmental > Aquatic > Freshwater >... | reverse complement strand
GGCAACAGTTGATGGGCGGGTGCTGGGGCAAGTTTCGGATCGCGGAAAATCTTCTGAATGAACTGGTGGAAGTTCTGCTCGCCCAGGCGGGTGCGTAGTTCGTGGGCGGCGAGCAGGAGATCGCCATCGTTGATGAGTTCGCCGATGGAATCGGCTGCGCCATCGAGAGAGATGGCTTGAGCGTTAGCCCATTGAAGCATTTGCTCGAGGAGACCGCGCCAGCCGGGGAGTTGCGGGGCTGAGAGGCCAGCGCCGGCGAAGAGAACCAAGCGGCCTTGCGAGAGGCTTTCGGTGAGAGATTTGGGGAGATCTAGCGGCACGTCCGGGATGAGATTAGCATATTGGTACGCTGGCTTCAAATGATGCGAGCCCTTGCGACGAATTCCCTTCTGCTCCTCGCCCTTGTCCTCCACGCCCAGACGTCCACGACCTACGACGTTGAACTCACAAAGAACGTAATGGTTCCCATGCGCGACGGCGTCAAGCTGGCTACCGATTTCTACCGACCGGCCCGCAGCGGCACAATAGTGGGCGGCAAGTTCCCCGCGCTGCTGACGCGCACCCCGTACAACAAAGACGACGCCGGCAACGAAGCGCGTATCTATGCGGCCAAAGGCTACGTCGTGGTGGTGCAGGATGTGCGCGGGCGCTATGGCTCAGAGGGGCGCTGGGTTCCCATCCGCGACGACCCATACGATGGGTTCGACACGGCAAAGTGGATCGGTGAGCAACCTTGGTTTGAAGGGGGCATTGGCACGTTCGGGTCGTCGTACGGCGGGGCCACACAGCACGCGCTGGCCATCGCCAATGCGCCGCACGTGAAGGCGCTGATTCCGCGCAACGCCATGTCGGACTTCGGACTCTACGGCGTTCGCCACAACGGCGCATTCGAACTGCGCTGGCTGAACTGGGTTCTCACCCTCGGCAATGCCACCGGCACAGCCAACGCATTGCCGGCGGCGAGGCGCGCGGCTGGCGCTGACACGGCGGCCACCGAGGCGCTGGCCGACATGGGAAACCACGTGCGCGAATACGCCCAGAGCTTGCCGTTGCGGGCGGGAACCACGCCCCTCAAATTTGCTCCCGACTACGAAGCCTGGCTCATCGAAGCCATGAAGCATGGCGATTACGACGCCTTCTGGAAGAATCACGGCTCGAGCGTGGTGGATCATCTGGCGGAGTACAAAGACGTGCCGGCGTATCACGTCACCGGCTGGTATGACTCGTGGGGCACGCCGGTGGCGAATTTAAATTATCTGGAGTTGACTAAAGCCAAGAAGAGCCTGCAGCGGTTGATCGTCGGTCCGTGGATCCATAGCTCGGAACGGCTGAGCTATGCGGGCGAAGCGCAATTCCCGCCGGACGCGGCTCTCGATCTGCCGGCCTTTCATTTGCGCTGGTTCGATAAGTGGCTCAAAGGCGTGGACAATGGCGTGGACCGCGAATCGCCGGTGCGCATCTATGTTATGGGCGGCGGCGATGCGCATAGAACGCCCGAGGGCCGCGTCTTCGTGGGCGGGCACTGGCGCGAGGAGAAGGAATGGCCGCTGGCGCGCACCGCGTACACGCCGTACTACCTGCATCCCGGCGGCCGTCTCTCGGCCTCGAAGCCCGCGGAGGAGCAACCTCCAACGACCTATCTGTTCGATCCGCGCCATCCCGTGCCGACACTGGGCGGCAACGTCTCATCCCAGGGGACTCTCATGTTTCAGGGTGCCGCCGATCAGCGCTGCCGCGCGGATTTCTGGTTGTGCGGCGGAGACACGCAGCCCCTCTCAGCGCGCAATGATGTCCTGGTCTTCCAGACTGAGGCGTTGACGAAGGATACGGAGGTGACGGGCCGGTTGGTGGTCAAGCTGTGGGCCTCCTCCGATGTGCTCGATACCGATTTCACCGCCAAACTGATCGACGTGTATCCGCCCAACAGCGGCTTTCCGGCCGGCATCGATTTGAACGTCGCCGATAGCATTGTGCGCGCGCGTTACCGCAAGGGTGCTGGGCCAGCCGAGTTGTTGGAGCCTGGACACGCGTATGAGTTCACCATCGAGATGTATCCGACTTCGTTGCTGATCCAAAAGGGGCACCGGATCAGGCTCGATATCTCGAGCAGCAACTTCCCGCGCTTCGACGTGAACCCGAATACCGGCGAGCCGCTGAACGACAATCGGCGCTGGAAGGTGGCGGAGAACTCGATTTATATGGACAGCAAGCACCCATCGCGAGTGATTCTTCCGGTGATCCCGAGTGGACTCTAATTGAACCGGTAGAATTCGCGCGCGCGCTACACTTGAACCAATGTCAGCGCCGCTTGTGCCCTCGCCGCTGGACTACATAGGACGGCAGCCGTTCGCCTTCTATCCGGCCATCGAAAATGCCGGGCCGAACGAATGGCGGCTCGGTGCGCGATCCTGGACGGAAGTACAAGCGATCAACGCCCACACGGGCTTCGAGATCTGGATTCCCAGGCAGTATATCGGCGCAGTGGGTGACAATGCCGTTCTGACGGTCGGCCTGCGCAAGGCGCTCGAATTTCACGGGGGCTTGCTCACTCCGCGCATCAAGCGTGTGATTGAGATGCCTCAAGCCGCCAACAACGTACCTCAGGAACGGCGGAAGAGCAGTCCGGCGGCGGTGGTGGCCATTCGACTCAACGACGGCCGCAAGTCGCGTGTGAACAAAGCCGTTGCCGGCATCGCGCTGTGCGGATTGTTGCTCGCTTTGCTCGCGGCTTGGCTCGAATCTGCTATTCACTTTTAGTATGAGTCATGTCTATACGGTTCTGTGGGCCGCGGTGGCGGTCGCTGGAGCGGTTTGCTTAGGAGTGATCGCCGGCAACCATGGCGAACCAGTCAACAGCTTGTGGCTAGTGGCGGCGGCGGCCTGCATCTTTGCCATCGGCTTTCGCTTCTATGCGAAATTCATCGCGGCGAAGGTGATGGTGCTCGATGACCGTCGCGCCACTCCGGCGGAGCGTTTGCGCGACGGCCACGATTTTGAACCCACCAACAAATGGATTTTGCTGGGCCATCATTTCGCGGCGATCGCCGGTCCGGGTCCGCTGGTTGGCCCGACGCTCGCCGCGCAGTTTGGCTACCTTCCCGGCACGCTGTGGATCCTCTTCGGCGCGGTTTTGGCGGGCGCGGTGCAAGACTTCACCATTCTCTTCTGTTCTATGCGGCGCGACGGAAAAACGCTCGGGCAAATGGCGCGCGAAGAGATCGGCAAAGTGGGCGGCTTCGTGGCGCTAGTGACGGTGTTCCTCATCATGGTGGTCCTGCTGGCCGTGGTGGGTTTGGTGGTGGTCAACGCGCTCAAGGGCAGCCCCTGGGGCACCTTCACGATCGCCATGACAATTCCCATCGGCATCTTGATGGGCTTGTACTTGAGGTTCGCGCGGCCGGGCAAGGTGCTGGAGTGTTCGCTGCTCGGTTTCGTGCTGGTGATGGCAAGCATTTACGGCGGCAAACTGGTGGGCGAATCGGCCGTCTGGTCTAGCTGGTTCACCTGGACCGGAATCACGCTAACGCTGGCCATTGTCGTTTACAGCTTTGCCGCCAGCGCGCTGCCGGTTTGGCTTTTGCTCGCGCCGCGCGATTATCTCAGCACCTTCGTGAAACTCGGCGTGGTGTTTCTGCTGGCGTTCGGCATCCTCTTTACCCATCCACGCCTGGCGCTGCCACCGGTGACTCAATTCATCGACGGCACAGGGCCGATTTTCGCCGGCAAGCTTTTCCCGTTTTGCTTCATCAGTATCGCTTGCGGCGCAATCTCGGGTTTTCATTCGCTGATTTCTTCGGGCACCACGCCGAAGATGATTGCCAAGGAATGGCATGCCTGGCCGATTGGTTATGGCGCGATGTTGCTCGAAGGTTTTGTAGCCATCATGGCGATGGTGGCGGCGGCGTCCATGCAACCGGGCGTTTATTTTTCGGTGAATTCGCCGGCCGGTGTCGTCGGCGCAACGCCTGCGGCGGCGGTGGCCACCGTGAGTTCCTGGGGCTTTCCCGTAAGCGTGGACACCATGGCTCAACTCGCCAAAAACGTTGGCGAAAAAACGCTTTTCGGCAGAACGGGCGGCGCGCCGTCTTTAGCCATCGGCATGGCGCAGATCTTCGGCGGAGTACTCAACCGGAGCGGTTTCGGCGAGGGATTGCTGAGCTTCTGGTATCACTTCGCGATCATGTTCGAGGCTTTGTTTATTCTGACCATTCTCGACGCGGGTACGCGCGTCGGCCGTTTCATGTTGCAGGACTTGCTAGGCCACATTCACAAACCACTGGGGAAGGCCGGTTGGGTGCCGGGCATGCTCTTGACCAGCGGCGTGGTGGTTGCGTCGTGGGGTTACTTTCTATATCAGGGCGTGATTGATCCTTTGGGGGGAATCAACTCCCTGTGGCCATTGTTTGGCATTTCGAATCAGCTCCTGGGCGCTATTGCTCTGTGCGTAGCTACAACAATTCTGATGAAAACGCATCGCGCGCGCTACTTGTGGATTACCGCGATTCCCCTGGTCTGGCTCGTCACGGTCACGTTTGCCGCCGGCTGGCAGAAAGTTTTTGCGAGCGATCCGAAGTTGGGCTTTCTGGCTCATGCTCGAGCGCTCGAGGCCGCGCTCGCCGGGGGAGAAATTGCCGCGGTAAAAATCGCCGATACCCAGACGCTCATCTTTAACGACCGCCTGGATGCCGCGGTCTGCGGCGTATTTCTTCTGCTCGTTACCGTGATCATCGTCGATTCACTGAGAGTGTGGTTCGGGTTGCTAAGCGGTGGCGCGCATGAGATGCGGAGTTCCGAAACTCCCTTTGTGCTCTCAGAGTTGGAGGCGGAACACGTATGATCGCCTTGCGACGTATTCTCTCCTTCATTGCGGCGTTAGCCCGTGAATTGTCCGATGAAAACGCCTATGCGCGGCATTTGCGCTTGACGGGGCACACGCATTCCGTGACAGAATGGAAGGAATTCATCGACAGTAAACACCGGCGCAAATATGAAAACGCCAAATGCTGTTGAAATTCCGCAAACGTTCTTGACCGATTTGAGACCCGGAGGCTAGCTCATGCGGCTGGCGATAGTCGTTCCCGTCCTCGCAGGGCTTGGTTTCGGGCCCTCAGACGACGCTCTGCCCGGCAAATACTTTCCACTGGCGCAAGGGAATCGCTGGGTTTTCCGCGTTATTTTGCCGCGCCGCGTGAAATCCGAATACCGGCTCATTCGTACTATCACGCGGGTCAGTGGCGACCCTCAAGCTGGAGCCGACGCCCGCGCTGGACTGGTTTACTCAATGAGGGAAGAGGACTACTCGATTCCAAAGGCTGAGTGGCCCGAAGAACCGTTCGAATATTCAATTCAGGAGAACGGCGATATTTTTTGCGCGAAATGCGGCGGCTTCATACTCAAGGCCCCGCTCGAAACGGCGCAGAGTTGGACCAGTCCGAACGGGTATGGTCCCGAGATTTCGCGTTTGATCGCCGTTCATAAGGCAGTGGAAGCCGGCGGCAAGCTTTACCGCGACTGTATTGTGGTGGAAATGGTCTCCGGAGAGGAGCACACCGTGACTCACTATGCGGCAGGTGTGGGACCGGTGCTGGTGGAAGTGTTTCAGGGCGCAAGCAAGCAAGCCGTGCGACGCGAGGAACTGGTAAGCTTTTCGCGAGTCAATGCTCCGCACTAGCGTCCGCTGCTTCGTCAATCATCCGCTGAATCAGCTCGGACGCCCCGGCGAATTCGCCTCTCTGTAACATTTTCAAGAGATCCGAATCCACAATTCGATACCACAAATCGCGGCGTGCCGCGAAATCGCCAATGCGCGCTGTAATCCGCGGTCGCGCTTCCTTTAGGAGCTGAAGAAGATCGCTGTACTCCGGACCAATGTCACGCTGGAACTTCTCTTTGAGCCGCACCGCTACAGCGGGAGCCCAACCGTTCGTAGAAATGGCGATAGTCAACTCGCCGCGCCGGTGAATCGAGCCGAAGCTGAAGCGGCAGTGTTCGGGGTCGTCCACCGAGTTGCAGAGAATGCGCTGCTCCTCGGCCAGGCGGAAAACTTCGGAGTTGTCTTCGTGATCGCTAATCGCCAAGAAACAGCCGGTTAGATCGGCCGCCATGAATTCGCGTTCTTCCCAATGGATGAGCCCGGCGGCGGCCAACGCCGCGATGGCCGGCTCCGCCTGCGGATTCACGTAGATCACGCTGGCGGCGGCGTCTACCAGCGCCTGCACCTTCGCCGCCACCTCGTAGCCCTCCCCGGTGACCAGGCATTTCTTGCCGGAAAGGTCGAGAAAAACAGGAAAGCGAAAGTTCACAGCGTTACTCGGATCGTAGCAACAAGCGCTTCCGCTTATGCTGGTAGGTTGCCGGTACCGCGCCTATTTCTGATTGACAGCTTTGGCTTTATTTTTCGCGCCTATCATGCGCGCGCCCGCAGCGGTGCTCCGCCGATGCGCACCACGGCGGGATTGTCCACGGAAGCCGTCTTCATCTTCCACAACATGCTGCGCAAGCTGATGGGGACTTCGAAACCAGACTACATCGCCGCCGTTTTCGAGAGCGCCGAGCCCACCTTCCGTTCCGCGCAATTCGCCGAATACAAGGCGAACCGCTCTGAAATGCCGCCCGATCTTACCGAACAGATCCCTTACATCCGGCGGCTCATCGAAGCGATGCGCATCCCGATCCTGGAATTTCCCGGCTATGAAGCGGATGACGTAATCGGCGCAATCGCGTGGCGCGAGCCGGTTAAGCCCCTCGAAGTAGTTATTGTTTCAAGCGACAAAGACATGCTGCAGCTTGTGAACAAGCGCGTGTTCATGCTGAACCCGATGAAAGACGATGAGTGGTACGACGAAGCGAAAGTGGAAGAATTTATGGGCGTAAAGCCTTCGCAAGTCGCCGACCTCCTGGCGCTGAAAGGCGATGCCATCGACAATATACCGGGCGCTCCGGGCATTGGGGATAAGGGCGCGCGCGACATCATCGTGAAGTTCGGTTCGGTCGAGGCGGCGCTTGAACGAGCTACCGAAGTTGAGCGGAAAATGTACCGCGAGAGTTTGCAAAACAATCGGCCGCAAATTTTGTTGAGCAAGGAACTCGCCACCATTCAGACCAAGATTCCGCTTAACTGGGAATTAGGCGGATTGCGGGCGCAAGCGCCGGAGAATTCGTCGTTGAAAGCCTTGTACAAAGAGCTGGAATTCTTCAGCCTGCTCAAAGACCTGCCGCCCGAAGACGATAGCGCGGCGCGAGACTACTCAACCCTGGGTGAACCAGAGGCTATCGAAGCCTGGCTCAAGGAACGGCCGCGCGAGGCGATGCTGGCCATCGCGCTCGATTTGACAAATTCGTTCGTTGGGCTTTCTTATCGTGCGGGCGTGGGCCGTTCGGTGCCCATAGCGTCGCTCGACGCGGTCCGGCCAGCGCTTGAATCGCTTAGCGTCCCCAAGGTCGTACACGACGCCAAGGCGTTCCTGATGGACTTGGCCAAACTCGGCGTTCAGCCGCGCAACTTGACTGACGATGTGATGCTCTATGCGTTCTTGCTCAATTCCGATCCGGGCGGTTGTTCGCCGGAAGCGCTGGCGGAACGGTTTCTCGATCGCAAACTGAACGCCGCGGCGGAACAGCAAGCAGAGGCCGCGCTAGCCGTGGCGGAACTGCTGCGGCCGCAAATCGATGCGCAAGAATTGCGCGCCGTCTACCGGGATATCGACTTGCCGCTCGCGCCGGTTTTGGCGCATATGGAAACGGCGGGCATTCGGGTCGATACTGCGGTGCTAGCGGAATTGTCGGGGCGCCTTGCAGAACGGATTGACGCCATCGCGCAAAAGGTCTTCGATGCCGCCGGGCATCCGTTCAACATCAACTCACCCCAGCAATTGGGCAAGGTGCTGTTCGAAGAGATGAATCTGCCGTCGCCAGTGAAATATGGCAAGGGCAAATCGATTTCAACAGCAGCCGATGTGCTGGAGGGGCTGGCCACCGCCTATCCGGTGGCGCAGCTCGTGCTCGACTACCGGCAGTTGAGCAAGCTCAAAGGCACTTACATCGATGCGCTGCCGCAATTGATCCGCCCCGAAACGCAACGCGTTCACACCACCTTCAACCAGGCCGGCGCGGCCACGGGCCGCTTGTCCTCTTCAAATCCGAATCTGCAAAACATACCGATTCGCACCGAAGAGGGCCGCGAGATTCGCGCCGCGTTCATCCCAGAGCCAGGATGGCAACTGGTGGTGGCCGACTATTCGCAGATTGAATTGCGTCTGCTGGCGCACATGTCGGGCGATGCCGTCTTGATGGATTCATTCACGCGCGACGAAGACATTCATACGCGTACCGCGGCTGAAGTCTTTAAGGTCAATCCACTGATGGTGACAGCGGAGATGCGGCGCTCGGCCAAAGCGGTGAACTTCGGCATTGTCTACGGTCAAACGCCCTTCGGCTTAGCGCAGCAGTTGAGTATCACGCGCAAGGAGGCCGAGGTCTATATCGCCCGCTACTTCGAGCGCTATGCGGGCGTGCGCGAGTTCATCGATAAGACCATCGCGGAAGTACGCGCTTCGGGCGTGGCGAAGACCTTATCTGGGCGGCGCCGGGCGATTCCCGATATGCATGCGCGTAATCCCGCGGCGCGCTCATTCGCCGAGCGAACCGCCGTGAACACGCCGCTGCAAGGGACGGCCGCCGACCTGATTAAGATTGCCATGATCCGAATCGATCGCTTATTGGAAGAAAAGAAAATGAAGTCACGGATGTTGCTGCAGGTTCACGACGAGCTGGTCTTTGAAGCGCCCCCGCACGAGAGCGGCGATTTGCGCGATTTGGTAAAGAAAGAAATGGAAAGTGTTTATCCGCTCAACGTGCCCCTGCGCGTTGACGTAGGCAGTGGGTTGAATTGGAGAGATGCGAAATGATGCAACGACACATATTGGCGCTCGCGGCCTCGTGCGCCTTGGGGTTCTGCGCCACGGTTCCGGCAAGAAAGCCCTTGCCTAAGCCGCCTGTGCCCGCCGAATACAAGGTCAAGTTTGAAACCACCAAGGGCGATGTGGTGATTCAAGTGCATCGCGAGTGGTCGCCGCTGGGCGCCGATCATTTCTATGAGCTGGTGACGAAGGGCTACTACGACAACAACGCCTTCTTCCGCGCCATCAAAGGCTTTGTCGTGCAATTCGGCATGAACGGCGATCCGCGAGTAACGGCTCGCTGGAATAACACTCCCATTAAAGACGACCCGCCGAAGATGCCGAACAAAACCGGCACCGTTACGTTCGCCAAGACCAGCGCGGCCGATTCGCGCACCACGCACATCTTTATCAACGTCAACGACAATGGCGACGCCCTGGATTCGATGGGCTTCACTCCGTTTGGCGAAGTCGTTTCCGGGATGGAAAACGTCAACAATCTTTACATGGGTTATGGCGATGGCCCGCCCTCGGGCGCGGGGCCCGACCAGGAAGCGTTAACCCACGGCGGCAATTCTTATCTGCAAAAAGCATTTCCGAATCTCGACTACATTAAAAAGGCAACGGTAATCGATCCGCCACCACCGCCTCCCAGACCGGCGGCGACCCACAAGCCACCCAGTACGGCAAAACGCCCGGTAGCTCATCCAAAGTAGCTCCGCGATTTCGGCAATCGGATCTAACTTGACGCCGTCATAGCCCTCATTCCCGCAAGCAAAAGGCTCGGCAGACTTTCGTAAGAGTCTTGCGCCGATTTCGGCAGCGATTGCCAGTCCTGCTCGGCCGTTTGCTTTTCCGAGTCCAGCCGTACAAATTGTGCGAGGGCATTCCGGCTCGAAAAGAAGGTCCGCAATCTGCGCCGGTTAGCGCCCGAAACGCTATCGGCATCGGCGATCACGCAGTCGATCTTGCCGTCGTGGAGTTGCCCTAGCAGCAACGCCTCGGCGGCGCTGGAACAGCGGATCACAATGTAGCGATTCTCTTCCAGTTGACCTTCTATTGCGCCCAACGCTTCGAGATCCGAGCCGACAAGCAGGACAACGCCGCTCCGGTTCATGGCATCGACCAGATCCGGCGCGGGATATTGCAGCGGCAAAACGATCTCAATCGTTCCCTGCGTTTCCGACAAGGATTTGAATTCGATAGAGCCATCCATGGCCGTTACGATGGCTTGGGCGATAGAAAGGCTGAAATCGGGATTTTGCATTTCGAAGGGAAACGACAGCGGCTTCCAAGCGGAGATGCCCAACTGTTCCAGCTCAAATAGCATGCTCACCTTGCGGCCCGCCGTTTGGCTGGTTGAAATACGGATACGGCCCGCGCCGGCCATGCGTTCGCGCGCGTTGAGGAAAACGTTTAGTAATAGCGTCTGCAACCGCCCGGAATGGCAAAGTACCAGCGTGGATTCGTCCGTCAGGTGCATATCGGTTTGCAGAGACGGGCCGCGGAGTTTGCTGAGCAGCGGCTCGACCGAGGCGACTACCCCGGAAGCACTGACAAAAGTGGCGCGCATGGAAAGAGGCGCGCTGAGCTGCGCAAGCTGGCCCGCTATCAGCAGACCCATGGCGCTCGCTCGCGCAATGGTGTCCGTTTTATCCAGCAAAGTGACGCGCTCCGCTACGGGAAGCCTGGCCGCCAAGTCGCACAGTTCCTGGCACGTGTTGCCAAGCAAATTGTGCAAGCTGCTGAAATCGCCGGCAAGGCCGGACGTCAATTGCCCTAGCGCCAGCATTCTCTCCTCATGCCTTGAAATTTTCTCCTCCTGCTCGCGGCGGGAAACATCGCGCAAAGTGAAGATAGCGCCGGCAGGTTGGCCGCCGGAGTAACTGACAACGACATCCCCCTCTACCGGCACGGCCGCGCCTTGCACGGGCAATCGCAGCAACGTTTCTTTGGGAAAAGGAGCGCGGTTGCCCCATTCCGCCTTGCCGACTAAACGCGAAGCAAGGGTACTTTGCCCGGCGCCGCAAAAAACCAGCGCCGAGTCTACCGACTTGCCCAGGACCTCGCTGCGCCGCTGGCCGGTCAGATCCTCGGCTGCCGGGTTCACAAATTGCACTTCACCGGCCAAGTCGGTGACAAGAACGGCATCGGGAATGCTTTGCAACACCGTTGCCAGCCAGGCGCGATGCTCTTCGAGCTGCTGTTCCACGCGATGCTTATGCAGCGCCATCTCAATGGTGCTGGTCAAGCTTAGCGCCGAAATGGGCTTCACAATGTAACCGAACGGTTCGCTTTCGCGCGCCCGCTCCAGCGTCTCCTTGTCGGCGTGCGCGGTGACGAAGATCACGGGGAGGCGGAAAGTCTTGCGGATCTCTACGGCGGTTTCAATGCCGTCGGGGACCCCTTTGATATGGATATCCATCAGCACCAAGTCCGGGGCAGACGTCCCAATGGCGCGGATGGCTTGGTCGGAGGTCGCTGCCACGCCGACTACCACGTAGCCAGAACTTGCCAGCAACCGCTTGATATCCAGGCTGATGATCGCTTCGTCTTCGACGATCAGAACTCTGGCGGGGCGGCCCATAGATTTCACTGGGACCCTCCTGTGATTCTCGCGCCGGTTCTCCCCATCAGGACAGCGTCGCGATGGTGTATGCAAGGAGATACTTGGCCGTCGCCGTGACAGGTTACGGCAGCTTGGGAGCGAGGAAAGAAAGTGAGCGTCTTTTCTCTGTTTAAGTGAACCACAACCTAAAGGCAAAAGACAGTTTTATTTTTCGAGCAAGATTGAACCGGGCGCGAGGAGTGTCAGGTCTTGAAGATAGCCGGGGGCTTCGGGAGTGCCTTCCGCCGGCGCCCAAGCGGCAAATTCCTTGTCGGACGCAGCATCCCAAGGGCCCGGCTTTACTTCGAAGCAGACCACACGATCGGATAGCGCAATCACCGTGTGCCAAAGCCCGGCGGCGACATCAATTCCCAAGGCGCCATCCGGTTCGTTGGCAAGGTGGTAGCGGCCGCTGATTTGTCCTCCGTCATCGAAAATCAGAACGGCGGCTCGGCCTTCCAAGACCAGGAAGGTCTCGGCCTTAGGCGGACGTAGATGCCTGTGCGGACGAATGTACGTGCCGCGCAAGAGCACGTTGAGGAAGCGGTGAGGATTGTCGGCGGGACCGGAGTGGAAATTGTAGTTGAGCCGCTTCCGCGGAGACGCCCCGGCTGCCTCGGCTACCCGTTCAATCAAAGCGCGATCGATGATTTGCACCATGCTGTCTTCCATGATGCAACGCGGATTTATTCCGTGCGCGGGTAAACTTCCAGCGGCTTGGTCGCTTCCTCTTCAGACTTACCGTCTTCCGCGGCGGCCTCAGCCCACGCAACCCATTGCTCATCGGCCCATGCCACCACTTGACAGCAGCTGTAGGCGCCAGCGCGAAATTCCTCCTGGAATCCCAGCACTAAGGCGTCTGCCGCAGCCTGCGAGGTCGTACAACCGCAATGTCTGCAAATGGTCATTTTCTATTACTTCCAATTCCCCGCCGAGCCCGGCGTTTTTCACTTAACTCTAATTGCAGTGCAATCCAATAACCAAGTGGCAATCCGGCGGAAATCCTCTTCCTCGATCCATCGATTCATTTAGCACAAAATCCGAGGCTTTTGAACACTTTACGGATTTCTAGCCCAGGAGAACACCGCGCCAACCAGTCTGCTAGCTCGACGCTCCCTGTACGCTGAATAGGTACAATCGCTCTGCAAACTGGTAATACACTCTGCCACAAAGGATAGATTCACGCTTAACGGGCGAAGCTTCTTTTAGTCTGAACCTTATGCTTTCGCGTCGGCCGCATCCAGCCTGAGATAACCAAAATCGTTTCCCGTTTCGGCGCACAAGGCCTCCACGACCAGTTGATGATCCTCGCGCTGCGGCAGCCCGGAAACAGTCGCCGCGCCGATGACGCCCGTGCCGGCCACGCTAATGGGAAACGAGCCGCCATGCGCGGCGAATTCATTCAAAGTGAGTCCGAACCGGTCGGCGAGTGTGGTGCCTTTGAGCTGCAGTTCAAGTCCCATGTAATAAGAGCTGCGGTGGAAGCGCGCGACGGTGTTGAACTTCCTTTGCGCCCAGGCAGCGTTGTCGGGCGACGCGCCGGGCAGAGCGCTATAAAACAGGGGCTGGCCAAAACGGCGGACATCGATGACCAGCGTGAGCTTTCTGGCCACCGCCATTTGGTGAAGGCGCGAGCCTAGTTGCCACGCCGTATCTTCGTTGAAACGGCCAAATTGGAGAGTGGCTTCCTGCCGGGCGATGACGGCCAGATCGTCAGTGAGTGACATTGCTCCATTATTCTGTCACCGCCGCTCGCCCGTTCGTCAGAAAACGGCCGCCCTTCATCGTGTTTAGGAGGTTTGGGCCCAGCACTCGAAGACAATGGCAACATGAAGAGGCCCTTGCTCAAATCGATTCTCCGCATAGCGCTGCCGTGCATCTTCGCCTCTATTGCGGTACCCGTTTTGTTGATCGCCTTTGGCACGCCGCTCACTCCGCCGGAAGTTTTCCTGGAGTTCCGAGTTGCCGAACTGTACTCGCTCTGTATTGGCGGTCTGCTGTCTACCGTGATACCCACTTTATGGGAATGTTCGCAATGTTGGGCGCGGCCGTTGCGGTGGCTTGCACGGATTTTGGCCATTGGCGGGGGCACGGCGCTCGGAACCATGTTGGCGGGCGCTTGCCTGTTGCTGGCATGGCCGGGCCACTACGATTTCTGGAACTCCTTTTGGCATTCTTACCGTGTTTCGCTCATTCTTACTTCGGTCGTGGTTTGTTTCCTCGCCACCTATGAGACTTATAAGGAGCAACTGCAAACCACGAAGATGCAACTGAAACAGAAGGAAGTTGAGCGCGAAAGGGCGTTGAAGCTGGCCACGGCAGCGCGGCTCTCATCGCTCGAATCGCGCGTGCATCCGCATTTTCTCTTCAATACGCTCAATTCAGTGGCGTCGCTGATTCACGAAGGTCCGAAGCGCGCCGAGGCGATGGTCAATCAACTGGCGGAATTGCTGCGCTTCTCGCTCGATTCGGCGCAAGGCGGGTTGGTGCCGCTAGAACGGGAAATGAAGATCGTGGAGGATTATCTCGAGATCGAAAAGGCGCGCTTCGCCGGCCGGTTGCGCTATTCGATTGACGTGGCGGCAGGCTTAGGCGCCACGCCAGTGCCTCCTTTAGCCGTGCAAACCCTGGTTGAGAATGCAGTGAAATATTCGGTAGGCCCAAGCGTTCGCGGAGCCTCTATTAGCATCTCGGCACAAGCCGAAGAAGGTCTATTGCAGATTTTGGTGGCAGACGATGGCCCGGGCTTCTGTTGTTCTGAAATACCCGCCGGGCATGGCCTAAATAATCTCGAAGAGAGG